>JACXTT010000333.1_pt1 | contig 78992 bp, 78 predicted proteins | sample 9270951 | NCBI WGS metagenome assembly JACXTT01 (sample SAMN15532306, study PRJNA645909) | rock metagenome | isolation source: weathered quartz diorite | place: Puerto Rico | collected 2017-06-21
TCGAACAGGGAAAACTGCAATTTCGAACTGTCACCGTCGGTGATGCGCCAGATCAGCGTCGAAAGGTTCGACCCTGCCAGCACACTCGGGGTGCGGATTCGCTTCCAGATCGAGAAATCTCCGAAGCCTACCGCCAGGCCCAGCGCAGCCAACGAGGCTGCCGAGTAAAAGTTGGCGCCTTGCGTGCGCCCCGCCGAAGGATCGCGGCCCTTGCCCGCCGGCGTCGTCACGACTGGCGCCGGAACGGTGGGCACTGTCCAATGTCGGTTGTGGCCACTGTGGTCCTTGCCATTGGCAAGGGTCGTGCTGCCGTCCTCGGCCGCCCAGTCATAGGCGGCGACGATGCCGACGTTCAGGGCATTGGCGCTCAGAACAAGTGGATATGTGCGTTGGCTACGTAAGACTGGCATATTATTGTTTCGCTAAAAGCAAGGTGAGAAAATTTGCAAAAGGGCCGCTTCTTCAATTGAGAAGGCGCTCACGGTTCAGTCCCGCCAAGATCTAGCGAGGGGTCGCCCCATCGTGCTGAACCACGAAACAGCAACGGCGGGCAAGTTCGCGAGACGGGATCGGACGGCTTGTAGCTGATCCAGCGTTCTCCAGAAAATGGCGCATGCTCCACGTACAGAAAGTGGGGGAACCGTCCTGCGTCAGAACGCCGGAAAGCGATGTAATGGCGACGACACGCGCCCAAGCGGCGATGGCGGCGAATAAAAAGGGCCAGCGCGAAGATCAGACAGTTGCTCAACCTCATCGAGGACTCCTGTTCGTCGCATTTTTGGCCCGCCACTCACTTTTTTCTGTCGCAACCGCCAGGCTCGCGCCGATCTTGTCAGCGGTCTTGTCGGTCACGTCGGCGAGGTAATCTGCCTGCTTCTGCGCGTCCGTCCGTCGGCCTTCGCTGGATTTCAAAAGATCACCGACCAAAGCGCGGAGCTGCTTGATTTCCGCAACCAACACATCACGGCCATCGGCGGTCCCTGAATACGTCGCGGCATCGAAATTCGGCGCAACGATGGCACCTCCCTGCCCTAGCGACACGATCGCCTGCTGGATGCCCAGGGCGGTGGTATTTAACGTCGCAATCCCCGTTACCTGGTCGCCCGCCAGCGCGAGCTGTTTTTGCGCATCAGTCATTTGCGTGCTGATAATCGAGGACAAAGACGTCATGTCGCCGAGCACCTTCGCCCGGTCGCTGACATAAGCCGCGCTGCTGGCATTGATTACTTGGCTGGCAGTGAGGAAGCTGGTCGCGGCCGTCTGTGCGGCCGTTTGCGCAGCGGAATCAGCGGGTGTGGCCTTCGCCTTCGCCAGCGTTTCATCGTATTGCCGCTGCGTTTCCAGGTAGCGCTGCATCGGCGTGAGCGTCGATAGGCTGCCCGTTTTCAGCGAATTCATGAAGTTGGTAACGCCTTCGCCATTCGATTTCAGGCTGTCATACAGTCCCTTGAATGCATCGGTCGCCGCATTGATTTCCTGCTTGCGCGTGATCTGGTCGAAGAGATCGAGGTTGTCGGCCGCGACGGACAGGCGCGCCTTGGCGCGCTGCTGGGCGTCGGTGAGTTCTAGCCGGTCCAGCTGCTCCTGGAGACTGGCGCGCTCGGACAAAATGTCCGCCGCAGTCCGGCCAGCCTCGGCCGTGTCGACCAGCGCCGGGTGTAGCTGGGCGAACGCTTCCTCGACGCTCATAAGGCCGGCGAAGGTTTTGGCGCCGGCTTCGGTGGCCAGCGCACCGCTGTTAATCAAACCCTGCACCGCCGCCTTGAAATCATCGCGGCTGTTCAGGCTCGCATATCCCAATTCGCCCAGAGTCTTGGCGGTGGCCGCGGCGATCGGCGCCATGCGCTCAGCTTCGGTGAGGAAGTTCGCGGCGAAAAACGCGGTGCCCTTGCCAAGCGCGTCAACTCCCCCGGTGAGATCGATCAACCTCTCGCGCGCCGCAATAGATTCCACCCCCAGCGCCCCGAACTTAGTGCCAATCGCGGCCAACGCCGTGTCGAGGAAAGCATAATGCCCTGCGACACGCTGAAAAGTCGCACTCGCGGTTTCGCCTTCCTTGGCGAAGTCTGCGATCGACGGCACCAGCTCGGTGGTGATGGTTTGGGCCACGCCTGCGAAAAAGTCAGCCACGGCCTTTTCATTTGCCGTCGCATCCGTCGTCAATTTGATGTTCAGCGCCTGCGTGCGGGTGGCAATCGAGTCGGCGTTGATTCCCAATGTTTTTGCATAGTCGGCCGCAGCGGTGGTGATCGACGCATAGGCCGTCGAAAACTGCTTCGAAGTGGCGGCATCGATCGCGCTGGTATCGGTACCGTTTTTGTCGCTGCGGAACCAGCCGCCATCCTGATGCCAATCCGCGAAGGTCTCGCCAGTAAATGCTGTCGGGCTGAGCGTGCCCCGGACGCCGGCGGCCGTCGTTTCCTTTTCACGCATGCCAAAGGCGCGGTTGACCAGACCACCGACAATGCCACCCAGGATCGGCACCGAATTCGTCAATGTGGAGAAATTGATGAAGCCGCCACCGTTCCCACCGTTGATTGAATAGCCGCTCGAAATCTTATTGCCGATACCTCTACCGATCGCAGCCGCAGCAAGCCAAGCGCCGGCGATGCTCAGCGCGGAACCTGCCGAAGATCCCGACGTGAGCGCACTTCCGGTGCCTTGCATTCCGGCGTTGCTGTACGCCTGGGCGGCATTGGCGGCCTGCGCACCATCCAGGCCCATACCGGTCCCGAACGCAGACATTGAGCTGGATCCAAAGAAATCTCCCACGCTGCTGACCACGCTGCCGACCTGCGTCGACAGTCCGGTGAAGCCCTTTTCGATTGCGTCGTAGGCCGATTTTGCCGACTGCGCGATACTCACGTAACCGCCAGCGCCACCGGCCGACCCGCCGGCGCCTTGCATCATCATGCTCGTCGCATCGCCGGAAACGCCCAGCAGGCTCGCCACCATGCGAACGACGAACGGCTGCGCGAACATCTTATAAATCTGATCGGCGACCGTCGTTTTGAACGTCGTGACCAGCGATGTAGTAAAGGAGTGCCAGCCGTCCTTGCCGTGATTGAGCATATCGGCAAAGCCTGTGCGGAAAACGTCGCTGTACTGGTCGACCGCTTTCTTCCACTCGTCGAATTGCTGTTCCTTGTTCGCATTCGCTACGCTGGCAGCAGCGCGATCGCGCAAGGACTGCGCCTGCTCACGAAGCAGTTCTGCCTCGCGCTCTCGCCCAACAATCGTGTCAAGTATGGCTGCGTTTTGCTCCTTCGTTGCGGCAGCTTCCCGCAGGCGCTGTGCCGTTAGATCGGCAAGCTGAACCTTCGTTGCACCGATCTGTTCGCCGTAGTCTTTCTGCTCCAGGAGTTGCTGCCGCAAGGTATTCCGCTCCCCAGCCGCTTTATCGACCAGGTCGGCAGCGTTATCGACAGCGAGACGGTGCCTCTGCTGTTCGAGAAGAAACAATGCGTTTTCTCCCTTCACTTTTCTGCTGGTGCGCTCCTCCTCGAGCGCGTCGATCTCGCCCTGCTTATCGGCGGCATCTTTTCGGCTATTCTGCTTTTGGCGAATCAGGGAAAGCTCCTCTTGCATCGCCTTCTTCCGCTGATCGAACGACGCCAGATCGATTGCAGTAGTCTGCTCGATTGCCTGCTGTTCCGTAATCATGCCGGCGCTACGCTGGAACGAAATCATATCTAGCGAGCGTTTGCTAATCATGTCCGCAACAGCCGACCGACGATTCAGCGCTGCAATTTGCGAGTCGATGGAGTCGTTAAAAATATCCGAGTATTTTTTGCGCACCATCCCTAGGCGCTCTTCAATTTCGGCGTCCGACCGGCCAGCATCCAGCCCTTTTTGCCGCTCTGACGCGATTTCAGTCTCAAGCTGCTTTTGGCGGCTCATGTACTGGAAACTTGTCTTCGACCACTCGAGGTCGGCGGCGTTAAAGCGCGCCTGGTCGGCTTGAAGCGCCGCCTTGGTCGCCTCGAGCGCGATCTGATTCTTCAGACTCGTCTCGGCAGCGATATCCGCGTCGCGCTGCTCGTTACGACCCGCCGTGAGGCCGTTGGGCAACGCCTTCGGCACAGGCGTCGCCAGCCGCTTCTGCACCTCGGCAAGCTTTTCGGCGAGCGTTTTTTCGCGGCCCACATCGAGCATCTTGTCCCATGCACCCTTGGCGAAGTCGCCCAGTTCCTGCCAGCGCTTCTGCATGTAGCCGAGGTTCTTGGTTACCCGATCAGATACACCATCGAAGGCGGTGGCGTATGCTTGCTGCGCGACCTGACCGGCTTCGTAGCCGCGGCCCTGCATCTCGAGCGCCTTGACCTGTTCGTATACGGAGCCAGTGAGGAAATGGTATTTCTCGTTGAGTTTTTCGAGGGATGCCACCGGGGTCTTGCCGAGGTCGGCAAATTCGGCGGCGGTGTCCGCGACGGACTGACCGAGCGCGCGCTGGCCCTTGATCGAGACGGTGGCGAAACGCTCCAGGTTCTCAGAAGCGACTCGGCCGGTGGCGACCAGCGCGGTCAGGCTGGCGGCCGCCGCGCCCTGCGTACCCACCACGTCGCTGACGCGGCGCGCGACGTCAGCCAGCTGGCCGGCTGTTGTGCCGGCGGCGTTGCCGGACATCGTCAACGCCAAGGTATATGCCTTCGCTTCGGCGGCGCCCTCGTGATAGGCATAGGCAAGCGCGCCGACAACTGCAGCAGCGACCGTCACCGGACCGATCAGTCCTCCAATGTAGCCACCCAGGCCGCGGGCCGCCTCGGCTGCCCCGCCAAACATGTCTTTCAGCTGGCCACCCTGCTGAAGAAGCACGGTCAGCGGCGCCTGGCCGCTCTGCAAGCTGACAATGATGTCTGTGAACTGCGCCGGCACCTGGCGCAGCGCCGCGGCCGTCTGGCCGGCAGAAACGGTGGTGCGGCGCAGGGTGTTGTCGCTCAGCGCGCCGGCGTTCGAGATTTCCCGCAGAGAGCCGGCCGCCTGAGCCTGCAGGCGCCGAAATTCTGCGATGGCCTGTTCGGCCTGCGCCGTGATGATGACCCGGGATTCACTCATTTTTTTCGTTCCACGCGCTAAGCGTCGCCCATTCCATTGCCTGGATATCCCGATAAACCCGCTGCCGCTGCCGCTTTTTGATGCCCGCCATCTTCATGACGAATTCGATGCTGGGATAGCTGATGCCTTTTTTTCCGTCCGGGCCCCAGATCCACTGCGTCGATAATTCTTGAAACAGATTCCAACTTTGCAAGTTCTCCGGCCAGAGATAGACTTCGACGACCTGCGTCTCTGGCCGCACTGCATAGAGACCGAACAGCGCGAGCGCGTCGTCGACTGTTTCGTCGTCACGCTCGCGTTCTACTTCCGAAACCACCAGACCGAGCGCCACGCAGCGCACGGCCTCTTCTAGTTTTTTACTGCGGCCCCCGTGGCACGGTGGTAGGCGTTGAAGCACAAGTGGGCCATGAACGGAATGCTCATCAGGCTGGCGAACGCCTCGGCGGAAAATTCGGCGGGCGTGCGATCTTCTTCGAGCACCAGGCGCTGGTCGCTCCAGCCGGTAATCAGCGGCGTGAGCGTCTTTTCGACCGGATCGGTGCTGCTCATGATTTTCGCCAGCTGCTCCGAATCCACGCGGTCGCCGACCAGGGAAAACTTGAACGGGACCTCGTCGCCCTTTTCGTCGACGGTGGTGCCTTTGACCTGGAAGCGGACCTTGTCGCTGACGACGATGATGTATTTCTTGCTCATGAATTTCTTTCGACGTGGGCGCCCTGTGGCGCCCTGGTTATCAGGCGAACGAGGTGACGATGCGGATTTCGTCGTTGCCCACCTTCGGTTTCAGACCGAGCTTGTAGCCGATCATCCGTTGGCCGACGTTTTCTTCCTTGGTCGGCTCCTTCTTTTGCACGGCCGGCGCGAACACGGCGACCTTGTCGTTGGCGACAGTACCGTGGATCAGGCCCATCGACACCAACGTGCCCGCCTTGACGTCGGCCATGTAGGCGACTTCCTGGGCGGCCGTGAGCTTGAGTTTCACCGTGGCAGTGACGTCGCGATCGGAGATTTCCATCGATTCGCCGCCCAGCAGCTTCTGGAACTCGGCCTTCACGCCAAGATCGATACTCAAGCCTTCGCTCGGGATCGGGGCGCCGCCAACGAAAGCGGGGGCCAGGGTCACGTCGTGAGTTGCGCCGAAGGTGAGATCGCCCGAATTGGCGTCGGTGACGATCTGCGGCACCCGGAAAGCAGTGAGCGTGGTGGCAACCACCGGCGCGACAACGATGCCGCCGTCGACGCCCATCAGTTTGAATGCGATCTCCGGCTTCTCGCCAACGCCCAGGGCCAATGTCGCGGTACCGCGCACGCCCAACAGCTTGTGCAGAACGCCGTCGTCGTAGTAATAAATCGTCGCCGATTCGAAATCGCCGGAGATGGGCACGTAGTCAACGCGGACATCCGGCGTGATGACTTCGGCGAAACCGATCGCGCGCATCAGCGGGCCCCACGCAGGCGCCTGGCCGAGCACGCCGGAACCGACCAGCTCAATATTGAAGCTGCATTCGATGTAGCGGGCGCCGGCCAATTCTTCCGAGCCGCCCAGATAATTGCGCACGATGTCGCGGGCAATCCATTCGGCGTTGAGCGGATTGATGGTTTGTTTGCTGATCACCAGCGCATTGGCGGCGCCGGTGGGGATGGCGTCGACGCCGTAAGTGGTTTCCAGCTTCGCCAGGATGGCGGTTTTACGAGTAAGGCGGCTGACCATGATTATTCCTGTTCGTCAGATTGCGGGGCCGGCTCGGCCTTGACCAATGCACCGGTAGCGAAGTCGCGGGTGTAGCTGCCGCCCGTTGCGGGCTGCTCATGCACCACCGGCGTGATCGCCGGAGCTGGCACTTCGGCCTGGTGCTCTTGTTCGATATCGTTCATGTCGTCAAAATCCTCTGGTTGGTTTGGTGCCGCACCAGGAATTTCGCGGTGATGCAGCCCAGGTTGGTGTCGAGTACTTCGTGGTCCCATTGCAATGTGTCGCCGTCCAGCGGCTCAACATCCATCGCTAAACCGCCGAGGCCGGGATCGGTGCTCAGGCGGGCAAATACGGCCTCGACCAGTTCGTCGGCGGTGTCGGGGCCATCGGCCATGGAGCGGCCGTAGCACTCGACAGCCAGCAGCGTCGACCAGCTGGAGTGGCTCCCCATCACACTGGAGTTGCAGGCGCTGCGACCCAGCATGATGACGACGCCGGAAGGCGATTCCGTGTTGATTGCCCGGGTGCGTCCGACGTAGACGCGCCCGCCCGCCACCGGCGGATCCTGTTTCAACAGGTTCGCCATTGCCTGGGCGAGCAGCTGGTGCGCCGTCGTCATGCTTTCTCCAGCATCACGACCGTCAGGCCGTAGGCGGCGCCGTCAGCCTGGCGGTCGGCGATGGTCCAGGCTGCGCCATTGACGGTGATACGGGTGCCGATAAAATCCTCAGGCAGGGCCGCGGTAGAAATCGTCATCATCGGCTCGGCCGCGCCGATGCCCACTGTGCCGACGGCGCCGACCTTGAACTCGGCATCGAAAATCACCGGGTGGTCGACGTCATCGATCACCGCGACTGCATTGGCCAGTTTTGCCATTGCAGCGCGGTTGAGGCGGGCTTCGAGCGCGTCGAACATGATCAGGCGTTGATCTTGATGTTGACGACGGCGGCGCCGGCGCCGGCAGCGGCGAATGCATAGCCGGCCAGCACGCTGCCGGCAGCGGTGGTGGTCAGGCGGCTGTTCGCGGCATCCCAATACAGCAAATCGCCCTGCGCAACGGCGTCGCCCGCCAGCTTGTTGACCTTGAAAACGCCTTCGACAGCAGCGCTGCCGGTGGCGCCCTGGGCGGTATCGGACAGGGCGATGCCGATTCGTTTGCCCATCAGCACCACTCCGCCCGCCAGCACTGCAGCGGCGGCGACGAAGTCAATGACTGCGCCTTCTTGAACGTAATTCTTTGCCATGAATGGCTCCTTGAAAGTTGGACGGGCGCCGCCAAGGCGGCGCTCCGGGGGTGGATTAGGCGCCGGCGTTCTTCGCCATCGTGCGGAAATCCAGGCCTTTCACGCCGGCGTCCATGCGCACCTTGAAGGTGACGCCGTCGCGGGTGAAGCCCTCTTCCTGCTCCAGGTGTGGCTCGGTATTGCCGTCCAGGTACTGCACCTCGACGGTGTCGTGGATGGACTGGTTGGCCGTGCCGTACCAGGTGGTGGCGGAGGCCACGTCCAGGCGCGCGTCGGAGATGACGTCGAAGGTGCCGCGCACATAGTTCGGCACGGTGTTGTTCTTTGCGCCGGCGCCCACTTCGTATTCGCTGTCGCGCACCACCGAAGCGATGCCTTCGAGAGCCATCGGCACCAACAGGTGCGCCAGGCGGATATTGAGCACCGCGTTGCCATCGGTTTGCTTTGCCATGGCAACGCGCATCGCGTCGACCGAGGCGGTGTTGATGCCCGCACCGGCCAGCAGGTTGTTGTGGTCGGCGTGGAACATGGCGACGTTGTCGGACATCACCTGGTTGCTGGTCAAAATGGCGTAGACCAGGTCGCCGATGGTGCGGATCGCGGCGCGGCCCATGCGGCGCGGGATTTTGCTGAATGCGTCCAAGTCATCGTTGATGATGGTCTGACGGGTCAGGTTGAACATCTTGCCGTAGGTGGCCAGCTGAACGGTTTCGCCGCGTTCGCCGATTTGCGCGTAGGTGTATTCGCCGCCGTCCTGGACCTTTTGCAAGGTCGGGAAAGTGTTAAGATCGACGCGCTTGCCCACTTTGAAATCGCCCAGGCTGCCCACTGCGGTCCACAGCTGGAAGGTCTCGTCAGCTTCTTCGTAACCCTTCAGCATCGATTTGTTGGCGATGTTCGACAGGATCTGCGGGAAATCGGAGCCGGTGCCGGTGAAGGCAGCGGCAACGATGTCCATTTTGCCCAGGCCGCGCATGTTGATGCCGGCGTGTGCCAAGCACTCGCGGGCGATGTCCATCATCGAGAAGCCGCGATAGTTGTTGGCTTTGTCGTCTTTTGCCAGGCTGGCACGGGCCATCACGGATGCTTCGGCGCCGGCGCGGAACTTGTCGCGCTCGTCTTCCAGGGTGATGATGCGGCCGCCGGCAACAGGGGTGGCGCCCTGGCCCAGATGGGCAAGCAATTTGGTGTTGGCCTGGTCGACCGTGCAATCGTGATCGTCAGCGCAGGTGGTATACAGCGCTGCCACACCTTCGCGGCCGACGAATTTCTCGAACGCTGCAGCGATGGCGCCGCGACGTGCTTTGTCGGCATCCAGCGCCGCCTTCGCAGCTGCCTTGGCGGCTGCCTGTTTCTCTTCTTCCGTCATGGTGTTGCTCTCCGGGGTTTTGGTGGGTTGAGGTTGCGCGGCAGCTGCCGCAGGGGTGGTCAGCTGCGGAAACGATGCGTACCGCGCCTTGATGGATTGGTTCAGCTGCGCGCTGGCCGCGATCGGCAACGCGGCCACGGTCACATCGATCAGCTTGGCGGCCAGCGCCTGCTCGGCGGTGTACCAGTGGTCTTTGCCGTCGGTCATGAGGGCGAGATACTCGGCCTTGTCGCCACCGGTCTTGGCGGCGTAGGTGGTGGACATTGCGTCAGACCAGCTGTCGAGCATGTCGGCGTATTCGCGCATGTCGGCGCTGTTACCCATCGCGTATCCCCACGGAGCGTGGATCATCATCTGGGCGTTTTCGGCCATCTCGACCGAATCGCCGGCAATAGCGATCAGGCTGGCGATCGAGGCGGCGATGCCGTCGATGACGGTGGTGACGTGCGCCTTGTGACGTTTGAGCGAATTGTGGATGGCGATGCCGTCGGTGACCGAACCGCCGTAGCTGTTGATGCGTACGGTCAGCTCGTCGACGTCGAGGGCGGCGACTTCCCGCACGAAATCGGCAGCTGCGATGGTGTCGCCATACCAGCTTTCGCCGATATCGCCATACACCAGGATTTCCGCAGCAGCAGCACGCACAACGTCGCCGGCCGCGGCGGCGCCACGCGCTGCCAGCATGCGAATCGAGTACCACTTTGCTACAGGCTTTTTGGGGTCGGCGGTTGCCATTTGTTTTCCTTGTCGAATGCGGAACTGATCGAGTGCATGCAGTTTGGCAATAGGGCAGTCTCATTTCTAGGGAGAAATGAGACTATTTTTCCGCGTGGCATTTATGCGAAAAAAAAGCCGCCGTGGGCGGCATGCCGATCTGGCAGCTAGTCGACCGGTGGCGGCGGTGCCGGATCTTCCGGTGGCGGATCCGACGGCGCAGCCTTGCCCTGATTGGCGAAATCCGAGCCGAACACGAGCCCCTTTTCCTTGACCTCGTCGCGATAGGTCTTGATCTGCTCGAGCGTGTCACGCGGGTTGGCGCCGCGGCGACGCAGCACTTCCACTTCGCTGGCGAAACCGTTCTGCACGAGGGACTGCCAGGCCAGCGCCTCTTTTAATGGATCGATCCATGGCATTGACTGGCCTACGAACATCGCGTCGTCGGCCTTATCCTGCTCGACGTCACGTGGGCGCGGAACCACTCCGGACATATGTGCCACCAGCACGAAATCCTCCCACGTCGGCTGCAGAAACTGGCCGACAAACTCATCGCACAGCACGGCATAGTGAATCCACTGCTCCACCAACTCCTGCCGCTGCGATGAATAGGTACCGCTGTAATCGCGCGAGATGCTCGAATAGCTGCCGCCGATGCCGGCGGCCACGGCACGCAGCTGGCCCTGGCGGAAGGTAATCAGGTTCGGGTTGGGGCGGTTCGAGTCGATCAGGCCGATTTCCTCACCGGCGCCCAGGCTGTCGATGATCATGCCAGGGGAGAAATTGATTTCGCGCGGCTCGCCTGGCTTTTCGCCAGTACCGGTGTAATCGTCAGCCCCACCCTTTTTCACATAGGCAGTGAGCGCCGCCGCGACCTTGGCCGCGATGCGCTCCGATTCCTCGTAATCCTTGATGTCCTCAAGGCGGGTAATCACGCTGGCAAACTCTGAAACGCCCCGAACTTGGCCGATGCGGTCGACCGAGGCGATGTGATGCATGCGACCGGCGTCGATGCGTTTAACTTCGTAAGAGCGTTTGGTCCAGTTTTCGCTACCGGGGAATTCCTTGTATGCGTAATAGCCGGTGGCCTGGCCCCAGGCATTGCGCTCGATGCCCTGCTGCACGCCCTTGGCCGGGTCGTGATAGTCCATCGGGATCATATCGGCCTCGATCAGTTCGAGGGAATACGGCACCCGGGTGCCGTGATCGAGAAGCGGTACCGCGCCCATCAACCGCTGTGAAAAACATTCGCCGTCGCGAATCCAGGTTTTGCACACCAGGCGCTGCGCCTTGCTCCAGTGATGCTTCTTCGTCACCTCCGGATTAACCTGCCATTCCTTGTAAGCTTCGCGCAGGGCTTTTGCATATTCTTCGTGGATGGTGCCGTCGCGCCGGCGCGGCTGCGGCTCGATGCCAATGCCCGTCGGCCCGATCACATTGTTGACCAGCACGCGGAGGGCGCCGCGCGCGATGTCATGGTTCTGCTCGAGGTGCCGCGCCAGGCCGCGCAGTGCGACGGCGCCTTGCTGAACCTGGCCGTTCGGCGATTTGCCATCCTTGGCGCCCTTGCGCAGGCGCGACGGCTTGGCCGCCTCGTACTGGTTCATCACCTTGCGTGCGGCCAGGCGGCGGACGCCGGCGGCAGGGGAAAAAAAGCTGACGACGCGGTCAACCACGTTCAGCTGAATCGGCTGCTTGCTGGTCATTGGTCGTACCGGAAATTGGCAACGGAGAAAGTACGGCCACCGATGGACGGCCGGCATGCGGCAACATTGTTTTCCCCAGCGACCCGTTGCTCCCATTCCTTCCGGCCGACGATCACCTTGTCGAGATCTTCCATGCCCATGGTGCGGCCGTTGAAACTGATGGACTTGCCTTCAAGGATGGCGCGCTCGGCCTCCAGGTACTTAAAAACCATGTCAGCTGCGGTAGACATCAGGCACCTCGTAAGATTTGGATGCCCAACGGTAACAACGGCGCAGTCTCATTTCTAGGGAGAAATGAGACTGAATGCAATTATCTAAACTAGCAACAGTGCTAAAAAACCATATACACTGGTGGTCTCCCCTCTCGTTTGCAGGCGCGAGGACACCTCAAAAATTGTGATATTTAAGAATAATAAAATGGCAGACGAGTTGGGCGATCTGATTGCACTAGCGCAAAAGCTTAAGTCTTACCTTAGTTCGGATTCAGTCGATTTAATTCGACCAACCCTGAAAGAATTCGTCTCAGCGACAAAGCCGGTGGGAATTACGAGAAGCGCTCATCAAATATGGAATCGTGCACGAAAAGTTGACGTCGGTGATCGGTACGATTCACTAAAGTCTGTGATACATCCGCCTGCAGATAAAACCGGATACGGACGCGCAAATCTTCCCAATATTCCAGCTCTATACGCCGCGTGGAACATGCCGACGGCCTTAGACGAAATAAGGGCGAACACTGGTGATATAGTACAGCTGATAGCATTAAGGCCGGTCGCACGAGTCGAATTACCCTGTTTCGTCGTGGGCGAATATCAGCTATTAAACGCTTCCGGACGCTCGCTGGTAGGATCGGATAAATTAAAAGCGGTTTTAGTTGAGGAACTAGATAAAAATCCATCTGAGTTTTACAAAGCTCTATTTATTGATTGTGTCTGCACAGAATTTTACCGAAAAGTTGTGTCGAAAGACAGGCCTGAAGATTACAAGATGACTGCGCTACACGCAGAGCTCTTCCTACCGGTTGGCGGACTAATTTTCCAAAGCGTACGTAATCCTGGAGCGATGAACATCGCAATTTCAGGCGATACGTTCGACCAGCAATTCGAAGTTATTGGAACCTCCGTCGTAAGAATAAAGCGAAATGCAGGATATGGCATTTTCGAGCTCGAACTACTTTATGGAAGCTGCGATTTCGAAAATGATGGCAAAATCAATTGGGAATCCAGCAAGGCGAGAAAAATGAGCCACACGCTCGAAGGTGGGCTGGCAGATCATGACCCCTTCCCTGGCTGGCGGAACCAGGGAGTGTAGGTCATGACTGACGCAAAATATTAATTAACTACCTTTTAATATCTTGTAAAAATGCGCGCGCCCGATTCCGTATTCCTCCATTAGTTCTCGGCGGTTGCACATATTGTACTTCGTCCGAATAGCGATCGCGCGCGCCTCGATATCAGCCCCAGTTTTTCTGACATACGCATCATGACCTCCCCACTTTACTCGCATTCGTATTTCAATAGCACGTGCAGTAGCCTCCGGAAAGTCGACCGGGCCGAGCATTTCGCGAACAGCGCTGAGGACATCGGCCACGATGTCGATTTGAGTTTGTGTTTGGTTTTGCATTATGAGAATCCCCTTTTGGACCAGTCGTCAGACGCGAAGCGGTTGCCCGCGCCCTTGTTGTTTTGTACTGCTGGCGGCGCTACTGGCGCCGTTGTTGTTGGTGTCGGCGCCGCCGCTGGTTGCACCACGGGCGCCGGCGCGGCAGGCGCAGGCTGACTGAAGAGGTCAGCAGCGGGCTGCACTTCCGCCGCCAGCTCGTCCCACCAGCGCTCGGTCTTGCGGCCCAGCTCTAAATGGGTTTCGACCCATACCGCGTAGACGTTGCAATCCCAGGCCTCCACGCGTTTGCGCAGCGCAGCCCAGCGCGATTCCTTGCCAGCGACGGTCACCCGCTCGACGCGCGCCTCGCCGGCCATCTGCGCGTAATACTCATCGGTCGCATCGTTCGGAAAATGCATGTACCCCGGACCCGGTCGCTCGATCTGCAGGCGGCCGTAAATCAGGTCTTTGGCCAGGTTGGTGCCGACCTGCCAGACGATCACGCCCTTCTTCCGCTTTTTGCCCTTCCAGTCAATGTCGACGCGGGTGGCGCCATCCTTGATGTGCTTTTCGCGACCGGCGCGCCCGGCCAGCGCGAAGACGCGCCGCCCCTTTGCGGCCTGAGCCTGGACGAAATTGTAGACGGCGTGTGTGTTGTGGCCGCGCGTGTCGATGCCCGACGCGTAGATCGCCAGCTTCGTCCCGCCGGCCTGTTCGAATTGCATCTCGAACAGGTATTCGGCGACGTCCTCCCACACGGCCTCCTCGTCCGGGTTGCCGTAAAAGATGCGGTGGTCGATCAGCCAGGATTCGCAGCCGCGACCGTACCCGCGCACGGTGATCTCGATGCGGTTCGGCTGCGTATCGCAACCGGCCAGCAGCCGGAGGCAACCCAACGGTACTGTGCCCAGCTTGTAATTCTCGGCGCGGGCCTTCAGCTGGTCGGCGTCCGTCTTTTCCTGCTCGAGCGCCCAGGTCTCGCCCAGCGTGGTGTTGGTAAAAGTCTTGAGTTTGGTGACGTCGCCGCCCTGCGATTTTTCGTAGGCGTCGATGAACTCGTCGACCAGAGAGGGCCATGACACCAGCGGGCTATACGCAGTCCAAACGTGGAAAGCGATGTGCCGCAGCGGCGCGACAACGTCGCCGGCGCCGTTGCGGAATACCCCTTCAGCGTCGATCGTGATGCTGGCGTCGGCGTTCTGCCAGCGGCCGAGCTCGGCCACCGCCAGGAACTGGCCCTGATCGATCAGGCTGCTGCAATGCGGGCAGAGATGGCGCACCGAGTCCGGCTCGCCGCGCGTCCACTTGAAGCCGGTGGGCACATCCTTGCCGCCCCATGCGAGCGAGTGGAATTCACCGCATTCCGGGCATGGGACGGCGTACTTGAACCGCTCGTCCGCCGCCTGGTAGCGCTCGTCGATCAGGGAAAAGCCGGCCAGTTTCGGCGTCGACCCGGTGACGATCTTGGGAAAGGTGGCCCCCTCGACCCGCTTGGCGGCCAGCACATCGGGCGAACCCTCCTTCTCGATATCGCGGTCGAAGGCGTCCAGCTCGTCGAGGTAGGCGACATCGACGGAAATGCGGCGGTAAGCGCGCGCCGCGGTGCCGCCCCGCGTGTGCAGCAGGCAGCCCAGGAACTTCTTCTGCGCCAGCGTGTTGTCCTTGTTACGGGAGATGTGGGACGGCATCGCCTTGCGCATGATCTTCACGTCGCGGAGCATCGTGTCGAGCTCGGTCTTGACGAACTCGTCGCTGTCGCCGTCGGTCGGTTGCCACAGGCATTGGTTCCGGCGTTTGTGCTCGGCGAAATAGCCAATTGCGGCCAGCATGATCTTGGTATTGCCGACACGCGCCGACTTCTTCCAGTCGATGGCGCGGATGTCGTCGTTGCTGATGCAGGCCAAGATGGCGCGCTGGAAGCCCCATGGCACCCAGCCCTGCTCGACGTACGAGGACTCCTTCGACAGGTAAAAATGCTCGCGAGACCACTCTTCCAGCGACAGAGGATCGGGCACGCCGAAAGTGCCCAGGCCGCGCGACAGCGTCCTCGTCAATTCAGGTGAGGTCCAGCCGACGCATTCGTGCATGGCGCTCATTCGTCACCGCCCCCGGCGGAGCCGTCGAACGGCTCGTTTTCGGCGCCTTCTTCCGGCTCGCGCAGGTCCGCCAGGGACATGGCCGCCACGATGTTGCGCACCCGCGCAATCTCGGCGGCGATGTTCTTGATCTCGTCGGCGCTCAGACTGGGTACGCGCCGGCGCACGCTGCCGGGAATGGCGTCGAAGATGCCGGCGATCTTGCCGCCGGCCTTCGACAGCACCTCCTCGATCAGCACCACCGGCGCCAGTTCACGACGGGTAACGGCATTCGCCATCTCGAGGCGCACGCGCTGCTCGCGGGCCAGCATCGCCCGCTCATTCACCAGGTCGAGGTCGCCTCCGGCGGCCCGGCCGGCGGCGGTTTCGCGCAGGTGCGAGCAATAGGTGACCAGCACCGCGCTGGCCGGCATGCTCATGTCGAGCAGCCCGCGTCCGGCCAGGTTGCCGATGGCCTGCTGGCTCACGCCGACCAGGGCGCCAAACGCCGCTTGGGTCATGGGCTGGCTAAGATCCGACAATACAACCCCCTTGGCATGGGCCCTTGACTAGCGCGGAATGGGGGTTCGAATTACCCTCCAAAGAGTTGCTCAGGAGTACCTTTTGATAAATAGTTGCATGGATGAAATGTTTCTTGGGTGCATGAAGAGCCATGCTTGCCGCCGAGGAACGTTGCATATGAACATCTTTCCTCGCATTCATCGTGCCGACCCCGCTGCTTCGATCCAAGCCCGCGCGAACTCCGCCCCGAACTCATGCTCGACGGTGCGCTCGGCGACGTATTCGAAGTCAAAGATGGCCTGGTAGACGGCCGACCGGGTGAAGATCATGACCGGCTTGATCGCCGTACCGCCAGCGAACCGAACCCGCTGGTAGATGCCCAAAGGCAAGCGGTCACCAGGCCGGCCGACGAAGTAGGCGAAGCCTTGGGTGCGTTTGTTGCCGCGGGCCAGCCGCGCCTTCGACGCCGCAGTCATGTTCATCTTGTAGCCCACTTCCGGAAAGGCGCGGAAGAAGGCAAGGATCTGCACGATCTGCCCTTGGCTCATGTTGCCGTAGGCATCGAGCTTGGCCGCGCTGCCCGGCACGATGCGATACCCGGGCGGCAGGGCGCCAACCGATTGCAGCGCTTTCTCGAATCGCTTGGCCTTACGTTCGCCGCCCTTCAGCTGGGCGGCCAGGAACACCGCCGCCGGTATCGCCTTCGACGCCATGTCCTTGAGCTTGACCTCGACGCTCAGGTTCTGCTTCGTGGCCGGGCGCAGGTACAGGCCGGACAGCGTGTAGGGGGTGGGGTTGCTGAAGATGTCGCGCATTTCTTTTTGCTCAGCGACCATCGCCTTTTGCCCGGTGCGCGTCAGGGCGAGAGCGGTGGCGAACACCGTCTGCCGTTGCCCCTGGGCAGCTTGTCCAGTCATCGCAGCCACCGCACGGCTTACATCGATGGGCATGTTGCATTCCTCTCGCCACCGAGGCGAATGATGGTGGTGGAGACAGCGACTTCTGCGCCCTGGCGCTCTTCTGCTGTCCTATTGTCCCAATGTCCTAACAAAAAAAATGAAGGTACGTGTGTGTGCGTGAGCGGGCGTGTGTGTGCCTGCATGCACGGGTGCGCATCACACGCGCCCACTCGCACACGCACACACGAGATGGGGCAATGAGACATCGGGACGTTGGGACATTGGGACATTTCGCCCTGTTGTCCCATGTCCCAATGGCGTCCCATTGCCGTAAAACGTTGGGACGGCATGGCGAAAAGGTCAGATTGGGTCATCGTGGATCCCCTCTGCCGGCGTGGACGGGTCCGATTCGGGGCGTACGTACACCCAATCGCGCTTGCCACCAACAGCCTTCGACGATCGGACGCGCTTCCAGCCCATCTCCGACATGCAGCGGCCGATGCGCTGCTGTTCCGGCCTGGTCCACTTCGCGACGTCCAGCTTGAGCGCCTCGCCCATGATGTCGGCCATCGTGCAGCTATCCCTGCCCAGCAGCCAATCCCGAATCAGGCGAATGTATTCGTCGCCCACATAACGCGCGTCCTGCTCCTCTTCGAACATGGCCCGCTCGGTGGAGTTCGGCCACCACTCTTCGCCCGCGCGATATCTCGCTACCGCTTCGGCCCATATTTGATCCCGCACTTCCTTCAGCCCTTCGAGGTCGATCCTATGCACCTTCACCGGCCAGTAGCGCCGGTTGCCGGTGTCGTCCTTGAGATAGGCATCGCTGTTGGTGGTGCCGGCGAACACCTGCTGGCGCGGCACGTCGCTCGCCCGCTTGCCATAGAAATTGCGGTAGCGGTCGATGTATTGGCCGAAGAACAGCTTGGCGCCGGTGGATTCGGCCTTGTTGAAGCTGTCCAGCTCGGCAAGCTCGACGATCCACTTGCCGCGGATGACAGCGTAGGCATCCTTGTCGCCCAGCTTGAACGGCGCGTCGGTAAAGAAGTCGCCGCCCAGCACCTTCAGCGCCGTCGACTTGTAGAGGCCCTGCTCGCCTTCCAGGATCAGCACGTTGTCCGCCTTGCAACCGGGCTTGTAAATCCGCGCGACGGCGGCCAGCAGCCATTTACGCGCTACGGTGTGCACGTAGAGATTATCGTCGGCGCCCAGCCAGTTCGTAAGCCAGTGGTCGAGGCGCGGCTGGCCGTCCCATTCGAGCGGATCCAAGTAGGCGCGCACCACGTGATATTTGTGAATGTCGGCCACCAGCAGCGCCGCATCCATCACTACCTCCTTGCGCGGCTGAAAGCCGTACCGCTGCTGCATCCAGAGCGTGCTGCGCAGATCGTCCATATCCGACCACTCACCGACCTCGCCTCCGGCGAAAGGCGGCGGCTTCAGCTTGGCGACCTGGCCACTGAATTCGTCGAAGGCCATCACGCCTTGCCATTCGTGGTGATTCTCAAAAATGAGATACACGTTGGCCAGAGACGGCAGCACGTTGTCGTATTTGTCGCGAGACAGCGAGCGGGCCCAGTCCAGGCCCGGATGGTCCGCCGGCGCGCCGTCGCCGCCACCCTGCCATTCAGGCGGCTCACCAGCGCTTCGCGCTGCGCTAGCGGGGCCGGCGGCTTTCGCCTTCTTTTCCTTCTTGGGCTTCTTCGACGTGATGTCGACCACATTGGACGGTGCTTCCAGGATCTCGCGTGCGCCATTCGAAGCCATGGCCGATACGACGCCCGCGGCTTCCATCGCCTCAATCAGGCGGGCCGCGCGGTTGTAGCCGATCCGCAGGATACGCTGGATCAGCGATATCGACGCCCGCGCATTCTTACGTACGACGTCGACGGCGGCGTCGTACATCGGATCGGCGCCATCAGCTGTGACGCTACCATCGTCGTCCTGCTGCGCTTGCAGCGATTCCATGATTGCGACGGCCAGCTGCTCGCGGCAGGCATCGAGGGATTCCTCGCAGTGCAGGTCGTTAAAGTCCGTCCACTTGTTTTCGCCCCGCGCGGAAAATCGGGGCCGGACTACGGACGCGTTGCCGACAGCGCGCGCTGCCGCGGTGGCGGCCGCCAAACCGGTGTTTTCGAAACGGCGCGGCGGCGGCGTACGGCGGCCGCTGGCGACTTCTGCATGGATGTAGGAAATGCTGCAGGCATCCTGCATCCACGAAGCATTAACGATCACCTCGGTGCCGTCGGCCGCCGTCAGCGTGCGCTCGACGCCATCGATCTCGATGGCAGCTTCGAGCTTGAAGTCTTCCGCCAGCCAGGCCTGAAGACGCTGGACGAGCAGAAAGTCGTCATCGGCGCAAAACAAGATATGAGCATGCGGATGGCGTGCGCGGGCCATCTGCGCAACGGCCAGCAGATTGCCGGCGTCCCAGGCGACATAGCCGCCTAATGCGCCGTCGGTCGCCATGCTGATGGTCCGAGCCGTGGCGTACCCTTCGTCGATGAACAGCAGCTTGTCGTCGTCGGCGATCTTGCCGATCGGGCAGCAGGCACCGGCTTTGGACATCCCGGTGTTGAAGCGCTTCGTGCCGTCCGGGGCAATCTTTTGCAATCCCACCAGGTTCGGCCTGCCGTCACGGAAAACAACGGCCGGGACCAGCACATTGCCGGCGGAGTCGTAGCGCATGCCGGGCGCGGTGATCTGCTTACGGTCGATGTAGGGCGAACCGCCTTCGCGCTGGGCGGTATTCCACTGGAACGTCGCGCGGGTCGCCGCGGCGGCCGCCTTGCGCTCGGCTTTCTCCGCGGCCGCGCGCTCGAGCGCGGTCCGCTGCGCTTCAGCCGATGCTTTTTCCTCCGGCGAGACGCCTTGCCAATCCATCTCAATACGCGTTGTATTGGAATCGTCGCCCTGCCACATGCCGAAGGAGCCCGATATCGCAACCGCACCGGAGCGCAAATTGAATTCGTGCAGCTTGTACCAGGCCTTTTTCTTCGGGCCAAAACGGTAGATCTTGCCGTCGAGACGCGGGTGACCAGGCGGCATGTCCGGCATGCCGGCGTCGCGCATCTGCTGGAGTGCCTGGTCAAGCGTGGCCATGGTCACCCTCCCCTTGCGCAGCTTGCGCGTGCAGGACAACCCACTGCTCTCGCACGAGGGTCTGAATTTCAGCGATGAAGTCGGGGGAGTGCTTGCGATCGCGCATCAGTTGAATAAAGTTAAGGCGCGCAACCTTGTTGGGCATGCGACAAATGTGGCGCGCCAGGCACACCAGCATCCATTCACGCGAGTTTGTGTCCGGGACGGCTACGCTCACTTTTCAGCCATGCCTTCCAGACGCGCGACCAGCTGCTGCATGGCCTGATTCGCCCGCAGTACCGCCGCTTTGATCGATGCGATCTCGCGACGGTCGATACGCCCATCTTCCAGCGCTCGGTTGACCTCAGCGCCGAAGTCGCCGTTGGTCGTCCAGCACTTCGTCATGATCTCGAGGACGGCCAAGTCGGATGAAGTGCCGCCCTGTTCGACCTGTACGCAAACACGGCCGTGATTAGCCGCCAGCGCGTCAAGCACGGCGCAGTTGCCGGTCAGGCCCATGACGCGATCGGCATCCTCGAGCGTTACCTTGTTTCCGGCGCACGATGGATTTGCCTTATTGCGCAACACGGCGGCGGACATGTTGAGGCGGACCGCCAATGCTTCACAGCCGCCGGGCGCGCCGTGAATCGTCTCGTGGAAAGCATCTTGGGGACTCATACGCTGGGCCTCTAAAAAAATGTAGTAAACGTCAATGAAAAAATAGACACTCATTTGGTCGAATTTACCGACTCAAAACAACTAATGCGGAAGATTAATTTCCTATGAACAATTTTTTGCTCAAAAAAATTGCGGCCTGTGCCATGACCACATCTATATCGCACCTGGCTTCACGCGTTCGGGACTATCTCGTCCGAACGTCCAGCGTTAAACAATTGAGGCCGAGCCGCGCGGAGAAATCGCATTTGCATTTTCGGGATTCCGGTGTGGCGCCATTGGGAGACAGCTGCTCTCGATACAGCACAGAACTCGGCAGCCTTCGCATTGCCGCCCAGCCTTTCGATGATCTGCAACGCTTCGGCGTTTAGGTCACGGGTTTCGGTCATATCGCATCTCGGTGTGTTTGGTATCGACAGATTAAGGCACCTTAATATTTAAGTCAAGGTGCCTTAACGCAAGAAAAGTTAAGCTAGCTAAATGGAAAAATTCAAATTGCTGTCTCAGCGACTGACCTGGGCGATTGAGCGTCGGCAGTCGCGTACCGGCGACAAAATCACGAAGAAAAAAATTGCACTTGAGGCTGGCGTCAGCCCGCCGGCTGTCGGCTACTGGTTCGACGACTTACATGGGATTAACAGCGCGGCTGCACGCAATCTAGGCAAGTTCCTCGATATCGATCCCGTCTGGCTGGAGAACGGCGAGGGAACGCCCTATCTCTTAGATGAGGCTTCCCTAGGCGCCGTACCAGTTGAATCCCTCGATGCAGATGACGAAAAGTTCGTCCAAATTCCAATGGTGGAGCTGAAGCTCTCGGCTGGCGTTACAGGTTTTGAGACACAGCCGGATTTCAGCGAGGGTGGGACCCTGGGCATGAGGAAACAATGGATAGAGCGCCGCGGGTTAAATCCGAACCATCTGGTAGCGATTCAAGTGACCGGCGACAGCATGGAACCAGCACTGCATGCGGACGACATCGTCGTTTTGGATACTTCGGATCGGCAGCCCCTCGATGGGGAAGTCTTTGCGGTCAATTATGAGGGCCAAGCAGTGATTAAGCGGATGTCCCGGGACGCCGGTGAATGGTGGCTGACCTCTGACAATCCCGATCAACGACGCCACCATCGCAAAGTTTGCCGCGGCGACTCGTGTATCATCATAGGCCGTGTTGTCCGCAAAGAAAGTGACCGGGTTTAGATGAGAAATCAACATGCATTTCTTTCAATAGCTATTTGCGCCATTTTGCTGACATGCCCACTTGCGCATGCACGGCCGAAGCCCAAAGCGCCTCAGAAAATCGCTGATCCAATCATCGCTGCACAAAATCGAGTTGCTGAAACGTTACGCGACCCTGAATCCGCACGATTTAGCGACAGCTTCCGGACAGGCGGCGGCACTGTATGCGGCGCCGTCAACGCCAAAAATGCTTACGGTGGCTACACCGGGAAGACCCGATTTATCGCATCTGTCGACCAGATTTGGGTCGAGCCCACCGTTGGATCTTCCTCCTTCGAATATCGATGGGTCGAGCTTTGCGCCGACGACATCCCAGCTTCCGGACGATGAAGATTTCAGTAGCGATCACCAGCTTTCGCAAAACGAAACTGGCAGTTGTTCTGGTCGACGAGCTCCCATCGCCGCTAGAAGCTGCTGAAACTGAACGAAGGCTCACCCCTTTTTTCCCTACGGCACTATGCATGTTCGTAGCGATCGGGATGAACGGATTCTTCGCTCACGCCTCATTTCAAACCCACACTATCTTGGCACTCGTTCAACTAGACGAACTTCGATTTGTCGAAATCGACCTCGCTCATCCACCCGAGCCTGAACTGCCCTTTTAATTTAAGCTGGCTTAAATTTATTTGTTAAGGTGCCTTGACTTAAATAATTAAGGTGCCTTAATATTCTCTTGCCGCGAAGCTTTTGCACTGTGCCAAGGCCGCGCTTCAAGAGGATGCATAAATGTCCAAGTCGACCGAAAAAGCTTCAATGCCTGTTGTGGTGTATGGCCCACAAGGTTGCGGCAAGTCCGCCCATGCACGCTTGCTCGCGAAACATTACGGTAAATCACGCATCGTCGACGACTGGACGCCTGGCGCGCCCCTGTCATCTGACACGCTTGCGCTCACCAATGTTCCGCACAAGGACGCAATTCCCTACTGGACCGCCGCGAAGGCTGCCGGTATTCAGCTGTCTGGCGCCGTCGTACAGCGCATCAAAGCCGCGGACGGCGCCGTGGGGGTGGTGTGAAATCCTTCACCGTCGCAATTCGCTCAGAAGAAGGATCGTTCGCTTTTACAGCGATTGGTACAGACAGCGCATCCGTCCATATGGCCGCCATCGACCAGTTCGGCGTCTGCGCCATCACCGTCAAGCCAGCCGGGGTCAAATCATGAAGCGTCAAGCACGTGAAGTGTACGGCCGCGGCCCACGGTTACCTACCGTCGAAGACAAGGCAGCAAAGCTCGCTCGGATGATTTTGCTGCTATTCGCCCTGGCCGCTGCCGCCGCCCTGGCCCTTGTCTCGAACGGAACGATTCAGCCGTGGTAGAGCAGCCCTTCGCCCGAATTGAGATGAGCAGCCCGGAGGCCTACGTGGAACTGAGGATGGCGATCGAAGCGCGTGTGCGCATGCTCGAAGACCTGGTCGCCGCCGGTCCCCACTGGCCGAATGGCGAGGGCCTGCTGCGCCATGCAAAACAGGCGCTGGCCGACGCCGTGAAAAGCACCGCCGAAAGGCTGTGACGATGAAGCCGCAGGTCAACCTCACGGAAGCTGACCTGCGGCGCGCCTGGCGCGAATGCGCGCTGGTCAACACCACGTTCGATGACTCGATGAAAAACCCGGCACTCGCCATCGCCATTCGCCGCGTCGCCGAAAACGGGATCCGCCGCCAGCAGCGCCTGCTGGAGCAGCAAAAGCACGACCACAAGCGTGCGCAAGCAAACGACGCCTTTATATATGAATAAGACCACAGTCACATCGCCATTCAACCCGTTCGATTCCCGCGACCTGTCGCCGCTGCTGATCGCCGGCCATACAGTCAACCGTAAAACGCTGCCCGGCACTGTTCGCGTCGTCTACAGCACCATGCACGGCCACTTGGTGGCCGGATCGCAGCTCAGCTACCCAACGCCTGACGACTGCCGCCGCCACATGCAACGCTTTATCGACCTGGCGCCGGGCCGGCCGAAGCGCGGCCCATCAGCCGTCGAACTGGCGCGCGGCACCATGACCGAGCGCGTTGTCCAGCTGGTGACGGCGGCGCCGATGACGGGCGCCCAGCTGGTGACCGCGCTCGCCAGCAGCACCGGTGCGCTATCGCCGATTCTGAACCGCCTGGTACGGTCAATGCGCATCACCCGCACCGGCAAGCCCGGCAATCATACCTACGCCGCCGCCACATCACCTGCCATGCCGGCGCCGGCCGTCCCCACTTTCATAGCCGCCTAATAGAGGATCGAAATGTTCACTTCACTGCATGCACTTGCCCAGGCCGCGACCCTTCTGGTCGTGATTACTGCCGAGGGCGCCGACCAGTTGCGCATCAATGTCACGCCCACCCGCACGGATGACAAAACCAAGCCGCACAAGCTGCGCCCGCTCTCATTGGTTGGCACGCCCGACGAACTGGACGAGGGCTTCGCTGACGCACTCGCTGAATGGCAGGCACCACGCCGCTCCCTGGTCGAGCAGGCGCGCGACGCCGGCGGCGACGAGGACGGAGGTGCGGCGCCCACCGCCAAAGCATCCAAGGCCAACGCTGCGGCGCCGGAGAAGAAAGCGGAAAGTGCGCCGGCGGCGGTGAAAGGCAAGCCGGGCCGTAAGCCGAAGGCAACCGCAGATGCTGCACCCGCCGATGCTGCTGGCGGCGACGCCGCTGGTGCCGATGCTGGTGGTGGCGACGCCGCTGCTGCCGATGCTGGTGGTGGCGACGCCGCTGGTGCCGACGCTGCGCCCGCCGGTGCTGCTAGTGGCGCCGCCCCCGGTGCCGGTGCTGCTGGTGACCCCGCCGCTGATGAATTCACCCTCGATCTTTTCTAACGGAGCCGAAATGGATATCAAAGAATTGAAACGCGAATTTCGCTACAACGGCGTCAAGCTGGCCGACCCGAACGCGGAATTTCCTCTCGTTCAGGTGCGCGATTTCTACGCCACCGTTTACCCCGAAATCGTCAGCGCGGACATCGAGGGCCCGGAGCAAGTGGGCGCCGTCCACATTTACACGTTCCGCCGCGCGGTCGGCACCAAGGGGGCAACGGTGACGATATCGCTCGACGAAGAGCAGCTGCACTACGCAGCGTTCGCAGTCTCAAGCCGGCACCACCAGGATCGCAACATCGCCGACGTCTGCGCCAAGGCGGCGGTAATTTGCGAGGCGCGCAGGCGCGAGATCGAAGTGGGCAACAAATTATCGGCGATGCTGTACGGAGAAATTGCGAAAGCCCACTGGTCGGCCGACGCAACGCCGATCGCGACGGCAGGCTAATCATGCTGACCCGCGAAACTGCCCTTGCCCGCTTGCGCGCCACCGGCACGCTGTCGGCGGCCGGCTTGCCGCGCACGGCGATCACCGCGGCCGAGGCAAAAGACCCGGTGGCGCGCCTGGTCGCAACCATCGCCGCCAAGGCAGCCGCAGCGCCAGGCCCGCGCCACCTCGCGCCGTCTGCCAACCAGGGCGTTCTCCCATGATGTGCGCGCCCGCCCTGAGCCTGCCGCGCCTCTCGTCGGCAGTGCCGCTGGAAATGTATATCCCCGGCCAGGAGTCGCTTGTCGCCCCGCTGGCGATCGCCTTGCTCGAGGCGAACGTCATCACCGACGAACTACTCGCGCCCGGCCCGAACGCAACCCTGGTTGAGGTCCTGGGCGAGCCCGACGAACGCGAGCTTTCGATGCTTGCCCTCTCAAAATGGTGGCGGAAAATGATCCGCAATCACTCGTGTCAATTCTTCCGTTGGGAATTGCACGTGCAGAAGCTTGATTTGAACGGAAACCACGTCGCCGATGTGGACGAAAACACGGTGTTCTTCTGTTTTTCCCGGCAAAACGGCGATATACCCCGCTTCTCGCTGGCGCGGCGCACCGAGCTGCTCGAAGCGCGGCTTGAGGGTTTCGGTCAGACGGTGCTGGCGGTCCTGTTCGATGCCTGTCTGCTGCTGCCCGACTCGCTGAATCCCTGGATGGCGGTGGACTGGGCGGAAGGATATCACTGGGGCGAGTTCAACAACGATGACGAAATGATCGAGGCATATCGCATCGAAAATGATATTGAAACGACGCAGGAGGTCATCGACAACTACGATTTGATGACACGGGCAAAGTTTTATCAGGATATGCCCCGCTGGGTCACTGCGCCGAAACGCACAGTCTCGCGACAAGCGATTTTGTGCGCTGCGCGCAAAGGAATGGAAAAAGACCTGGTCGACGTCTGCGACGAAATCCACGCCCTCGTGAACCGGCCCACGTTCACCTTGCGGCCTTGGGACAAAGGCTGCCAGCGGTCCGGCTTCGATTCGATCGATGGGTGCATGGTGCTGCTGTGGCGCGACAACGACGTCATCGGCAACATCATCGACGAAGCACTCAACATGTTCGGCCAGACGGGCGAGTACGTGGATTTTATCGATACCAATCCTGTTCAGATGACGGCCGCCGGCATCAAAACTTTTCAGTCGCACACCGAACAAATGATGCAGCTGGCCGTCCTCGTCGAACGACTCGTCCTGCTGATTGGAGAACCTATATGAGCCATCTGGTTAAAATTCTCGGCCAATACGATTCCACGCTTACGCTTGATACCGCCCTGCTGCTCTATAAGTCGAACGCTGGTGACGTATACGCTACCGCACACCCGGTCGACATCGATCCGAACGAACCGCACCGCAAAGTGATTGGCGCCGGTACGCCGTTAACGAAAGCGGCGCTCGCCACCTTCGCCGCGGCCGTCAGCACTTCCACGGCCTACGCCGGATTCATCCCGCAGAATCTGGTCTACACCTCGCCCAATATCCTGGCCTGGTGGACGCCGGCGGCGATTCGGACAGCTTGGTTCCGCTCGACCGAGCCGATGATCGGCGAGCAGCACGGCCCGGTTGCGCACCCGGCGATGATTTTCGTCGTCACCCCTGGCGACTGGTTCGTGTACGCCATGCACGACGACGTGCGGCCGGACGCATCGACGCCGCTGTTTCATTCTCCACATATGAACGTGTGGGACCACGGCCGCATCTGCACCGGCAACGTCAAGCTGCCGCCCGCCCCGACCTCCGATGCGATTTCCGAGTTCGAGCGGTGCTTTTTCCAGAGCCGCTTTACCCATCCGAATCGCCAGGGTGCCGTGCGCTACAAGGGCGGCATGAACGCCCTGTGGCGCGATCAATTAAAAAAGCCCGACATGGCCAGCATGCAAAAAGCCCTGACGCCGGCAAAGCAAAACCTCGGCGCCGCCATCGAACACATCATCGCCACCCACCGCCTACCCGCCAACTAAGGAAAAACATGAACGGCCAAGAAATTCTCATCAAGTTCGACCAGCTGCTCGCCATCACCCGCGAGTCCTTCGAAGCTTTCGCCGCCACCACCGAAGCGGCCGCGCGCGCTGACCGCCCGATGCCGATCGCCATCGACGAGGATAATCTCGACCCCGAGAAAATGCCTCTGGACCTGGCGGTGTTTGCCGCGGCGCCGGTGGCCATCGTGCCGCGCCACGGTCAATTCCACGCGCTGCAGGAAAGCGGCCACCGATTCCTGCTGGCCGCCGACGGCATGTACCTGGAGGTGCGCCGGCCGTGGCTGCACTTTATCCATCGCCTCGCCGAGCAGACGGCGGTGGCCATGCCGTATGGCCGGATTGAGCCACGCACCGACCTGGCGTTCGGCCGCCTCGGCGAAGCGCTCCCCCTCTTCAAAGAATTCGCTCGAAAGGCGGCCGACGCCTGGCCCAACGAAACAGGCGACATGCTTGTGTGGGACAGCACAGACCGCAAACTGACCAGCGGCAATGTGACGGTGCTGGATTCGACGCCTTCGGCGCTGCGATACGAGTCGCGGGTGCTGCTCGACCACGAGTCGATCGCGTTCGATCTCCACAGCCACGGGAGCCTGCCGGCATTTTTCAGCAGCACCGACAACGAGGACGACGCCGGCAGCGTGAAAATCAGCGGCGTCCTGGGCGAGGTCGATGGCGCCACGCCGAGCGCGATGTTCCGGCTCTGCGTGCTGGGCCTGTACATCCCGATCCCGGTTCCGGCCGCCAAAATCTTCGAGGCCTGATATGCCGCACATCACCCCCGCTCCACTGCTGACGAACAAGGTGAATATCGCCTTGATCGGCTGCGGCGGCAATGGTTCGCAGATGCTGACCGGCTTGGCGCGCCTCAATCACGCGATCACCGCACTCGGCCATCCGGGCTTGACGGTGCGCGCTTATGATCCGGACACGGTCAGCGAGGCCAATATGGGCCGCCAGCTGTTCGGTGCCTTCGACGTCGGCTCCAGCAAAGCGCACGTGCTGGTCAACCGCATCAACGCTTTCTTCGGCCTGGCTTGGGAGGGCTTTTACGGCCGCTACGAAGACGACGGCCGCGCGCCCGATATCGCGATCGCCTGCGTCGACAGCATCCGCGCGCGTTACGAAATCGCCGCCATCCTGTCGCGGCAGAATACCGGCTACCTCATGGACCTTGGAAACCGCGCCGCCGATGGCCAGGTCATATTCGGCGAATTAGGACTTGACGGCTTTCAGGATGGCGAACCGGTCGACGCTCCTGCCGCCAGCGTGCCGCTGCCGTCGCCCTACACCGTGCTACCGGAGCTGATCAACTTGGCCATCACCGAGGACGACACGCCCAGCTGCGGCCTGGCCGAGGCGCTCGAGCGGCAAGAACTGTTCGTCAACCAGTCCATCGTCACGCCTGCCCTCAGCATTCTGTGGGAGTTTTTCCGGCACGGTCGCCTCACCTGGCACGGCGCCTTCGTCAACCTGCGCACAGGCAGCATGCAACCGCTCAAAGTGAAGGAAACGGCATGAGTATTGAAGAACACTCCTTAGCCGCCGAAATTTTCGGAAAGGTCGCGCTGAAAAAGCTGGGGACCGTCCATGAAAACTTCCGGCTTTACAAGGCCGGCTGGCTTGGCGCTCGCCCGCCCTTTGAAATCATGGAGGTGACGGGCGCGCGCTTCCGCGTGGCGCAGAGCGGGCCGCGCGAGGGACAGCTTTGCATCAAGGTGCCGGCGACCGAGCGCACCGTCTACATCACCAGCAAAGAAATGAAGGCGCTTGAGAAAAAATTGAAGGGAGCAAAGCAATGACCTCATCAACCTATGTACACACGCCCATCAACGTCGAACCGGACACTCACATCAACGCGCCGATGAATGCGCACGGGTGGTGCTTCGGCCTGATTCCTGCAAACGGCAGCTGGTTAGATGACATTATTGACTGGCAAAAGCGGCAGTTCCGCCAGGCCGCCGTCGCCCGCCGCATGGCGGCGTGCTGGAACGCGTGCAGCCAACTTTCGACAGAATATCTTGAGCAGAATGTCGATCACCAGGCCAAGCCTGAAGAATCCCCTACTTCAGAACGCTCGCGCCACGTGGCGTCGGTGGCGGCCGGCATTCGCTCCGCACTGAGCGCTGCTCGAGCCGCCAAAGTCGCCCCGGGCCAGCACGCTGACGATATAGCCGTCGACTGGTTTGCAGATGCCCTGAAGGAAAAATTGGCAGAGCAGCGCGCCAAGGGGTACGACCGGTGGGAGGATACTATCCGATGCCCGACCGAACGATTGCAGGCCATGCTTGTCGATCACGTCGGCAAAGGCGATCCGGTCGACGTCGGCAACTTTGCGATGATGCTGTGGAACCGTGGAGAAAACACCACCGCCGCACCAGTCGCCCAGCGGCCTGCTAATCAGAGCGTGCGGGCGGCGTCGGAATGGGCGTTGGTGATGGAAGAGGTGGCGCGCGCGACCAGCAAATTTCCAACGTGGCCGACCGATCCCCTTCACGCTGTCGCCGTGTTGGGTGAAGAATTTGGTGAGCTTACGAAAGCTGTCCTGCAAACGACGTACGAACCCCACAAGGTGGCCGAGGGCGAGTTGCGGATGGAAGCGATCCAGACGGCGGCGATGTCGCTGCGGTTTCTTGCTAGCCTGGGAACGTACGAGTTCACGAAGTGCCTACAGCATGAGCAAGCCAAGGCCACCTCGCCCGTCAGCCCAAAGTTGGAGCAGTCATGAAGAACAATCAATCGACGATTACGCGGTCGCCATGCCGATGCCGACGATGCGGCGCAATCCTTGGCCAGCCACACCTTGCTGACTGTGCTTACAAAAAATTCACCCTCCGGCCGACATCATGAAACCGCTCTACCTCGAATTGCCGGCCGTCGCAGCGGCCGTATCGTTGGCGGAAGCAACCATCCAACGTCAAGTACGCGAGGGCGAATTCCCCGCGCCGCGCCAGATCTCCGGCCGCCGCGTTGGATGGCTGGTACGCGAAGTGGAGGAGTGGGCTGAAAGCCGCCCGAAGTCTGAGCTGTTGCCACCGAAGAATGCCGGCCGTCGTTCCGCTCAAAAACCTATTAACAACTGAGGTAGCTCGATGCTTATTTGGCTCTCCGGAAATAGCGCATGCCATTGGCCGGGAATGATTATCCCCGAAATTCGCAGCCCTATATGCCGTGACATTTTTTATACTTCTTCCCCGATCCACAAGGGCATTGCTCATTTCGTCCCGTCGACGGATAAGGCGAAGGCGATGCTGGAACGAACGCCGGGCGCGCGGGCGCTTGGGGCATTATCTGAGCCAAAGCAGAAAATTTTGCCGCTTCTGATTCGCGAACTTTTGCGTTCTTAATTGCCAGTATTGTAAGCTTATCGCGGGGCACTGATCCCGCCTTGAAGACGTTACCCACCATGCACTTTAACAAGTCGTTTTTACGGATGAAATCATGCATATCCTGTCGCGCAATCACGAGATCACGTGTTGCTTTAATATAGCCGAGTGACGATGTGTCAGCGTCAAGCGAATAAAACACCGATGGTTCAACCGGATCCAACGTATCGGGCGCAATTTCGGGGCCAATCGGAATGAAAGTCGTGGTTCTTGAAGTAACGCCACTGAACGCAGGTGCTGTTACGTCAATCAAATTTCCTTCTGGATTTTTCCAGACAGCGTGATGGAGGGCTTTGACAAAACGGCCAGGCCAAATTAGCAATTGCCACCCGAGCTCCACCGTTCCGCCATATTTCAAAACTTGTTGCCTAGCATTCTGGTAGCACATCCCGCTAGGGCCGACAGCTTTCGCTACCGGAACATCTACGATTTCCATTCCCGCAAAACTTGCATCTCGAATCGCCAATGCCTGTTCGTGATTGGACAGCAAATGCCTATAAGCAGTTTTCAAATTGCACTCCTAGCGTATGAATTTGCCAAGTGTACATGTATTACTTCACACCCTCTCTTTTTGCGTTGCCAGGCGCTCAAGCTTATCGTTCAATTGTGCTAGCCAAACCCGCTTTTCCTGATCGTAGTCGTGTAAGTTGTACACGCCTTTTACACCCTCCTTCATATGGCCGAGAATTGCCTCGCCGACAGCATCTGGACATCCAATCGCGGCCAATAATGTGCGTGAACTCCGCCGCAAATCATGCGGCGACCAAAGCGGCATGCCTTCCGGAAAGCGCGACCGCTTCAGTTCAGGTCGACTCTCGCAATCAATGCGTCGCGCCCATACTGCGACGCCCAGCACCTTTTGATCAATGTGACCAAGCGCGCCGCGGCCAGGAAAAATGAACGTTCCTGCCTCGGACTGCAAGCGACGTCGCACAACTTCGGCGGCCCGACCAATCAACGGCACGCGGAAGTCCGTTGCCTCCTCATGGCGCGCGTTTTTCGTCTTCGCTTTCGGCAAAGTCCACCATAGGCCATCAGCCTCCTCGGTAATTTCCTTCCGCTCCATCGTGAGAATTTCAGTTCCACGCGCGCACGTCCACAAATACATCGTAAGCGCGTCTTCGACTGGACGGCTAAAGTTCGGCAGCCACCTGATCAGCTCGCCAATTTGCGACGCCGGCAAAATGCGCTTCGCAGTGCCACTGGCCACGCCTTTGATGGTCCGCCCCTTTGATCGGATCTTGCCCCGCATGATCAGCCGCCACCAGTTCGGCACAGTCTCCGGGATTTTCCCGGAGTCCAAACCATAATCCCACGCGGCGCCCAGCTCGGCGCGCAGCTTGCCACATTGCACTGGTATATGGAGATATGATTCGAGTAAATCGAAGGCCTGCGATCGAGTCGTGGTCTCAACGACCTGAAGGCCAAAGTCGCCTAGCATTGTGTTGAAAATACGCAGCACCTCATTCGACCCCTTGGGCTTTCGGTTCAACGCGACGCGCTTGGCGTGATATTCGAGACATAGCGCCAAAACGGTCAATTTCACCTCTTTTTCCGCTGTACGGCGCCGCTTCGCATCTGCTCGTGCCTCGGTGGCGGCCTGCCTCTTATTCACCGCCACGTCGACACCTTTACCGCGGTCATCGCGCAATTTTTCCCAAGCCGCGATCGCCGCCGATATCGACATCGCTGGCCAGTCGCCTATTTTCGCCTGTCGCATCTTCCCGTCGACCGGACTCTTATAGCGATATATCCACGCGCGTGTTGTCGCACTTGCCTTCAAGCGCAGTCCGGGGCATTCATCAATGGTAAAGTGTTGGCCTGCTGCGAGCAGCTTGGCGGCACGGGCGTCGAAAGACATCAATCCCCCTGGTAGCGTAACCCGTCGCGTAACTTTTCAGTTCACGCTGCGGTAGGAAAGTGATTGTAGCGTAACTAGACTGATTAGTAGCCCCGGAAGTTACGCTAAACGTTCAAGTGTATTGATGTGTTGTGATGTTTCATAACGCTTGCCAGGTAATGACAGAGTGCGAAAAAACCGAACGAGATCAAATAGTTAGATATGAATATCGCTTTAAATCAACAACTTGCGGCAGCCGATAAAAACAAACACACGCCGATGATGCAGCAATACCTAGGTGGGACTTATTTTCCTAGGTCTTAGCCCTTTGAATCAGATTAAAGGGCTCGGGATTTTTCTTTCAGTCCCCCTCTAATCCCCCATGGATGTTGAGCTAAGTTCCCTACGAAACCAATGAACGCAATGCAAAAGCACACCGAACCAGTGCAAGCCGCGTTGCGGCTATTGGACAGCGATCGGCAGAAAATGCTCGTCGCCTGGAAGGCCATGATTGGAGGGGATGGCGCGCCAATGTTCCCGCTGGATCTGCTGGCCAGCGGCGCGGTCAAGCGCGCCCTAAGCGCCTCCGCCGCGATGAAGCTTCTTGTGGAATCCTGGAATATGGTCAGCGCGCGATCGTTGCTGCGGACGCACCTCGACACCTCGCTGCGCTTTTCGGCCGCATGGCTTGTGAACAAACCCCACGAGTTCGCGACGCTTGTTATCTCGGGCAAGCCGATCAACAAGCAGAAGGATCGCGAGGGAGAACGACTGACGGATGCGCGCCTAGTGCAGATTCGATCGAAGGAATACTCATGGCTGCCCGCTGTCTATGACAATCTCTGCGGATACGTCCACTTCTCAGCATCTCACCTCTGCGATGCTGTGGAGGAGGTTCGCGAGGACGGAACGATGGATCTTTTAATATCCGACACGGACATGAACTTCCCTGAATCCAGTTGGCTAGAAGTGATCAATTGTTTTCGAGAAGGCAGCGCGATGCTTGTGAAGTTCTTGGACGGCTACGCCATCACCAAACGCCTGACACCCGAGCAGCTTGCAGAGCGCCGCCGGAAAGCATGAGGCGCGCGTCGCGCAGCCCAAGGCCGCGCGCCAGACATGGCGCCACGAAAAGGAACATCAGTGTGGGGTATGGCCGAAAAGCCTGTCATGCCTGCTCTTCGCTCAGAAGAGCATAGTCGGGAATCAGCTCAAGAATTGGAGCGGAATAGTCGATTGCGCGCCCTCCCCATCGCGAGCGATGACCATCGAACGCCATTGCGAATACCCACATGTCATCGTCCATGGTCAGCGAGCGCGCGCCACCATCACTCAAATAGTAGCGTAGCGCCTCGTAAGCATGGTAAAACTCGCTACGGACAAGCGTCCGCAGCGCCGACTCTTCAAGACATTCCTCCAGCAGAGTTGCGGGCAGTAGCATCGCGCCATGTTTGATTTTGAGCATCTTCGTTCTCCTTGACGAGGCTTCAATGAACAGCAACTCAAACTCAGATGCAAGCGCGTTGCTTGGCGAGGCTTTCGGTGGGGGATTCAGCAAGTTTGAATCGTTGAGCAACGATTTGGAATCAGAGCTGACGATTGAAGAAAAGCGTCTGCGCGGCATGCCCACAACGAACTCGATAGAGTCAGTCGACGAGGAGGGGCAAATTAACCTTCCCGTATCCAAAGCTGACGTGGACTTCCCGGAGTCGAACTGGCTTGAACTGATTCATTCCGGGAGGGCATGACGATGTCCGTCAAGTTCTTGGACATCTACCCCATCACAAAACGGCTGACGCGCGAGCAGCTTGAAAAGGGCAGCCGGCAGGCATCAGGCGCGGTCTGGTCGATTCACACTGTGACGAGTGGATTGGCCTTGGGCGTCCCGCGGCCGTAGCCGCGCCACTCAGGTTTGTCGCGCATCGCGCGGCCTGTCTAGGACAAGGCCTTAGGGCGTTGTCCTAGAGACTTGTAATTCTGAGGCGGCGTTTTCGTGAAGCCCATTACAAGACAGCAAGAGGGTGAGCGCGATTCCCGTTGCCCTCACGATTCCGGCAGATCTCAACAGCACGAGAAACGAAGACAGCGAGCCGGCAACTATTGCTTGAACACGCGATGCTCTCTGTCCAAAAGAACTAGAAAAAAGATCGCTTTGGCGCGAAAGCCATGCACGCGGATTTTAGAATTAAGCCTTAGTTCAAAAAAAGTGATGTCCTCGCCAATCTGAGTTCGCACCTTCGAAAGGTGCTCAGCCGCCCCTCCTCTGACGTGGAACTCTTCATACGGGGTGTAGGCCAAGCCGGTTTTGTTGGCGCCCTTGCCGCTCGTGGCGAGGACCTGTTGCCACGTCCGCGCGTGCATGTCGCTCAGAAAGCTGCTGAATACTTTTAGCTCGTCCTTCTCCCACTGGGAAAAGCACTCGAACCCTGATCGGAAATATTTGAGCGCGATATACGGGTTGTCTTGATCGGATGACACGCCCTTTGCCGTGTTCGCCAAGGACATCATTTTCTGCTCGACTTGCGAAAGCTTGAGGCTATCTTGCGTCGTCCCACTCGCAGTCGCCTGCGTGGCAGTTCCACGCTGGGCATTCGAATGGATCTTGTCGACAGGGAGCTTAGGCGACTGCTTCTTCACCATCTTCGATTGCCCCATACACCTCGACGTAATATTCGAAAATATCCTCTTTCGGAATGATTTGGTCGCAGCGCTCCTCAGGAGCGCGTTCGCCACGCGCTTTGATCCATGGACGCTCGGCGTGGGACATGGCCTCGAGCTTCTTGGCCGAGTAAGCGCCGTAGATGTCGCGGACCTGTTGGAGAATCCCCAGGGAGTCAGCGTCTAAGCCTTCATCTACGACGCCGTCCGGAGTCGGGAGCGGATTCCAGCTAAAATCTCGGAACTCGCGCCACACTGATGGCGCCACAGGCCCATGAGGCCATGCCTGCAGGTCCTCCTCGAACAGTGGCCGCCCCAAGCCCAACAGGTGCCACGCTTGAGCAAAATATAAAAGCTTTTGAACCTTGAGATGGGTCACCACCTCACCGGCGTCCAGGTCCGTGAGGTTTTTGATGAACCACCGCGCGACTTGAATTGGCTGAGCCATGCTCTCTCTCCCGTTTTCTAAATATTAACCCATTTGCGGGCGCCGGGCCCCTGTTCGACGCGACCGGCCGTCGGTAGCGGACAGCAAGGCGGGCAAGCTTATGCGCGACGGCGACGCATGTCAACTGGGAGAACAAGTCTCGTCGGGCGCTTCGCTCGCCACGGCGCCTCACCCTCGACGTCGTCATGGATGCAAAGACAAGGCATCCAATCCACATCACAACATCAACCAGCGGCCCACGGCGCGACGAGCCTCAGCGCAACGCCTGCCGCAGGGCCTCGAACCGAGCGCGAGCCTCGGGTTTCAGAGTCTGCAAACTCCACAATGTCGTGTCCGTCACGGTCGTAAACCTTGGCGCGCCTTCTTTCAAATCGCAGACGCAAGTTGCCGACACCAGGATGCCATCGCAGCGCGCTTGGGCGACAGGCCGCTGCAATACAAGCCTGTGGCGTTCGATAAACTCACCGACGAACGCTCCCAACCAAGCCGATGCCAAAGCGTGGTCGGGTTGCTTCAAGATCGAGTCGGCAGGCAGAAGATCATCGATGTTCAATGCCACAAGCCCCCCGGCCCCATACGCTTCGACTTGCTTGACGCCCTTGCGGGTTTGGGCCTCGACGCCTTTTTCCGAATACACTTTTTTGCATGCGATCGGCACCGAAGTGCCCGCGACGTCGGCGACGATGTCGGGAGGATCGCGCAACTGCGCGCTCACTCCGCGTCGGCGCAAAATGGCGCGCAGCTCCAACTCCCAAAGATGGTCCTTGCCCTGCGATAGCGCGCGTCCCATTAGATCCATGGGATTGCCGGCGATCCTGCGCAGCGACTCCAACGCGTTGGGCTCGCTCGCGGCGGCGATGACGGCTTCGGCGACGCGGTTTGCCTGCGCCGCAGCTAAGATGTCGTGGATGCTCCCAGAGCGCTCCCCCTTCGCCCAGGCCGCCGACAATTGATTCGCGGCGCGCAAAATTTTGCCAAGTGAACTGTCGCGGTGCAGTCTCACTCCCTGATTTTCAAAAATGGCTCGCACTTGGTCCGCCCGGTCGGAAATTTCGAGATAGGATGACCTCGACACATCCTTGGCTTGCGGAGCTTCCGATTCGAGAACTGAACTTTTAACGCACGGATCCATCACTTCTCCTCACAGCAGTCACAATGAGTCTTTGCCAGACCTGGCCCACGCGGAAACCAGCTAAGACTCGTCTTCGTGAGCAGGATCAATCATAACTCGATCGTTACTGTATATTCATACAGTATAATTCAAATACAGCAATTCGAGCCCGTGGCAGGCAATCCACGCCAGCAACAAACTGGCCGTGCCTATCGCTTGCCCGTTTATAATGTTGGGTTATTCCGACCCGATTTTCGAGCGCATTTTGGCGCTCGCCTCTTTTTCAAAAATACTAGCGATGGACTACGATTCACTCCCACGCGCCACCCTGATTCGCCTGCTGCAAGAGCAAGAGGCCGCCGCGCGTGAAGCCGGCAAAGACGGCATCGTCATGAGCTACACGGGGCGCGCCGCGCCATGGCAAATCATCCGCATGGTCAAGCCCAAGCTCAGCAAGATCGTCAAGAAACTGTCGGTCGGCGACGAGGCTCATCAGTCGCTCAACGAAATCTGGGACGGCGAAAACCTCTCCACGATGGTGACGCTCTACAAGCATCGCGGCCAAGTCGACCTGATCCTTACAGACCCTCCCTACAACACGGGCGAAGACTTCCGATACAACGACAAGTGGGACAAAGACCCCAACGATCCAGACCTTGGGGACTTGGTGCCGCGCGACGACGGCTCCCGGCACAGCAAGTGGCTGAAATTCATGACGCCGCGCCTTTGGATGATGCGCGAGATGTTGAAGCCAGGTGGCGTGATCGCGATTTGCATCGATCACCGCGAGCTCTACCGCTTGGGCATGCTGATGGACGAGATCTTCAAGGAAGAGAACCGCATCGGCATTATCAATTGGCAAAAGGCATACTCGCCTAAGAACGACACTGGCGGCAAAAAAGGGGGCCTCTCGTCGGCGACCGAATACGTTTTGGTTTATGCCAAGGATGGCGAGCGCGCCAAGACGGGCATGCTCGCCCGCACGGAGGCCATGAACGCCCGCTACACCAATCCAGACAGCGACTTGGAAGGCGACTGGGCCTCCGCCGACGCCACCGCTCCCGAATATCGCAAAACAGGCACGTTCGCGATCCAATCGCCGTTCACTGGGCAGCTTTACTATCCGACTCGCGGGCACTGGGTCAACGAAGCCAAGGAGATGAAAAAGCTGTTGGAAGCCTGGGGCAGCGAATTCGCTTACAAACAGCTCGACAACTCGTGCGAAGCGAAAGCCATCGTCATCAAAGGCTGCAAGTTCATCGGCAATGAGCCCGTCCTCGATGGCCCTGCCGTGAAGGCGGCGCGCGAACGCGCTGTGGCGCGCTATCAGGAACCTCATTGGCCTCAACTGATCTTCACCGAAGGCGGCGACGGCGGGCCGCGGATGAAAAAGCACCTCAACAAGATTAAGAAGGGCAAAGTGCCGCTGACCTACTGGGCCAATGAGGACTATGAAGCGCCGTTGGACATCGAAAGCCAGTCTTGGGATCACGAGGAGTCCGGCCACAGCCAAACCGGCATCAACGAGCTTGACGGCGTCGTGGGCAAAGGGCACGACTTCAAGACGGTCAAGCCGCTGCGCCTCATCAAGAAAATCATCCAGATTTGGTGCAAGCCCGACGGCTTGGTGCTTGACCCGTTCGCGGGTTCCGGCACGACCGGACATGCGGTGGTCGAACTGAACACGGAGGCCCAGGCGAACAGGAGCTTCATCCTGATCGAGCAAGGCAACACGGAAAAAGGCGACCACTACGCCCGCTCGTTGACGGCGGAGCGGGTGAAGCGCGTGATCACTGGCGAATACGCCAGCGGCAAGCGCGATCCCTTGCCTGGCGGCTTCCGATTCATCGAGCTGAAAAAGGAGAAGATCGACGCCGAGGCCGTCAACGCGTTGGCTCGCGAAGAGATGATCGACTTGTTGTTGACGAGCTATTGGAACAAGGCTGAGAAGGCCAAGTCGTATTTGCGACGCCTGCCATTGGCGTCCCATCGCCACCTCTTCGCAGTGAACTCGAAAAACGAGGGCTTCTTCTTGGTCTGGGACTCGCCGGAAGAGTCGTCCGTCCTTAACCGGGAGGCGTTCAAACGCATCGTCGAGGAGGCGAAGGCCGCGGGGCTGGCGTCGCGCTATCACGTCTACGCGACCATCGCTCCCTACACCGGCTCGAACATCGAGTTTTACAAGATCCCGGACTCCGTCTTGGAACACATTGGATTCAACCCGCGATCGGACGCTTACAACAACGAGAGTTTTGAGGAAGCAGTGGATGCTTGAACTGAAACGGTTTCAAACCAAAGCGGCCGGCTCCATCGCCGACCGCTACGCCTTTTTCGCCAACCACGACGAGCGTCCGCACCGTGGCAAAAAGCCGCAGCCATTTTTTCAGGCCCTTTCGGCGCTGACCGGCGCGGGCAAAACGCCCGTCCTGGCCGAGGCCGTCGCGCGCATGCGAGCACACTTCGGCTGCGAGCCCATCGTCTTTTGGATGTCGAAAGCGAAGTCCGTGGTCGCCCAGACCTACACGAACTTCTCCAAAGGCGGCAAATACTCGGAAATCATCGACGGCTTCCGCGTGATCAATGTCGCGCAGCTCGCCCCGCACGATATATCGGACGCATCCACGCCCCTTCTAGTTCTCGCCACCACCGGCCTTTTCAACAACAAAGATCAGTCCGCCGGCGCTCTAAATATCTACAAGCGCGACGCCGACCTGTTTGGCGATCAGTCGCCGTGGGAGCGCCTGATCCAACGCGTGGCCGGCGGCGCTCGCCGTCCACTGTTGATCGTCTACGACGAGGGGCACAACCTCTCCGAACAGCAGACCGACATTTTGGGCGAGCTCGAGCCCGACGCTTACTTGCTCGCCTCGGCCACCCTCAAACTGCCTGAGAACTTCAACAAGACGGTCGTCCAGCCCATCAGGCTCTGGGTGGACGGCGCCGGCAACCACGACGCTTTCAAGGCGCTTGGCGCCGTCGATTCGCATGGGGAGCCTGATCCGCGCCTATTCATCACCACGGCCGTCGACAGCCAAGCCGTCGTGGACGCGGAGCTCGTCAAAAAAGCCATCCAATTTGACGGCACCACGTCCACCATGGAGGCATGCCTGGACCAACTGGTCGAGCGCATGGAGACGCTGGACAAGGAGATCGATTCGCGCGGGCTTGGCTTCAAGCCCAAGGCGATCTATGTCTGCAAGACCAACATGACCGACGACGGCGGCAAGGACGACCACACCAAGCCGTTCGAGCAGCGCTCGGCGCCCCCCATCCGCATCTGGCGCCACTTGGTCGAGGAGCGCAAGATCGATCCGAAAACGGTCGCGATCTACGCCAACCTTTCCTTCATCGAAGGCAACAAGCCCGACGCGGTCAACCTCTTCTCCAAAGGCGAAGGCGATTTCGACGAGTTCGCGGCCGGCGACTACCAGCACATCATCTTCAACCAAGCGCTGCAGGAGGGCTGGGACGATCCGGCCTGCTACTTGGCCTACATCGACAAAAGCATGGGCTCGTCGATTCAAGTGGAGCAGATCATTGGCCGCGTGCTGCGCCAACCCAAAGCGCGCCACTACGACAACGCTTTGCTCAACTCCGCGCACTTTTTCCTGCGCGTCGACAAAAAAGCGGTGTTCGAGGAGGCCATCGAGTCCGTGCGCAAAAAGCTGCAAAGCGAAGGCGCTCCAATCGAAATCATCGGCAACTTCGGATCTTCTGGCTCAGCCGCCGACACCATCATGCCCAAGCTGAACGTGGCGGCCGATCTGTGCCATGTGAACGTCAACGCCGACGCGGCATGCGAGCAAATTGCAGACCTCGTGGCGCAGTTTCCGACGTTCGCCGAAGGCGGCGTCGATGGCACAGGCCAAGCGCATTCAGCGAGCGAACTGGTGGATCTTACGAACCTCGCAAGCGAGCCAGGCCAAATGAACTGGACTGCGGCGGGCCACACCAATCCGGTGCGCCTTCGCTGGTTCATCAACACCGCCTTGCGCGCTCGCAGCGCTCGCGCCTTGGCGGTCTGCGATCTCAAAAACAAGAAATTCGACGTCCGCGTCCAGGTGCAAAGCAACGCCCACAAGTTCGCCGAAAAGCTTGCCGGCGAAATCGTCGACGCCTACTTCGATCTTGCTGAATTGGTCTACGAAAGCTTCCAACCGTTCCAATTTGGAGCGATGCGGGTGCCCAAGAACGCGGTGCCCTTCAACAACGCGCTCTATGAACGCTATCCAGCGATGAACAAGCTGGAGCTTCCGTTCGCTCAGGCGCTCGACGCGACCGATTTCCTTTGGCATCGAAACCCCAGCAACGGGGGCTTTCATATTCCGCTACTGACCGATGGCGACACGGCATCCTTCTACCCTGATTTTCTCGTCTGGAAAGGCGGCAAGGTTTATTGCCTAGACACGAAGGGCAAACACCTGTTGTCGGACGCGGTGGCCCGCAAGCTCTTCGACATCCAAGAGGATGGCAAAACCAAAGTGCACACGCGCTTCATCAGCCAAGGCAAGCAGGCCGACCTACGTTCGAAAGCAGTGGGAAGCGGCTACACCGTTTGGAAGATGAAAAGTGGCGCCCCTGTAGGCATCCATGTCGATGACCTGGACAAAGCCGTCAAGGAGTGCCTGCGCTAAGTCAACCTTGCGAAGCCAACGCCAAAGTTGCAAGAGCCGACACGTCAGTCGGCTCTCTCCTGCTCGTCCTCGACAGGGCTCCCAAGCGATCTGGCCTATAATGGTTCATTGCCAACGAATCTCCAAACTATCCAAGTAGACGCAAGCTTGGTTTTTTGGGCTCACGCCTCCGATGCGGCTTGTTCGAGTTCAAACTTCTTTTTCAGTGCTTCGATTCCGCTCTCCGTCAAAAACGGCGCGATGCGAATGTGCCATCCTGGCCCAGGCCCCACCTCGCGGCGCACAAAGGCCATGAACGGCTTCCTTTCATCTTCTTCGCTGTCCCAAGTAAATTCGCCTTTGTCCGTCTCGAAGGTCTTGTCGAATGGATTGCCCCCTTCGCGCAGGCATTCGATCGCCCCGTCCACGTCTCGCCCAAAGTCGAAATACTTTTCGGCGACGATGGACGCTTCCCAGTCTTTTTGTTTGGACAAAAGCGGATCACTTAGGTCGGGATAATCTGTAGCGTTGCCCTGAGCTTTTGCGCTCTCGAACATCGCGATCAGGTCTCGAACGCATGCATCGACAGCGAACCGGATGTTGAAGCCAGCGACGCGCTTGGAGCCGCTCCAAGTTGGGCCAAATGTTAGTCGCCAATCGCTCATGCCGCCACGGCGAGTGTTTTCGCATCTAGCGTCCTTGATTCGATCCCATTTCGACCCGATAAGCTTGGAGGCGGCCTGCGCGGTGTCGAGTCCACGTAGCTTGGTCCCCGGGCTTCCCGACTGCAGCCTCGTCCGTCCCTCAAAGTTGTAACCGCGCTGAGCGACGAATTCCACCAATGATTTACTCCATCGACTAGGATCTTCGGCCAAGGCGGGAAGGCCTTTGACACCTTTCGACAGCGCCGCCTCTTCAATCGCTTGCGAGACTGCTTTCGCTCCACGGTGCTGCGCCAATTTACGCAACTGGGTCACACCATCGAGCCAGAAGGCTTCATAATTCGCGTTTTTTTTCAGCGCGGCTCGCGCTCCCTCAGCGTCGTTCTCGATGATCGACTTGGCCAGAGCCAATGTCGCCAACTCTCTCGCGCTTGCCTTTATCCCCATGAGCGTTATCTCCATCGAGTAAACCAGGCCCGAACCTCAAATCCCAAGACTATCGAAAACCAAAAAAATCAGTGTGGGCGGCCCATAAAATGATTATAAACAGATAATTTACCGGTGACATATCCGTCATTTTTTGTTGGCCGCTTTTATTCCGCCGTTGCCCCGCAGAACATCATATATAATTTTGATGCCAAAATTTTAACTGCTCGTTCGCTGGACGGACCGAACCCATGAGCGCGGATAGCTTCCGCAGGCCCACGCCTTACGGGCACATATGATCGAATCAGGAACCGCCATTTCGGTCCCGAGCCTCCGCTTCCGCGTCCGCCAGGTAATCTTCGAGCTGCCCTTCCATATCGTCCACGATATCGGCCTCGACCATCTCGAAAAGCTCTCGCGTGGATTCGTCCCCGCCGTCTTGGAGATAGACGCAGGCATTGCCTTCGTCGTCGTCTTCAATAAACGCGTGCCAGTCCGCCATGCTCACCTCATCTGATGGAGTTTTCGCGTCACAGCGCGAGCCCTAAATGCCTTAGCCACTTGGAGACAACAAAAATTTAAAAGTGGCAACTCACCAGAAGATTATAAACATATAATTTAACCAAGACACCTAAATCACAATGTTCGATTTGCAGTTTCAAAAAAGAGCGTTTGGAGATTCTGTATGGACGAGGGCGATTACGACCTCAACAAAAGGCCGGACAAGACTTACATGAGCCGCGGCCTCCCGGACTTTGATGGCAGCGGCCGCAAGATACGCATCGCCACGAAGGCATTCGCCCCCGTGGAGGAGCCAATGTTCGCCACCGTGAAGGGCGAACTGGTTGTGCGTCACCGCGAAGGCGGCAAACGCGTCGTCACCGCAAAATTTTTCGAGGACAATCGCGACGTCAAAGTGCTCAGCCTGCAGGCCTACACCGCCGAGACCGGCGCCGCCCACAAGAACGGCTTTTCTCTTATCGGCAAGGAGATCGCGACGTTTTTGGAGTTCACGAAGCATATCCAAGAGCACATCTTCAAGCACGACCACCCAGTCAATATCGAAGACCAAGAGCTGCGGCGCTTCATCCTTTCCGAACGCGAGGCCGCGCAGGTGATCGCCGACCACCCAGAGGCCTTGGCGGAGGCGCTGCGCACACAGGTCACGAAGAAAGACCTTGTCGCCGTGGCCTACCGCCGCAAGCAGCTCGAAGTGTTCGAACGGCTGCTGAACGACCCGGACTACTTCGCCAACGCGAAAGCGCACAAAGGCTGCACCGACGAAGGGCTGTGGCAGCGGTTCTTCGAAAAAAACACATGGATCTTTGGCTATGGGCTGGGCTACCTATTTCTCTCGTCATTGGATGATCGAAAGCTTGAGTCCGTCGTGCAAGGGCACTCGGTTGTTTCACATGGCAAGCGGGCGGACGCCCTCATGAAAACGCGCGGCTTGATTTCAAGCCTCTGCTTCGTCGAGATCAAGGTCCATACGGCGAAGCTTCTCACGCCCACGAAGACCGCCTACCGCGCCGGATGCTGGGCGCCGTCGCCAGAACTCGTTGGGGCCGTCGCCCAGTCGCAAGGCACTGTGCACGGCGCTGTGAAGAACATTGGCGACAAATACGCTGGACGCGACGAATCCGGCGCCCCCACCGGCGAGGCAGCCTTCAATTTCCAGCCCAGGTCGTTTTTGGTCATTGGCAGCCTCGACGAGTTCATCGGGGAGCGAGGCGTGAACGAGGAGCAGTATCGATCGTTCGAACTCTATCGGCGCAACACGGCTTGGCCAGAAATCATCACTTTTGACGAGCTCTTTGAGCGGGCGAGTTACATCGTCAACCACGCCGGCGGCTCCGAGGATGAATTCGCACACGACAAAAACAGAGAGAGCCATGACGCTTCCAATCAATGACACCATCATTGCGGCTGTCGCCCAGCTTATCGACGACTCCAAATCGAACGGGCAATACCGCGACCCCACTCACTCCGACTTGGACTTCTACGTTTCACAGGCGGGCCTTGTCGCGTTCGATCCAAAAGCCCAAGGACAAGTCGTCGGCAAGGCGAAACGGCTTCGCGCCATCTTGCACGAAGCGCTTGAAAAGAATTTGTCTGGCGGCCCAACGCTGATCGCGTCGATCCTGTCGAAAGTAAAGGCGTGCGGTGGGTTTCGCCCCAGTTCCCCCAACTTCGTCGGAGTCGAAGCCGTCGCGAACGCGCAGGCCGCTTTTGACGCCGAAGGCTATGCGCTGGCCCCGGACGGATCGATTGGGCCGAAGGTCCTGGACTCTCTGCGCGGCGCCGAGCTGACCGCCGCCCTGCGGGCTTACGCAGAACGCGCGCAAAAAGGCTCGCAGGACGCGGCGCTCTTGGCCGGGACGGGCAAGGATTTGTTGGAGGCGACGGCGGCGCATGCGCTGGTGACAATCAATGGAACCTACCCTGCAGGGGCTAACTTTCAAACCCTGCTTGGCATGGCCTTTGTGGCCATGGGCTTGACCGTCCCCGAAATGCCCGAGCAGCCCGGAGAGTCTCCGATCAAGGCCATGGAACGGGGCATGTTCGCCTCCGCGATCGGTGTCAATCGTTTGCGAAACAAGCAGGGAACGGGACACGGCCGCCCCTTCCTCCCCACACTTAGCCCGCACGAAGCCGAAGCGGCCATTGAGATCATGGGCTGCGTCGCCAGCTATCTGCTGGCTAAGCTTAGCGCTCGAACGCGATAAACCGATGGCATGCCCCAATTGCTTTGACCGGCCTGTTGACTTTTTAGAAAGCTGAACGTATGAATTCTAGCGAACGCTTTGACAAGCTCGTAGGCACGAGTCATGACGACGCAAATCACGTATTTGAAAAGGACAAGCTGGGTCTTGTTCCTAGCGGGGGGAGACTGGTGATCGTTGCAGAGGCGGACACGACAACGGACCAACACTTTTGGGTCGAAGCGATCCCTACATTCAATGTTGAGAAAACCGAGGTGCTCGTAGATTTCTGGCTTGTCGGAGAACTCTGCGGAAGACGAGTTCATGCAACCTTGAGCCCAGGTGTTGCAGAAGCGGCGTTGCGCGATAGGCAGTCCGTGATGGCTGCCGCCATGTTGGACCAATACGGTTGGCTAAGCCAAAATTTTCCCGCGGTCGCAAGCATAATTTACGAAGCGCATCAACGCCGCATTACGCCCAGCGCTCAACCCAGCGGAAAACAAAAGACGCTATGAATGAATGGCGCGCTAAGCGCCTTTGACAAACATAGACAACGCACTAATCTCGGCAATCAAAGCCACGTGAAGACAGTTCAGTGACATGTTTGGTAAGCCTATCTTCCTTCGCTTGCGGCGCAATCACGATACCCTGTAAATCGCACGCGTGCGAGCGGACGCCAATGGGCCCCAGCGTTGCATTCCCATGCGACAAACATGAATTTCCAGCGCCGACGCTTGCGAGTTCCACTGAAAGCCTCGCGCGCAGTGTAGAGTAGACACCTTTGTCCACGACGCGCCCCTCATGACGTCCGATCCCGCCTCGACGCCGCCGGCTCCCATCCAGCCCTCAGCCAATGACCACCTCAACGACGAGGTGGCGAGGCTTCGAGCGATCAACGATCGCCTCGAAATGGCTCTGTCCGCTTCCGGGGTCGTGGGACTTTGGGATTGGATGGTCGACACCGACCTGCTCCACGGCGACGCCAATTTCGCTCGGCTTTACGGCCTCGATCCACAGAAGACCGCCGCGGGCTTGACCATGGAGGAATACCAAGAGTTCGTGGTCGCGGACGATCTCGCCGCGCTGCGCAAGGACATCCGCGAGACCTTCGATCGCGGGGCGGATTTCTTAGTGGAGTATCGCCTGATGATCCCCGGCCAAGCTCTTCGCTGGGTGGAATGCAAAGGAAAACTCATCCACGACGCCACCGGCAAACCCGTGCGGTTCTCCGGCACGGCCGTGGACGTCACCAAACGCAAACAGGCCGACGAGGAAATCCGCTTAAGCGCGGTCGCGGCGCGCGCCAACGCCGAGCGCGTTCAGCTCGCCTTGGCTGCCGGCGCCATCGTCGGCACCTGGGTTTGGGACATCAAGTCGGATCAGTTCACCATCGACGAAGGATTCGCCAACGCCTTCGGCATGGATCCCGCGTTGGGTCGCCAAGGCATCAGTTTGGAGCGGGTGGTGAACACCGTCCACCCCGACGACAAAGCCGGGCTGGCCGCGGCCATCGCCAGCGCGGTGGAGCGCGGCGGCCCCTACATGCATCAATACCGAGTTCGACGACACGATCACGTCTACTACTGGGTGGAAGCCAATGGACGCGTCGAGCGAGACGCCGCGGGAAATCCGGATCGCTTTCCCGGCGTGTTGATTGACATCACCGCGCGCCGAGGCCTGGAAGCGGAGCGCGACCGCGTCGCGGCGGAGCTGCGGGACTTGAACGCGACGCTGGAGCAGCGAGTGGAGGAGCGCACGTCGGCATTGGTCGAAACCCAGGAGGCGTTGCGCCAGTCGCAAAAAATGGAGGCGGTCGGACAGCTCACCGGCGGATTGGCGCACGATTTCAACAACCTCTTGGCCGGCATTTCGGGCGCGTTGGAACTCATGCATCTGCGCGCGCTCAACGGCCAATTCAAGGATTTCGAACGCTACATCCTCACGGCGCAAAACGGCGTCAAGCGAGCCGCCTCGCTCACCCATCGATTGTTGGCTTTTTCGCGGCGCCAGACGCTGGACCCTCGTCCAGCCGATGTCAATCGCCTCGTCGCCGACATGCAGGACCTGGTCCAGCGCTCCGTCGGCCCTGGCATTTCCATCGAGGTGGTGAAGGCGGCCGGCTTGTGGAATGCGCTCGTCGACGGCTCGCAGCTGGAAAACGCGCTCTTGAACCTCTGCATCAACGCGCGCGACGCCATGCCCGACGGTGGACGCATCACCATCGAAACCGCCAACCGCTGGCTCGACGAACGCGCCGCCCGCCAGCGCGACGTGGCGCCGGGCCAATACTTGTCCCTGAGCGTCACCGACTCGGGCGTGGGCATCGCGCCGGACATTCTCGAAAAAGTCTTCGAGCCATTCTTCACCACCAAGCCTGTCGGCGAAGGGACTGGACTTGGCTTGTCGATGGTCTACGGGTTCGCCAAGCAATCGAGTGGACAGGTTCGCGTCTACTCCGAGCTGGGCATGGGCACGACCGTCACCATCTACCTTCCGCGGCATGCGGGGGAAGTCGAGGACGACGTTCCCGATCTCGTCGCGGCCATCGCGCCGGCGTCCGCGAAAAAGCGCAATGTGCTGGTTGTGGACGACGAACCCATGATTCGCATGCTCGTCATCGAAACGATCAACGACCTCGGCTACAACGCCTTGGAGGCCAGCGACAGCGCGTCGGGCTTGAAGATTCTGCAATCTGATGTCGCCATCGACCTACTCGTCTCCGACGTCGGCTTGCCAGGCGGCCTCAACGGCAGGCAAATGGCCGACGCCGGCCGGCAGTCCCGTCCAGACTTGCCAGTGCTGTTCATTACCGGATATGCCGAAAATGCGGCCATCGGCAATGGTCATGTGATGCCTGGCATGCAGGTGATGACTAAGCCTTTCGAAATGCAAGCTCTGGCGTCCCGAATCCGCGCCATGGTCGAGGGTCAAACCTGATTGCGCCGAATCCGCGCCCCCTTTTCTGAAACGTGGTGAAAAAGATGTAGAATCGACAAGGGCATCGAACTTCGATGGTCTTTGCCATGGTCGGCGGCGCTCAGCCACAAGCTTGTCGCGCGGGGCCGCAACCGGCCTGGAAACTCTGCACTGGGAGTGTCGACAAGATGACGTCTGCGCTGGACCACGGCTCGGGAAGCGGCTTGTCCGCCACCGCGCGAAATTTCTTGAGCTTGCGCGATCCCATCATGATCCGCTGGGAGAGCGAGATTCGAAGTCGCGTGGACGGAGCCGATCGCGTCGACAGCCCCATCCTCACCAATGCTCTTCCCGCATTCTTCGACCACATCGCCGAAGCGCTGAGTCCAGATCATCCGAGAAAAGACGCCACAAGCAACAACAACACGGCGGTCGCGCATGGCGGCGAGCGGGCGCGCATGACCCAATATGGCCCCGACCAAGTGGTCCACGAATACGAGATCCTTCGGGAGGCGATCGAGGCCGAACTCGCCGGCCAATTGGAGCTCAGCAAAGAGGAATGGGCCATCGTCGACCGTTCGATCTACCGGGCGATCCGCCAGGCCGTCAAAACGTTCGCTGGCATTCAAGGCGATTTGCGGACCAAGCTCGCCAGCGCGCTCTCGCATGACATGCGCACGCCGCTTTCGCTGATCGTCAACGCGGCCGAGCTCATGAAGGGAACCGACAACTTGGAAAGCGCCCATCGATTCGCCGGAAAGATCGAGTCGCACGGACGCAGGCTCGACGCGATGATGGCGGATTTGCTCGACGCTCTGGTCTCCAACGGCGGAGACCAATTGCCTTTGAAAATCACCAGAATCCAGATCGACGAGATGCTGGAAGACGTGCGCGCGGCCTACGGAGACGGCGTCGACATTCGAGTCAAAACAAGCCCAATCGTGGGTTACTGGTGCGGCGACGCGCTGCGCAGAGCGTTGGAGAACTTGATCAACAACGCCGTCAAATACGGGGATGGGAAAGGCGTCGAGCTCGGCGCGCGCGAAGTTCGTGGACGCCTCATGCTGTCCCTACACAACACCGGACCCGCGATACCGCCGGAGCGCCAAACGCAGCTCTTCGACTACTTTGGCCATAAAAATGCCGGCTCCCTCACGGCCGGTTGGGGCCTCGGGCTACCCTTCGTGAAGCGCGTGGCCGAGAGCCACGGCGGAAGCGTCGTCGTCGACAGCGCCTCGGAAACGGGGACGACATTCATCATCGACATCCCCGTCGACGCGCGCCCCTATGTCAAGCTGTGCGACGACGGATCGAGCGTCAGACAGGCGGCGCGAGAAGGAGAGAATCAGCGAACGTAAGCGGGCAGCCCGCGACGCGAGCTAGGCCCTCCTCCACGCGCATGAAAGACCCGCTCAGGCTTCGCCGAGCGCGCAATCCGCATGGGCGTGCGCGAGATCGATGGGCAAAGCGCATACCGGGCACGCGCGGCCTTCCAAAGCGGCCAGGAGCATCGCGAACGACGCCGGCTTGGCCAGGAACGCGTCGAACCGACGCGCCTCCGGCGTCGCGCGCCACAACCCATCCGATGCCGTCCAAGCGACAGTCCTAACGGCCCGTCCGTGTAGACGCGCTTGCTCCAACAAGGGCGAGCGTCCCGCGCGCGCGTGATCGAGGTCTACGACGCACGCGTCGAAAGCGAAGCCCGCGCAATCGGCTTCAAGCGCTTCCATTCGGCTCACCGCCCGGGCCCTGTGTCCGGACGCCATAAGCAGTGGCTCGATCACCTCGGCCAGAGCCGGGCTTTCGTCGAGTATCAAGATGTCCATGCGTCTCCCATGTCTGTTGCCGCCCCGCGAACTGGCCGCGGTCCCCGCCCCGCTTCATCGCCGCATACCCACCGCGCGCGATGCCAGTGATGTTTGCATGACGTTTCGATGAGCCGGCCGGCTGACATCGATGCGCTCAAAACCCTCAACCAAATCGAATTCGTCGCGCGCGCGCCACGACGCCTCGATTGCGGGCGGCGCTCGCGCGTCAACTGAGCTCGGCTTGGGAGATCAGCTGGTCCAACTGCGCCGGCTTGACCAGGTGCGCGTCGAAGCCGCAAGCGACGGTGCGGTCGCGCGACGCCCGGTCTCCCCACGCCGTCAACGCGACGATTCGGGTGGGCGGGAACCAATCGGCGTGGCGCAACGTGGATGCCACCTCGTAGCCGTCCATGCCGGGCATGCCAAGGTCGAGAAGAATCAAGTTCGGGCCGAACGCCTTGGCCATTGCCACAGCCTCTTCGCCACCGTTCGCCACCGCGACCTCATGGCCCTCGAAGGCCATGAACTGCGCGACGAGATCCGCCGCGTCGACGTTGTCGTCGACCACCAACACACGGCGAGGGGCAGACATGTTTCCCATGGCGAGTCCTTTCAAAAACGTTTGACGCGTTATTCATGCGGCTTGGGTTCATTATAAATGTGACGAATGCTCGCGCGGATTGCCGCACGGAAAAATATTCCCTTTGTGGCGTGTTTGCCTTGATGAGTTGTCATACTTCGGCGCGTGGTCTAGGCGCGCTGTAAAATCGTAGCTTTCTCGCGATGGACAGGCCGACAACCTGCCGAGTCATCGCTCCACCCTTTTTGAATCGAGCGCTTTTGCTCGGCCCCCCATGACCCTCGCCACTGACCAGAACACGGACGACCGCGGCCTCTCCAAGACGGCCCAAACCTTTTTGACCCTGCGCGATCGGATCATGGCCCGATGGGAGAAGGCGACCCGCGAGCGGGTCGAAGGCGCCGACGCCCTGCTCAGCCCCGTGCTGACCAACACGCTGCCCGCGTTTTTGGACAATATCGCCGAGGCGCTCAGCCCCGGGTATCCGCGCGACGACGCCACCAGCAACACCAACGCCGCGGCGGTCCATGGCGGCGAGAGGGCCCGCATGACACCCTTTGGCCCCGACCAGGTCGTGCACGAGTATCAAATCTTGCGCGAGTCGATCGCGGCCGAAACGCAAGGCCGCGTCGCCTTGACGGCGGAGGAATGGTCGATCATCGACCGCTCGATCGACTTGGCCGTGCGCGAGGCGGTTCGCGAGTTCGTCTCCATTCAAGACGACCTCAGGCGCAAGCTCGCGGCGATCCTTTCGCACGACATGCGAACGCCTTTGACCGTCATCGTCCAAGGCGCCGATTTGATTCACATTGCGCCCGACTTGCCCTTCGCCCAAAACGCCGCGGGCAAAATCGCTTCCAACGCGCAGCGACTCGAACGCATGGTGGTCGATCTTCTAGACGCGCTCACCTCAAAGGTCGACGACAAGCTGCCCCTAAATCTGTCCGAGTTCGACATCGCCGACTTGTTGGGCCAAGTCTGCGGCGATTACGCGCACAGCGCGCCCGGACGCGTCCATGCGCAAACCGAGCCCATCCGCGGGCACTGGTGCCGCCACGCGATGCGCCGCGCGGTCGAGAACTTGGTCAACAACGGCATCAAATACGGAGACGGCGGCGACATCTCGATCGTGGCGGCGCAAGCGCGCGGTCGCCTCATGCTGTCGGTGCACAACGGTGGCATTCCCATTCCCAAGGGCCGCCATCGCTCCATCTTCGAATATTTTTCGCGCGCCGACGACAGCGGCGCGGTCGAAGGCTGGGGCTTGGGTTTGCCATTTGTGAAGAAGGTCGCCGAAAGCCATGGCGGCAGCGTGGCCGTGGACAGCTCGGCTCAGACCGGAACCACATTCCTCATCGACATTCCTGTGGACTGCCGTCCCTACGTTGGCACTGAGCCGATCGCGTCGTTGGCGGGTGGATGATGGCGCCCCAGCCGATCTGGCCCGTCATGAACAGCGCTATCGCGGCGTCGAGCCAACTCGGGATCGCAAACAATGTTCGCAACTGTGGCCTCCTGTTTGGAAGATTAGCGTCGGCCAATGGCTGATCGCGTCGCGCTGCTGCCCGCAACGAAACCGGCGATGGCCTGCGCCGCGATATGATTGCCGCTTCACTCTTGGCGAGGCAAATATGGATATCGACGATCTCGACGACGACGAGCTGGACCATCTTGCGCAATGGTTGGCGATGGCACCCCTGGCTTCGGGGCCGATCGATCTGCGCCGGGCCAGCGCATGGAGGTTCGCGCAGGCCAGGATCGCCGTCGAAAAAGGAGATGCCGCCTCGTTCCCAGACATTGGCGACCAGGCCTGCACTTAGCGTCACTCTCGTCCCTTCGGGATGCCGGATGCGATCACTTAGCGAATCGCCCTTGGACTCGCAAAACGGCCAACGGGTCTTGAAGCCGATGTAGGCCAGGCGGCGCGGCAACTCGATCGAAGGACACCGTCCAATGGCGGCTAGGACTGGGGCCACACGATGGGGTCCACCTGCGCGATGGCGTGAAAAGATGGCCGAGCGAACAAAAATCCCCGCATGAGTTCGATGCCAAGCTTTGCGAGAACATCGCGCCGGCCCAGCGCCCTCCTGCCGCATCCATGAATGTCGCCCGCTTTGAAATAACGCTTGCCGACGCCCCGCCCGACCCGCCTCAATGATCCGCGCCTTGGTCGTCGCGCAGTCGCACCGGCCGCCGGATGAACAGAGGCGGCGGCGCGCCGAAAGACGCCCCGGCGATGTTGTATTCGAAGAACTCGACCGCGCCCTCGCGGTCCATCTGGTCTCTTCGCATCAGCTCGCGAACGATAGCCTCGCGGTCGTAGACAACGCGGACGTCCCCATCAATCTCCGACACGCCGACAATCGCGTCGTCGTGCCCGTCGACGAACATCAGCGCCTCGCCATCCGCCATGTCCAAGCAAGCCTGCCGTCGCCGCCGACCCGGCGCATCAGAAGACGCAACGGCCTCCCTGCTCTTTTCCTTGGATCGCCTTCTCATCTTATCCCCCGCTCATATTCCTCAACCCATTCTTTGTGTTCGCCCATCGCGCTGCGCTGCTTTTCGAGGCCAAGCATGTAGGCGGCCATGAGCTCGGCATCCTTCGCGGCGGAGAAGATCGCCATCGGGTCGGCCGCCACGGCCTTGATCCAACTGCGCAAATACGCGGCATGGTTGTCGATGTGCGCTTGCGACATTGGCACGCCGGTCTCCGTGGCCAGAATCGCCGAGCAGATTTCAGCGCGCAGTTCCTCGATGGCATAGGCCTCGTCGCCCCATTTTTTGGCGATCGCCTCTCGCCTATTCATACGGCCCTCGCTCAAAGTCGAGTGCGCCCCCTCATGCATGGCAGTGGAGTAGAAATCATGGATGCTGTGGAAGGCCTCCTTGCGCGGCAAACGCACTTCGTCCAAAGCCGGAACATAACAGGCTTCCGAGCCGCCATAAACCACGGTCAAGCCGGTCTGCTCCTGCAGGGCCGCCATGACGGCCTCGGCGTGCTCGATCGGCTTGAAGTCCAAGCCGGCCGTGGCCTCCAGCTCGGGAACGCCATCGATCTGCTGCGCGTTGAACACTGTGTAGCGCCTAAGCGCGAACGCGCGGCGTTGCTCTTCGCCGCCTTGCTCGGCAGCCCGGCCCCCCGCGTCGGCGCCGTTTTGCGCCGCTTCGCGAGGGCTCAGCTCGACAAGCTTTACGATCGTCGTTCCTTTTTCGCCGCGCCTGACTTGCCAGCCCTTGGCATGCGCTTGCTGATAGGTCATCCAGCGCGGATCGTCGCGGCCGGACAACGCCAGTAACAGGCGGTTGACGCCCCGGTAGCCGTTGCCCGACGTCGGATTCGTTGGACGCAGCGCTTGGGCGTTCCAAGGCTTTTGCCAAGGCGTATCGCCGCGCTCCATCGCGGCGATCAGCGTTTGGGCGACGTGCGACTTGACGTCGATGCGCGCCTCTTCGCTGCCGGCGCTTGTCTTGGATTTGTCGTTGTCCATCCATTGTCTCCATGGCCTATAGATAAATGGCCGTCGTCCTAAGCTCGGCGCCCATCCGCTCTACAACTGGTCAGCCTGCCTATGCCCATCCACCGCTGCGGCACAGCGCGGAGGATGGGTTTCAATCAGGCCGCGTCCAGCCCAAACGCGCTGAACAACACAAGAGCAATGATCAAAAGAGCGAGCGCGAACCGTGAAAACCAGCGCCGCCCCTGGCTCATGGCGAACGGCTTACCGCGAAGCCCGCCAGCAGACGAGCCGGTATTCCCACTTCGGGGTGTCTCCGTATCTTCGTCCGAGCCAACAACGAGCTCGCAGCCACAGGCCTTGGCGGAGCCGCTCTCCCTGCGCCGCGCTCCGCCACCTTCGTCTCGGCCATTCATTAGCTCATCCGCGCAGTCGGGCTGCGCCTCGCAGCCGCATCCAAAACAGCGCGCCAAACCGGAAACGCAAGCTGAGCAGCGAGCGCCGCCAGACGGACACGGATCGGGATACAAACAGGGCTCACCGCAGGAGCAACAAAACGTCCCGGCGGGATCGCGCGATTCCGCGAGATGGACATCGACCGGGCCGGCTAAGCCCGTCGATGGCCAACGTTGGAAAAGAGCCTCGTCCGCGAGGCGGCGCCAGACCTCGTCGTCTGGCGAGGGACCGCCCGCTCTCGAATCGTGCGCTTGCGCGAACGTCATGTCGGAGAGGCGGTCGAGCGCTTCGCGAATGCGGCGCCGCTTGGCCTCGCGATCGATGGGCAAGCCGTCAAGCGCGGCGCGCTGGATGATAGGCATGGCGTCGTGGCCTCCCTGTCGGGCTGATTGGCGTGGCCAGCCGGCCAGGGCTGTTTTTCCATCAGGCCGCGACGACAGCGCGTCGTCAAAGCCCACCGTCCATGGCTGCTCGAGCTCGTCATGGCCCGCCCCCAAATCCCCAATCATCGCCAGCTCCTCGTCGCTCAGCATCGTTTCCAGCGCCGCGTTGAAACGCTCAGCTCGGCCCCGAGGCGCCACTCCCTCGATTCGTTGAAGCTCCTTCGGCGCTCCCCTTCGCGCTGCCCACTTGATCAACTCCCTGGGATCCGTTGGCCGCGCTCGATCTCTGCTTCCCGCAATTTCCATTGATGGCTCCTGTGTCGGCGAGGCCAACGGGCCACGCTCCCATATCAATTCAGCGCTGGACGCCACATGGCCGCTCAAACGTTCGCGCGGCGACAGGCGGCGTCGCGATCCCGGCCAACGTTTTGGCCGTGGCGATGTCCCCTCGCCACGCCCCGCTTTTTACGCGCATCAGGAGCCTCGCTCAGACGAGCGCCCTTTTGTCTTCGTCCTGCTTTGCCCAGCGGACACGTTCCGAGCCTGATCGACATGCGGCTCATCAGGAGCTCTTTGAGCCTGGACGATGGCTTGCGCTGGCCCCACCTTGGCGCGCAATGCGTCCACAAGCTCTACACCGTGTTTGAGCGCGATGACCACGCCGTGCGAAGCCGCGTGTTGAACACTCTCGCCAACCCACTCTCCAAGAACTTCCGCCATGGGAAGCCCCTCATGGTTGCGCTGGTGAGTCGGCCGGTCGGAGGGGGACTGCGACGCGCCTTCGCTTTCGAAGATGGCCTGTCCCCCAAGCGGGCTTTGAGCGTGGCCAACGGAGCGGACATCGATCGACTGCCTCAAAAGATTGGACACCTCCGTGGAGCTCGGAGGATGAGGAATCGTTGGCACGCCAACTTCCCCGCTCGCAGCAACATTGAGAAGAGCCTCCGCGGCGGCGGGAGCCGACTCCGTTCCCTCCTCCTGGATCGGACAAGGATTCAAGCCAACTCTCGCGTGGCCAGTCGAAGGCTTGGCCGCCGACGGAGCCATCAATTCTTGCGCGCCGCCGCTTGCACGCTCGAAGCCAAAGCCGGTCGTCCATGGCGCGGGGACGTGGGCCGGCCTGACGCTCCTCATCTTGTAATGTGGCCAGAATAGCTCGTAGGCGTTCCCGCCCGTGAGCAGCGCGAACTTGACGCCTTTTCCATCTTGGGTGGGGCCAAGCCGGGACGCGAGCTCGGAAGGCTTGTAAATGGCCAACTCGTCGCGCGAGAACGACAGCGTCGTCGATTGTCCGGAGAAGCCCGATCCGTTGCGTGAAGTCGAGATGTTTTGGCGTTCCACTTCCCGCACGCCAAGCGCTTTGCACAATTGCTCCGCCGTGTCGCCTTGCATGATCTGTCCGACCAAAATCGTCCCGACCATGGATACCAGCGCTTTGAGCATGTGGGTCCCGTAAATTTCTTCGAGCTGCGCGAGGTCCTGACAGGCCAACACGCATCGCATTCCTCGCGAGCGTCCGACTTCGAGCAGCGCTCGGATGGGAACTTTCCCCATCTGGCCGGCCTCGTCCGCGATCAGCCAAAGCTTGCGGTTCTCGTCGTCGTCGATCTCCACGCTGTTGACGATCGCCGCGACCGTCCCCAAAGCGCCTTCAAGATAGCTTTTCGTCAGCTCGGGATAGGCTCCGTGCCCTTGGAGGATGAGCTGGCGATGGGAGCCCTTTTGCTGGACCCATTCCACGAAGCTGACGCGCCGCTCGGGCGGCGCGTCGCCCCACGCGTGCGCCAAGTCAAAAATCGACGCGCTGAACGATGCCAGATTGATCAAGATGCCTTGCGTCGTCACCGACGCGCGCTCGACCGCTCGGATCGCTTCGGGATGGTAGGCGCTCATGATCGGCAAGATGTTCGCCTGAGGGATCGAAAGCATCTGCGCAAGTTCTCCCCATCCCCAGTCCGCGCCGCGAGTGGCTTTCAAGTAGATCAAGAAGCCCACGAGCAACTGGCGGGCCGCGTTGGACCACATGGGATCTTGAGCCTCCCTCACCATCGCGGTCGCGAAGCGGCGCATGTCGCCCACGTTGCGCATGTCCTTCGCGATGTCCCACGCCAGCGACCGGGCGTCCCAAGGCGCCACGATCTCGGGACCGTCAAATCCTTTCGTGAACTCGCCTTTGGGGTCGAACAGCAGAAGGCTTTCGCGCGCGTCGACCACAGCCTTGATCAGCGGTTTCAATGCCGTCGACTTTCCCGCCCCGGTCCCCGCCACGACGAGCGCGTGGCGGGTCCACATGTCCGCCGGATAGGCGACGCCCGGCGCGATCGGATGATCTGGCCGCGCCTTCGACCGCGCCGCCATCAGCGCGTTGAGCCGCGCCGCCGCTTCGCGCCCTTCGTGGCGGGTGGAGCCTCGCAATGCGATCAGCCCGTCGCGCGGCGCCAAGCAGCCTCTCGCCAGCAAGACCGCTGGAAGGCACGCGGCCACGGTCCCGGCGCTGGCCCTCCACATGAGCGCCGCGCGCGCCGGCGAACCCATCGTGCCCAATAGCTCGGCGTAGGCCCTCGCCTGGTCCCCGAACATGCTTGGAAACAGCCAGTGGGCCAAGCACAGCAACCACTGTTGAACGTGAAACCCCAATGCGCCGGGTGGCGTCGGCAAGCCTGGCCAAGCGCGCCAGGACATCGACAACACCAGCCCCCCGCAAATCGCGCCGAGAGCGACACTTGCCCAAATCCAGCCCCACACATCGACGCGTTGAACGGAAGGCGGCGCGGCCGGCGCGCCTCCGAAATCGTAAACAGGTTTTTGGCCATTGGACGCCATGCGCTGCTCCATTTATGGAAACGAGCTATGGCGATCCGGACAGGGCGTTGGCCGCTTGGTCGCGGCGGCGCCGGATCAATGGAGCTTCGCCGTCGATCCGACCACGCATGCCTGGGCGGCCAACCGGGCTTGATGGCCGCCTTGTTCACTGAGAAGACCACAACATGGAGGATATCGATGACGCTTTACGCAACGACGCAGGACGTTTTCCAAGCCTACGCGGACCTCAGCCCGCAAGAGAGGCGCATGCTCCACGCCGTCGCGTGCTACCACATTGGAGGAACCCGCTTTTCGGGTCCTCTCGATCTCATTCACGAAGCGCTCGCGCTGTCCGCCGAAGGCCGTCGCCGCTGGCCGATATCGGTCAGCTTTCCCGTCTACTTGGCTAATTGCATGCGAAGCGTCGCCGACAGCGACCGCGGACGCGCGGAGAATAGCCGTCGATCGAGCGCGTGTCTCGACGAGCTGATGGAATGGTCGTCGCGCGGCGCCGATCCGAGCCCGAATGGCGAAGAGATTCTCATCGCCGAGCAAGAGCGTCGATTCGCGACGACCATCCTGGATCAAACACGCTCGTCTTTCGAGGTGAGAGACGCGCAAGCAATCGATGTGCTCGATGGGATGTTGGCGAACATGTCGACGGCCGACATCCGCGCCGCATTCAACCTCACGGCGGCCGACTTCGCCGCGGCAAAGAAGCGCGTCTTGCGCCGGATTGAGAATTTGGCGAGACTGTGACCGCGTTCTCGCGCCAAACGGCCGCGAGTCCCATTCCAGAGGCGGCATCATGAATCGAAAAGGCTGGCGCAAATCCAGCGCTCCATCCAAAAGCGACTCGTCGGCGCGCTTGGCCGCTTTGGAGGCGTTCATTCTCGAGACAGAGGGCTTGACGCCGCTCGACATGGAGCGGATCAACGCCGAGCACGGGCTCGCCCCTGGCGACGATCTCGCGGAAGCCTTCCGCCTCGACCGTTTTTTGGACAAGCGAAGCAAGGCAGCGGACTTGGGCTCGCGGGCGCCGCCACCACAAGCTGCGCCCGTCCATCGGGCGGTTCGCGACGACGGAGGCGGCGTTGGGCGCGCCATTCGGGTCAAGGTCCATGGGCGCTCCATGATTGACGCGGGCCTCAACGACGGGGATTGGATCGACATCGACGTCGACGCGCAGCCTCTTGATGGCGACATCGTCCTCGCTGAAATCGACGGCGCCGGCCAGGCGCTTCGCACGCTCAGAATCATCGGAGGTGCCATCGTGCTGGTCGCCGCCAATCGCGAGATCGGGCCGATCTCGATCTGCGACCCCGACCGGTTGATCATCCATGGCGTCGCGCGGCCACGTCCGCCCGCCGCCTAAGCCGCAATCGCCTTCAACCGCGATTGATCAAAACAAGTGTCCGCCACCCGCGCCTTCGCCGGGAGAGCGGCCATCCATTTTTCCAAACCGCGTCACGCCCGGCGAAGGGATCCTCGCTTGGATTTGGGATCGATCCCGATCGACGCCAGGGCGCGCGCCACCGCGTCTTCGACGTCTGCTTCGCGCTTGCCCAGACAGGCGTCGCCTTCGATGGGAACCGCAGGCCGCGCCAGGATCGGGGCCGGGCGCTGCGCGATCACGTCCTGCGGCGCGCAATACCAGTCGACAAGGTCGTCGACGCACACCATCGGCGTCTTGTTGAACATGCGATAGGGGATGAAGAACTTCCCCTCCCTCATGTAGCCCCACACGGTTGAGGGCGACACGCCCAAGATGGCGGCGAGCTTCGGCACGCCGATGAAAGCCGACTCCAAATGAAACTGATGGATAAGCATCATGCGGACATAGGTCTTGCGCGCCGCATTCACGTCCTGGCCAGCGCTCGACACCAAAACGAAGGCGTCGCCTCCTCCCCATTCATTCTCCATCTTCCGTCCTCCCTTTGTGGTCAGCTGGACTCCATGTCGCTCCCGCAAAACATAAGGCTCCACAGCATGTCGACTTGGCCGTCGCGTCGACAAGCGGCCATGACTTGGCCATTCGTCGACTCGCGTGGCGCGAGTCCATCTCTCGTCAGCCTTGCGCCTTGTCGGGCTCGATGCGCGACATCCAAGTTCCTAAGAAAAGCGCGCTTGAGATGGTTAAGAAGCGCGCATCTATGGGTATTGACAAGTGAGCGTTTACTTGAGAATGGGTTAACCCCTCAATACGAAACGCCCCTTGAAGCGAGGACGACATGGAGCAAAAGCGAGAAGATCTGGACACCGCACGGCCCGAGGACGACTGGGGCCTGCCGCTGGAAGAGCAACGAGCGCTCGCCGAAAAACGCGACCTGGCCAAACCTAAAATCGAGGCGGCCAAGGCGCGGCCTCTGGCGGCGGAGCGCGCCATTCCTGTGGCCGTCGCCAACCCAATGGCCATGCCGGCGGCGCCCAGCGTGGAGCCCGCGGCGCCTGCGCGCCTTCCCAACCGCGCGAAGCTCGATCAGTTCCCCGCATTCGCCACCCGCAGCGCCCTTTTTTGCGCCACGAGACACGGCGCCGCCCTTCCCCCCAACACGCCCATCAAATCGCAAGGAACCTATGATCTGCGCGCGGCCGGCGAGAGGCTGAGCATGCGCGACAAGGCCGTCTGGGAGGCGGCCATGCAGCTGGCCAAAGAATGTCCCGACGCCAGCCAAGACATTCCAGTGAGCTTGTCCGACCTAGCCAAGCGCATCGGCCTTCGGGAACCCAACGGAGCGGCCCTTGCGTCGATCTGGCGGAGTGTGGAGCGCCTAGCACAAGCCCATGTCGAGCTGACGCTGCAAGGCAAAACCTATGCCGGAAAGCTGCTGCAATCGGCGACGGCCAATGGCCGCGCGCGCGCGATCCGGGTCGACTTGGTGCTGGCCATGTCCGTCTTTGAGCAAGACCACCAATTCAAGATCGACTCGGCCAGGCGCCATGCGCTGTCGACTTCATTGGCGCAATGGCTACACGATTTTTTCTCAACCCACTCTTCCTACCGCGGCAAGCTTACCTTGGGCTATTTGCGGGATCTCTGCGGCTTCGAAGGCCAGGTGCGCCGGTTTCCCGGCCTGCTCGACGTGGCGATGGCGGAGTTGGCCGCGAAGGTGCCTGAGCTGGTCGCCAGCCACGTCATCAAAAGGGTCGGCCGGTCCAGCGACAAATGGGCCTTGGAAATCCAGCGCGGCCCGGAAACTGCCGTCTTCTCCAAACCCAAGGCCAACGCGGCGGCGAGCGCGGAACCGGCGCCGCCTAAAGCGCGCCAACCCCAAAGGTGGCTCGCCTTATGAAATGAATCAGCGTTCGGAATAGGCCTTCTTCGCATCTAGAAGCGAAAAAAAACGCATATAGGTTTACGAAGCTAGGTCGAAATAGGGAAGTTCGGGAGAAATCCGTGCGCACTCCACGACGGTCTGGAGAGCCCATAGCCGCCACACCACTCCCGATCCGCGCCGTTGACGACAACGCTCCCGATGCGCGCGGCGTTCGCTAGCGACCCCATACAAGTCATGACAAACCATGGCCCAACCCAAGCTTAGCGCCCGGTCGAAACAAGGAACTTTCCCGGTCAACACGGGGACGATCGCGAAAAAATTACGGTCAGAATAGGGAAGTTCCTCGGTCAAAATGGGGACGCTGCCATAGCGCCTATAGATTTTATATAGAAAAAAACAATAGATGCCGGCCGGCCGCCGCGCTCAAACGCGCGGCCGACCAGACACCCCTTGTCATCTGCGCGGCGCGCTTCGCGCGCCAAGGCGCCATTGGAACCCGAAAGCTGCCCGTCGCGACGCGACCGGCGCATTCCGTGCGCCTGTTCGTCCGCGAGAAAGACCGCAGCGTCCTTGAACACGGCTTGATGCCGAGCATGGATCAAGCAGCGTTCTGAGGCCAATGGCATGCCGGCGCAGACTCGCTTCGCCATGCTTAAAGCTTGACGCGCCTCGACGACGCGACAACCCTTTCGCCGCGCTTTGGTTCGAGATTTGAATGCTAAAATGCTCTCAAAGGGGCTTCAAGCGATCTATCGATGCCGAAGCGTGGGTCCGCATGAGCCGTGGGTTCATGCGCGAGCCCAAGACTTGCAATCACCGGGATGTGCAATGCAAAAAGACGACATGGCCTGCCAGCAGAAAGTCTTTTCAAGGCTTGCCCAGGTAGGCATTCAGCCCAAGATGCTCTCCGACGAGATGCAGGAATGGATCAACTTAAGTTGCATGCTGGGCATGCCTGAACAAGAAATCAGCGGTTTCTTGCTCCGGACAATGGATTGGCGCTCGATCCTTGAGTCGATTTTGGACTATGACCTGACCCCGGAAGAACTCTCGGATCTGAAAAGTGATTTTTTCGCAGGCAAGTTGAACATCAAACAGGCCGTGGACAAGGCGAAAACTAAATCCGACGAGAAAGCCACGTCCAACGAGAAGGCCAAGTCAGCGACCCAAGCCGCCAAGAGCGCAAAGATTCAAGGCAAGGGGTCGTCGGGTTGAACTGCGGCGGGAGCGTCCGCCCACGAGCGCAGCAAATTGAGGTGCCTTGGCGCCCAGCGAATACGGATGCTAGGGGCCAACGCCAACAGGGCCAATGTAGCTTGATAATCATCCCATGGCAGGCGGAGGACTTCGTCCACCGTCGCGGGGACTGCCGGGGCCTCTCCGGCGACGGACAACGCGACTTTCGCCATGGTCCGCCGAGCCACTGTGGCCGCGCATTCGGCCTTTTCGAAGAAAACCAACTGGCCCACCACTTGCCGCGCGCTTGACTGTTTCATATATTCTCCCAGAAGTTCGGCTGCGTAGGCGTCGCTCTTCGTCCGCCTAACCACTAATGTCTTAGCGTTCTAGCGCTGCTCCACCGGGCTGACAATCAACTTTTGCTTGCCGAGCCTGATCTTGGCGAACAGGCTCGGCGCCGCCGTGGCGCTTCGCGAAGGCGCGCCACCGCTTCGCGTTGAAAATGGGGTGGCCGGGCGGAGTCGAACCGCTCGTCCCCTGAGTCACAGTCAGGGATTCTAACCATTGAACTACGGCCACCATTGAACTGCCTGCTATTGTCAAAACTTCGAATCTGGCGACACCACGGGGAATCGAACCCCGGCGACCTCCTGGACAGGGAGGCATACTGACCGCTATATGATGGTGCCATTGCCGCTCGCGCGACTACGCAATCGCGCTTTCGCGCGCACTCTGGCGGCCCCGAGGGGAATCGAACCCCTTTCACTCGCTCGACAGGCGAGGGTAATTGCCGTTATACGACGGAGCCATAAACTTTTTCAGGCATGGCGTGGCCAAGGATTTCGATGCGAAAAGCCACACCGTTCGTCAGCCAGCTTCTGCTGCAGCGCGCTGCAGCACATCCAGTCCTTTGCTTCAAATCCTCCTCGGCATCTTCATTAACTGGTCTTGTGAAAAGTCAGTAATTCATATTCCGCGAAACAAAACATTTAAATAGTGTGCCTTTCGCGAGCATGTGGCGCCGCCCCCGGTAACCAAAAATATTTTTGAGAGACACTGCACGTCAAACCGAGCCTTGTAAATGCTGGCTTTCTGCGAGATTGGTTCTTCTTGAACGCAGCGCTGCACAAGCGCTGCAAAACGCCAATGAGAATTGCGACGACAAGGCGGACAAACCGCCCATTCGTCCGCCTTGTTGGTCTGCGGAAGCCAACCTCAACGCTAGGAGATCATCATCGCAACCATAACTGAGCGCCCTCGTCAGAACAGACCCAGCAATTGGCAGGCCACAGTCCGAATGCATGGAACATCGACTTCTCGAACATTTGAATGCGAGAAGGATGCTCGGGATTTTGCCCAGAGTCTGGAACGCCAACTTCAACAAAAATTCGACAAGGAGCAAAAAGCTCAAAGCAAAACGCGAGCGAATGATCCGACTCTTTTCGACTACAACAACACAACATTGTCCTGCGCTCTGACCATGCTTTGCAAAAGCAGTGAAGCTGTGCGTAAAGACCATAAGAACGCGCCAACTATACGAAAATATATTGGCGAAGTGAAAATCGTCGACATCAATGTTCGTTGGGTCAAAGCTTATATCGCTCAGCTCCAATCATCCAAAACGCGAGTGGGAAGGCCGTTCACGGACAGCACTATCGCTGGTCACATGGGGGTGATGTCGAAAGCATGTCGATGGCTTGCGGACCACTGGGACTTGCCTGCTCCATCGCTCCCCTTTTCGACAAAATACCTTTCCAAGAATTGGGATGACCATCGCTCACGAAGGCTTTCTGCCAGTGAAGAGGTTCTTTTGCGCACGACACTGCGCAATATCCGGTCCCCCTCATCCCCACATTGGCGATGCCTAGTGCAGTTAGCGCTTGAAACCGGGGCTCGGCTTCAAGAGCTTCTCCTCGCGCAATGGAGCGAGATGGATCTCGGGCGAGGCCTATGGCTGCTGCCGGCCGCCCATACGAAGTGCGATGAAGAACGAGCAATTCCACTTTCAAGACGAGCCCGTCGGTATCTTCGGTTTTTGCAATCGGACTGCTCGACGGCCTCGCCACGGATCTTTCATCGGCTTGGCAGTCCCACTTCGGTCTCAGCCGGATTTCACAAATTCGCAATCGAAACAGGACTGGTGGATTTTCGCTTCCACGACCTGCGTCATGAAGCGATCAGCCGCATGGTGATCTACAAACGCAAATTGTCGGTTTTTGAGATCATGCGCATCGTTGGCCATAGCAACATGAAAATGTTGGTTCGATACTCCAATTTGCGCGGCGACGAATTGACCGGGCGCATGGATTGAGACGTTGCAGGCGACGATGTTTCGTCGCCCCTTTCTGATTAATACAGAGCCCAAATTTTGGGGACGTCCATGCTCTCGATCACGAAGATCAACTCCGCAAAAAATCAGGCGCAAAAAGGGCCGAATGCCAAGGGCTACCTGCATTACTTGGGCGGCCCCACTGACACCACGCGCCAACGCGGGGACTTCGATGATTACGCGCGTGGAAAAGATGGCTCGGCGGGCCCGCTGCCATTTTGGACCGGAAGAGGCGCGGCTCTTTTGGGCCTCGATGGCGCCGCGGAGGCCGAGCAGGTCGAGCGCCTCGCCAAGGGGCTGCATCCGGCCACTGGCGAGCCCTTGGTGAAAGGCGCGGGAGACGCCCACGTCATGGGATTGGACATGACTTTCTCGGCCCCGAAGGACGTATCCGCTGTCTTCGCCGGGGCCGACCAAGCCACGCGTGGCGCCGTCGTCCAATGCGTCCAAGAGGCCGCCAAAACTGCCCTAGCCTACGCTGAGAACGCGGCGGTCACGCGGCATGGGTTCGCCGGCCGGATCAAGCGGTTCGCCGATAAAACCATCGCCGCCTGTTACAGTCATTTCAGCTCCCGCGCCGGCGAGCCACAGCTTCACGTCCACGGATTTTTTTTCAACCTTGGCAAGCGCAAAGGTTCACATGAATGGAGCGCATTGGAGCACCGAGCGCAGTTCGACAGAAAAATGGCGACGGGCATTCTCTTCCGCGTTGAGCTCGCGAACCAATTGCGAGGACTGGGCTTCGCCATCGAGCCGACAGGGCCATATTTCACCATCCGCGGCATCGAGCAGTCGCAACGCGACGCGCTATCCACGCGCTCAAAACAAATTGCCGAATACATTAAGGAGTGTGGGATGCTCGACGTCGACGGCGCCGTCGCCCGCGAAATCGCAGCGCTCAACACGCGCTCGGCCAAAGCTGAGCCCAGCCTTCCGGAGCTGTTGGCCAACTTCGAAAAGATGGCCGCCGCCATTGGCTTGACGCCCGAGACCGTCGCGGCCATGCGATCGGCCCCAGCCAAAGCGCCCAACGCGGACGCCGCGCCTTCTTTCGCGATCGATCACGAAGCCCTTCTCGCCGAGCTCGTCGAAGACGCATCGTGCGCCACGGCCCAAGAAGCCCTCGCGTTAATTTGCGAAAAGGCCATGGGGCAATGGAGCGCGGCGGAATGCTTGCGGGAGCTGGACCGCTTCATGGCGCACGCCAACGTCGTTCATCTTGGCCAGACGGAGCACCTCACCCAGATCTTCACGTCCAAATCCACGCGGGACTTGGAGGCGGCCATCAGCCGCGCCGTGGCCGACGGCGCCGCCGACCGGGCGCACCGCATCTCGTCGGACCTGGTCGAGCAAGAGTTCGCCAAGCTCGAAAGCGAGCTGCGCGTCAAACTGGGCGTGGAGGTGTCACTCGGCCAGCAGCGCGACGCCGCGCTTCACATCGCCTGCGAAACGGGCAATCACGCCTTGGTTGAAGGTTGGGCCGGCACGGGCAAGACCACCCTGCTGCGCGCGGTTGGAGCAGCTTACAAATCGGCCGGCTTCGACATCTCCGGCTGTTGCCAGTCCGCCGCCGCGAGCCTCAATCTGGCGCGCGAGACCAACATCCCCTCCCGCACCATCGCCAGCCTTCTGCTCTCTTTGCAAAAGGGGCGAACCCGCCTCAACTCCAAGAGCATTCTTATCTTGGACGAGGCGGGCATGGTCGGCTCGCGAGAGTTTGGCCTTCTTCAAGCCGAGGCGCTCAAAGCCGGCGCGAAGCTGGTTTGCGTAGGCGACGCGAAGCAGCTTCAACCGATCGAGGCTGGCGGCATCTTTCGAACGCTCTGCGAGCGCCACGGCAAGGCCGAGATCTCGAACATCCAACGCCAGCGCACCGACTTCGAGCCAATGTTGAATTGGCTGCGCATCCACGGCCATTTGAGCAAGCAAACCGCCGCGGCCTTGAAGATCCTTCCCGAAGACGCCAGGCTGACGACGCTCGAATCGCTGTGCTCGACCAAGCCGGCGCTCGCCAAAGCTTTCAACGCATGGCGCGAGCGCTACGACCATCAATGGCTGCGGGAGGCCGTGCGCAAGTTCGCCACGGGCGGAGCCAAAGAGGCTTTGTCGATGCTCGACGACCGCGGCCGCCTGAAGCTGATATCTGGCCACACCGCCGTGGTCGACGCCCTGATATCTGACTGGGCCGCGGACAAGACGGAGCTGCCGTCGAAGACCATGATCGCAGGCACGCGCGCCGAAGTCCGCGAGCTCAACGACAAGGCCCGCGCGCTGCTGATATCCGCCGGCCAAGTGCGCGACGCCAAAGGCTTGGACATTGAAATCGTTCACCGCGACGAGACGCGCGAGCAAAAGCGCTTCGCGCCGGGGGACCGGGTGGTGTTCACCAAGAACGAAAAAGAGGTCGGCGTCGCCAACGGCGTCGCCGGCACGATTATCGCGATCGAGCGCGCGATGTTCACGCCGTTGCTGCGGATCGAGCTCGACGACGCGAACGAGCGCGGCGAAACGATTGTCATGGTCCCGCCCTCGTTTGGACGCTTCGATCATGCCTACTGCCTTACAAACCATAAAAGCCAAGGACGCACGTTCGACGCCGCCTACGTCCTTGTCAACCCGTCGATGGCGGATCGCGAGTGGACTTACGTCGCGGCCAGCCGATCGCGCTTTTCGACGACGCTTTACGCCAACCGCGGCGCGCTCGGGCCCATGGACATCGACTCCCATCAACCGGCGGCAACCTCCAACGAAAGCGAGAGCCGCGCGGCATTGATCGAAAAGCTCGCCTTTTCGATGGGCAGGCAGCGGGCCAAGGGGACCTCGCTGGACTGGGATCGCAAGCCTCCAAATCCATGCATTGGCGCCCCTCGGAAACCCATTCCAACAGCCACTGCCGCATCGACGAACCGAAATAACAGTCGACAAGAGCCAGCCCGCGCCTTGCTTGGCTTGGCGCGCGAAAGTGGGCCGCTTTCTCACAACGAGCGCGCTTCCATGGCCTTGCCGCGGCCAAGCATCGATTCAGTCACGCCCGTGGAATGGCTGTTTGAGCCAAAGAGATAACGCTGACGATCAACCCAACCGATGGCGGCAAACGCAAGATCGCGCCGCGACGCGTTGGACAACAACACATGGAGGCCTGCCATGGCCGATTCAGAAGACCGCCAACCACGACGCGACGCCGTCTCGCGCGCCCAAGGCGAGCCAATGGCCGACTGGCAGGCGCCGGGCTGGGATCGTCCCTCGGTGACGTTCAGGCTCACCAAAGCCCGCCGCGACGCCCTGATGTCGTTGGGCTCGCCCGAATCGACCCGCGACGGTCCCACCGCCGCGCTTGACCTCGCGATTGCCAGAGCGGCCCGTTCAGAGCTGGAGCTGAGTGGAAACTCTGCCATGGAAGAGCCTGGGGCTTCGGACACGTGGGCGCGCCTGGACTTGATCACACAATCGCTTGACGACATGGGGTCTCGCCTCAATCTGGTTCAAGCGACGCTTGCTGGAGCGTTGAATCATCCCGCCACCGAGCCGGACAGCCCGTGGGCAAGCGCCACGACGGTTGGCGATTGGGCCGAGCGCGAAGCCGGACGCTCCAAAGCATGGGTTGTCGCCAGGGCCAAATGGATCGCCGCCAGGCCGCGCGGGTCTGGCAGAATCGTCGTCTTGGCCTCGCTTCAACGCGTCTCGGGCGAGGCCCTGGCAGGGAAGGAAAGCGAACCGTTGACGATCATCGGACCGATGCGAGTGGGCGCGATGGCCGCGTTTGACTCGGACCGTCCAGCAACTCTGGTGTGCTGGCGCGCGAGCCAAGGGTGGACGTGCCGCATCCACGCGCATGAGGCGGACGGAGCGCTGGGCGAGCCTTTTGATCAGTTTTCTGGGTAAGCGGCTCGCCAACGTCGTCAAGGGCCGCCGCGGCCAAGCACCACGCCATCGCCCATCTCGCCGCTTGGCGCCGTTGCGAGTCGTCCAGACGCGCCGCAATGCGATCCATGGCTTCACCCGCCCGAAAGCGGGCATAGGCCGCTTGACGGCAAAGCCCTCGCGGCCATGACGATCGTTTCACCACTGCCATTTGAGATCCTTTCCAGTGGCTTCAATATGAACCTGCGTCAATCTTTACCTTTGACGCAGCTCAAAGCGTCATCGTCTTGATGACCGCTGTCCGACATGCCCAGCCGAGATTGTCCTACGCTGCGCTCGGACGGCTCGGGAGACAATTTGCATAAATACGATTCAAACGCGTGACGCGTGGCACACATGTTGAAACCTGACAATGTTTTTGAAAGCTTTCCGGAATTTGACGCGGCGTGGCCGCGAGCCCACGCTTGGGCGATTGACCAAATGCCTTGCCCAGCTTATTGCTGCGACACCGACGGAGCCGTCGTGCACTGCAACTCCGCCGCGCTTCGCTTGTGGGGAAAACCCGCAGATTGGACGCCGGATGGCTCATGGGATGGGTTCGCTGAACTCCGATCGCTTGCGGGGGAGCCTGTGGCGGCGGCCATGAAGCCCGCCGCCCTCGCCGCGTCAGGCGTGGCGCCGCTGCCGACCGAATTCATCGCGCGCTCGGCTGACGGACATGCCAGCCGCGTGGTCATCCACGCCAAAACGATCCAAGACGCGCGGGGAAATCCAGTGGGCGCCGTGTGCTGCGTGACTGACGTAAGCGAAAAGCGAAAGCTGCAAGAGCAGGCTAGCGCCGGCATCCAGTCCCGCTGCGACTTCCTGGCGATGCTCTCCCACGAGCTGCGCAATCCCCTTTCGCCGATCATGAGCGTGGCCACCTTGTTGCAAAAGCGAAGCGGCGACCCCGGCGTCGTCAAAATGGCGGCCATTGTCGAGCGCCAAGCCAAACAGCTTTCGCGCTTTGTCGGCGACCTGCTCGACGCGTCGCGGCTCGAGTGCCTTTGGCCGCTTCAAGTGGACGCGCGCGAGTGCTCCGTGGACGAGGTGTTGAGACTGTCGCTCGACGCCGTCGAGGCCGATGTTTTGGCGCGCCAACAGCGCCTGCTAATCCAAGGCGACGACCGCGACGCGCTGCTGGTCTGCGACCCCGAGCGTGTGGCGCAGGCGCTGGGAAACGTGTTGGCCAACGCCAGCGCCTTCACGCCCGACGGCGGCGAGTTTCATTTAAGGGCCTTCGTGCATGATCGGGATCTGCGTTTGGAAGTCGTGGATTTCGGCTCGGGCATCGCCTCGGCCGACATGCCCCATATTTTCAGACCATTCGAGAGGCGGGCTGTTCCGGAAGGACGGGCGCCCATGGGAGCGGGCCTTGGACTTGCGATTGCCCAAGGCGTCTGCGAAGCCCATGGCGGCGCGATCGAAGCGCGCAGCGAGGGCCCTGGGTTCGGGGCGACCGTCTCCATGTCCCTGCCAGTTGTCGAGCCGGCTGTGTAATCGGGCGGCGCTTCGCGCCGCGACGCATTGCGCTGCACACCAGTGCGTCTGGTGTGTAACAAAAAAACTTATGAACAATCCGCGGCATGCGCTTCGCCAACCAGTCAGCGCGCCACTGCCTGCGGTTGGCCTTCGTCGATTTCTTGGCGCAGGATTTCAGCCCAGCGCGCGCGATCGTCCGACCCAAACATCGAGATGCGCCACTGCGGATGCTCGATGTCCCGCATCGTCGAGAACAAACCGGTTTGACGATCGGCTTCCATCGACGCAGCAATATTTTGCGAACCTGCCGCGATTGTCCCGGTCACGCCGTAGCCGACCGCTCCTCCCGCGCGGCTGACTTTTCGAACCTCCCAGTCGCGCACGTCCTCGTAACCGTAGATCTTGGACTCGCCGCCGGCCGACACTGCGATGCGTCGCGTCTGCGAGTTGAGCGCGATCGCCGTGCTTCGCTCGACGTGAGCAAATTTCGAGTCGATGGAAATGCCTACAGCCTCGCATGCGGCCTCTTTGAGCGCCTGGGGGTCGAGTCGCCCGGCCCTCATTCGCGACGAGATCCACAAGACGACGCCGATCGAGAACGCGGCGACCGCCCCTGCCGGCCCCGCGACCGCGGCCATGCACAACATCGCCACAAAGCCTCCGACGATCCAAAATAACGTCTTCATGCTAGCTCCTCATTTATTAGCGAAGTTGACAAACCAGAGGCGTTGATCGCCATCGAGCGGTCCGCGATAGCCCATTGCCATAAACAGTTCGCCGAACAGATATCCGCCGTTGCCATACATCGAGCGAGCCTCGGGCGTGTCCAACGGGATCAATTGCGAAGGCATGCGCGGCCCGGCTGTGCGAACTTGCTCAGAACTGATGGAAATAGGCGCCATGAGCGACCTGTAATTGCGCATCGCTCCCATCGTCAGCCGAGTTCCGTCCGATCTAAGGTCTCCGTTGCAAAGCACGACACCGTCGACCTTTTGCGCCTTCTTGTCCGACGTCCAAATCGCGGCGTCGAATTTGATGCATTCGGGTGGCCTGGCGATGTTTGGCGCTGTAGAGCCGGGCATTTGGGTCTGATACTTCAATGGCTCGTTAGCGACGAGCGTTTCCGAATAGTCGACAATACGAATGCTGACGCGGGGCCAGTAGTCGCCCGGCCGCGAAATTGGGTGGCGCGCGAACAAGCCGGCCAGCGGCGTGTCCTGGATGCGCTTGCCAACCCAGCGAGGATCGGTCGGACGCGGCTCTTCGATCATAATGTTTGTGGCATTGATCGACACCATCTTGCCTTGGCGAGCGCTGGCGGAAGAAGTGGGCGCCGCGCCAACGCTTGGCGAGGTCGTTGGCTTGTTGAGCGCGTCACCGAATGCTTGGAACGCCTGATGAAAATTGGGTTGAGCGAGCGAGCCGTTCGGTTGCGCGCAGCCGGCCAGCGCAGCAGCCAGGAGGGCGCAGCTCACGATATTTGCTTTCATGTGGGTATCCTATGTATTGCGTCAAACCGCGCCGTTTGTGTTTAGTCGTGACGAGACCACGGAATCGCTAGTCACGAAGAGACCGAGTTCGCTTCGCCCTGACTCATTCGCCTGCATCTGCGTCGCGTCCTTCAATTGTTCAAAGCATTCGATGAGAAGCCACAGCCGCAAACGTTCTTTTTCGCCCAAATTCGACGTCGTTCGATGCCTCGCCAGTTCGAAGTGGCGGCAGTGGGAGAACTTGTTAAGCCGAGGCCCTCGACTCGTTGATCTCTTGCTCCAAAATCTCCATCCAACGGTCGCGCTGGCGAAAATCACGCATGCGGATATGCCACATCGGATTTTGAGAGTCTCTGACTCCAACGACGAATTTCCAGTCGTCCGGCATCGCTCGAGTCGCCCAGGAGCGAACTTCGCCGTAATCGTAGAGCTGGCTCTCGCCGCCAGCCACGACGCCAAGCTTTTTGCGAGCGTTGTCGACAAAGATTCCCGTATCTTTTTCAACGTGCGATGCCAACGCTTCGCCGTCGCCAAGCGAGCGTTTCAGATCATGCAAACGCGCCTCCGTCTTTCGCAGCGTCGCGCGCGAGCGAAGTTTGATGATCGCGATCGGCGCGTAAGCCAGCACAGCCAAAAAGATGCCCAGAATGTAATGTCCCTCCCCGAAGGACATCATCGCTCCGAAACCAATGCCGAAGACCCAAGCCATAACAACCAGCCAAAACAGAATCATAAAATCCTCACCTTTCTGCTTGCCATCATCCGGTGATGCGCGGCGTTTAAAAAATTGCTTTCATTGCGAAGTCAGCGCGGCGAGGTTCTCCCTTCGCGCTCGCCGTTGGCTTTCCTCATACGGCGTGCCCGCGACGTCTCCTCGCGCCGCTGTCACCATAGCCCGTAGACGCGCGATGCTTGCGGCTTTCCCACACAGCCTTTTGTAAAGGGCCAGCCGCTCCGCCACGGGCTCTTTTAGTTCGTAGTTCAATGTATTGGCGTCGTCGCATGCCGGATCCGTGCCAAACATTGAGGCTGGCAGCGCTGCGGCGACCTTCTCGCTCCAAGGCTGGGCGCCAATCAAAAGGGCCACAATGGGCGCTCGTCCTTCAGCCCGATATCCGGCTTTCACGAACAATCCCAGCGCGCGCACGTCGGCGTGGCGGATCGCTCTGTCCAAGCCGTATTGGTCGTAGGCGTAACCGCGGGCGACGAGATCCTTCTGAGGATCGAGCGACTGCGCGACCAGCGCGTCGAGCTTGCCGTTGGCGTCGGCGACGCCCCGGCCGATCTCCGCGACGTCTCGACGCAGCCCCAACAGCGATGCTTGCCACTCCTTCGCCACCGGAAAGCGGCTAACCAGAAGTCCGCCCTCGGAAGCCTTCGCGACCGACGCGAAGCCTAGGGTCGTCATCCCCAACAGCAGCGCGACAACAAACTGCCAAATTGGCCGTCGCCACAATGGGACTTCCCCGTCGGCGAAAGTGAGACCCAACGCGACGCCAGCTTTGGAGATCAGCGCGGGAGCAAAAGCCGCTGCGAGCATGAGGGCGGCCAACGCCGCGGTGGCGGAATAGATGGCCGCTGGCATGAACGACAACCGCGGCGCCAAAAAATCCAGCGCGCCAACGACGGTGCCGGAAGCGAGAACGACGCCATTGACGACGACCAGATGGGTTTTTACAAAGTCGTAAAGTCCCGCGAACGGCGCGCGAGGCGCCGCCAAAGTATTTTCACTCATGACAATCCTTTTGTTTTGCGCGCTTCATTGTGTCGAAACTCGATCTGCTCTTAACGCAGCAGCGCGGTTCGGCAGGCCTGCTCAGCTTTTCATGCCGCGGCGCCGCCTTCATTGACTTCCTGCCGCAGCAGCTCCATCCAACGCTCCCGTGTCGACGAATCCTTCATCGCGACGCGCCACGTGGGGCAGTCGAGATCGCGAAAGGTCAGGAACAGCCCCGTGTTGGCGCGCGCTTCCTTTTCCATGCGCGCGCTCGCGCCGGCTGCCGCGATGCCATTGGCGACGCCAAACGCCGGGATCACTCTTCCAGCCCGCTCTTCGCGGATCGCCCATTCGCGCAGCTTCTCGTAGCCGAAGACGCGATAGGCTCCGCCATTGAGCACGCCCACGACTCGCTGATCACGATTGATCGCGATGCCGGTGCCGTCCTCGCTATGATCGAAGCCGCGGCTTGGCGAGACACCGACGTCGTCGAGCATTTTTTTGTGCGCCGCTTGCCGCCGCTTAGATCGATCCAGCGCGAACCAGATGAGAGCTGCGGTGGGCGCCCATCCAATCGCGAAAACCATCAGCTTCGCCAATCCCCCTGGCGCGAACGGAGCGCACACCGAAACGACCAGTCCCCAAACCACAAAAATTCCCGCCAAGAATCCCATTGCGACCTCCCATGACCGCGGCAAAGGCGCCGCTCTGCAAAAACGCATACTAAACTAATTTAGTTGACAGTCAACTTTAAAAGTCCTTCAAAGCATGGCGTTGACACTCGACTATTCGAGTCGAGGAGAATTCATGCACTATTCATTCGAAACGCCGCATCACGGAGCGCCATCAGCCAACGTCTTGGACATTCGCAAAGCCATTGGCCAAGTGATCGCGCGAGCTCGACAAGATTCCGGCCTGACTCAGGAGGACGTCGCCGAGCGGTTAGGCATCGGCCCGGAGGCCGTGTCGCGCCTTGAACGTGGTGTCGGCTCCATAACCGCAGAGCGCTTGGTCGTCCTGGCGGAGATGTTCGGCTGCCGTTCCGATCAACTCCTTTTGGGCGCCAGCGCTAGGCAAGATGATCAAGCTGCCGCCATCGCTCAGCTTCTCGAAGGCTTGGCGCCGACTGACCGCGCCTTCGTGCTCGACAGCGTCGAGCGCTTGGCGGACTTCCTTCGTTCCAAAGCTGCCGATCCAAAGCCTCGCAAACCACGCTCGTAAGTCGCCGCCACGCCACCGCTGTGCATGGGGGGAAGTTACAGAACGTTGGCGAAAAAGAATTGAATCGGCGCGACATGGACCGGCGGGCGCGTAGTTGAACTGTCAATGGCGCATGCTGATCTAAGTAAGTGACGGCTCGCCGGACGCGAGCGGATTTAACGCCTAAAGGTCGTCGAAGTTCGAAGGCGGCCGCATGCCGGCATGTGGACGGCGGTATGGCAAACGCGAAACGTATCCATCGCCTGCGGTGTCGTCCCGAGCGATGTCAACCAGCATGCGCGGAGCGAAGCCGCATGCGGCTCGGAACGAGCGGCTCATGTGCGCCGTGTCTGAAAATCCGCAGTCGGCCGCGATGCTCGTGAGGCTGTCCCCAGCGAACAAGCCCGCGGCGACCCGCATCATGCGGTCGGCTCGGCGCAGCGCCTGCGCCGTCAAGCCGACCTCGCGAAGACTGCGCTCCAAGGTCCGCTTGTGACAACCGAGCTTCTGAGGCAACAGCGAAAGCGGTGCCAGCCAGTCGTCTTCAATAGCGCGCGCGACATCCGCTCCAACGCCGTATCCCCGCCCCAAAATTTCAGCCAGGTGCGACACCGAAGTCGGGCGCGATAGGCAGTCGCCGCCGCTTTGAACGTGTTCGAGCACTGTCGAAATGACCGTCAGCGTAGCGGTCTTGCAGGGGCCTGGATCGTCGGCGCGCGTAAGCAAATCGCGCTCCGCCGCGAATCTCTTCACGCCCCGCTTGCTCGCGTCGCTGAGCTCGACGTTCGTGCGCACCGCGATGTTGGCGCTCGCGTTGTAGACGTTATAGCCGCGAAGCGCGCTGTCGACGCGACTCACATTCGCGAGGAACACCATGGCCGGATTGATGTCGGTCTCCAGAAAATCGCGCACGAGACGCTTGATGCCCTCTTCTCCTATGCCTTCTCGCGCACGCTCGCGTCCCGCGGCGTGATAGCGCTTGTAAGCAATGTGGCCATCCACCGCATGCGCCACAGCCGAGGCGAAGCGGCGATCGGCGCTCCATCCCGCTTTCGCTTCCAGGGCGTGAACGACCGTGTGGTAAGCAAGAGGCTCGCTCATCTTACGCGCCCCAACATCGCTGGCTGTCGACATCCGTTTTTTCGTGCCAAAACTTTAATTAAATTATATTAATATGATATTTACCTTGCAACAACTGATTTGGCGATGAGCTAGCTTTCGTCTGACTCGAAGCCAAGCTGGCGCGCTCTGCAAACTCAACAGGTGGCGATTGAGTCTGGCATGGATGCGTTCACTTGGCTTGAATTGGCGCGACAGTGGCCCGGCTTGATCGCTTGAATACCGGTCGCGCCGATTCAAGCCAAGACATTGCAATTTTCCTAAGATCCACTTCTCAACAACGATTTGAAGGGGATGCGATGAAAATCAAACAAAGAAGCGGAAAAGCCGCAAGCGTCGCTTGCGCGCTTGTTCTCGCTTGCGCGGCGAACGCTGGCGCGACGCCGTTAACGTGGAACGCCGCCGCAGACTTCTCGGTGTCGCACACTGATGGGGCATGGTCGTATGGGACGACGGGAACTTCGTTGGACGGCGCTTTTAACGCCTTTTCGCAAGCTGCGTCGATCGCGGGTTATGACTATTGGAGTGGATCGTCCTACGCGCAGATCGGCAAGGCTGGCGCCAATGGTTTCTCATCGGGCACGGTGTCGGTCCCGGCTGGCTCTCTCAACGTCAGCCCTGGTTCTTCTGGCGAATACGCAGTCTTGCGTTTCACTGCGCAAACCGCGGGCACGTATTCGATCGACGCGGCATTTTGGGGCGACGACTTCGCTGGGCCGACTACGACGGATGTGCACGTTCGCTCGAATGGGAGCGACTTGTTTGCGGGCGACGTCAATAGCTATGGCCAAGCCAATGGGCTCGGGTGGTCCAGGCCAATCGAATTGGCCGCAGGCCAGACGGTCGATTTCGCGATCGGCTACGGCGCGAACAAAACCTACAACTACGACAACACCGGTCTCGACGTGACCGTATCGAAGCTCGAAGCAAGCGTCCCCGAGCCGGGCACGGTAGCCACCATATCGCTGGGGCTCGGATTGCTTGCCTTTTCGGGGCGCCGACGGGGTCGCTGACCTATCAAGATGTTGAGCAGGTGCGACTTCTCTTCTGGGAATGGCATCTGCTTAAGCGCTGAAAATGCGGATTGGCGTGCGCCGCTCGCGAGATGCATGTCAGCGTCAACCGGCTCAAAAAGAACTGACGGGGGCGAATCCGCCAGCCAGCCAAGCTCGGTTTGCGATCGCTGGCAGCCTCTTCCACTCCTCGCTCATCTGCCCGCCTCAGGGCGGCGAGCTTCCGATGCGATCTCGGATTCCTCCACGCCAGCCGCAACGCGCAGAAGCTCACGCCGCAAGACATTGGAGACGGCGCTGGCGAAGGCTTGATGGGCCGCCAGATCGGTCCATCCCCGAGCCGCAGCGTCCGCGACAGGAAGCCATTCGATTTCATATTGGCCCAAACGCTCAATGACGGTTTGCACCAGCGCCTCTTCGACCATGCCAACGATCTGCCCATGGGCGTCGATCCAGAACGCTTCGACGCTCCCCAAGTCGGCTATGGACGAAAAGAGCTGGCCCTTCCTGACCGCGGCTTCTACGGTCGATGAAACTTTGTTCGCTCGCATCCATGCCAGCAAATCCGCTTTCTCGTAGAGGCATTTCTGGTTTGAACCGGCCGCCCCGCGGCCTCCGCCCTGGATGTAGGCGGGACCAGTGCCTTTGGCTCTCATCGATTCAAGCGCGCTCACGGAACTTCGCAAGAAGATTGCTGCTTCGCTCGTCGTCAGCGCGACCGCGTCTGGGAGGCTATGAAGTCGCGCCAGAATATCCAAGTTTGCGAGTGTCGTTGTGGGGCTCATATGACTTGACGTGTTCGTGGTTGGCGGTAAGGTGATTTGAACATTGTGAGGAGCGATCATGAAAACACTGCGCGCTATTTCTTGAACTTCCGCCGTCTTGCGGCTTGGCGCTGTGGCCATGATTCTGACCGCTTGGGCCGCGTCGCTCGCGTTCTGCTATGCCTTGAAGCATATCATTTCAGCTTATTTCGCTTGAAGATGAATGAGAGAGCGCAGCCCTACATGAAGCTGACCACCAAAAAACCCAAGGCGATGTTGAGCACCTCCCCAATGGTGATTCCAACGGCCTCCGCAGGATGCGCGCCCATGTAGATCGCCAAGCAGATAAGCGGCGGTCGAGCTGGCTCCGAAAGCGTAAATCGCGCGCGGAATCTCGAACACGAACTCGTCGATGCAGGCTGGGTTGACGGCAGCGCTTTCGCAAGCGCGGTGAGGACGCCGATGACCGCTGCTGTTGGAAAAAGAGCGGAGACGTGGTTGACCGCCTAAGGCGGCTTTGAGATGCTTTGCTCAACTCATCGCAAGTTATCTGGAGCACCCAGCATGCAAGTTGTCTTCATGCGGCAGGCGCAATACTGGGGCGATGACCCTATCCTTCGCAAGCGAATTTTCCGCTTTGAGCCTATCGGATCAAGAGACGCTGCTCTCCGATTTCTCGCAGGAAGTCCCTCAGATCCTCTCCCGACGCTCGTCGGGGTGATCGCTGATGATGCCATACTTGGCAAATGGCTCGAGGCGGGCGCCGAAAAGGGCTTTTATGAGCTTTGGGAGTGCGTCGGAAGCGGAATCAAGAAATGGCAAACGGCGAAAGAGCTGAAGCGAACCTATGACGATTCAGACGCCATTCGCACTTGCGTATCAAGCTCGCCTCCCCCTACATCCAAGAGAGCGCGACTCTAAGAAAATGGGTTTCGATTCAAGATCTAAATCATGGCTTTTTTGATCTCTTTTTTCTTAGCGATTCATGGAAATCGAACCCAACAGGCATTTCGAAACCATAATGCATGAGATCTTTGCTAGAGAATTCACTCATCAACGATGCCGGCAATAGGTCGATGTAGTATGTCACGGCCCCATTGCGCCCCACGTCAGGCGCCCACGTGAAGTTGACAAGCCTCCAGGCGGGATCGGCCATTCGTCCCATCAGTTCGCTTAACGTCGCTTTGCGAAAAGACGGTCGTCCATTGTGTCTCTCGTTGAGATCGAGCGTAAATGTTTCAGGCGCGCCATGGATGACAGCCCATTCAGCAGCCTCGCGCGCGCGCCAATGAATCGTTTTGAACCATGCATTCATAAGTATCTCTCACACTGACCCCAGGCTCATCGACACTGCTGAGATCCAACGAGCAATCTTTCACGGGGTGCGCGATTAAATGCTCTGCCACAAGAAATCAGATCAATCCGCCCATAAGATCTGCCTTAAATTTATCACAGGTCATTCATCTCAACGGTGAGCGCAATCTTACGTGGCCGTCCAGAACGCGGCTTCGCCAACCGGGCAACATGCGGCTCTGGCGCCGACAGCATCGGCCAGTCGGCAGGTTTGAGCGCGTTATAAACATTTGGCGCCTTGGCTAAAATGCCTTGCTCAATGCGTTTCATCCACTCCTCAAGCAACGCCCACTCCGGTTTCGTGTAGGTGTCGGTCACGTTGGCATCCGCGTGGTTGAAAAAGCGCTTTCGAATTCCTTCGGGCACGTCCAAAGACTCCATGATCGCCCCAAATGAGCGGCGCAGGTCGTGGCGGGTCAGCCTTTCAATGCTGGCCTCGTCGCGCAGCGCGTTGAGAAGCGTCGTCGCGTCCGAGTAATGCCCGCTCTTCGATTTGACGCTGCGCGCCGGGAATACAAAGCCGCGCGACTTGATCTCGAATCCTCGCCGAGCGCATTCTTCGGCGGCCGACACCTGTCTGCGCCGCAACAGCTCGGTCGCCATTGGCCCTAGCGGCAAGCGATGGTTGCGGCCGTTCTTCGTATTTGCGAAGAAGACGTTCGGGCCGTGCTTTTCGTCACCTTCGAAGTTCACATGACTCACCACCTTGCGCTCCTCCCGCGACAGCAGCTCGCCCCATTTGCATGGCGCGTGCTCGGACTTGCGGCACCCCCAGAGCA
>JACXTT010000334.1_pt1 | contig 78853 bp, 71 predicted proteins | sample 9270951 | NCBI WGS metagenome assembly JACXTT01 (sample SAMN15532306, study PRJNA645909) | rock metagenome | isolation source: weathered quartz diorite | place: Puerto Rico | collected 2017-06-21
GCCTGTAGGCAAATTCAAACTCGATTCAGGAAAGTTATGGCTGACCGGTCTTCTGACATGCGGCGGCGAAATCTCTCTTCGCGATGTCTTTCCTGATCTTGGAAGTCCAGCTTTGGCAAACTGGTTTACAGGCACGTTTGGAACTCAAGTCGGATTCTTATGCTACGACAACTCTGCAGGTCCAATATATTCAGTAAACCAGGTTTTGACCGTCGAGCAAGGAGTTGTAACAGCGGCATCGGAAACAAAAAATGACACTTCAGGTTGCTCGAAAAATACTGGTCGCTAAAACTTGACAAGATCTTAGGGGCGCTTGCTCCAGCGCTGACTTTGGGGTGGCCCGGCCGGTGCCCCACCCAATAGTGCGAACGGCTACAATCGGCCAAAACCGGACGTAGATATAGTCTGCGTCGTAGAGCACCGCAATTACTTCATAAATGTTTCAATCGGAGCGTGTATGTTTAAACAGGGGTTACCAATCTTACTTTTCCTCAGCAGCCACCTGCTCCTTACCCCCGCAACGGCCGTAAATGGCGACACTCGCCCAGCTGAACTTGCAGCTGCAAATGACAAGCTGAACAATGTCTATAAAAGCCTAATGACTCGGCTTGAACAAACAGACCGCGAGAAATTGAAGAACGCACAGCGCATTTGGATTTCGCTGCGAGACGCTGACTGCAAATGGGCAAGTCCTGCAGAGCCATTAGATTGCATGATCGACCGAACCGACCGGCGAACGGACGAACTCCGCGCGAGTATGTTCCGATCTAGTAACGGCGATTACACGAGCTTGGAGTTGCAGTAGGGTCATTCTTAGCACCCGAACCCTACCGCGTGGCCGCGTCCGCTTTGGGTCGAAACAGGCCTGACGACGATCGGCCGATTTCGGCCAAGAGTAGTCAACAATTACTCTAACAAACCGCCAATTCTTCTGTGATATCGCACGCTTGCGCCGAATAAAAAATAAAATGAAAATCAAAGCCGAAGTTAATGATGTTTTTTCGATAACACTTGGCGAGGGAAACGTCTGTCTTGGAATAGTGGCAGCAAAGTGGAAATCTGAACTGTATATCTTGATATTTCGTGAGAAAATCGAAAAGTCTCTCGCTCTATCAAATATCAATGTATCAGAACTCACTCCGTATTTCGCCTCATCTTCGCTTGACGCCCTGATATGGCATGGCCGCTGGCCTATCATTCACAAGAATGTAGTAGCTCCGGTTATGCTGCAGCCGTTCTATAAAGTGATCGAGCCGCAGGGAATAGTTGCTGAATCATTTGACCGTAAAAATCGGGTTAATGCGAGCGAGGAACAAACCAAATTTCTTAGGTATCGAACATGTGTTGCTCCAATCAGACTGGAAAATGCAATCAGGAGTCTTCATGGCCAAATTCCCTGGGAGCCGGCGTTTGATGAATTGAAATACGATTACGTTCTCGCTTCAAATGTTTTGATAATGTCCAAATCGGCTGGCAAGCCTTGAACGTCTGGTTTGGGTCGGTAACGGCCTGTCGCGGCGACTGCCGGCTTCTGTGCCTTGTATCCTGCTAAACTTGGCCGACCGGCTTAGTGCGGCCAAGTTAAGCAGACGGTCTTGCGCATCCAGTACTTAGCCTTCGAGGAAAATTACGTGAAAGCACGGCTAGGACTTCTTCTTTTCGTAACCCTGCTGAGTGGCTGTTCTGTGGACCGAGATCGAGTAATGTTAGATTGCACAGCGAAGACTGTCAGCGACCAATCGGTCAAGGCAAATGCTATTTGCAAAGCGTTATCTGAAGATGAGGTGGGCGAAATCAGCGGTTTCGCTCTCTTCTCTTTAGAAACGACTGCAGAAAATACTCATTGATGTCGTTACACTTTAAGGAACGGGCAGTGGTTTAGCATTTCCTCTGGTCCATGGTATCGAGCTGTTGACATACCATTAGATTGCTATGACGAGCAAAACGCCCCTGATGCGTACAAGAAAATTCATCTACCATTCTGTATGACTATTCTAGGCGATAAGCGATTTGAAATCGTTTCTTCTCAGCATCACGGACTCTCAAAGAACATTATGAAAGCACTATTGAAAAGTGCAACACTGCGCTTGGTTAACAATAATTAGCTAAGTCCGCTTTGGGTCGGGGCCGGCCCTTTGTGACAGTCCGTGAATTTTCCGGCTTTCCACCTATTATGCCGGGCCGACCGGCCTACAACGACCAAAAACAGATCTTGAAGCCTTCGCATCTAAATGAGTAACCTTATGCAAATTACCAAATTAGAGCGCATTCGTGGTGGTATTTACGGACTACTAGTAGGCGATGCGCTTGGTGTGCCGTATGAATTTTCACAGCCATCTAACGTTCCCGCTCTACATCTCATCGAGATGTCCCCTCCAGCTGACTTTGCAAGGGCACATAGCTCTGTACCTATCGGCACTTGGAGTGACGATGGTGCACAGGCCCTCGTGTTATTGGATTCCTTGATGGAGTTCGGACTTCTTGACCTCCAGCGGTTTGCCAGCGGGCTAATGGAGTGGTACCGGACAGGATTTATGACACCGGATGGAAAGGTCTTCGACATTGGGAGTCAAACAAGGCACGCACTCGAAAACTATGCTCGCAACGGCAACCCGTTAGCGTGCAGTTCGGTTGAGGATTGGAGCAATGGAAACGGGTCACTGATGCGTACTCTTCCCTGCGCTTTGGTCGGGGCGACGCCGGCAGAAATCATTGCGTGCGCAAGACAACAAAGCTTGCCAACACATGCCCATCTACGGTCGCAACTGGCCTGCGCACTCTATACATTAATGGCATGGCGCATGTTGGACGGTAACGGACCAATCGAGGCATTAGACTTTTCACAAGATATTCTTGAAGATACGTTAGATGCAAGTGAACGAGCTGAGTTTGAAATCGTCTTGGACGGCCGACTTGATCCTTCGAAGGGTTCCGGATATGTGGTCGACAGCCTTTGGTCAGCAATACGATGTGTCCTTTCCACCCGAGACTACGAGAACTGTGTTCGCAGCGCCATTTCCTTGGGCAATGATACAGATACGACGGCATGCATAGCGGGCGGCTTGGCCGGCATCCTGTATGGAGAGCAAGGCATTCCGGATCGCTGGAAACAGACGTTGAAAGGCCGAGTCATCGTTGAAGATCTGCTTAGCCGTTGGGGCTGTGCATAATCTACGCCAACTTGGCGTTACATAGAATCGAACATGTGTTCTGGGTTCGCTTCGGGTCGTTTTCGGTCTGTCGCGGCGCCGGTTCGATTTTCGACATTGCAACCTGCTATGCGGGCTTGAACGGTCGGGTTCGGCCTCGCGCAGACGTATCAATGTGAACGATCTTAAACCAAATCACCACGTATGAGCTATTCGATTCAAGCCATTATTGCTTCCCAAGGGACTTTTGGCGCGGAGCTTGCCAATGGAACGGAAGTGCTCCAGCTCGATGGGGGCATGGAGATGATTGCCCTTGGGAGTACGGCAAGAAAGCTCCTGGGCCTCCCTTTTTTTCCACTGACAGATGAAGGCATCGAGGAACTACCGCCAGCCCTACGTTGTCTATGTGCAGCGCTTAGTGGTCACGGACCAGTTGCTTACGTGGAGGCAGAGATTTTCGGCGGAAGTGGCACGCAAGCACACGCATTGTTCCCAGCCGGGGGGGCAGACCCGCTGGTATCTGTTTCTGAGGACGCCATCAATTTGGCACTTGAATGGCTTGGTGTTTTGCCTCTCGATGGCAAAGACCGGTTTGATACGGTTGGGCTTGCCGAGCAGCGAGACACCGATTCATGGATGGTCGGCGCTAACCCGTAACGTCCGGTTTGGGTCGATACCGGACGGTCGGTGGTAGACTGATTACAGCCAGAAGCGGACACATAATTCCGGATCGTTCGCGCAGACCTTTATGAAATCAATAATCTCCGCTTGCTTTCTCATCGCCTCTAACTTCGCTCTCGCAGATCCTCCGGCTAATGGCTGTGGAAAGTTTGCGTCAACGGACTTAGTGTCAGCGCCTATGACAATCGCTGAGATAGAGCGACAAGAAATGGGCAGGCTTTCAGAGCACCTGAAGATTACGCCGCACTATCCGAAGGTGCCGTTCGGATTTATGAACGCCGAGTGGAAGGTATTTAAATCGATGTCTCGCCCTGGCGATAAATTTGTCATATATAGTACCGATGAACATTCTTGGCATCACCTAGCGGGTGAAGCTGGTATTGCTATCGTACAGTCTGGCTGCCTGATCGGAATGCTCCCTATAGAGCGAAGCTGATACCGCTATTGCAGCAGCGGAAAGGTCTGTTGTGGATCGAATCCGGCCGTTCATCCAGAATTGCAACAAGTTCCGATTGGCAAAATACTAAACTTGCTCGAACAGCCGGTTTCTGCCACAAGCGGACGTCTAGTCGCAGACATGAACACGTTGAAACGGAGTCCCAATGAACGAACGTCCGATACCGGTAGCAGCCTTGCAAGACCCAAATTCCGTGGAAATGCTTCGGGTATGGGTAGCTAAAGGTCAACTGCATTGTTCGTTGAAAATTGGGATGTACCGTGATGGGATGGGCATTGATGAAGAGGTTGCATGGGGAACCATCCTCGCAGATGCAGCGCGACACATCGCTAAAGCTCTGCAAGATGGCGGGAACCTGAACGAAACCGAGAGCCTAGCTAAACTCGTTTCGAAGTTCAACGACGAGGTGTCCGTGCCCTCATCTGAATTGAAGGGCGGATTCGTCTGACTCGTTTCGTCTGCATTGGGTCGATACCGGCCCATCGTCGATGTGCGGCTTTCGGCCGGAACTGATCAAATGGCTACCCTCGATTGGTCAAAATTGAAGCGAGCGCATGCAGCGCATCACGCGCGCTACCTGCACTGTGCGAAGTAGTTCAGTTCTACTATCGATACCTTTTAAAACATGCCAAGTTCGCACGTCACAGGCCAGCACCGCCCAGGCTGTCTAGCGATACCAGGCAGGACTCGCGACCGGCCATGCCGGCGATTCCACGCTTATTTCAACGGCACTTGAAACGGCTGATACACCGGCCAACCCAGCGCAACCGGCCGCACATCCAGGCGCAAGCGGTACACCGAATACGCTTCCGAAGTGGCGGACGAGTATCCGCTGCTGTCGGCTGCCCGGCTGAAACGAAACTCGAAGCCGGGCTGGCCCGAGGCGTCACCGGGGCCGGCAAAGGCCAGGCCGATGGCCGACGGCTGGTCGCTGTCGATCAGGCGCGACATCAGGTCGACCACGGTGGTATTGCCGAGGATGTCGGCGGCGAAAAGGGGGCCGCGGTTTTCCGGGTCTTTCGGGTCGACCTTGCCGGCGATTTTATCGGCTGACGGCATCAACACGCCGCTGGCGAGGTTGATGCGGTCGCCGTGGTCGAGGTAGCTGATGGCCGCATTGCCGACATTGAAACCGGGCAGCTTGGGATCGACCGTGGCGCCGTCGAGTTCAAGCATGATGACGCCCTTGTAGCCGATCACTTCGGCCTCGCGCCCTGCTCCCACCACCAGCGCCGTATTCTCGTCGATGCCGATGCCGCGCCGGTATTTCTTGCTCAGCATCAGCGGCAGCATGCGGGCGAAGCGGCCGCGCACGAGTAAATGTTGATCGACGAATACGTCGTCGCCGATAAAACCCAGGCCGGGCGCCATCACCCCGCCCTTGTCGACGCCACGTTGCAGCACTGCCAGCACAGGCGGCGCGTTGTCGAACATGGTCGAACTCATCACGGCGGCGCCGGCGCTGGTGCCGGCGATCACGCCGCCGCGCCGGTACAGGCGCCAGATGGCGTCCAGCACGGCCGAATTGCTGCCGTCGGGATTTTTCAGCGTGGCGACGATGCGGGCCTGGTCGCCACCCAGGAAGTACACGCCGCCGGCGCCGTCGATCTGCGCCACCAGGGCGCTGTCGTTGGCTGCCTTTCGCACGTCGCCCGGCAGTTTCGGCGACAGGGGCAACAGGAAAGCGGCGGCGCCGTAGTTGGTGAGGGTCTTGACCCAACTCGCGCCGGAGCCGGTCGGATTGCCGGCCGCGGCGGGAATCACGGCGATGCGCGCGCCCTTGCCGCCGGCCAGTTGCACGATGCGATCCCAGACGACGGCGTTGTCGGCGCGTAGAGCGCCGCCGGCGATGACCAGGTTGCCGTCGGCCGCGGCAAGGCCACACCAGCTCAATGCCACGCCCAGGGCGACGCGGATAATCCAGGCACGAAGTTTCATGCAATTCCTCTCGGTACTTTTATTCAGTGTAAAACATCAGCCAGCAGTGCCCATCGCCGCTCCTGCCTGCATGACGGCCAGTTCTTCTTCCGTGAAACCGGCGCGGCGGCGGGCGTCGAGGTTGAACGGACCGCGCAGTACCGGCGCCGCGTATTGCACGGCAAGCGCGGCATAGGTCGGCATCGGCGCAAGGCCGCGCTGGCCGCACAGGTAACCATACCAGCGGTTGCCGATGTCGACGTGGCCGACTTCGTCGCGCAGGATGATGTCGAGGATAGCGGCGGCGGCCATGTCGCCCGCCTGGGCCAGCTTGGCGCGCAGGGGCGGAATGGCATCGAGCCCGCGCGCTTCCAGGGTGCGCGGCACCAGCGCCATGCGCGCGAGCACGTCGCCGCTGGTCTTGGCGACCATTTCCCAAAGGCTGTCGTGGGCGGGAAAATCGCCGTACACGTGTCCCAGCACGCTCAAATGATCCACCAGCATCGTGTAATGGCCGGCCTCTTCCGCCGCCACCCGCAGCCAGTCGCAATAGTAAGCGGCGGGCATGTGCGGAAATCGGGCGACGGCGTCCAGCGCCAGGTTCATGGCATTGAATTCGATATGGGCCAGCGCGTGAATCAGCATGGCGCGCCCTTCCACCGTCACCATCGAGCGGCGGCCGACCAGGCGCGGGGCCACCAGTTGCGGGCGCGCCGGGCGGCCCGGGATGGCGTCGCCGGCCGGCATCGTGACGACAGCGCCGGCATCGACCGCCAGCGTGCCGGCTCTCCAACGCGCGGCCAGGGCGGCGACAGCGCGCGTCTTGACGGTGGGATCGGATTCGAGCAGGCGATCCAGCGCGGCGGCGCGCAGCTCGGTGGCCTCGGCCATCTTCATACTTGCTTTCGTTCTGTGGAAAGGACGCCGTGGCGAGCACGGCAGGCGGCAGTGTAGCAAATGCGCCGCCGTCGCGCCCTGTCACGCCTGCCAGACGCCGAAGCCCGCTTCCCGCAGCGCGATCGCCAGCTCCACTTCCATGTCGCGGGCGCCGCGGTAGGGCATCGGGTTGTACACCGCATACAAGTCCGGCAGCAGGCGCAGGCCGTATTCCATGGCGAACTTGTTGGACTGGATGCCCGCCTTGTGCTTGTCGAAGCGGACATCGGGACTCAGGCCCGTCATGCCGACGTAGACGCAAGGCTTGCCGCTGGCGTAATCGGGATTGGCGCGCCGAAAACGCGGTTCGAACAGGACCTCGTTCGACAATTCGATCACATACACATGGTGGTGGTAACGGCGGCCCATCGATTCCAGCTAAAAAATGTTCAAGCGGCAGCTTAGCACCCGGGGCCTGAAGGCGGCAGTCATGCGGCCGATCCGCTCCGTCGAAAAACCGTAGAATGGAACTCCCTCGTTCCTAATGGTGTTCAGTTAAGGCATATTTGTCGACAATTGAGGTTTGCTACTGCAAGCTGGGGACAGGCCTTCGGCTTGCATGCGGTCCCCCGGACCCCATGCCCCGTAGGGCCGGTCCCCCCTGCTGCAGCCGCCAGTAGCATCGGGGTCTGGCTCTGCGAGCCTGACCCCAGCTTTTTCACACTGACGCCACTAACTGAACACCATTACTCCCCCGTTCCCCTTTTTTCGACCATGACAGAAGCCAGCCAGGTCCCGGACAGCAGCATCGGCATCGCCATCCGCCCCATGCGTCACGCCGACATCGGGGCCGTCGCCGCCCTGCTGCGCGCGCTGGCCCTCGAATTCATCGTCCATGACAGCCGGCCGGAACAGGCCTCGACCTTCCTGCGCGAGAACGATGCCCAAGGCATTGCCGCCTGTCTCGATCAGGGATTTGTATATCACGTGGCCGACGACGGCGGCGCGATTGCCGGTTTTATCGGCATGCGCGAGCAGCGGCACGTGTTTCACCTGTTTGTCGGCAAGCAGTGGCAGGGGCGCGGCCTGGGGCGGCGCTTGTGGGAAGCCGCGCGCACCGGCGCCACGCCGCCCGTCACCGTCAATGCCTCGAACTACGCCGTGCCGGCCTACGAGAAACTGGGCTTCGTGCGCACCGCGCCGATGACGGAGAAGAACGGCATCCGCTTCAATCCGATGCTGTGGACCGGCCAGCCGTAGCTTATTCCGGCCGGCTGTCGAAAGCGGCGCGCGCGCTGGCGATAGCGTCGCGATTGGCTTCGGCCCACAGCCAGACCCCGCAAAACGCTTCGCCCAGGCTCAGGCCCAGCGCCGTCAATTCGTACTCGACACGCGGCGGCACCACCGGATAGACGGTGCGTTCGACCAGGCCGTCCGCTTCCATTTGGCGCAGGGTCTTGGTTAACATTTTCTGACTGATGCCGCCGATCAGTTCGCCCAGGCGGGTAAAGCGCAGCCGGCCGTGTTGCTCCAGCACTTCCAGCGCCACCATGGTCCATTTGTCGGCGATGCGGCCGATCAGTTCGCGCACCAGTTGTTCCAGGGCGGGGTCGAGCGGGCCGGGTGGCCGGGTATGACTTGCCGGATCTTTCATGGTATCTCCTTGGTTAGTACAGCACTTTCGGGTGCCTACTTCCCTTTGGTGCGTATGGAGTCTACCATTGACGGCATCACTTCACTACCCGAGGATTTTCATGAAAACCACAGCAAACACCATTCTCATCACCGGCGGCGGTTCCGGCATCGGCCGCGCATTGGCCGAAGCGTTTCACCGCGCGGGCAACCAGGTCATCATCGCCGGGCGCCGCCAGGCCGCGCTGGAAACTGTCGTCGCCGCCAACCCCGGCATGCAGGCCGCCGTGCTCGACATCGAAGACGGCGCCTCCCTGCCCGCCTTCGCCGCCGCCGTGATCGCGCGTTTCCCGACCTTGAACGTGGTGCTGCACAACGCCGGCATCATGCGCCCGGAAGCGCTGCGCGAAGGCGGCCTCGACACGGCCGAGCACACCATCGCCACCAATCTGCTGGGTCCGATCCGGCTCAACGACGCATTCCTGAAACATTTGCTGGCGCAGCCGGCGGCCACCATCGTGACGGTGTCGTCCGGCCTTGCCTTCCTACCGCTGGCCGCCACCCCGACCTATTCCGCGACCAAGGCCGCCATCCATTCCTACACCATGGCGCTGCGCCACCAGTTGCAGGGCAGCAGCGTGGAAGTGCTGGAACTGGCGCCGCCCTACGTGCAGACCGAACTGATGGGCGAGCACCAGGCCAGCGATCCGCGGGCGATGCCGCTGGCCGAATTCATCGACGAGGTGATGGCGATCATTGCCCGAGGTCCGGAAAACGGCGAGATTTTGGTGGAACGCGTAAAACCGCTGAGAAATGCCGAGGCCAACGGCAACTATCACGGCTTCTTCAAGACGTTCAACGATGCCATGGCCGGCCATTGAACCTGGCATTCAGCGGGCCGCCAATCCCCGCGCGATGATCCAGTCGGCGAAGCGTTCGCCGATCAGCTGGTGACTGGCGGAATCCGGGTGCAGCGCATCCGGCAGGGGCAGCGTTTCGTGTTCTTGCGGACCGTACAAATCCAGGCCGTCGAGATAGTGGATGTTGGGGTCGCCGGCGGCGCGCTGCGCAACGATGGCGCGCAATTGCTCGCGGATGATTTGCAAGGTGAGCTTGCCCTGCCGGCTTTCCTTCTCGCTGCCGGCGGCGCGAAATTGCACCTGGCCGCCGGCCAGGGCGGTGGTGTCGAACAGGGTCGGGCCGGGCGTGGTTTCGTGGATGGCACAGTAAATCGGCGAGATCACCAGTAAGGGCAGGTCCGGGTGGCCATCGCGGATAGTGTCGAGAAAGCCGTGCACGGCCGGACCGAAGGCGCGCAGGCGCATCAAATCCGTGTTGACCAGGTTGATGCCGATCTTGACACTGACCATATCGGCTGGCAGATCGCGCACGGTGCGGGCAACGAAGGGGTCCAGCAAGGCGCTGCCGCTGAAGCCGAGATTGGTCAGCTCGAGGCCGGCGCGGCGTGCCGCTACCGCCGGCCAGACGCCGGACGGCCGCGCCGCGTTCGACCCCTGGCTGATGGAGCTGCCGTAATGGATCCAGCGCGGCCGCGAGCTTGCCAGCACCGGCTCGACGGGCGCATCCGAATGGATGGCCACCATCTCCGTCACTTCATCGTGCGGCAGCCAGATCTCGACCTGTTTGGCGCCGCTTTTCAGTTCGCCGAAACGCAGGGTTTGCGGCTCTCCTGCAACCATGGTTGCCATGCCGCGCGCCATGTCGATCTGCAAAACTTTGCCGGCCTGCACGCTGCCATGCTGCGCCAGGACACCGTCGACATACAGTTCGTAGACGCCATCCGGCCGCGGCGCCATGCCAGCGTACACCCGCTTGGTGGCCAGGGTCAGCAGTTCGATCGCAGTCGCCGCCGTCCGAAATATCAAACGCACGCCGGACGGCTGCGATTCGGCCATCGCCAGTTGCGGGTCAGCACACTGCGCCCGCGCCCAGGCCGGCAAGCGGTGCGGCAGCAAACCCTGCGCGGTCTGCTCGGTCTCGATGGCGCCGTGAATAAAGTCTGCGGTGATCGGCGTGCTGAAGGGAAGCTCGGCTGGCGGCATGTCGGTTGTGGGGCTGGTCAGGAATGGCGCATTGTAAAGCCTATGCAGCCTTGCGGCGCCCGGCCATGCTCAGCTGCAGTGCCGTCACCAAAAAGTAAAAAGCGCCGAAGCCGGCGTAGCCCGCGACCGTGGCAATCGTCGGCATCTCCGGCTTTTGCGCCTGGAAGATGAACACGGCGCCCGCCAGCGCCGATTGCGCGCCCGACAACACCATCGCCCACTTCGCGCCGAACTGCTTCCAGCGGCGCAGCGCCGTGCCCAGTTGCAGCAGGCCGGCGAGGATGGCCCAGGCGCCGAAAATGGCCAGCACCCGGTGCATATCGGGCAAGGCCCAGGCCACCCCCGCCGCGACCGCCAGGCTGACAATGGCGTTGCCGGCCTGGGTGCGGTTATTGGCGAGGCGGCCGCTGTGGCTACCATCGAACAGGTTGGCCAATGCATCCCATGCCGGATAGATTAACAACAAGGCGGCGGCCAGCGCGGCCGAATGCCGGGCGGCATAAATGGCGACGAGCAACCAGACGCCGGCGAACGCGGCGCGGGCAAAATAGTAGGTTTTGAGCCATTGCTGCTGGGCGGTGTGGGTGACGGTGTTCGCTTGCTGCTTCATGGAATAACTCCTGTTGGTTGAATAGAATGCTTTCTCTACCTACTGATTGGTAGGCGAGATGCTCAAAAAAGATAGATATATCAGTTGTCAGCCATCGAACGCGCCAGTTGCGTATCCATGATGCTGCCGAAAATGGCCGTGTCGCCATACGCGCGCGCCGACAACATGGCGCCGTGCACCGTGGCCATGAAAACTTCCGCTTCCACCTGCGGCGACTGGCGCAGCGTTATGGCTCCCGCCTGCACGCCCCGCTCGAGGGCCGATGCCAGCCAGCCGGACAAAAATCGAAAATAGGCGCGCACTTCCAGCGCCACCTCGGCTGGCAGCAAGGGCAATTCGCCGGCCAGCATGGCGCATACGCAGAACGGCGCGCTGGCGTCGCCGATGCAGCTTTTCCAGTAGCCCAGGTAGGCCTGCAGTTGCTCGACGGGGCCGGTCACCTGTTGCGCCAGGCCGTTCATGCCGTCCTCGGCGGCCTGGCGGTATTGCTTTACCAGGGTCAGCACCAGCTCGGCCTTGCTGGGAAAGTGATGATGGATGCTGGCCTTGCGGATGCCGACCACGTCGGCGATATCGGCATAGCTGAAACCGTTGTAGCCGCCGGCGGCGATCAGCGAACGGGCGCAGCGCAGGATGTCGTCGGCGGTGGTCGATAATTTGTTCATGGACGCATCCTACCTTCTAGTAGGTTTGGAGTCAAGCGAGATTCAAGTCATTGCATCGAGCGTTACCAAGCCGTGCCGCGCCGCCAGGTGCAGCAATTTGAAATCGTTGTCGACCTCGAGCTTCTGGCGGATCAGGGACAGGTAATTCAAGATGGTTTTCGGGCTCAGCTGCATGGCGCCGGCGATGGCCTGCGAAGAATCGCCCCGCACCAGCATGCGCAGGACTTCGAATTCGCGCGGCGTCAGCTGGTCGAAGGCGCCGTCGCCGCCCGCCGATTCGCAGGCCAGAATTTGCGCGATCTCAGGCGAAAATACCCGCTTGCCGCCAGCCACCCGGCGGATGCCGTCGATGACATCGTCCGGCTCGCAATGCTTGCTCAGATAGCCGAGCGCGCCGCAGCGCAGGGCCTGGGTGATGTGGCCGGCCTCCTCGTGCATCGACAGCACCAGCACTTTCAGTTCCGGGCGCCGCGCCAGCATGCCGCGGATCGCCTCGAAGCCGCTGCTGCCGCGCAGGCTGAGGTCGACCAGGGCGACGTCGGGCAGGCAGCGCAGCACTTCCTGGTTGGCCTCGTCGGCGCGGGCCGCCTCGCCCACCACCAGCAGATCGGCCTCGGCGTCGAACAGGCGGCGGTAGCCGTTGCGCACCACGGCGTGATCGTCGACCAGCAGGATGCGTATTTTATGTATTTCATTCACGCCGCTTCCTTCCATTGTTCGCTTGCGCTTGCCGGCACGCTGGCCAGCAGGCGCACACCGCCCTGCCCGCCGGCGCCGATCTGCAGTTGCCCGCCAACCATGCACAAACGCTCGCGCATGCCGGTCAGGCCGCAGCCGTGGCTGCCCTCCTTGGCGGCCATGCCCCGGCCGTCGTCTTCGATGCAGACGATGACCACGCCATCGTCGACCGCCACGTCGACGCGGCAGTGCAACGCCTGGCTATGCCGCACCAGGTTGGTCAAGCCCTCCTGCACCACCCGGTACAGCACCAGGCTGTGCTCCTTGCCCAGCGGCGGCAACTCGGCCGCGATGCAGACAGTGAATTCGATGCTGGAGGCGCGCTGTTGCCAGTTGCGCAGCAACTCGCGCAGCGCCGGCGCCAGGCCCGGCCCTTCCAGGCCGTGCGGCCGCAAGCGCGACAACATGGCGCGCATCTGCTCGCCGCAGGAACGCACGTCGCGCCGTAAATCCTGCGCGCACTCGTGAATGCGGCCGCTGTCGAGATGGTCGGCATGGCGTCCCAGGTAGGCGGCGGTGACGCTGATCGCCGTCAGTGTCTGGCCCATGTCGTCGTGTAGCTCCATCGCCAGGGTGCGCCTTTCGTCCTCCTGCACCCGGATCAGCTGGTGCGCCAGGCGGCGCCGCGCCAGTTGCGAGTCCGACAGGGCGGCGGCTAGCCGGTCGATGGCGGCCGCCACCCGGGTGAATTCGCGCAATTTAAAATGCGGCAGGCGCGCATCTTGCTGCCCCTCGGCCAGCCGCTGCAAACCGGCCTCAAGCGCCCGCACCGGCGCCAGCGCGCGCTGCACCGCCCACCACGCGACCAGCAGGGTTGCTCCAGAAAAGAACAGCAGAGTGCTCCAAAGTCGAACAGCATCGTTCAGCCGCTCTTCGATTTCCGAGGCCGGATTGGGCGCGATCCGCACCAGCTGGCCGCCCAGCCGCACCAGCTCTCCCTCGCTGCCCGCCACGCCGAGCAGGCCGGCCAGGTGGGCACCGAAGCCGGGCGGGGCCGCGCTCCGCCGATCCGTTTCCAGGCTGATGGTGATGTGACGCAGATCGCCGCGCGCCAGGATGGCAGCCAGGCGGCGCCTGCTTTCCGTCCCATCGGTGGTCTTGTCGACGCGGCCCGCTTCGAGCAGGGCCAGGGCCAGCTGCTCGGAAGCGCGCACCTCCTGCGCCACTTCGCCGCGTAAGTACACCAGGCTGATGGCGACCGTCACCGCCATCAAGCCCAGCAACAGCGCCCCCAGCCAGGCAACCAGTTGCCGCCGCAAATCCATATCGTCTCCCGCCATTCCGCTTTTATAGGAGAGAGATACTGCAAGTAGCATGCCCGCGCAGCGCGGGAAGATTTCCCGGCTTCGCGGTGGCTTTTGCCCGACCGCCTGCTGGTCCTTGGACGCTACACTTTTCGCAGCAAGTTCATAAAAATAATCGGGGACAATATGCACCAGCAGTCGAGGTATCGCCGCGCCATTTCATTGCCCGCACCGACCGCCATTGCGCTGGCGCTGCTGGCGGCCTTCCCCATGGCAGCGGGTGCGCAAGCTGCGCAGTTTGACACGCAGTTAGACACGCAGTTGGACACGCAGTTTGGCACGCAGTTTCGCAATATACCGCGCGTGGAAATCATCGGCACCGCACCCCTGCCTTCGCTGGGCCAGGCGCGCAACGAAGTTGCGGCGCCCGTGCAATCGGCCGATGCCCAGGCCCTCCGCAACAGCGGCGCGTTGGATGTCAGCGATTTTCTGAACCGCCAGCTGGGCAGCGTGCACGTCAACGACATGCAGGGCAATCCCTTCCAGATGGACGTCAGCTACCGGGGTTACAGCGCCTCTCCCCTGCTGGGCAGCGCGCAGGGAATCTCCGTGTATGTCGACGGCGTGCGCATCAATCAACCGTTCGGCGACGTCGTCAGCTGGGACCTGATCCCGCGCGCGGCGATTGCCGATATCCGCCTGATGCCGGGCTCGAATCCCCTGTTCGGCCTGAATACTCTCGGCGGCGCGCTCGCCGTGCAGACGAAGGACGGACGCCACGACCCCGGCAGCGCCGTGCAAGCGAGCGTCGGCCAACACCGGCGCCGCGCGCTTGAATTCGAACACGGCGGCTTTAACCAGCAAGGCCTGGACTGGTTTATCACCGGCAACCGTTTCAAGGAAGACGGCTGGCGCCAGGATTCGCCATCCAGTGTGCATCAATTGTTCGGCAAGCTGGGCTGGCAAGACAGCGCCAGCAAGCTTTCGCTGTCCGTCTCGCATGCCGACAACGCCCTCAACGGCAACGGCTTGCAGGAGCAGCGCCTGCTGGAACGCGACCGCGCCAGCGTCTACACCAAGCCCGACATCACGGATAACCGCGCCAGCATGATCAACCTGGCGGCCAGCCACGCCGTCGACGACAATTTTCAGTTGTCCGGCAACGCATACTATCGCCGCCTGCGCACCGCCACTTATAACGGCGACGTCAACGACGACGCGCTCGACCAGTCGGTGTATCAGCCCAGCGCCGCCGAACGCGCAGCGCTGAGCCGCGCCGGCTACAGCGGTTTCCCGACCTCGGGCGCAAACGCGGCCAACACGCCCTTCCCCTACTGGCGCTGCCTGGGTCAGGTGTTGCTGAACGACGAGCCGGCCGAAAAGTGCAACGGTGTCATCAACCGCACCCACAGCCGCCAGAGCAATTACGGCGCCTCCGGCCAGCTGAGCTGGATCAGCACGGGACAAAGACACCGCAACTATCTGGTGGCGGGCGCCGCTTACGACGTCAGCCGGGTCGACTTCGGCCAGTCCTCGCAGCTGGGCTATGTCAATGCGGACCGCAGCATCACCGGCGTGAATGCCTACGGCGACGGCGTCACGGGAGGCAATATCGATGGCGAACCCTACGACACCCGTGTCGACCTGGCCGGTCGCACCGGCACCTGGAGCGTCTACGCCAGCGATACCCTGTCGCTCGGCAAATCCCTGCACCTGACCCTGTCCGGGCGCTACAACCGCAGCAGCATCGACAACCTCGACCGCATCCACCAGGCCGGCGATCCCGCCTCGCTGTCCGGCGAGCACCGTTTTTCCCGCCTGAACCCGGCGCTGGGCCTGGCCTGGAACCCCCGGCCCGGATTGACGGCCTACGCCTCGCTCAGCGAAAGCAGTCGCGCGCCCACCTCGATCGAGCTGGGTTGCGCCAACCCCGAGCAAGCCTGCAAATTGCCGAACGCCATGGCCGGCGACCCGCCACTGGCCCAGGTGGTCACGCGCACGGCCGAACTGGGTATTCGCGGCGGCCCGCGCTCGGCGCAGTGGAGCGCCGGCCTGTTCGACGCCAGCAACCGCGACGACATCCTGTTCGTCGCCGACAACCAGGCCGGCTTCGGCTACTTCAAAAATTTCGGCAAGACCCGCCGCCGCGGGCTCGAGCTGGGCGCCGACAGCAAGCTGGGCGGTCTGACCGTGGGCGCCCACTACACCTGGCTGGATGCCACCTACCAGAGCGCGGAAACCGTCAACGGCAGCGGCAATGCCAGCAACGACGCCGCCCTGGCCGGGGTGCGCGGCGTCGACGGCACCATCGCCATCCAGCCAGGCGACCGCATCCCGCTGATCCCGCGCCAGTTGCTTAAATTATCGGCCGACTACGCGCTGACGCCTGCCCTGTCGATCAACGCCGGCGTGATCGCCACCGCCGCCAGCCTGGCGCGCGGTAACGAAAATGGTGGCCACCAGCCGGATGGCGTGTATTACCTGGGGCCGGGCAGCAGTCCCGGTTACGTGGTGGCCAACCTGGGCGTCAGCTGGCAAATGGCGCCGCGCTGGCAAATACAGGCGACTATCAACAACCTGTTCGACACCCGCTACAGCAGCGCCGCGCAACTGGGCGCCACCGCCTTCGACGCCAACGGCAACTTTGTCGCCCGGCCGTTTGCCGCCAACGCGAACGCGCTGCGCCACTCGACCTTCTTTGCGCCTGGCGCCCCGCGGCTGGTGTCGCTCAGCCTGCGCTATGGCTTCGAATAGGCCGTCCGATCGGGCGGCGCACTGAGGACACACATTGGTCGCATAGTTATCGTATTTACGGCAATGTCGGACATCGTGTTGCCATCGTCGCTGTTGTAAATCATACTTAATCGAGCGCGCTGCGGCGATTTTGCTTGCCACGAAGCAATTAATCGCCTATCGTAGCCTTATTGCCCAGGTAATTGCTCCGACCGTGTCCACATGACCACGGTGCGCGATGTTGTTCCTGCGTGCCCGGTATTGCGGCCCAATCAACGCCGCAGGCAGCAAACCGGCCTTTTTGCTGGTTCGAAAAATTGCCCAACTGCGGCGATGCTGCTGCCGCCCTCCCTCTTCACATCATTGTCCACCCCGAACGGGAGCTTCATGAAACTCAAAAATATCAGGATCGGTGCGCGTCTTGCAGCCGGCTTCGCCGTCGTGCTGCTGTTGCTGGCAGGCGTGGCCGCGCTCGGCATCAACGGCATGGGGAGCAGCAACGATGCCCTGAAACGCATCCTCGACGACAACGTGCACAAAATGAGCTTGTTGCAAGACATGTCGGAATCGGTGCACATCGTCTCGCGCGTCACCCAGACCATCGTGCTGTTGACCGAGGCGGCCGATATCGAACGTGAAATCGTCAAGATCAACGATGCACGTGCCCACTACGCGGCCGCCCTGGCGGACTTGAACAAGACCCCCGACAGCTCCGCGGGCATGGCGATTCGCGCCAGAATAGCCGTCGCCCAGGCACAGACGGAGCCCCTCAACGAAAAGGTGATCGCACTTGCGCGCGCCAACAAGGACGACGAAGCGCTGCAAGTGCTGATCAAGCAGGCAGGTCCTGCCAGCGCCGCCTGGCAAGACGCGCTCGACGAAAATATCCTGCTGCAGAAAAACAATAATACGCGCGACGCCGTCGCCGCCGAGGACAACTACGCTGCCTCACGCCTGTTGGTGTTCGTGCTGACCGCGCTCGCCATGGTGCTCGGCAGTGTGATTGCCTGGATCGTCACCCGCTCCATTGCGCAGCCCATCAGCGCCGCCGTGAAAGTGGCGCAAACGGTCGCCGGCGGCGATCTCACCAGCCTGATCGAAGTCGATTCGCGCGATGAAACCGGCCAGCTGCTGCAAGCATTGAAAGACATGAACGGCAGCCTGGTGAAAATCGTCGGCGAAGTGCGCAACAGCACCGACACCATCGCCACCGCCTCCGGCCAGATTGCCGCCGGCAACCTCGACTTGTCGGCGCGCACCGAGGAGCAAGCCAGCTCGCTCGAGGAAACCGCCTCTTCGATGGAAGAAGTCACCAGCACCGTGCAGCAAAACACCGACAACGCCCGCAAGGCCAGCGCGCTGGCCGACTCGGCTTCGGAAGTGGCCGCCCGCGGCGGCGCGGTGGTGTCGCAAGTGGTCGCCACCATGGGTTCGATCAACGCTTCGTCGAAGAAGATCGTCGACATCATCGGCGTCATCGACGGCATCGCCTTCCAGACCAACATCCTGGCGCTGAACGCCGCCGTCGAAGCGGCACGCGCCGGCGAGCAGGGCCGCGGCTTCGCCGTGGTCGCGTCGGAAGTGCGCAACCTGGCGCAACGCTCCGCCGCGGCGGCCAAGGAAATAAAAACCCTGATCGGCGACTCGGTGGTGCAGGTCGATGCCGGCTCGCTGCTGGTCGACAAAGCCGGCCTGACCATGAATGAAATCGTCGCCAGCATTCATAGCGTTTCCGCCATCATGAGCGACATCATGCTGGCCAGCGCCGAGCAAACCACCGGCATCGAACAGATCAACGAAGCGATCACCCAGATGGACCAGGTGACCCAGCAAAACGCCGCACTGGTGGAAGAAGCGGCGGCGGCCTCGGCCTCGCTGCAAGACCAGGCCGAATCGCTGGCGCAGACGGTGGGGATTTTCAAGTTGGCCGGCCAGCAGGCGCGCCCGGCCGGGATGCCTGCATTGGCGCATCCCGCGCGCCGCCAGTTGCCGGCGCCGAGCGCGGCCTTCGAGGAGTTTTAAGGCGCTTTAACCGTTACCTGTTGAATTTACCCAGCGCCGCTCTCAAGAACCGTTCCGCATCGATGATGCGGTCGCCGTCGATTGCCCAACGCCAACCCAGATAATTTTCCAGATAGCGCGTGGCGACGCCGTTAAAGTGGCGCAGCCAGTTTTTAAATCGGCTGTGGTAGGCGTTGACGTGTTGGAGGTGGATGGCGCCACGGGTGCGAATGCCACGGCGCAGATTCACGCTTTGATGGGCGATCCCTGCTTCGCGCGTAAATTTTCGGTAGGCGGCATTGGCATCGCTTACCAGCAGCACATCCGGCTGCAATTTAGGCAGCAGGTGTTGGCGCAAGGCGGCGGCCGTCAACGCGCCGCGTCCGGCGATAAAATCGATGGTTTGGCGGGCGCGGTCGCGCGCCACCACGATATTGACCAACTCCGACGAAATGCCCCGCCTGGAGGCGACGCCGCCGCGCTTTCGGGGCGCTCGCGACAGCTGTTTTTGTCCCTTTTGCGATTCCAACAAAAACGTCTCGTCCACTTCGGCGATCCCGGCCAGGCTGCCCGGTCGGTCGAGCTTTGCCCACTGCAGAAAACGGTGGCGCCATCTGAAACTGGTATTGGCATGCACGCCCACTTTGTCGGCGGCGCTTTTGACGGTACAGGCAGCGTCGCGCAGGCAGTCGAAATACGCCAACCATTTTGGTTTTAGACGCAGGCGCGCCAGCGGCGTGCCCGTCAACCCGTTGAAAGTGCGTTTGCAGGTGCAGCAGCGGTAGCGCTGCAAGCCGTTCGCGAAACCGTGGCGGCCACATTTTTTGCCCTCGCAGTGCGGACAGGCCATGTTCTCTCGGGCGATCTGGTCGATCAAAGCCGCAATGCGCTCGCCATTGACCAATTCGGACAGGAAACAGCAGACCGTAAGCCGTTGTTTTGTATTGAAGCGCGTCAGCCTGGCAAACAGGCGGCTGAAATGGGGCCGCAGCTGGGGACGAACCGGGGCGCTTATGCGGGGATGGACCTGCGAGGATTCTGCCATGCCGCTCTCCAAATGGATGGTGGAGCAGGTTTGATCTCAGCAGTACGATATGGTTCAGGCGCGACCCACAGGTAACGATGAAAGCGCCTTTTAAAAAAGGCATCTTGATGGCGGACTGACAAGGTAGTAAGCTCGGAAAGCGCATGCACGCTCGCATGCGCAAGCTCCAACTTACTTCCCACCTACTTTCAGGAATCTGCACATGAAACGTGTCACCGGCATCGGCGGTATTTTCTTCAAGTCTCCCGACCCCAAGGCGCTGGCCGAGTGGTACAAGGTCCACCTCGGCATGAACGTCGAGGAATGGGGCGGCGTGGTGTTCAAGTGGGCCGGCGAGGACAACCCGGGCGGCGGCGGCAGCACCATCTGGAGCGCCTTCAAGAAAGACAGCGACACCTTCACGGCGCCGTTCATGATCAACTACCGGGTCGACGACCTGCACGGCCTGCTGGCCGCCCTGCGCGAAGAAGGTTGCCAGGTCGAGGACAAGGTCGACGACTCCGAATACGGCAAGTTCGGCTGGGTCATCGACCCGGACGGCAACAAAGTCGAGCTGTGGCAGCCGCCGGCCGGACGCTGATCAGCGAAAGTCTTCCGAACGATACACTTCCTTGCCGCCGACCACCGTCTGCAGCACCTTGATGTTGGCAATCTCCTCCGCCGGAATGGTCATGAAATTCCGGTCGAGGACGATGAAATCGGCCAGCTTGCCCACCTCCAGCGATCCCGTGCTGCTTTCCTGGCGCAGGGTGTAGGCGGCGTCGATGGTGGCGGCGCGCAGCACGGCCGCGCGCGGCATGCCCGGCTGCGCGGTCAGGCGGCCGGCGTAATCCTTGCCTGCATCCGGCGCCGCCGTGCGGGTTACGCCGACTTTTAAAGCAAACCAGATGTCGAGCGGATCGACCGGCCAGTCGCTGCCGTAGGCGACACGCGCGCCGGCGTCGAGCAACAAGGCCTGCGGCTCGACCAGCGCGTAGCGTGCGGGCCCCATAAAATCTTTCAAGGCGCCCACCGTGTCGGGCGCCGGCTTGGCCCACTGGAAGGACAGCACCGGCGTCACATCGAGTTTTGCAAAGCGGTGGAAATCGGCCGGGGCGACGATTTCGTCATGCGCCAGCGCCGGGCGAGATAGTTTGCCCTCACTGGTGGCGCGCAGCCCTTCGATGGCGTCGAGCGACTCGCGCACGGCGCGGTCGCCGTCGACGTGGATGTGCGGATCGATGCGGGCGCGCGCCAGTTCGGCCAGGGTCGCGGCGAGCGCTTCCTTCGTAAAATAACTGGCGGGGCCGCGGCTGGAACCCGGCTGCCAGTCGGGCGCTTGCGCCGTACCGTGGTTGACCAGGTAGGGTTCCAGCATGGCGCCCGTAAACGCCGGCGCGGCAATGACGCCGTCCATGAACAGCTTGGCGTGGCGCACTTGCATCGATGGCGCGGCCACGGTCAGTCCCTGGTCGAACTGCTTTTGCTGGCGCAGCACATCGGCCACAGCCAAGGCCGGCGTGGTGGGCCCACCCTTGGCGCCGCCCTTGTCCAGATCGATCAGCACGGCAAAATGCGCCCGCGCCGTCAGCTTGCCGCGCCGCTGCAATACGGTGAACGCGGTCATGGTTTCCGGATCGGTCCAGGCATCGAGGAAGCTGGTGATGCCCTGCTTGCGCATGGCCGCCAGCGCCTTGGCCGACGCCGCCAGGTTCTCCGCTGCGCTCAAGGGCGGCAGCAAATTCATCGCCAGATCCTGGGCGGCGTCTTCCAGCAAACCGGTGGCCTTGCCATCGCCATCGCGGACGATCTTGCCGCCCACTGGGTCGGGCGTATCTGCCTTGATGCCGGCCAGTGCAACGGCGCGCGAATTGAGCTGGGCCGAGTGGCCGAATGAAGAACGAACGATCACGGGACGGTCGGTTTTCAGGGCGTCCAAGGTGGCGACGCTGGTGGCGACGCCATCGGGCTGCATGCCCTGCTGGAACCAGTTGACCACCACCATCCAGCGGCCGGTCCCCTGGCGCCTATTGGCCCGCTTGTCGGCGTCGAGGCAGGCCTGGATGCGTGCCTGAAATTGCGGCACGCTCAAGGACTCGTAGTTCAGGCTGCAATTGAGCAGGCGGCTGCCGCCCGATTGCGGGTGCATGTGACCGTCGATCAGACCGGGCATCAGCATACGCCCGTTCAGGTCGATCACCTTGGTCGACTTGCCCACCAGCCCGGCCGCGCCGGCATCGTTGCCGACGTAGACGATGCGGCCCTGGCGCACCGCCAGCGCCTGTTGCACGCTGTCGTGGGCGTCGACGGTGTAGACGATGCCGTTGCGGTAGACAAGATCGGCCGGATGCACCGCTGCAGTCGCCGCGAAAGTGCTGCATGAGAATAAAAAAAGTGCTGCGGTAATGGCGCTGCGGTGCATGAGTTTCCTGTCAAAAGGCAAAGCTTCCTCGCCTTTATAACCCGTCGCACAAGCATTGCGCAAGCCGCCTATTTGAGATCGTCGGTCTCGAAATATATGGTACCGATCAGGCTGGCGCCCGGCAGCGCTTGCAGCAAGGCCGCGGGTGCCGGCTGCACGATCCCGGCTTTGGGCAGCAGCACCGGATCGCGCGCTGTCGCCGCACCCGTGCTGATGGCGACGATGTGATCGAAATCCGGCCGGCTGTCGATTTCCTTGACGAGAAAGCGCTGTTTGTCACCGCCCACTTGCATATAGCGCGCAGCGTCACTCACCCGCGCCGCCGCTGACAGCTTGCGGTAGTACAGCACCCGGTCGACCATGACGACAACGCCCTTGTATTCGGTGCTGCCGCCCCGCTCGAAATGCCCCAGTACCAGGTCCGCCTTGAAAGATTTCAGGGGATTGGCATTGCCGGGTGCCAGGCGATCGAGCTCGAAGTCTTCCGGCGACAAGGTCCACAGTACCGGCTTGCCATCCAGCCGCGCGCGCACGGCCCGGTCGAGTGCGGGATCGGCCAGCCGCAACTGGAGAATCAGCTGGACATCGTGCGGCGCGTGAAACATCGGCAGGTGCGAGGCGTACAGGCCGTCGTTGTTGCCGAACAGGGCCATGCCGTGCTGGCCGAAACTGGGGCTGGCGGCGCCGGCCAGGGCTGAACAGCACAGCAATAATACGAGGATCAGTCGCCGCATCTCAGGCCTTTACCAGCAGCTTGCCGCGGTGCTCGCCGGTAAACAGCGAATTCAATGCCGCCGGCAACTGGTCGAAACCGTCGATCACGGTTTCTTCAGAAATAATTTCTCCGGCGCGCACCCAGGGCGCGACGATGCGGGTCATTTCATCCATGCGGTGAACGTAATCGCGGGCAAGAATTCCCTGCATGGTGGCGCGCTGATACAACATGTGGTGCATCAGGCGCGGCCCCATCGGCGGCGCATCCAGGCCGCCGCTGTACTGGCTGATCATGCCGCAGATGACGATGCGGGCGCGCCGGTTGATGATCGGCATGACCGCATCGAAAGCGATGCCGCCGGTATTGTCGAAAAACACGTCGACGCCGCCCGTCAAGGCCGCGATGGCCGCGCTCATGGCGTCGGCATCGGTGTAATCGCGGTAATCGATGGTCCAGTCGGCTTTCAGGGTGTCGCGTAGCCAGGCGCACTTGGCCGGCCCGCCGGCGATGCCCAGCACCCTGGCGCCGTGGCGCTTGGCGAATTGCACCACCAACGAACCGACCGCGCCGGCCGCGCCCGACACCACCACCACCTCGCCGGCATGGGGGCGTCCCGCTTCGGTCAGGCCGAACCAGGCGGTGCGGCCCGGCATGCCCAGCACGCCGAGCGCCGTGGTCACCGGTGCCAGGGCCGGATCGATCGGCGACAATTGCGCCGCGGCCACGCGGGCGTGCGTCTGCCAGCCGGTGTAGCTACGCACCCAGTCGCCCGGCGCAAATGCGTCAGACTTCGAGGCGATCACCTGTGCCACCACCGCACCCTGCTGCACGACATCGAGCGGATGGGGTTCAGTGTCGTAGGTCGATTTGGCCGATTGGCCGATGCGCATATACGGGTCGACACTGAACCAGCGCGCTTCGATCAGCACTTCGCCGACGTTCAGCCCGGTGTCGAGCGGCTGCTGGCGCAATTCGTAGTGCTCGCCGCCGACGGTGTGCTCGGGTCGGCTGCGATAAATCCATTGTCGGTGGCTGATGGTCATGGCTTTACTCTGAATGGCAAAGCAATTATCCTACGGGCTGTCGCGCGTCCCGTAAAGCAACATATAATCACGGTTTGCGTCCCATATGGAAATTACATCACCATGAATCTCAGCGATCTGCGGGTGTTCGCCAGCGCCGCCCGCCAACCTTCGCTGGCCGCGGCCGCCGAGCAACTGCACGTCACCTCCTCCGCCGTCTCGAAAGCCTTGCGGCGCCTGGAAACCAGCCTGTCGACGCCGCTGTTCGACCGCTCGGCCAAGCAACTGGTGCTCAATGACAGCGGCCGCCGCCTGCTGGAGCGCGCCCGCGTGCTGTTGGCATTGGCCGACCAGGCACGCGCCGACGTGATGGGCCAGCACAATACCCTCGACTGCCAGCTGGGCGGGCCTGCACTGCTGTTGTGGCGACACGCAGGCGCGGCCGGCGAAGCGCTGGCCGGCTGGCCTGAGGCCAGTTTGCGCCTGCAAGCCATGTTCGAGGACGAAGCGCTGGCGGCGCTGGCGCGTGGCGACATCAACGGCGCCATCGTCACCGCCGCCGCCATCGAGGGCCGCGCCGGCCACTGGTCGGCCGACTGGGAAGCGACGCCGCTGGGAGAATTGAGTTTGCAGCTGGTGGCGGGCGCGGCGCATCCCCTGGTGCTGGCGCACCGGCAAGCCGTCATCGAAACCGACAGCGCGACGGTGCTCGCTTACGACTTCGCCTGCCCGCCCCATTCCCTGTTGTGCGGCGTGCAGCGCGGCGCCCGCTCGGACGGCTGGCGCGACGACCAGTTGCCGCGCCGCATACGTTACTGGACCGACGATCTGCAGTTGCTGCTCGGCTTCGTCAAGCGCGGCGAAGCGCTGGCCTACCTGCCCGATTTTGCCCTGCACGATCCACAGCTGGTGCGCATCCATGTGAGCGACTGCCCTTTCGTTTGCACCGAACAAGTCTGGCTGGTCTGGAACCGCGCCCACGCCGCCCAATGGCAGCACGTGCTGGCGCAGCGCCTGCAGAACGGGTAAGACCAGCCGTCAGAAACGGTGCACGATGCCCGCCTGCAGCCCCGTCAGCGAGCGGCCGTTGATGTCGACGCCGACCAGGTTGGCGGAAGGCGCCGCCGAGCCGCTGAAGCGGAAACCGGCGTTGGCGTCGTTTTTCATGTAGCTGGCGAAGGCATACAAGGTGGTGCGCTTGGACATTTCGTACAAGCCGCCAAAGTTGCCGCCGCGCGCGCCCGCATCGCCGCCGCTGGTGTCGCGCATGACGCCGTACAGTGCACCCACTTTGAGCGCGGGGCTGATTTTATAATCGGCCGACAGTTGCCAGATATTGTAGTAGCGCCCCGCGTTCAGGTCGGTGCCGGGAAAATAGTTATTTGGATTGCCCACGTTGCTGAGGATGGTGCCGGCATTCAAGCCGTTGGCATTGGCCGTCGAGTTGTTGCTGCGGACAAAGGCCGCATACAAGGTGCCGTTGCCGTATTTGTAGTTGGCGTAGGCGTTGTGATAGCGGATTTTTTCGCTGATGGTGGCGGTCGCGCCGTTCGGACTGGCTTGCAGGCCGGCATAGCCGACCCGATACGGCCCGCCCTGGTAGTCGAGGGCCAGCTGGATCAGCGCCTTGTTGCGGGCGGTGCCGCTGTTTTCCGGCAAGGCGTAATGAACGGTGGCCATCACGCCGGCCACGCGCGGCGATTTCCACGACAGGTCGTTGTCGTAGCGCGAGGGCACGCCGAAGGTGTTGATGATGGAGCCGAAGGTGGTGCGTTCGGTGTAGTCGATGGCGCCGCCGATCAGAAAAATCTCGGTGTTCTGGCGGCCGGCGCGAAATTCGCCCACCGGTGTATTGAAACCGACCCAGGCCTGGCGGTCGAAGACGCGGCCGGTATCGGCGGCCACGCCGGTGTCTTCGTTCAGGCCCAGCTCCAGGTTGAACTTGGCCTGGTAGCCGCCGCCCAGATCCTCGGCGCCGCGAAAGCCGAGCCGGCTGCGCAGGATGGAGCCATCGTTCAGACCGGTGATGTGATTGCCGGTGCTGCTGCGGATGTAGCCGACGTAGGCGTCGATGTCGCCGTAGATGGTGACGGCGGCAGGGCTGGCTTGCGACAGTGTTTGCGCCAGCGCGGCGCCCTGTACGGCCGTGAGCATGCACGCAACTGCAATTGCGTTCTTCTTCATGATGGTCTCCAGATTATTATTGATTGGTACGGCCGTTTCGCCCGAGCCGGCGCCGCTCGCACCGGCTCGGGCAAGGGTTGTTTAGGGCGTGGCGCCGCGCGCCGCCACCATACTTCTGAAATGGGCATCGATGCGCGCCGCATCGGCTTTCAGACCCGTGAACAATTCAAAGGCGCCGACCGCTTGGCCGACCGCCATGCCACCGCCATCGGAGGTCGGGCATCCGCGCGCGCGCGCCGCTTTCAATAGCGCCGTCTCGAGCGGAAAGTAGACGATCTCGGAAACCCATAAGCCTGGCCTTAACAATTCTTCCGGCAAGGGCAAGCCGGGCGCCTTGTCCATGCCGGTCGGGGTGGCGTGGATCAAGCCGCTGGCGTCCCGCAGGGCGGCGGAAATGTCGGTGCTGGCCCGCACCCGGGTGCCGCCGTGCTGCTCGTTGAGTTTGTCGGCCAGGGCCTGCGTACGCACCGCATCCAGATCGACCACCGTCAATTGCTGCACGCCGATGCGCAGGGCGGCGTCGGCGATGGCCGAACCGGCGCCGCCGCCGCCCAGCAGCACGACCTTCGACAGGTCGGCCTGCGGCAGCGCCCTTCTAAAACCCCAGGCCCAGCCGGAGCCGTCGGTGTTGTGGCCGATCAGCTTGCCGTCGCGGTTGACCACCGTGTTGACTGCGCCCATCGCCCGCGCCTCTTCCGACAAGCCATCGAGCAAGGGCACGATGGCCTGCTTGCAGGGATAGGTGACGTTGAAGCCGGCAAAACCGATAATGCGCATAGCATGCAGCAACCGCGGCAGATCGGCCGCCGTCGCGCCGGTGGTGTCGAGGTCGATCAACTGGTAGTGGAGGCGCAGGCCCTGCTCGTGCGCTTCCTGCTCCTGCATGGCCGGCGTCATCGAACGGGCGATGCCGCTGCCGATCAGGCCCAGCAACAGCTTGGCCGGCGTCGGGGCTTGCGCAGGGTTCGTCTGGATGCTGCTCATGCGATGCTCCTTCAAAGTTCAGGGTGTGAGGGCGGCCGCGATCGTCAGGCGGCGACCCGGTGATGCCTGGCCTCCTCCACGCTTTGCTGGCGCAGGCGCTCGTATTCTTCTTTGCCGACCGGCGTCGCATTGGCGGCGCCGAGGTCGTCCATGCGGATGCGGAAAGTTTCACGGGCACTCAGCGCGGCGATGGCGGCGATGATGGTGACGCCGAAGGCGATCGCCCCCACCGTCAACGGAATATTCGGCGCACCCGGCGGCGCCACCCAGGCGAACAGGGCCGGCAGCATGGCGGTGACCAGCGTTCCCAGGTTTTGCGAGATGGCCATGGCCGAAACGCGGGTGCGGGTGGGGAACAGTTCCGGATAAAAGCTGGGGAACACCGCGTTGTAACCCTGGTAGACGACGCCCCACATCAACAGCGACATGACGATCGCCAGCGGCACGTTGTGGATGCTGATGGCGTACAGGTAGCCGAACGACAGCAGTCCGGAAGCGAGCGCGCCGATGATGATGGGCGGGCGGCGGCCGAACTTGTCGGTCAGGTTGCCGACCACGGGAATGACCAGGATCGCCAGGCAGTTGCCCAGCACGGGAATCCACAAATAAATGTCTTTGGAGAAGCCGATGCCGTAAGCGGGCTGCACCGCGTAGGCGGCGCCGAAAATGGTCGCCACCACGGGGATCACGTTCATCAGGGCCATGCAGACCACGCGCAGCATGTCGCGCCAGTTTTCCTGCACCGCCTGGATCACCGGCGCCTTCGGACGGGTGCCCTCCATGGCTTCCTGGGCGAACGCGGGCGTTTCATCGACTTTGCGGCGGATGATGAAACCGACGATGATCACCACGAAACTGAGCAGGAAGGGAATGCGCCAGCCCCAGCTGTTGAAACTGTCTTCGTCCATGTAGTGGGCCAGCGGCAGGAACACGGCGGCGGCCAGAATCTGCCCGGCCTGCACGCCCTGCAAAGTAAAACTGGCGTAGAAGCCGCGCCGGCCGAACGGTGCGTGCTCGAGAATCATCGAGCTGGCGCCGGAAATTTCGCCGGCCACCGCGAAGCCCTGGATCAGGCGCATGGCCACCAGCAGGATCGGCGCCAGGATGCCCACTTGCTGGTAGGTCGGCAGCAGGCCGACCGCCATGGTGGACAGGCCCATCAGGAACATGCAGACGATCAGCACATGCTTGCGGCCGCGGGTGTCTCCCCAGTGGCCCAGCACGAAGGCGCCGATAGGACGGGCGACATAACCGACCCCGTAGGTCGCCAGCGAGGCGATCAGGGCCATTTTCGGATCGCCCTTGGGGAAGAAAATCTGCGGGAAGATCAGCGACGCCGCGGTGGCGTAGATGAAGAAATCGTAGTATTCCAGGACAGAGCCGATCCACCCGCTGAGGGTGGCCTTCTTTGCCTGGGCGCCATGTGCTGTGTGTTTTGTAAGGCTGGCCATGCTTGTCTCCTGATTTTATAAGTACACTATTTTCGAATCGCTGCTTTCATGCTGGTGACTGGGTGCGCCGTGACTTGTGGTCGCTGCTGCGCCTTGTTCGGATGACCAACTCTAAAAGAATCGCAGCGCGAAAAATACAGGTGCAAATCACGATTCATCCGCCAATCGCGCTTGCGGCGCGATTGGCGCACAAATCTGGGATTTTGTGCTGATAGCTATCTGCCCGGAATGCTGCTGCGCCCGCGAAATGCGACGCCCACCGATTTAGTTTTTAGACCGGCAAACGTTCAAAAGGAGCGGCGTGAAGATTGATGTAATCGGGGTATTGCGTCGATTTTTTTGGCGCGCGCCGGCGCCGCTCAGAGCAGTGCGCTCAGCTCGACCTGGATTTTCAGCAGGGATGGCAGGCAGCGCTCGACGATGTCCTCGACCGGCATGCGGGCCGCGTGCAGGCTGACATTCATGGCGGCCACCGTCTCGCCGCGGAAATTGCGCAAGGGCACGCCGATGGTGCGCAAGCCCAGTTCCAGTTCCTGGTTGACCACCGCGTAACCCTGGGCGCGGGCGCGGTCGATTTCCAGCGCCAGCCGGCGCTTGTCGACGATGGTGTATTCGGTGAGTTTTTCGGACGCGACGCCGTCCAGGTAGGCGGCCACCTGCGCCGGCGCCAGGCTGGCCAGCAGCACGCGGCCGTTGGCGGTGCAAAAAGCCGGCACCCGGGTGCCTGGCTGCAAGGTGCCCGATACCACCCGGCCGGCGCTGACCGCCGCCACGCACACCAGTTGACCATCCTCCAGGATGCCGGCCGAGGCCGCTTCTCCCAGCGAGTAGGCCAGCCGGTACAGCAGCGGCTGCACGATGCGCGGCAAGCGCGCCGAGTGCAGATAGGACTGTCCCAGCCGCAGCACTTTCGGTGTAAGCCAGAACAATTTGTCTTGCTGGCGCGCATAGCCCAGGTGCACCAGCGTGATCAGGTAACGCCGCGCCGCCGCCCGCGTCAGGCCGGTGCGCTCCGCCACCTCGGTGATGGTGAGTTTCGAGCGCTCCTGGTCGAAGGCCTCGATGACTTGCAGCCCTTTGTCGAGTCCAGCGATCAAATCGCGCGCTTGCGGCGAATCTTGATCTGGCTCAGGCGTCACACCGTTCATTTAAAAATCTCTCGTTTTGTGCGATATGCGCACGAGCTGTGCGCAAGGCGGCCAGGCTGCGCTCGCGCGGCCTTGTGAAGCGCCTTTTACAGGCCTACTATTGATCACAAGACGAACCATTCAGCCTGCATGGGCGATTGTCGCACGAAAACAATTTCTGCAAAACAGAGTTAATCCAGACGAACCAGGAGACGCACCGTGGAATTCGACGCCGTTACACCGGGGGTCCACCCCACCCTGATTTTTCCCGAATATAAATCGACCATCAAGCGCGGCCCGTCGCTGGCGCCGCTGCGCCTGCATACGCCGGCGCCGGTGTCGACCAACCTGGCCGCCGGCCCGGGCTTGATCCTTCCCAGGGACACCGACCTGACCCTGCACGGCGCCGGCGCCCCGCTGGGCGAAAAAATCGTCGTCCACGGCCGCGTCACCGACGAGGATGGCAAACCGGTACGCAATTCCCTGCTCGAGGTCTGGCAAGCCAATTCATCCGGCCGCTACTGGCACAAGCGCGACCAGCACGACGCCCCGCTCGATCCGAATTTCCATGGCCTGGGCAAGATGCTCACCGATGACGACGGCCGCTACCGTTTCGTCATCATCAAACCCGGTCCCTACCCCTGGGGCAACCACGACAAGGCGTGGCGCCCGGCCCACATCCATTTCTCGATGTTCGGCAACGTCTATGCGCAGCGGCTGGTCACCCAGATGTATTTTCCGAACGATCCGCTGTTCGAGTTCGACCCCATCTTCAACAGCATCGCCGACGCCGACGCCCGCCAGCGCCTGATTTCGCGGTTCAGCCTGGACCACACGGTGGGCAGCGAAATGCTCGGCTATGTGTTCGACATCGTGCTGCGCGGCCGCAACGCCACGCCCATGGAACTTTAAACAGAGGCCCGCCATGACCGTCCCCATCACCCCTTCACAAACCATCGGCCCCTTCTCGCACGAAGCCTGGCGCTGGGCCTGCGCCCTCAGCGACGCGGTTGCCGCCGGCGCCGGCAGCATCGAGATTGCCGGCATCATCCGCGACGGCAGCGGCGAGCCCATCGACGACGCCATGATCGAAGCCTGGGCGCCGGCCGCCACCGCCGCCACCGATGAAGCGGCCCTGCCCTTGCCCGGCTTCCGCCGCACTCCCAGCGGCCCCGGCGGTGAGTTCCGCTTGACGCTGCCCCGCCCCGCTGCCAGTGCGGCCGGCGAGCCGGCCACCTACATCACCGTGTTCGCCCGCGGCTTGGTGCTGCACCAGTTCAGCGCCGTCTTCCTGGAAGACGACACCGGCTTGTCCGACTCGGCGATCTTGCGCCAGGTACCCGCCGAACGGCGCGCCACCCTGATCGCCCGCAAGACCGGCGATGCCAGCTACGCATGGGACATCCAGTTGCAGGGCGGCGCCGAAACGGTGTTCTTCGATTATGCGTAAGGCCGTTCACCAGCCCTGGAGCGCGCCATGAGCGTGTCCCTGTTCGACGGTTTCCTGACCACGCAGGACATGATCGCCGTGTTCGACGACGGCGCCGTGGTGCAAGCCATGTTCAGCTTCGAAGCGGCGCTGGCGCGGGCACAGGCGGCCGAGGGCATGCTGCCCGACAGCGCGGCGCGCGCCATCGGCGCCGTCTGCCAGGCGCCGCTGTACGACATTCCCGCCCTGGTGCACGCCAGCCGCCGCGCCGGCAGCCTGGCCATTCCGCTGGTCAAGGAACTGACCCGCACGGTGGCGCTGTACGACCAGCAGGCATCGACCTTCGTCCATTTCGGCTCGACCAGCCAGGATGTCATCGACAGCGCCATGGTGCTGGTCACGCGCGATGCGGTCGCCTTGCTCGACGCCGGCCTGGCGCAATTGATTCCGACCTTGCTTTCGCTGGCCGAACGCCATCTCGATACGCCGGTGCTGGCACGCACCCTGATGCAGCCGGCCCTGGTCACCAGTTTCGGTTTCAAGGCCGCCAACTGGTGCGCGCCCCTGTTGCGCGCCCGCGCCCGCTTGAAAACCGCGGCGGCGCGCGCCCTGCAATTGCAACTGGGCGGCGCCGTCGGCACCCTGTCGGCAATGGGCGGCAAGGGACAAGCGGTGGCGCAGCACATGGCCGCGGAACTCGGCCTGGCCTGCCCCGACGCCGCCTGGCACACCCAGCGCGACGAATGGGTCAGGCTCGGGCTGGAAGTGGCCGTGCTGACCGGCAGCCTGGGCAAGCTGGCCACCGACCTGTCCCTGATGGCGCAGGGAGAGATCGCCGAACTGGCCGAGCCGGCCGGCGCCGGCCGCGGCGGCTCTTCGGCCATGCCGCATAAACGCAATCCGGTGGCGGCCATGCTGGCGCTGGCGGCAAGCCGGCGCACGCCCTTCGCCGCCGGCGCCTTGCTGGGGGCGATGGGCCAGGCGCACGAACGGGGTCTGGGCGACTGGCAAGCCGAGCTTGCCGAATGGCCCGGCCTGTTCCTCAGCGCGCACGGCGCCTTGAGCGCGCTGAACGAAGCAATGGCCGGCTTGCAAGTGGATGCCGCCCGCATGCGCGCCAACATCGACGCCCAGCACGGCATGGTGTACGCCGAAGCGGTGGCGGCCTATCTGGGCAGCTTCATCGGCCGCCCGGCCGCCCACCAGATGCTGGAACAATTGTCCGCAACGGCCGTGCGCGAGCAGCGCGAGCTGGCCGACGTCGCCAGCGACGCCATCAAAACCGACGAACGCCTGCGCGGCAAGGTCGACCATGCCAAATGGCAGGCACTGTTCGACCCGGTGGCCGCCTGCGCACCCGCCGCCGCCCTGGCGCGCCAGCAACTGGCGGCGCTGCAGCAAACATACAGCAAGGACAATTCCAATGAGCCATGACCCGATCGACCACGACTTCGAGCGCGGCCTCCAGAACCGCCGCCGCATTCTCGGCGACGCCTGGGTCGACAAATCCCTGGAAAAATCCAACACGTTCAATGCCGAATTCCAGAACCTGATCACCCGCTTCGCCTGGCACGAGATCTGGGGCCGCCCAGGCCTGGAAGCGAAAATGCGCCGGGTGATCGTGCTGGCCTCGACCATGGCGCTGGCGCGCTGGGAAGAGTTTGAATTGCACGTGCGCGCCGCCCTGCTCGAAGGTGGCGATGAAGGCCTCAGTCCGGACGAACTGAAAGAAGTGCTGATGCAGGCGTCGATTTACTCCGGCGTGCCGGCCGCCAACACAGGATTCGGCCTGGCGCAGCACATTCTCGCCGAAGTGGGTCCGCGGATCGGCTACACCATGGCGCCTGCCGCACCTGGCGACGCTGTTCACCCCGGCGTCGGCCGCGAGGGTCTCACCAGCAGCGCGCCGCGCCTGCACTACAGCGTGCGCGAACCGCGCAGCGGCAAATCGCCCCGGCGAACCGTCGTGCTCAGCCATGCGCTCGGCTGCGACGCCAGCATGTGGGATCGGCTGGCCAACCAGCTGGCGCTGGACAACCGGGTGATTTGCTACGACCAGCGCGGCCACGGCGCCTCCGCCAGCCCGGCCGGTCCCTACTCGATGGCGGAACTGGCCGACGACGCCGCGCGCCTGTTGCGCGAACTCGATGCCGGTCCGGTGGTCTGGATCGGCCTGTCGATGGGCGGCATGGTCGGCCAGGAACTGGCGCTGCGCCACCCATCCCTGGTGGCGGCGCTGATCGTCGCCAATTCCACCTCCGGCTATCCGGCCGAAGCGCGCGCCATGTGGGAGCAGCGCATCGCCGCCGTGCAGGCCGGCGGACTGGAAGCGATCGCCGATGCCGTCATGGGACGCTATTTCCACGAAGCCTTTCGCGCCGAACACCCGGCCGTCGTCGCCCGCTTCCGGCGCCGCCTGGTGACCACCGATGCCGAAGCCTACATCGCCTGCTGCCACGCGGTGGCCGGCGTCGACACCACCGGCAGGCTGGGGCAGATTGCCGCGCCGGCCCTGATCATTGCCGGAGAACTCGATGCCGGCACCCCGCCGGCCATGTCGCAGACCCTGGCAAGCGGCATCCCGGCCGCGCGGCTGCAAATAATAGGGAACGCATCGCACCTCAGCGCTGTCGAACAGCCGGCGCAGTTTTATCAAGCAGTGACGCAGTTCATGCTCGGACTGTAGCGTTGCCATTCTACGTTCCGACCGATCCACCTCACCGAAAAGACAGTCATGATCAATAAAATCTCTGCCTCGATCGAAGAAGCGCTGGCCCCTATCCAGGACAGCGCCACCGTCATGATCGGCGGCTTCGGCGGCGCCGGCCAGCCGGCCGAACTGATCGACGGCCTGATCGCCCACGGCGCCCGCGATCTCGTCATCGTCAACAACAATGCCGGCAACGGCGAGACGGGCCTGGCGGGCCTGCTGAAAAGCGGCCAGGTGCGCAAGATCATCTGCTCCTTCCCGCGCCAGGCCGATTCGCACATCTTCGACGCCCTGTACCGCGCCGGCAAGCTGGAACTCGAACTGGTCCCGCAAGGCAACCTGGCCGAACGCATCCGCGCCGCCGGCGCCGGCATCGGTGCCTTTTTCACCCCCACCGGGGCCGGCACCTTGCTGGCCGAGGGCAAGGAAACCCGCCGCATCGACGGCCGCGACTATGTGCTCGAATTTCCCATCCACGCCGACGTCGCCCTGATCAAGGCGGAACAAGGCGACCGCTGGGGCAACCTCACCTACCGCAAGACGGCGCGCAATTTCGGCCCGGTGATGGCCAGCGCGGCCAAGCTGACCATCGCCTCGGTGCACGAGATCGTCGATCTGGGCACGCTCGACCCGGAAAACGTCATCACGCCCGGCCTGTTCGTCCAGCGCATCGTTCAGGTGGCGCGCACCGTCACCGGCCCGGCCGGTTTCAGAGAAGCATAATCGATACAGCGGAGAGCAGACCATGAGCACGACCAACACGAATAAATGGAGCCGCGACCAGATGGCCGCGCGGGTGGCGCACGACATTGCCGACGGCGCCGTCGTCAACCTCGGCATCGGCCTGCCCACCCTGGTGGCCAACCACCTGCCGGCCGACCGCGAAATCGTCCTGCACAGCGAAAACGGCGTGATCGGCATCGGCCCGGCACCGGCCAAGGGCGAGGAAGACTACGACCTGATCAACGCCGGCAAGCAGCCGGTGACCCTGCTGCCGGGCGGCTGCTTCTTTCACCACGCCGACAGCTTCGGCATGATGCGCGGCGGCCATCTCGACGTTTGCGTGCTTGGCGCGTTTCAAGTGGCCGCCAACGGCGATCTGGCCAACTGGCACACGGGCGCGCCGGACGCCATTCCCGCCGTCGGCGGCGCCATGGACCTGGCCATCGGCGCCAAGAAAACCTGGGTCATGATGGACTACCTGACCAAGGGCGGCGAAGCCAAGCTGGTCGAGGCCTGCACCTATCCCCTGACCGGCGTCGGCTGCGTCGCCCGCATTTATTCGGACATCGCCGTCATCGACCTCGAAGGCGGGCGCGCCAGCGTCACCGCGCTGGTGGAAGGCTTGACTTTCGACGCCCTGCAGGCGATGACCAAGGTGCCGCTGCATAACGCTTTGCCCGCGGCGCAATAAGGCAGCTTCAAACATCGAGGAGACCATCATGCAAGACGCATTCATCTGCGACGCCCAGCGCACCCCGTTCGGCCGCTACGGCGGCGCCCTGGCCGGCGTGCGCGCCGACGACCTGGGCGCGGTGCCGCTGCGCGCCCTGATCGCCCGCAATCCCCAGGTCGACTGGGAAGCGGTCGACGACCTGTTGTATGGCTGCGCCAACCAGGCCGGCGAAGACAACCGCAACGTCGGCCGCATGTCGGCCCTGCTGGCCGGGCTGCCGGTCGGCGTCCCGGCCAATACCATCAACCGCCTGTGCGGCTCCGGCATGGACGCCGTCGGCAGCGCCGCCCGCGCCATCAAGAGCGGCGAAGCAGGCCTGATCATCGCCGGCGGCGTCGAGAGCATGAGCCGCGCCCCTTTCGTCATGGGCAAGGCCGAAAGCGCCTTCTCGCGCGCCATGAAAATCGAAGACACCACCATGGGCTGGCGTTTCATCAACCCGGCCCTGAAAGCGCAGTACGGTGTCGACACCATGCCGCAGACGGCGGAAAATGTGGCCGTCGAACACGGCATCAGCCGCGAAGACCAGGACCGTTTCGCCCTGGCCAGCCAGCAAAAAGCGGTGGCGGCGCAACTGGCCGGGGTGTTCGATGCGGAAATTTCGCCCGTTACCATTCCGCAAAAGAAGGGTGACGCCATCGTCTTCGCCCGCGACGAGCACCCGCGCGAGACTTCGCTGGAGGTGCTGGCCAAGCTGAAACCGGTGGTGCACGCGGGCGGCTCGGTCACCGCCGGCAATGCGTCCGGCATCAACGACGGCGCCTGCGCCCTGTTGCTGGCCAACGACGCCAGTGCGGGCCGCTTCGGCCTGCAGCCGCGCGCCCGCGTGGTGGCGATGGCCACCGCCGGCGTGGCGCCGCGGGTGATGGGGATGGGCCCGCATCCGGCCACCCTCAAGGTGCTGGCGATGGCGGGCTTGCGGCTGGACCAGATCGATGTCATCGAATTGAATGAGGCCTTTGCCGCCCAGGGCCTGGCGGTGCTGCGCTCGCTGGGGTTGCCGGACAACGATGCTCGGGTCAATCCGAACGGCGGCGCCATCGCCCTGGGCCATCCGCTGGGCGCGTCCGGTGCGCGGCTGGTGACCACGGCGGTGAACCAGTTGCACCGCGGCGGCGGCCGCTACGCCCTGTGCACCATGTGCATCGGCGTCGGCCAGGGCATCGCGGTGATTCTCGAACGGGTCTAAGGTAACGCGCAAAGGTAAAAGGCGAAACGGAGGAGACGGGCAGGACGAAGCAGTGTTACGCAGTAGTTTTACCAAAGCAGCACCGCGCAGGCGCAAGGGACCGCAGTGTCCCGCCTGCGCGCCATAAAAACATGCAAGGAGACAGCCATGCCAGATCGCGCCGCAGGTCCCGCCGGGGCCGGCAATGCCGGTATTCGCACCATCAATGTGCAGGAGTTTCTCAATGCACAGCCATTTTCCAGCTTTCAGTGGCGCATCTTCGCCCTGTGCTTCGTCATCGTCCTGCTGGACGGTTTCGACACCGCGGCCATCGGTTTCATTGCTCCTTCGCTGATCCGCGAGTGGGGCGTGTCCCGGCCCGCGCTGGCGCCCGTGCTGAGCGCGGCCCTGCTGGGACTGGCCGCCGGCGCCCTGTTGGCCGGCCCCGCCGCCGACCGCTTCGGCCGCAAGCTGGTATTGACTACTTCCGTCGTCCTGTTCGGCGCGGCCTGCGTGTGGTCCTCGTTTTCCACCAGCCTGACCGAATTGACCGTGCTGCGCTTCATCACCGGCGTCGGCCTGGGCGCGGCGATGCCCAACGCGGTCACTTTGATGAGCGAATATTGTCCCGATAAGCGGCGCGCCACGCTGACCAATCTGATGTTCTGCGGCTTTCCGCTGGGCGCGGCGCTGGGCGGTTTTCTGGCCGCCTGGATGATTCCGCAGTGGGGCTGGCGCAGCGTGCTGCTGGCCGGCGGCACCGTGCCGCTGTTGCTGGCAGTGGGAATCGCCCTGCTGCTGCCCGAGTCGGTACGCTTCCTAGTCGCGCGCGGGGCGCCCGCGGCGCGCATCCGCGCCTGCCTCGAGCGCATCGCACCGGGCAAAGCCGCGGCCGACCGCTTCGTCATGACCGAAACCGTCGCCCAGGCCAATGACGGCAAGCGCGGCATCGCCCTGGTGCTCTCGCCCGGCTACCTCACCGGCACCCTCATGCTGTGGCTGACCTATTTCATGGGCCTGGTGATTTTCTACGCCTTGATCAACTGGATGCCCCTGTTGCTGAAAGACGCAGGCTTTCCGCCGCAGACGGCGACGCTGGTCTCGGCGCTATTTCCGCTGGGCGGCGTCGGCGCCGTGCTGTTCGGCTGGCTGATGGACCGCTACAACGCGAACCTGGTGATCGCCGCCGGTTTCGCGGCGACCGCCGCCAGCGTGTTCGCCATCGGTCAGTCCTCCGGCAACCTGGCGCTGCTGGGCACCGTCGTGTTCGTGGCCGGCATCATGATGAATACGGCGCAGTCTTCCTTGCCAGCGCTGGCCGCGGCCTATTACCCGACAGCCGGGCGCGCCACCGGCGTGGCCTGGATGCTGGGCATAGGCCGCTTCGGCGGCATCGCCGGCTCCTTCCTGGTTGCCGAACTGGCGCGCCGCCAGTTCGGTTTTGCGGGCACGTTCACGGTGGTGGCGGTGGCAGGCCTGATTTCCATGGCGGCGCTGCTGGTGAAATTCCAGGCGCAGCGGACCCAGGCCGCGGCGCTGGAAACGGCCGCCGCTGTCGCTACGGCATCTTCGGGAGGAGCGGCAGCGGGACGGGGAGGGAAAGCGGGACCTGGTGCATCATCCACAACAGGGCGCTCAGGCTGAAAAACGAAGCGATCACCGTGATCACCAGCGCGGTGGCGCTGAAATCCTCGTGGCCGTAAGCTTGCGACAGGATGGGATAGATCGACGCCATCGGCATCGCCGCCAGCATCACCGCGCCCATCAGTAGCATCGGCTCCAGGGGCGTCAGTCCGGCCAGCGGCAGCAGCAGCGCGGCCGCCAGCACGGCCGCCGGGTGGCCGACCAGCTTGCTGACCACCACCGGCAGCGCACGCCGCGCCAGCGGACGGATCGGCAAGCCGACCAGGGTGCCGCCGATGACGAACAGGGACAGGGCGCTGCTGGTCAGAGCGAACATGGCGACGGCGCGGTCCACCGGCGCCGGCAGCTTGATGCCGAGCAGCGACACCAGCAGGCCGCCTGCCGTGCCGAGGACGATGGGATTGCCGGCGAGCCGGACCAGGATCTCGCCCGCCACTTTGTACCACGGCAGGGCCTGCGTGACCGCATCGGCGCGGCCGCGGTCGGCCATCGTCAGCAGCAGCGGCAACATCAGCACGTTTTCGACAATCACGTTCAGCGCCAGGGCGACGCCGGCCACCGGCGCGAAGGTCAGCAGCAGGATCGGATAGCCGATGAAACCGCTGTTCGACACCGTCATGCCCATCGCGTACACAGCGCTGGTCGAGCGGTCGAAGCGGGCCAGGCGCCGGCAGCAGAAATAGCACAGGGCGACCAGGGCCAGCGAGCCGCCCGCATACGCGACCAAATAGGTAACATTGAGAATCTCGCCGATCTGGCGCTGCGCCACCGCGCGAAACACCAGCGCCGGCAAGGCCAGCTTGATGACGAAGGCGCCGAAGTGGCGCATGGCCGCCTTGTCGAACCAGCCGCAGCGGGTCGCGATAAAACCGGTCAGGATGGCGATGTAGATGGGACTGGTGATCGCCAGGATATCAAGCATCGGCCGCCCTGACCGGCGGTCCCCCGGCCACAGCACGCATTGTGCCCTGCCCCCTGATTTGACGGTCGGCGACGCCATGTCCGCCCTGCCCGCTCTGCCACAGCGCTTGCGCCGCCAGCCTGACTGGCGCATCGGCCGCGCCGTAACCCTGGTAGCCATTGCGCCGCTCGATGATTTCGAAGAAGAAGCGATTGTCGAAAGGTACGGTGTAAGCATGCAGCAATTCGCCATCGCCGACCCGGTCCATCATGATGCCCAGCGAGCGCCACAGGTCCAGCGTTTCTTGCGGGGTGCCGTAGCGGGCGCCCAGGTCGTCATAGTAATTGGCGGAAATGGCCAGCATGGTGGCGCCTTGCGCAATGGCTTGCCGCACGGTGTCGACGATGTCGGGCACGGCGATGGCAATGTGCTGGATGCCAGCGCCGCCGAACTGGCCGACGGTGCGTCCCACCGTGGTGCCGGGCCGCTCCGAGACGTTCAGGGCGTAGCGCACCGCCTGGTTGGCCGACTCCAGCGGTCGGCTCTTGATGACGCCGTAGGGGTCGTTGAGCACCGTGTTCGGCTTTGGCGACAAACCCAGCAAGGCGCGGTAGAACAGCACCCAGCTGTCGAGCTGGCCGACCGGCAGCACGTGAGAAATGTGATCGATGCGGGCGCCTTCGCCGAAGGGGCCGGGACCGGCGGATGCAGCTGCGGGATCGAGTTCGAAGTCGGCCTCGAAGCCGTGCCCACCGCCCGGCCTGGCATCGACAAAATACACCAGCCCGCCATCGGGCGCGCGCACCGCCGGAATGGTCAGTTCGTTCGGCCCCACCCGGCCGGCCACCCGCACAGCGCCCAATGCTTCGGCCCGCGCCAGTGCGGCGGCGGCGTCGTCTGTTGCCAGCGCCACAGCGCACGCCGAACTGCCGTGCAATTCAAAATAACTGCGCGCCAGCGAATCTTCTTCCAGGTTGAGGACGATGCTGACATCGCCCTGCCCCAGCAATTCCACCTGCTTGGACCGGTGCCTGCCGACCAGTTGAAAACCCAGCGCGCTTAGAAAATCGCGCAGGCGCGCCGCGGTGGGAGCGTCGACGGCGAATTCGATGAAGGACCAGCCGTGCAGCACCGGTTCGGCCGGCGGATCGAGCAGAGCGACCCGGCGCAATTCGCCGTGGCTGAGGTGTGGCGCGTGCAGCGACGGCAGCCGGCGCACCTGTTCCTCCAGCCACAGCAGCGAGCGCATGGCATCGGCCGCGTTGGCGCGCGCCGGCGCCGCCTTGCCTTCGTCATTGAAAATTTCCAGGGAAATCGGCCCGGTGTAACCGGCATCGAGCACGGCGCCGACAAAGCCGGCCACGTCCATTTCGCCCTGGCCGGGGAAGCAGCGGTAATGGCGGCTGTGGGTCAGCGGATCGGTGTTGACCCAGGGCGCGTCCGCCAGCTGCACGTAAAAAATCCGCTCGCCGGGGATGTCCTTGATGGCTGTAAAATCGTCGCGGATGGCCAGCGTGTGAAAACTGTCGAGCGCCACGCCCAGGTGCGGGTGGTCGGCGCGCCGCACGATGTCCCACACCTGGGAATAGCGGTTGACGGCGCTGCCCCAGGCCAGCGCTTCGAGGGCAATGCGCATGCCGCGCCTGGCCGCCCGCTCGGCCATCAGGCGCAGCTGGGCGGCGCGCAAATCCAGGTCGCTGGAGGCGGTGTCGGCGATGTTGGCGCACACCAGCAGCAGATCGGTGCCCAGCTCCTGCATGACGTCGAATTTTCGCTCGGCGCGGTCTAGGTTGCGCAGCAATTGCTCGGGGCTGACGCCGTCGAAATCGCGAAAGGGCTGGAACATGTCGATGCGCAAGCCCAGATCGGCGCACAGGCGGCGCACGTCGGCCGGCGTACCGGGGAAATTGAGCAGATCGTTTTCGAAAATTTCCACACCGTCGAAGCGCGCGGCGGCGATCGCTTCGAGTTTTTCGGCCAGCATGCCCGACAGCGATACGGTGGCAATCGACTTGCGCATGGCGGCTCCTTATTGCCTGCCGGCCTGGACGGCCGAGACCGCCGCCCGCAGACCCAGCAAATAACTGTCGACACCGAAGCCGCAGATCTGTCCCCTGACGATTTCGGCGAACACGGACACGTGGCGAAACGCTTCGCGCGCGTGGATATTCGACATGTGCAGCTCGACGATGGGCACGGTGAGAATGGCCAGGGCGTCGCGGATGCCGTAACTGTAATGGGTCCAGGCGCCGGCGTTGATCAGCACGGCGTCCACGCCTTCCTCGAAAGCGGCGTGGATGCGCCCGCACATGGCGCCTTCGCAATTGCTCTGGTAGCTGAGCACTTCCGCGCCCAGCTCGCTGCCCAGCGCGCGCAGCTTGTCGTCGATCTCGGCCAGGGTGGTGGTGCCGTACTGCACCGGGTCGCGCTTGCCGAACATATTGTGGTTGATACCGTGCAGCATCAGGATTTTCATGGACGCCTCTTATATGTGGTTCGTCTCAATCGAGACCGATGGATACGGCGTTCGACCTACGGCTCGCGCCGGGGCGGCGCAAATCCAGGCTGCGCCGCAAGACCTGGTCGGTCACCCACTTGGCGCTGCGCAAGGCGCGCTGGGCCACCACCGCCGGCGGCAATTGTTGATAGTCGTCGTTGAACACTTCGAAGCTGTAATCGCCCCGGTAACCGCCGCGGTCCAGCCGGCGCAGCAGGTCGGCCAGTTCCGCCGAATGCGCGCCCTCGCCCGGGAATACGCGTAGGTGGCGGGCCGTTTCCAGCCGTTCTTCCGCACTGGCAATGCCGCGCCACATGAAATCGGACAGCTGCACCAGGGCGATTTTGTCGCTGGGAATATCCAGTAAATCGTCCAGCTCGGCCTCCCTGGCCAGCATGTGAAAGGAATCGATGACCAGGCCGAGATTGGCGTGGCCCGCCATGTCCACCACTTCCCACGCCTGCTGATACAGGTTGATATGGCGTCCCCATGACAGCGCCTCGTAGCCGATCCGCACTTTTAGCGGGACCGCCAGGGTGGCCAGCTTGGCCAGGTGGCGCGCCAGCAAGGCGGGCTCGCCGCTGGCGTGGCTCGACGTGCTCGAGCACACCAGCAGCAGCGGGCAGTCGACCGCCCGGCACAGTTGCAGCAGCTGCCTGGCGATATCGAGCTTGTATTCGTGCAGGGTGCCGGCCAGGCCCTCGAAATCGCGCATGACCTGCAAGCCCGTCACCCGCAAGCCGCTGGCGCGCACCAGCGCTACGGCGGCATCCGGGCCACCGGGGTGGCCGGCCAGATCCTTGGCCCACAGCATGATTTGCGAAAAGCCGGCCGCCTTCGACGCCGCCAGCTTGGCCTCCAGCGGCCCCGCCAGGGTGATGCTGTCCATGCCGAAGTTGGAGAGGTTCATGATGCTTGTGAGACCAGGCTGCTGGCCACAAGTTCGAAGCTGACGCCGACCTTGTAGAGCTGCGTCAAAGCCCCGCGGGCGGTCGGCTGCACCGGCGCGCGGTCGATGAAGACGATGCCCCGTTCGGTGAGCAGGCGGGTGGCGGCGGGCACGTCGGCCGCGCCGAATGCCAGCCTGATCAGTTGCTCGCCCCATTGCAGGCCGCCGGCCCCTTCCGGCGGCTCGACCAGTTGCAGATAAAAGGTGCGGCACGGGCTTTCCAGCAAGGTGCCCTTGGGAACCACGCCGAAATACTGGCCCTCGGGCAGCGCCGTGAAATCCATCAGTTGAGAATAGAAATCGACCCATTCGGCGCTGCGGCCGGCGTCGATGGCCTGGACCACGCCGAAAAAATGCAGGCCGGCCAGCGCCGGGACAGGCGCCGCCTTGGCGATCGGCTTGAAGTCGACGTCGTAAATGGAAAAATCGTCGAAGCGGTCGACAAAATACATGATCGAATCGCCGACCCCGTGGATGCCGGGAATATTCAGCTCCATGGCGCCCGCGCGGGTGGGAATCGCCCAGGCACCCTGCTCGATGGCGCGGCGGTAAGCGCTGTCGGCGTCGCGCACGCGCAAGGCGATGGCGCTCAGAAAAGTCGCCTGCGGCTCGCCGCCCGCCTGCGACAGCGCCGGCGGATCGGCATTGACGATGATGTTCATGGCGCCCTGGCGGTACAGGGTCACTGCGCGCGAGCGGTGGCGCGCGCTGGCGACGAAGCCCAGCTGCTCGAGCAGGGCGCCCAGGGCCAGCGGCTGCGAGGTGGCGTACTCGATGAACTCGATGCCGGCAATGCCCAGCGGATTGACTGGGTCGGCAGCTGAAGCTGAAAATTCGGATGTCACATTGGTCCCCCGCGCCTGGCCGGCGCTTATGTATATTCCCTGCGTATCTACCAAGTCTAGAAGAAGGGCAGTCCAAAAACCACCCCGTCAATGCGCTAGTGATGCGACAATCGCACTACCTGCGCGAATGGCGCACAAATTGAGGGATATCATCCGATGAAGAAGCCGGCCCTGCAAAACGTCGAAGTGGCAAAGCGCGACCTGATCGATGGTCTGATGAAAGGGGTGGACGTAATCCGCGCCTTCAGCGGCGAAGCCGTGCAGCTGAGCGCGACCGACCTCGCCGACAAGCTCGACCTGAGCCGCAGCGCCGCCCGCCGCTACCTGCTGACCCTGGTTCACATCGGCATGGCGGCCACCGACGGCCGCAACTTCTGGCTGACCCCGAAAGTGCTGTCGCTGGGCCACTCCTATCTCGATTCAGCCCGCCTGCCGCGCGCCATCGTGCCCTTCCTGCAGCGTCTGACCCTGCAGCTGAACGAATCGACCAATTACTCGGTGCTGGACGGCGACGACGTCGTCTACATCAGCCGGGTCAACGCCCCGCGCGCCCTGTCCACCGGCTTCGACCCCGGCACCCGCCTGCCCGCCCACACCTCGACTGCCGGCCGGGTGCTGCTGGCCGCGCTGCCCGACGAAATGCTGCACGATTATCTGGCGCGGGTCACCCTGGTCGCCTACACGCATCTCACGGTCACGGATAAAAACGAACTGCTGCGCGAACTGCTTCAGATTCGCGAACAGGGTTTCGCCGTCACCGAAAGCCAGTACGAAACGGGCTTGCGCGGCATTTCCGTGCCGATCAAGAGCCGCCACGGCCACCTGGTCGGCGCTTTATCCGTATCGATGCTGATCTCGACCAGCTCGAAAGCGGAAGCGAGCGCCAGATGCGTGCCGGCGCTGCAGGCGACGGCGAATACGGTGATGATGTGGGTATGAATTAGTCGGCATCTTGATTTTGCCGGGATGCGAATCGTCGATCGGACTTGCTCGGATCAGCTTTCGGCGGAAAATTTGGCATGGGACGCGCGATTTGCCGTCAGCCATGTAGCACTAGGGCCGCCTTCGATACACGCGCTTGCTCATCGCCATCGAGCAGGGTGTAAGCGACGCCGCGCCGCTCCAGTTCCGCCACGTACCAGGCATGCTGGCGCCACCTGAAAGTCTCGTCGCGCCGCGTGCCGTCCTGCACGAAGGGGATGGTCGGCATGCACACGAAAGTCACGGCGTATTCGCTCGCGGCCAGGCGCGCCAGCGCAGGATCGACCATGCCGAACAGATCCTGGCTGTAGAACATCGTGACCAGCGGACTGGTATCGCAGATCAGCCAGTCGCGCGCGCCGGCCGCCAGCGCCAGTTCGCGCTCGCGCTGCCTTTCCCCGATCCGCAGCATGTCGTCGAACACCAGCGCGCCGTCCTTCTCCACCCACAGCTCGCGGCCGTACTCTGGCGCCCACGCGGTCTCCAGCCGCGCCGCCAGCGCCCGCGCCAGCGTGGTCTTGCCGCTCGCCTCGCCGCCGAGAATGCAGGCACGCCGCACCAGGCTGGCGTAGACCCGCGGATCGAGAAAGCGCCGCTGCGCCCACGGGTCGGCGCGGATCGCGGTGCCCGAAACGGGAATCGCCAGGCGCGCCAGATCCAGGCACACATGGGCCACCGGCGCGCCGAAGCGGGCGCCCAGCGCGGCCGCGAAGCCGTCGCCGTAGTCTTCGCTGGTGAAGACGGCATCGACCGTTACGCCCAGCACCTCGCGGCATAGCCGGCCGCATAACTCCCGGTGCAGTTCAGCCGGTGCGTCGTTTGCCGGCAGCGCCGTAAAACCCGGCAAGGCGATGGCGGCCAGCGCCGCGTCGTCCAGTACCAGCGCGCGCACTTGCGGGAACAGCGCAGCCAGCCACCGTTCGCGCACGGCGCGGCCGCAGCCGTCGAATTCCGGCTTCGTGTAGCTGATGACGACGACCTCGTCGCATTGCCCGATGGCCGCTTCGATCAAGGCCATGTGACCGCGGTGCAGCGGGCAGAATTTGCCGACCACCAGCCCCCGCCGGTAGCGCCCGCGCGCGCCCGTCACGCCGCCTGCCCCGCCCCCGCCGCCTGTTGCCCGGCCAGGCGGCGCCATTGCAGCCAGGCGTAGATCGCGTGCGCCCAGTAGCAGCCGTACAAGGCCGCCGTCAGGTACAGCCCGCGGCTGGCGTAAAGCGGCACCGAGATGGTGTTGACCAGCACCCAGAACGCCCAATTCTCGATGCGCCGCTTCATCAGCAGGAACTGCGCCAGCACGCTCAATACCAGCACCGCCGAATCGACGAAGGGCGCGTAGGCATCCGTGAAGCGCAGCAGCAGGGTGGCGTAGATGACCGCGACGATCAAGGCCGCGGCGGTCGGCCACACCAAGCTGCGAAAATCGCTCGGGGCGATCGGCAGCGCTTCGCCATGCTCGCCGCGCAGCCAGTACCACCATCCGAGGGCGCTGGAGGCGACGAAGAAGGCCTGCAGCAGAACGTCGGCATATAGATTCGATTGAAAAAACAGCAGCGCAAACAGGCTGCAGCCGGCCATGCCGGTCCACCAGGTGTGGACGCTGTTACGTCCCGCCAGGAAGATGGCCAGGGTGGTCACCGCGTTGGCGGCGATTTCGAGGGAGCCGGTCATGCGCCGGCTCGCTGCAGATCACAGGTATTTTGCATGGCTTTATCGTCGCCTTGCGGCGTATGAGGCCGGAAACCGGCGACGGCCTCAAGTATGACAAAGGAGCAGCCATGCCGGTTAAATAAAATCGCCAAAGCAATGGTTTAAGTCTAAGGGCTTTTTCACGGCGTCAGCTGCCCTTGCGCGTCTTGACGCTGTCGACGAACAGCTCCGACCAGGTCTTCGGCTTGGTCTTGATGGTGTTCGCCAGGCCCATGAATTCGACGAATTGCATGATGCCCACCGGCGTGCTGGAAAACTGGGTGTCCGGATCGGCCAGCATTTTTTCCACTTCGGCCTGGGTCAGCTTCAGTTTCGACACCCGCAAGAACGTCTCGGCCGCGCCCTTGCGGTCCCTGGCGATGTAGGCGTTGGCTTCCTCCTGGGCGGCCATGAACGCCTGGGTCAGCTTTGGATTTTGCGCCGTGAACTGTTTAAGAGCGAACACCACGTCCAGGGTGATGTTGCCCAGGGTTTCGGACGAACTGAGCACGCGGGTGATGTTCGGATCCTTGGCTTCCTGGTAAGAAAATGGCGGAGACGTGAAATGCGCGGTGATTTCCGTCTTGCGCGACAGCAGCGAGCCGACCGCTTCCGGATGGCCCAGGCTGACGGTCAGCGGATCGAGCTTGGCGTAATTGCTCACACCAAAAGTCTTGGCCACCGCCATCTGCAACACCACGGCCGACAGCGAAGTCTTGATTCCCGGGATGGCGATCTTGTCCTTCGGCGTGAAATCCTTGAGCGATTTGACATTCGGATTATTCGTGTTCAACCACAGGGCAGCCGTGCTGAGCGCGCCCAGGCCGATCACTTCCGAACGGGGAATGCCGTTCGCCTTCGACCACAGGGTGATAAAACCCGGGGCGCCGGTGCCGGCGATGTCGAGGTTACCGGACAACATGGCGTCGTTGATGACATTGCCGCCGTCGAGCGTCGCCCAGGTGGTCTTGACCTCGCCCAGGCCCATCTTCCTGGCGTTCTTTTCGATCAGCTGCTGATCGCGGATCACCATCAACGGCAAATACAGCATGCCGTAGCCGTGAGATAAACGGACGGTGGACGCTTCGGCGCTGGCCTGGCCGGCGGCCAGTGACAAGGAGAGAGAAATGGCGCCGGCGATGACGGCTTTGGTGAAGGTCTTGCGATTCATGAGGTCTCCTGATATTGGTATTATGTGATAAATCGTTTAGTGATTCTGCATGCCCCAGCGGCGGATGGTGCGCTTTTCGATGGTGGCGAAGATAAAATTCTCGACGCACAGGCCGATGAGAATCACGAAGAACAGGCCGGCAAACACATTCGCCGTCTCCAGCTGATTGCGGTTCTCGAAAATGAACCAGCCAAGTCCACCGGTGCCGGACGACACGCCGAACACCAGTTCGGCGGCGATCAGGGTGCGCCAGGCGAAGGCCCAGCCCACTTTCAAACCCGTCAAAATGCTGCCGAAAGCGGCCGGGATCAGGATCAGGCGCACCAGTTTGAATCCCTTCAAACCGTAATTCTGGCCTACCATGCGCATGGTATTGGACACGCCGCGAAAACCGGCGTGGGTGTTCAGGGCCACCGCCCACAGCACCGAGTGCACCAGCACGAAGATGATGCTGCCGGTGCCCAGGCCGAACCAGATCAGCGCCAGCGGCAGCAGCGCGATGGCCGGTAGCGGATTGAACATCGAGGTCAGCGTTTCCAGGAAGTCGGTGCCGATACGCGAACTGATGGCCACCGTCGTCAGCAGGGTCGCCAGCACGATGCCGATGCCGTAGCCGATCAACAGGGTTTGCAGCGACACGCCGGCGCGTTCGATCAGCACGCCGCTGGCGATGCCGGAGACGAAGGCGTGCACCGTCTCGCCGAAGGTGGGGAACAGCAGCGCGTTGTTCAGCCAGCGCCCGTACACTTCCCACACCAGCGCCAGCGCCAATAAAATCACCACCTTGCGCAGGCCGCCGTGGCGGTACAGGCTTTCGAACAGGGACAGTGGCCGCTGCACTTCGCTGAAGTCGTGGCGCACCGGCTCACGGACGATTTCGGGCCGGACGAAAGGTTGAAGGTCCGGCGCCGTTTGTTTGAGAATCGCGTTCATTTAAATGGTCTCCTGGTGTGCGAACAGCATGTCGTTGATGCGGGACTCCAGCGCGGCCTGGCTGCTGCTGCCCATTTCTTCGGCCGGGATGCTGTTCAGTTCCGCCTTGACCTGACCCGGATGAGGGGAAAGCAGCAGGATGCGGGTGCCGATGCGGATGGCTTCCTCGATCGAGTGAGTGACGAATAAAACCGTAAAATGGGTGTCGCTCCACAGGCGCAGCAATTCATCCTGCATCTTGCGGCGCGTCAGGGCGTCGAGGGCGGCGAAAGGTTCGTCCATCAGCAGCACGGCCGGCTCCATCGCCATGCCGCGCGCGATCGACACGCGCTGCTTCATGCCACCGGACAGGGTGTGCGGATAGCTGTCGATAAATTTCGACAGGCCGACCTTATCGATGTAATATGCGGCCCGTTCCGCGGCCTGCCGGCCCTGCAAACGGCCGCTGGCGTTGAGGGCGAATTCGACATTCTCGCGCACGGTCTTCCACGGCAGCAGCTGGTCGAATTCCTGGAACACCATCATCCGTTCCGGGTTCGGCTCGCGCACCTCTTCTCCCTTCAAACGGATGCTGCCCGACACCGGTTTCATGTAGCCGCCGATGGCCTTCAACAAGGTCGACTTGCCGCAGCCGGAAGGACCGAGCAGGATGTAACGGTCGGATGGATAGACGTCGAAGCTGACGTCCTGGGCTGCCGTGACCAGGTGCTCCGAGGTTTTGTATTGCAAGGTCACCTTGTCGATTTCGAGCAGCGGCGCCGGGCTGGCCTGGCCATCGTTTTTCATATAATCTCCATACGTTTTGTGAATGTTTGGCTTAGCTTAGGGCATGAAGCTGTAATGAAACTGACAGAAAAAGGCCCCGTCGCATGCGCATCCTGCTGGTAGAAGATTCGGCCGACGTCGCCGAAGCCATCGTCGCCTCGCTCACCCGCATCGGCCACGCGGTCGACTGGGAGTCGCACGGCGGGCGCGCCGCCGCACGCGTGTCGGACGCCAATTACGACCTGCTGATCCTCGACGTCATGCTGCCCGGACGCGACGGCTTCGCTTTGCTCAAACAGGTGCGCGACCAGGCTCTGGGAACCAAGATCCTGATGCTGACGGCCTGCGCCGAAATCGAAGAGCGGGTGCGCGCGCTGGATCTTGGTGCCGACGATTACCTGGTCAAGCCCTTCGACTACCGCGAACTGGAAGCGAGAATTCGCGTGCTGCTGCGGCGCGGTGGCGGCGATTCGACCAATCTGCTGGTGGCGGCAAATGTCGCCATCGACCGCAATACCCGCAGCGTGACGCTGGACGGCGCCCCGCTGGAGCTTACCCGGCGCGAAGTGACCTTGCTGGAAGTACTGCTGTCGCGGCCCGGCCGCATCTTCGGCAAGGACGAATTGATCGACCGCCTGTTCACCATCGACGACACCCCTTCGGCCAATTCCATCGAGCAGTACGTGGGCCGCCTGCGCAAGAAAGTAGTCGGTGCGAAGTTCGAAATCCGTACCCTGCGCGGGCTCGGTTATCAAGTCGTGTTGTTATGATCGTCGCCCGCGGCTCGCTCTACACCTGCCTGGTATTACGCATCGGGCTGGTACTGCTGGTCAGCGGCGCCGCCCTGCTGGTGGCGATCTGGATGGCGACGCAGCTGGCGGCCAACGAAGCCTATGACCGTCTCCTCACCGGCAACGCCTTGCAGATCGCCGAAAACACCTGGCTGCGCGACGACACCGGCACGGTGAACGTCGACCTGCCCCTGTCCGCCTTCATGCTCACTCCCGGCGTGCAAACCTTTTATACCGTTCTCGATCCGGACGGCCGGGCGATTGCCGGCGACCCCGATTTCAAGCCGGCGATCCCGTGGAAGCGCCTGGAGGAAGGGCCGATATTGTTCGACGCCGTATATCAGGGATTGCCGGTACGGGTGGCGGTGCTGGGACGGCGCCTGGCACTCGATCATCCGCGGCCGTGGGCGGTGGTGGCGGTGGCGCAGACCCGCGCCGCGCGCTCCTCGTTCGCCAAGAACGCCAGCGGCAATGCCTTTATCGTCATCGTCGCCATGGGTATCCTGACCCTGATCGCCGCCACGTTCACGATGTACCAGACCCTCTCCCCGCTGAAGGCCATCGAACAGGCCATCGCCCGGCGCGATCCCAACGACCTGGCGCCGCTGGCAGTCGAAGTACCGGCTGAAATCCACGGCCTGGTCAGCTCCATCAACGGTTTCATGCAAAGACTGGCACACCACCAGGCGCTGATGCGGCGGGTGATCGGCGACACCGCCCACCAGCTGCGCACACCGGTGGCGGGCCTGTTGTCGCAAATGGAGCTGATCTCGCTGCAGCCCGACGAATCGAAAAAGCAGCAGCACCTGGCGCGGCTGCGCGAACTGACGGCCAACCTGGGCCACCTGATCGGCCAGTTGATCAGCCACGCCATGGTGCAGCACCGCGGCAGCAGCGCCATGCTCGAACAGGTGGATCTGGCGGAACTGGTGCGCCACGAACTGGCCGACATCGTCTCCAACTACGGCGCGCGCAATCTCGACCAGCTGGACCTGGCGCTGACCAGCCCGAACACGCCATGCCTGATCGACTGCGATCCCACCACCTTGCGCGAAGCGGTCAAGAACTTGATCGTCAACGCCCTGCAATATGGCGCGCCCGGGCTGCTGCATGTAGCCATCGTCGACCTGCCCGGGCACTGGCGGCTGGATCTGATCGACGACGGCCCCGGCATCGCGCCGGAAGACCAGGAGCGCCTGCGCACCCCTTTCGCGGCGCGCGGCCAGAAGCGGGGCGGCGGCAGCCTGGGGATCTCGATCGTCGAGCAGGTGATGCAATCGCTGGGCGGAGAACTGGCGTTCGCCACCGACGCCGCCGGTTATTTCGTCGTGCGGCTGACCTTCAGGAAGCCTTCCCCTTGAGGATATTCCTCGCAATGCTCCAGCGGTGCACCTCGGACGGGCCGTCGTAAATCCGGAATGCCCGCACATCCGCGAAAATGCGCGCCACCACGGTTTCATGGGTCACGCCCTGCCCGCCCAAAATCTGCACGCAGCGGTCGACCACCCGCCAGATCGCTTCCGACGAAGCCACCTTGGCCACGCTCGATTCGTGCTTGCCCAGATGCTCCTGGTCGAGCACCCAGGCGCAGTGGGCGATCACCAGGCGGGTGGTGTGCAGGTCGATTTCGTTATCGGCCAACATGAAGCCGACGCCTTCGTGCGAGCCCAGCGTCTTGCCGAAGGCCTGGCGGGTGCGCGCGTATTCGGTGGCGACATCGTGGGCGCGGCGGGCGGCGCCCAGCCAGCGCATGCAGTGGGTCAGGCGTGCGGGCGACAGGCGCACCTGGGCATACTTGAAACCCTGGCCAAGTTCACCGAGGATGTCGCTGGCCGGCACGCGCAGATTGTCGAAGGAGATCACGCCGTGGCCGCCGGGGAAGCAGGAGTCGAGCGAATCCATCATGCGTTCCAGCTTGATGCCGGGGCTGTTCATATCGGCCAGGAACATGGTCGCTTCGCCGCTGTCGAGTTTGGCCATGATGATGGCGAAGCCGGCGCCATCCGCCCCGGTGATGAACCACTTGTCGCCGCTGATCAGGTAATCGTCGCCGTCTTTCACCGCGCGCGTCATCAGCATGCCGGGGTCGGCGCCGGCGCCGGGGGATGGCTCGGTCATGCAAAAACACGAGCGGATCAGGCCGGCGGCCAGCGGGCGCAGCCAGCGCTCTTTTTGCGCCGGCGTGGCCACCATTTCGAGCAGGTGCATATTGCCTTCGTCGGGCGCGGCGATGTTCAGCGCGACGGGGCCGAGCGGCGAATATCCAGCCTCTTCGAACAGTACCGCCTTGGCCGTGTGATTCAAACCGAGGCCGCCGAATTCAGCCGACACGTGCGCCGACAGCAAGCCGGCTTGTCTGGCCTTGGCGATCAATTCGGCGCGCAGTTCTTCGCTGGGACCGTGCGGCGTGCAACGGGGATCGCGCTCCATCGGGATGATCTGGTGGGCGATGAATGCGCGGGTGCGGGCCTGCAGGTCTTGCAACTGCTGGGAGATGGGGTAGTCCATGGTGTCCTTGGTTGGAGACCGGGTGGGCGCCCGGCCGGTCCCCTATTCTTCCATATCGACGGGCAGCGCGTGCGGAAGCCGGCGAAGTTGGGCGCTTCGATTGAACCTTTTACCGCTCCGACGGCATTAACAGGGTCCAGGGGCCGCTTCTCGCGCACCCGATCGAGGAGGAGACATCATGAATTTCCGTGCAGCAGTAACCCGCGGGCGCGCCTGCGGACTTCTTGCCGTCATCATGGCGGCCGCGGTCGCCTGCGGCGGCGGTAGCAGCCACCACGACGACATGCAAGCGCCCACCGTGCCGGTCGCCATGGCCAGCAAATTCGCCGCTACCGCGCTGGTGGCGGACACCGCCGGCGCGGCGGCGCACGTGGACGCCAACCTGGTCAATGCCTGGGGCGTGGCCTTCAATCCGACCGGCTTCGTGTGGGTCGTCAACAACGGCAGCAACACCTCGACCTTGTACGACGGCAATGGCGTGCCGCAAACCCTGGTGGTCGGTATTCCCGCCGGCAGCGCGGGCGCCGCCCATCCGACCGGCATCGTCTTCAACAGCTCGCAGGATTTTAAGGTCACGCAAAACGGCGTGACGGGCGCCAGTGCCTTCATTTTCGTCAGCGAAGCGGGCACGGTGTCGGGCTGGTCGCCCGCGGTCAACCGGACTTCGTCGATCACCGTCGTCGATGGCGGTGTGAATGGTCCCGTGTACAAGGGGCTGGCCATCGGCAAGGTCGGCGCCGCCAACTACCTGTACGCGGCCGATTTCCGCAACGGCGCCATCGACGTGTATGACGCCAACTTCGCCAAGGCCACCCTGGCCGGCAATTTCCGCCACCCCACCCTGCCGGCCGGCTACTACCCGTTCAACATCCAGGCCAGCGGCGACCGCCTGTACGTCGCCTACGCCCGCCATGCTGCCGGCGCAACCGATGAAACCAAAGGCGCCGGCCTGGGCGTGGTGGCGGTGTTCGACATGGCCGGCAATTACATCAGGGAATTGACGGCCGGCGGCGCGCTGAACGCTCCGTGGGGCTTGACGGTGGCGCCCGGCAACCTGGGCACCTTCAGCAACACCATCCTGGTCGGCAACTTCGGCGACGGCAAGATCAACGCCTTCGATCCCGCCTCGGGCGCCTGGGTCGGGCCCTTGTCCAAGACCGACGGCACGCCGATCGTCATCGACGGGCTGTGGGGCATGGCCTTCGGCAATGGCCTCAATGCACAGCCGGCCACGACCCTGTTTTTTGCCGCCGGGCCCGGCGGTGAAGCGCACGGCCAGTATGGAAGGATCGACATGCAGTGATCGACACGCCTCGAAGGTATTCTCGAACAGCGCCCGCACGGTGCGTCACCGTCCATTCGTCCTGCACAAAGCCGGCAGCGCGCGTGAGCCTTGCGGTCAGGGCGACGCGCTCGACAGCGCCCGCGGCGTAATCGTCATTGATTTCGTCGCGTTCGCTGTGCGAGGCGTCCCAACCCGCCGTCCATTGCTGCGCGTCGCCCGCTGAAACATGCAGCTTGCCGCTGGCGTTCACCCCGCCCTTTTCCGTCCCGGCGCCATATTGCCTCAGTCAACATCCTCGATATCGAAGCGCACGACCTTGCCGTTTTGAAAGTGAAACAGGTGGCCGACCAGCTTGTCGTGCAGGCCGTGATCCTGCCCCGTCAGCGGATTGCCTTGCAAGTCCCGCACCTTTTGCTCGACCGTAACGAACATGGCGTCATCGCCCTCCGCCTCGAAACGCAAGGGCGTGACGGTCGGGCTGACCAGCGCCCACTGGCGCGTCCAGTATGCGCGCACTGCATCCAGGCCGTGTTCATGGCCGCCATCCATGCCATTGGCCCACAGTACATCCGCGCTCAGCGCGGCGAGCACGCCGTCGATGTCGCGCGCGTTGAAACGGTCGTACATGGCTTGCAGGACTTCCTTGTGCTGCGTCATGGCTGGTTCTCCCCTTGATATGATAGTCACACCTGTTACACTCGGCCCACTATAAAACAAGATAGGCACCTATGCAAGCGCCGAAATCGATGCTCGACGTGTTGTCCTCGCCCGGTCACCTGATCAGCCTGGCCGCGCGCGGCTTCACGCGCCTGAGCGAAGCGCGTTTGAAACCGCTGGGGTTCGGCGTCGGCCACCTGCCGGTGCTGGTGGCGCTCGACACGGGCGAAGCGCGTACCCAGCGCGAACTGGCGAAATTTGCCCGCATCGAACAGCCGTCGATGGCGCAGATGCTGGCGCGCATGGAACGCGACGGCCTGATCGTCCGCACGCCCGACCCGGCGGACGGGCGCAGCAGCCTGATCGCCTTGACCGATGTCGCCCGCGCGCGCATGCCGGCGGCGTCCGTCGCGCTTTTCCAGGGCAACGCAGAAGCGCTGGCGGGTTTTACGGAAGCGGAAGCGGCGCAGCTGACAGCGCTGCTGCAGCGCCTGGTCGCCAATCTCGACCGCGTTGCCGGCGGCAGCGAGGCGCCGCCCGGCGACTGACAGCGCAATGCTGGCAGCGCCGCCGCCGCGGTGCTATGCTGAAGTATGGGCGCGGTCACGCTTCCCTCGCGCCGGTATCCTCCTCGGAAAGGCGGCATCATGGACACTCCTGACCCTACCGCTGCAGCGCTGATCGACCGCATCCTGGCCGGCGCGGCCGATCTGACCCTGGCCACCCTGCACGCGGACGGTTCGCCGCATGCCTCGACGGTCAATTTCGCCCACACGGGCTGGCGCCTGTACGTGGCCATCGCCCTCGACAGTGGCAAGGCGCACGACATCAACCACGACCACCGGGTGGCCCTGACCGTCAACCTGCCCTATCACGACTGGTCCGAAATCCAGGGCCTCGCCATCGATGGCGTGGCCGCCTTCGTCACCGATCCGCAAGAACTGGCGCAGGCCGCCGCTCTGTTGCGCAACAAGCTGCCCGCCTTCGACACCATCATCGAACGGCTGCATCTGTTGCCATGGCCCGGCATGCTGTTCCTGCGCATCATGCCGCAGGCCGTGGCGCTGCTCGATTACACCCGCGGCTACGGCCATACCGAGCACTTCCGGATCGACGCCACCGACCCGGTGTGAAGGGGCGCGCGCACTGGCAGGCCGGCGCGCGCGCTTGTGCGGCTTCAACTAGAATAAGAACAACAATCTTCCATCGCCGTTCGCATGCGCGCGGCGCCCCATTTGCAACCGTACACACCCCAGGAGTCTCCATGTTACCCACCGCAGAATCCTTGCAAGGCAAGAGCGTCCCCAAGGTCACCTTCAAAGCCCGCCCGGACGACCAGTGGCGCGACATCAGCACCGACGACCTGTTCAAGGGCAAGACCGTGGTGGTGTTTTCACTGCCCGGCGCCTTTACGCCCACCTGCTCCTCCACCCACCTGCCCGGCTACAATGAGCTGGCCGGCGTGTTCAAGGAGAATGGGGTCGACGACATCGTCTGCATGTCCGTCAACGACGCCTTCGTCATGAACGAGTGGAAGGCCGGCCAGGAAGCCGACAACATCACCCTAATCCCCGACGGCAACGGCGACTTCAGCGAAGGCATGGGCCTGCTGGTCGACAAGCGCGCCCTCGGCTTCGGCAAGCGCTCGTGGCGCTATTCGATGCTGGTCAAGGACGGCATCATCGACAAGATGTTCATCGAACCGGAACAGGACGGCGATCCGTTCGAAGTGTCGGACGCCGAGACCATGCTGGCCTACATCAACCCGGACGCCAAGAAGCCCGAGCCGGTGGTGATGTTTTCCAAACCTGGCTGCCCGCATTGCGCCCGCGCCAAGGCGGTGCTGCGCGACAAACAGATTGCTTTTACCGATATCTCGCAGGACAAGACGATCAACACCAGCGTGCTGATGGCCGTCAGCGGCCAGATGACCTGGCCGCAGGTGTTCATGGGTGGCAAGCTGATCGGCAATGCGGATGCAGTGGAGGCGTATTTCGGCAAGGTTTGACCTTGCGGAAACGTGCTTCGATCGCGGTCGTTCAGGCCGCGCCGTCCATCGATTCGACCGTCACCTTCATCTCGTGCGCCTCCAGCGCCGGCCCGAACTGATTGAAAATCGCCACCTGCGCCGCATCGTGGCCGTAGCCGAGCGTCACCCGGCCGCCCTTCGGCACCGCCTGGGTGGCGTCGAAGGTGTACCAGCGGCCGCCCACATAGGCTTCGAACCAGGCGTGCAAGTCCATCGGCGACAGTTCGTGCAGATAGCCCACCACCATGCGCGCCGGAATGCAGAGGGCGCGGCACAGGGCGATGCCCAGGTGGGTCAGGTCGCGGCAGACGCCCTCGCGGCGCTGGTTGACCTCGCTGGCGGCCATGCCGCTGTAGATCGAGGCGGGATTGAAGCGTACTTCGCGGCGGATCCAGTCGCGGATGGCGGCGACCTGGTCGTAGCCGGGGACGGCGCCGGCGACAATACCGCGGGCCATGTCGATGAACAGGTCCGATTCGCAATAGCGGCTCGGCAGCAGATAGGGCAACACCGCGTCGGGCAGGCTGGGCACGTCGACGAACGGGGCACCGGGCGCGGTGGCGATGGCGATGGTGGCGGCGGTCTGCACCTCGCTCGACGTGTGGATGGAAAATGGCCCGGGCGGGGCGACGAAGCGCTGGCACAGGTTGCCATAGCCGTCGGTGAATTCATGCACCGTTACGCTGGGCGTGAGCAGGTAGGAATCACGCGCCACCCATTGGTGCGCGCCGCTGCGCGGACGCAGCATCAGGATGAACGGGGTCGGCTCGAGGATGGTGAAGCCGATGGTGCAGGAAGTACGCAGCCACATGGGCGTTCGCTTTCTATTCGGGAGTGCGTTTGAAGACGCCGCAGGAATTGCAATTTTATCATGTCGGAAAGGCGCGGCCATCGCGAAATCGACGACAAGGCTTTCCTTGCCGCCATGCTTCGGCATCCGAACGGCGAACGCGCGATAATCGCTCTTGCCGGGCCGGGATGCTTGCGCCCGCGGGCCGATTGCCCTATCGTTCGCCTTCCATGCAAAAGCAATAAGAAAGCTGCCGCGCCCCATGCCGTACCGACCACTGGCCAACTACCTCGCCGCACCCGGCAGCTTCGACGAAATGCTCGACGACTGCGGCGCTGCGCGTGCGCACTGGAAGGCCATGCTGGCCGGCCTCGAGCAGGAAACGCCGGAGGCGATGGGCCAGCGCTACGAGATGGTGCGCCGCCAGGTGCGCGAAAACGGCGTCACCTACAATGTGCAGGCCGATGCCGACGGCCGCCAGCGGCCCTGGGACCTGAATGTACTGCCGCTGATCCTGCCGACCGAGGAGTGGAAAGGCATCGAGCAGGCGGTGGTCCAGCGCGCCACCTTGCTCAACCGCATCCTCGGCGACGTCTACGGCGAGCAGCAGATGCTGGCCGAGGGCTTGCTGCCGCCGGCGCTGGTGCACGGCAATCCGGGATTTTTGCGACCTTGCCACGGCACCCGCCACCTCGATGGCGTCGCCCTGCATTTTTATGCGGTCGACCTGGCGCGCGCCTTCGACGGCAGCTGGTGGGTGCTGGCCGACCGCACCCAGGCGCCGTCGGGCGCCGGCTACGCGCTGGAAAACCGCGCCATCATCGCGCCAACCTTCCCCGACCTGCTGCGCGAGCTGAAGGTACAGCCCCTGAGCCCGTTTTTCCGCACCATGCACGACAGCCTGATGCACTGGGGCCGCATGTGCGCGGCGTCGGGCGATGCGCCGGCTCCCCTGCGCGACGGCGAGATGCCTCTGATCGTGCTGCTGACCGCCGGCCCGCGCACCGCAAGCTATTACGAGCAGGCCTACCTCGCGCGCAATCTCGGCTTGCAACTGGTCGAAGGCGGCGATCTGACCGTGCGCGACGGCGTGGTGTATCTTAAAACCCTGGCCGGCATGCACCGGGTGCACGTGATCATGCGCCGGGTCGACGACGAAGCCTGCGATCCGCTGGAACTGAAAAGTTCCAGGCTGGGCGTGGCCGGGCTGACCCAGGCGGCGCGGCGCGGCAATGTGCTGATCGCCAACAGTCTCGGCTCCAGCCTGCTGGAGTCGGGCGCCCTGCTCGGGTTCCTGCCGGCGCTGTCGCGGCGGCTGCTGGGGGAGCCCCTCAAAATGCCGTCGGTGGCGACCTGGTGGTGCGGCGAGCCGGACGCCCTGGACACCGTGATCGCCCGCCTCGACCGGCTGGTCATCAAGCCCGCCTTCACGCCTGCCGCGCAACTGCCGCAGGCGGCGGTGTTCGGCCAGGATCTGCATGGCGACGCCCGCGCCAATTTTATCGCCGCCCTGCGCGCCAAGCCGGACAATTACATCGCCCAGGAACTGGTGCGGCTGTCGCAGGCGCCCGTGTGGCAGGATGGCGCCGAGCCAGGTCTGCAGCCGCGCGCCATCGGCCTGCGGGTATTCGCCTGCGCCACCCCGAACGGCTACGTGGTGATGCCGGGCGGCCTGACGCGGGTGGCCACCGGCCCGGATGCGCGCGTGCTGTCGATGCAGATGGGCGGCGCCAGCAAGGACACCTGGGTGCAGGCGCGCGCGCGGGCGGCGCTGCAACACCCCCGTCAGCGCAGCATCACCGGCGCCGACCTGGTGCGCGAAGACAGCAATCTGTCGAGCCGGGTGGCGGAAAACCTGCTGTGGTTCGGCCGCCATGCCGAGCGCTGCGACAACATCGGCCGCCTGCTGCGGGTGGCCCTGAATTTCCTCTTCAACGTGCGCTTCGACCAGCGCGGCGCCGAGTGGGCCACAGTCAAGGCGCTGTGCGTGCTGTTCCAATTGATCGATGGCGGCAGCCAGCCGGCGCTGCCGGGACCGGACCCGGCCGACACCCTCAGCGACGCCGAGACCGAATCGGCCCTGCTGCGGGCGGTGGTGTCGCCGGCGGTGCCGGGCATGGCGCGCCAGCAGCGCGAGCTGCACCGGATCGCCAGCCAGCTGCACGAGCGCTTCTCGGTCGACAACTGGCGCGCCCTGAACCGCATGGTGCAACCGGCCGTCGCCCCCGGCGCGCGGCCGTCGCAGTCGGAAGCGATGACGATACTCGACGACGCCGCCACCTCGCTGATGATGCTGTCCGGCTTCGCGCTCGACGGCATGACGCGCGACATGGGCTGGCGCTTCATGTCGATCGGCCGCCGCCTCGAGCGCCTGCAATTCCAGAGCGTGGTGCTGGCCAGGGCGCTGGCGATGGAAGACGACGGCAACCTCGAATGGCTGCTGGAACTGTCGGACAGCATCATCACCTACCGCGCCCGCTACCGCGCCCAGCCGGAGTGGCTGCCGCTGCTCGATTTGCTGCTGTGCGATGAAACCAATCCGCGGTCGCTGCTGTTCCAGCTCGACGGCATCCTTGGCGCCCTGCGCAAGATCGCCCGGGCGCATGGCGAATGCGGCGAGCATTTATTGGCGCCCCTGCGCGAGCAATTGACCGCACTCGACCCCGACCGCGATTTTCATTACGGCAGTCAGGCCCTGATCGCCCTGCTCAAGCGCCTGCAACAGGCCAGCGGCGCCCTGTCCGAGCAGATCAGCGTGCAATTTTTCAGCTACACCGCCAACGCCGACAACGGCCGCCGCAGGACGCAGCGCACATGAAGTCCACGGCCGTCACGGCGCGCTATCGCGTGCTGCATGAAACCCGCTACCAGTACCAGAGCAAGGTGACGCTGTCGCAGCAGTACCTGCACCTGACGCCGCGCATTTTCGATTACCAGGACACGGAAGCGCACCGGATTCTGATCGAGCCCGCCATCAACGAAGGCTTCGAGGCCATCGATTATTTCGGCAACCACAGCCGCCACGTGGCGCTGACCCTGCCGCACGACCACTTGCTGGTGCACGCCGAATCGACGGTGGCCCTGCGCGCGCGTCCCGGCCTGGCGCAGATCGCCGGCTCGCCGCCATGGGAACAGGTGCGCGACGCGATGGCCACGGACAAGCGCCCGGCCACCCTGGAAGCCTGCCGTTATCTGTACGCCTCGCCGCACGTGGCCTGGTTCCACGAACTGGAAGCCTACGCGCGCCTGAGTTTCACGCCAGGACGCCCCGTGCTCGACGCGGCCCTCGACCTGACCCGGCGCATCTTCTGCGACTTCGAATTCGACAGCGCCGCCACCGACATCTCGACGCCGCTCGCCCAGGTGCTGCGCGGCCGCCGCGGCGTCTGCCAGGACTTCGCCCAGCTGATGATCGGCTGCCTGCGCTCGATCGGCCTGCCGGCGCGCTACATAAGCGGCTACATCCTGACCCACCCGCCGGCCGGCCAGCCGCGCCTGATCGGCGCCGACGCCTCGCACGCCTGGGTCTCGGTGTTTTGCCCCCACCTGGGCTGGATCGACTTCGATCCGACCAACCGCAGCCTGGTGCAGCACGAACACATCACCCTCGGATGGGGACGCGATTTCAGCGACGTCACGCCGATGCGGGGGATCGTATTGGGAGGCGGCCAGCAGACGCTGGAGGTGAGGGTGACGGTGACGCCGCTGGAGCTGGCCGGAACGACCGGCTAGCGGCTGCATCCGGCGCTGCACTTGGCGTCCGCCCGCTTTTCACAATAAACACAGCAATTCGCCGAAGGCGCAAGCGCGGATTCGCTGCGTGCGTGCGGACGCGTTTGACCTACATCATCCATGTTTGGCGGCGCAGGCCTAAGCTGTTCGAACAGTCAGGCGCTGAACAAGAAGCGCTTTCACACGGGAGACGGCGATGACGTATCAGGAACGCATATACGCATTCATGCGGCAGTTGCTGCACGCCACTGTCCTGGGTATCCTGCTCTGCCTGGCGGCGACGCCGGCCCGGGCGCAGGGCCGGGTTGCCGAACCGGCGGGCGTGACGCTCAAAGAAGGCAATGTGCTGCAATTTTGCGAAAGCGGCAGCGCGGCTCAACAGCGCTGCCAGCTGAACCGTCACCCGGCCGCCGCCGGCAAGGTGCGGGAGATCGTCGTGGGAGATTTCGTCAGCGCGGCGCCGGCCAGCTGGATCGCCCTGGCCGAGCGCGCCGTCAGCCTGTGCTACCTGAACGGGGCGAGCGGCGCCATCACCTGTGCGCCGATCGCCAACGGCGCCGACTTTGCCAGGGCCACGCGCATCACTTCGGTCAGCCTCGATGATGGCAGCCACACCCTGAAATTCTCGGCCAGGGGCGGCAACCAGGCGGGCTGGGAAGCGAATTACAGTCCTTACGTATTCATGACTTCGCTGAGCGCGGCGGCCGAATTGCTGACGCAGCATGCCGCGCGTCATGCCGGTGACAAAGGCAGCCTCAGTAATCCGGCGTCGGCCAACGGCGGCGGCGCCGATGTGTGCGCCTTGAGCGAAGGCGGCGGCGTCACCTGCACCGGCACCGACGGCCAGGCGCCTGCGGGCAACGGTGGCGCCGGGCGCAAGGCCCTTGCCCAGCGCAGCGCTTATCGTGTTCCCGCCGACCAGTCCGATCCCAACACCATCACCACCGTCGAAACCGGCAAGGACGACAGCGGCGGCGAAGCGGCGCCGGATCGCCAGTGCGATGCCGCGATGAACGAGCAGATCGCCTCATGCAACGACATGGGACGTCGCTTCGGCGACCGCTCGCGCCAGGCCTGCGTCAATGCGGCCGAGTCGAATTTTCAGGAGTGCCGGGCGGGGCCGCGCGGCGATCGGAATTGACAGCGGCAGGAGGATGCGCGCGGGACCGAGCGCATATTCACCCCGGCAGGCGGGCCAGCACCGGCTCCAGCACCGCCGCCATGCGAATTTAGCCGGCACAATTTAAATGCTGTCGTGGCTGTCAGCAGCGGTCAGGCTGACAATATCAAGAGGTGCCAGTGGCACCATTGCCGACCCCGGCGGAGCGTGCGGCGCCTGCCCGACCTGGCCAGCTGCCCGCTGCGGACTGGCCCAGGATCGATTCAGGCGCCGAGCCGCGCGCCCAGCTCGCGCAGCAGGCCGGCGCCGTCGCCCGTCCACGCGCTGCCATGCATGCAGGCAAGCGTGCGCGGCGCTTCGGCGGCCAGGTGCTCGATCAAGTGTCCGCTGTTACGGGTGTGCGAGAAATAATCCATCGGCTGGCGGAAGGCTTCGCTGGGCTCCAGGATGTCTTCTCCCGTCAGCGCGACGGTGCCGGCGCCGCCCTGGGTGAACAGGTCGCCGCAGAACAGGGTGGCCGTGCGGCTGTCCATCAGGAAGCCGGTCTCCCAGCCGTGCGGCAGGTGCGGGGCATCGAGCCATTTCACGGAGCGGCTGCCCAGATCGAGCGTGGCGCCGTCGGCCATCGCCTGGGCCGGCCGGTCGGCGACGTCGTCCACCGACACCATCGCCGCCACCTGGCTGCACACCGGCACGGCCTGCGCGGCCAGCGCCAGCCAGTCGTTGAGCGAGCCGCATTCGTCGGCTTCGAAATGCGACAGGGCAATGTAGCGCAGGCTGGCGGCCGGCAGCACGCGGTCGACCGCCTGGCGCACCAGCGGAAACATCTTGCGCGGTCCCGTGTGAAACAGCAAAGGATGCGTATCCGCGATCAGGTACTGGTTGAATGAAAAGCCCACCGGACCGATGTGCACCGGCGTATTGATACGATAGACGCCGTCGGCAATTTCCTGCACATTGGTGCCGCTGGCGGGATTGGTGATGCTCATGGTGGCCTCCGCAATCAGCTCACATCGCCATCGCGCGCGACGAATCGTCATGCACGAATGAACCGTGAAAGCCCAGTGGAATCGCACTGGGCACGCTGGCCGCCGCCAGCAGCTGCATGCTGCGCGCGTCGATCACGGCGAGCAGCGACGATTCGGCATCGCGCGCCGATCCCACCGTCAGCAGCACGCCGTCGTCTTCGGCGACGCCGCCGGGACGGGCGACGAACAGCGGCTCGCCGAACACGTGGGCGGCGTTGCTGAACATTGTCGCCTGGCCCGTCTCCAGCTGGACTTTGACGATGGCCGAGGCGTATTGGCGGTCCGGCCCGGGAGCGTCCGCCGCGCCGTAGGCGAAACGATATGGCCGGCCGCCGACCGCCCGGTAATTAATCGATGGGAACTCGAAGCCGCTGTCGCTGAGCGTTTCGACGCGGGCATGCTCGACGCCGGGGCGCATGACCAGGCGCATCAGAGAAGGCCTGAGGTCCGGTAGCGCGGCTGCCATGCGCTCCACGCGCAGGGCGGCGACGATGCCAGCATCCGGATAGGCCAGCAGATCGAGCACGGTCTCCTCGCCCCGTTCGAAGGCATTGACGGTATGAAAAGCGAAAAATGGCGCCGCCAGGTGTTCGCGCACGGCGCCGCTGGCGCGGTCGATAACGACAATCCGCGTGCCCTCCCGCGGGTGCCATGCGAAGTGATCGATATAGCCCTTGTTCGACCACAGCATGCTGGCCGGCTTGACCGTGAAAGGATGGGCGGCGAACAGCGCGCTTTTCGGGGTCAGCCCGAAGGTGTGGACGTAAGGCACCGCGCTGGTGCGCCAGGACCCGATCGGTTCGCGGCGCCAGGTACCGGGCGCCTGTTCGTACACCGAGAGCGCGCCGTTGGCGCCGAAGCCGGTCGCCAGGTTCACCACCTTGCCGCGCTCGAAATCGACATGCGGATGCGCCGTCATGATGGCGCCATCGACCCCATCGTGCGCATAGTGCGCCGGGCCGATCGGCGCCAGCGTCGCCTCGTCGATCAGCAACTGGCGGCTGCCTTCCGTCAGCGCCACCAGGTCGCCGCCGATGCGCACGATGTTGACGTTGTCGTTGTCCGTCATGGGCGGCACCGGCTCGACGATGCGCCGCCACAGCGGCCGTTCGACGGGCGTGCCGAAGCTGCCGAGGTGGGCCTTGCCCTGCCACGCATCGCGCGCCGCTTCCGACTCCAGCAGGCGCGAGCGGAAATCGACGCCTGCCGCGCCGATCCGGAATGCGTACAGCATGCACAGGCCGTCGAACCAGTGCTGCGCATGCCATCCGGCGGTATCGAACACGGCCGGACAAGTACGCACCACAGTGCCGCGCAGCCAGCCGGGCATGCTGCCTTCGATACGCGCCGGCACCGCTTCGCGGCATTCGCTGGAGCGGCGAAATGGCGCGAGGGTCTCGATCGATGCGGGGAGCTGGAGGGTGGCAGACATGCTGATCCTTTCTGGCGCGGTGGTGCCTGGGGCTCAAGAGTCTTCGGGGCGGCGCAAGTCGCGATGAACATTAGGCCGTATTTGCCGGTTTTGGTTCCATGCACGGCGCGATCCTCGGCGCTCAACCGGGCGCGAAGCTTAAATTGCATTTCTGCATGCTATCCTCCCAGCCACACTCCCGCCCCAATACGGCCGCGCGGGCCATCCAGGCATACCAGGAGAATCGATGGGACTCAATCATCCACAACGCGCTTTTGCCTTGATCCTGGCAGCCGCTGCTTTCAACGCGCACGCCGCGCCTGCCGGCAGCCCGGCGGCATCCGTGAATGTCTTCATCGGCACCGGCGGCGACGGCCACACCTTCCCCGGCGCCACCCGCCCTTTCGGCATGGTGCAGTTGAGTCCCGACACGCAGGTGCGCCACTTCCGCCAGAGCTATCCGTGGGCGGCCGGCTACCGTTACGAGGACGACAGCATCCTCGGCTTTTCGCACACCCATTTTTCCGGCGCCGGCCACTCGGACCTGGGCGACATCCTGCTGATGCCATACAGCGGCGACACCAAACTTGAACCCGGCTACCCCGAGCGCGCCTTCAGCGGCTACCGCTCGCGTTTCAAGCACGCGGACGAGCGCGCCGAGCCCGGATATTATGCCGTCAAGCTGCTCGACAACGATGTCGACGTCGAACTGACCGCCAGCGAACGGGTCGGCCTGCACCGCTACCATTATCAGGCGGGCGCCAGCGCCAAGGTCATTCTCGACCTGCGCAACAGCATCTACGACTACGGCGGCAAGAACCTGTGGTCGCGCCTGCGCGTGCGCGGGGACAGCTTGATCACCGGCATGCGCGAAACGCGCGGCTGGGCGCCCGGGCGCCAGCTGTATTTCGCCGTGCAATTTTCGCGCCCGCTGGTGACGCGTTCGTTGTACAACCGCGAGGAAGGCGTCGAATACCGCGGCTTCGCCGGCCCCGGCAAAACGCCGCAGGACAAGCTGGTGGTGGAAGGCAAGGCCCTGGTCGGCGCCCTCGAATTCGGCGTGCCGGCCGATGGCCAATTGCTGGTCAAGGTGGCCATGTCGGCCGTCAGCGAAGACGGCGCCATCGCCAACCTGGCCGAGATGCCGGGCTGGGATTTCGATGCGGAGCGCAATAAAACGAGCGCCGCGTGGAACCAGGCCCTGTCCGCCGTGGCGATCGACGCCCCGTCCGACACCCGCAGCATGGTCTACACGGCGCTCTACCACAGCATGCTGGCGCCCAGCCTGTTCATGGACCGCGACGGCAGCTACCGCGGCCCGGACAACCAGGTACACCACGCCGACAGTTTTCGTTTTCACTCCACCTTCTCACTTTGGGACACCTACCGCGCCCTGCATCCGCTGCTGACCCTGGTGCAGCCGGAACAGAGGAATGTCGATTTCGTCCGCTCCCTGATCGAATCCCGGAAACACAGCCCCTACGGCATCCTGCCCGTGTGGCAATTCGCCGGCCAGGAAACCTGGACCATGATCGGTTACCACGCCGTGCCAGTGATTGCCGACGCCTACATGAAGGGGCTGAAGGGCTTCGATGCCAAGGAGGCCTTGAAGGCGATGACGGCCAGCGCCGAATATGGCCCCTACGGCGGCTTGCAGCACTACATGAAGCTGGGCTACGTGCCCATCGACCTGGAGCCCGAAGCGGCATCCAAGACGGTCGAATACGCATTCGACGACTGGACCATCGCCCGCATGGCCGAGAAAATGGGCGACAAGGACACGGCAGCGCGCTACGACAAGCGGGCGCAGAACTACCGCAATGTGTTCGACACCAAAACCGGCTTCGTGCGCGCACGCAAATCCACCGGCGAATTCCGCGAGCCCTTCAACCCGGTGCAATCGAACTTCGGCAGCGACTACACCGAGGGCAGCGCCTGGCAATATTCCTGGTACATGCCGCACGATAACGCCGGACTGATCTCGATGCTGGGCGGCGACGCCGCCATGCAGGCCAAGATCGACATGGTGTTCGACGCCAAGGTCGACGCCACCGTGTATGCCCACATGGAAGACATTTCCGGCCTGATCGGCCACTACGCGCACGGCAACGAACCCTCGCACCACGTGGCCTACCTGTACAACTACGCCGGCGCGCCGTGGAAAACCCAGGCGCGCCTGTCGCAGATCGTGGCCAGCCAGTACAACAGCACACCAGCCGGCCTTTCGGGCAACGACGACCTGGGCCAGATGTCGGCCTGGCTGGTATTCACGGCACTGGGCTTTTACCCGGTCGCGCCAGGCAGCAACGAGTACGTGATCGGGCGGCCGTTTCTCGACAAGGCAGTGCTCAATCTCCCGAACGGCAAAAAGTTTACCATCCGCGCCGACCACTTGTCGCCGCACAACCAGTACGTCGGCAGTGTCAGCCTGAACGGCAAGCCGCTGCCTGTGAGTTATCTACGGCATGAGCAGATTACCGCCGGCGGAGAATTGGTGTTCACCATGCAGGCGGCGCCGAACAAGGATTGGGGGATGGCGAAAGCGGCACGGCCGTATTCGCAGACGGGGTATTGAAATCGGAACGGCGCGGCGATCAGTCGCTCACGCAAGGGGGCTGTAGCCGCTTATTTCGTCGTTGGGCCTTTTTGAAGCGAACCAGATAGTCCGTCAACGAAGTTTTGCGCAACTGACTATACTGGGCCGCATCACCAACGAGCCCGGCAGTCTCCCCATGCGCTATTTCCCTCCCCTGCTGGCCCTGGCCATCGGCGCTTTCGGCATCGGCGTCACCGAATTCGCCCCGATGGGCATGCTGCCCGCCATCGCCAGCGATTTACAGGTGTCGATTCCATCGGCCGGCCTCTTGATCAGCGCCTACGCGATGGGCGTGCTGATCGGCGCTCCCATCATGACCCTGACGACATCGCGTGTGCCGCGCCGCAGCTTGTTGATCGCATTGATGGGAATTTTCACCGTCGGCAATCTGCTGGCCGCCCTGGCCGACAGCTACGCCACCCTGCTGCTGGCGCGCGTCGTAACCTCTTTCAATCACGGGGCTTTCTTCGGCGTCGGCTCGGTCGTGGCCGCCAGCGTGGTGGCGCCCGAAAAACGCGCCGGCGCCGTCGCCGGCATGTTCCTGGGCTTGACCATTGCCACCATCGGCGGCGTGCCGCTGGCGGCCTGGGTGGGAGAAACCATCGGCTGGCGCTCGGCCTTCGGCGGCATCGCCGGCCTGGGCGCGCTGGCGATGGCGAGCCTGTGGCTGGCCTTGCCGAAGCTGCCCGGCGCGCCGCATGGCAACATGAAATCGGAAATCCGCGTACTCGGCCGCGGCGCGGTGCTGGGAGCACTGGGCTTGACGGTACTTGGTTCGAGCGCCATGTTCACCGTGTTCACCTACATCGCCCCGATCCTGCGCACCGAAGCGCACGCCTCGACCGAATTCGTCACCGGCATGCTGGTGTTGTTCGGCGTCGGTATGACGATCGGCAACGTCTGGGGCGGCCGCGCCGCCGACCGCGCACCGGAGCGCACCCTGATCGTCGCCCTGGCCCTGCTCAGCGCGGTGCTGATCGCCTTCGCCGGCGTCATGCGCTGGCCGCTGCCTGCGGCGATCGCCATCCTGGTATGGGGCTTTGCCAGCTTCGCCATCGTGCCGCCGTTGCAGATGCGGGTGATGGAAGCTGCGCACGATGCGCCCAACCTGGCGTCGGCCATGAATATCGGCGCGTTCAATCTCGGCAACGCGATCGGCGCCGCGCTGGGAGGCGGGGTGATCAGCATGGAGTTGGGGTTTCCGGCGGTGGCGCTGGCGGGGGCGGCGATGGCAGCGGCGGCGTTGGGGATTGTGCTGCTGTTCGGGTATCTGGGTCGGCGCAATTTGGCGGCGGCTTGATCAAGTGGCCATTCCAATTGGCGGACGACCCGCGCCTTCGACCTTTGGATAGAACGGTTCGATCAGTTTGTGCAGCTTGCCCCACGGCGTCACGCTATCAATTTCAGCGAGGAATCGGTCGCGCCGCGTGAGCTTTTTCTTGGCGGCGTATTCGAGGTCGGAGAAGCTTTTTTGCATGATCGTGGCGGGTAGGGAACGTAGCGTGAGTGTCTCAGGTTGCAGCACCGGCGGGTACGGTAGCGGCCGAATAAATCAGCGCTTCCCTATGTCTCACGATGCCCGGCAACTATTTGGCGAACATTTGGTCCACTTGCGAAAGCGCCTTTGGTTGGTCGCAAGAACGCTTGGCTCTCGAAAGTGATCTCGCTCGTTCCTACATTGGAAGAATCGAAAGAGAGCAGCGAAACATCGCGCTCGTCAATATTTGCGTTCTGGCAAAGACGCTTGGGGTCGCTCCAGCGGAAATGCTGAACTCTTCTGTCGAACTCACAGAACGTTAACATCGCGGTTCGCTGAACTCACCCAGCCGAAGATCTCTACAATGCGTTACGGCGCAACGCGGATCCAAAGAACGGCACGGCGGTCGCAAGATCAAGGTGAGGGACCGCGCTTTCCGCCTCCCACTATGGCATTCGATTTCGGCCATCGCGCGTTGAATTGCAGACCGACAAACAGCTCCATTCCCGTGCGAAGCGTCCAAGCGCATTGGAAGCACGGGCGCTGGCCTGTCGCGCCCCTATCCTCGACCCAGCCGGCAATCGAGCATTCACTGACATGGTCGAGGCGCTTGCCAGGTTCGGCGTGGTCCAGTCGCAGTTCGAACGGTGGCCGCATGGACGCCCCGAAAGATCTGGCGCGGAAGGCCGCGGAGACGAGGCAACATCCTTCCAATATGCCGTTCGATCCCTCCTTCACTGGAAAATCCACATCCCCGCCCACTTCATCACCAGGAAGTCGGCCAACGATGGACGCGGTCGCTTCGTCCTCCAAGATGGGAAGTGGCTGCGGCGTTTCCATACTTATGATGCCATTTTAATGATCAGAATTATGTTTGTTCTATATCTCAACTGATCCGGCGTCGGATCGTGCACTTTCTTCATCAATAGATCTGCTTGTCTTGATCCGTTGACTCTTGCCGAAGATCAAAAGACCGCAGGAGTTGGCATATAGAATAGTTTGTGCTGCGTATTTCCCGAATGCTTGCCGAAACCGCGACCGGACACCTCATGAGCACGAACAATGCACTTCCGCTACCCTCCCGTGCGTCCCTTCCAATTCGCGCTGGTCACCGGCAAGTTGCGCTGACCACTCAGCATGGCGCCGTCGCGATGATGTTCGCTTTGCTGATCATCCCCATTCTGGGTATATGCGCACTTGCACTCGACATGGCAATTGTTTATAACCGGAAGGCCGAGATGCACAGCCTGGCGAAAGCCGTTGCCCTGAGCGCAGCGCGAAGACTGACCGGAACGCCTGCTGGCATCGCCAACGCAGCGTCCGATGCAGCAAGCAGCGCCAACGCGACGATGTTCAAGAACCACGTTGAAAGCATTTCGTGGTCGCCTGCGGCGCTTGCTTTCGGTACGCGGGCCGACTCCGAAGGACAATGGGTCGACGCAGTGACGGCATCGTCGATGGCCGCGCAGATTTTCTATGTCAAGGTCGACACCAGCGCCCTGGACGGAACTGGCGTCGTTCAGACAATGATGGCCAGGGTGCTGTCGGAGTCCTTTGCCTCATTAACCGCGAACAGCCAAGTCATCGCAGGACGCACCGCCATCGCCGCGGCGCCACTTGCCGTATGCGCCATGTCGAACACGCCTGCGGCGTCTCGCCCAAATTCCGGAGGCTACAATGAACTAGTGGAATACGGCTTCCGCAGAGGGATCAGTTACGACCTGATGAATCTGAACCCGGTCGGCAACACACCATTGAATTTCATCGTGAATCCGCTGGCGATGCCCGGTACGCCGGGCGACCCTGCCGACCTTGACATTGCCGCGGTCGGTCCTTATGTCTGTAGCGGTACCCTCGGCATCCCCGGACTGTGGAGCGGCAAGATCGCTGTTGCAAAATCTTTCCCCATCGCCTCTCTCTACCGACAACTCAACTCGCGATTCGATCAGTACGATGGCGGCGTCTGCACACCAAACGGCGCGCCGCCCGACACCAACATCAAGGCATACGTATACACGGACATGGTGTCGCCTCTTCTCTGGATGAACACCGCGCCCAGCGGACAAACTGCTTTGATGGCAGCAAGTGGCGCCAGACTTGAGACCGTCGCAGATCTGCCTCCCCCGGGTGGATCGTCAGCGCAATATGGCCCGTTATGGGCGCATGCCAAGGCGGTGGCATATTCGAGCTACCTTGCCAGCCCGGTCGAGCCGACATCCGGCTATTCCACCCTTGCCACTTCTGCCTGGGTGAATCTTTACAACGGCCAGACAGCCAAATCCTCGTACCCAGGAGCGACGCCCTACAAAAGTACCGGCGTGAATCTAACCAAGCCTGGTCCCGCGCACGCCCCCGGCGTGAAGAATCGCCGCATCCTGAATGTTCCACTGCTCGATTGCTCTACAACACCTGGATCGAGCGCCAGCGTTCTTGCGGTGGGAAAATTTTTCATGACGGTTCCAGCCACACCGACCGCGCTCGCAGCGGAGTTCGGCGGCACCCTACCCCTCGATCGCATCACTGGATATTCAGGAATACTCCAATGAGACATTCAAAATCACTCCTTGCGCCGCACCAGCGAGGCGTTGCTTCCGTGGAGTTCGCATTGATTCTGCCGGTAATAGTGATGCTGTTCGCATTCGTCGTGTTTTTCGGACGGCTCTTCTGGCATTACAACGTCGCGTTGAAAGCGGCAAGCGATATGGCAACATTCGTGTCCTTGGCGCGAAACACGGAAATGGTGGAGGCGAAAGCCGATCTCGGCGAAATCGAAATCATCAAATTCGCCAGAACGATCGGTGAAGCCGAATTTGCCGAACTCAACCCAGGGCAGAATGCTCGTCCAGTCATTGACATCACGTGTGACGGCGCTGTTTGCAGGGGTGAGAAGGTCCCCGATGAGTTGGTGGTGCTAGTTCGGATGAGAATGTACAACGAATTTTTCCCCAAGTTGCTGGAGCAGCTTGGCGACATTGATGGTATGTGGCTTCATGCAGAAGTGCGGGTTAAATATGCCGGTACGTGACGATTCCTGGTCGCGGCGAGTACGTCGATCGCGTCGACAAAGCGGCGCCACGGTTGTGGAATTCGCCTTGATCGTTCTGGTTTTCTTCGCGTTCCTGTTCGCGATCATCGATCTGGCGCGCCTGATGTTTCTTTACAATACTTTGCAGGAATCGACGCGCCGCGCGGCAAGCGCGGCGTCGGTGTCGGACGCGACAAATGCAGCGGCAATGGACAGGATTCGTCAAAACGCCATTTTCCGTACGACTCCCGGCGGGCTTTCCCTGATGACCGAATTGACCGATTCGGCAATACGCATCGACTATATGTCGCTCAACCGCGATGCGAGCGGTGTGTACACCATGCAGGTAAGCACCACCGGTTCGACATCCAGTTTGGCGGCGAACCGTCGTAACTGCGCGGTCGATCCATACGCCAACAATTGCGTCCGCCTTGTTCGCGCCAGAGTCTGCGATCCGCAGACGACGGCGACGTGCGAACCGATGAAGTTCTCGCCATCGATATCCTTCTATAACATCCGAATATCGTTGCCAATCGCTACCACGATAGTCAAAATGTGATCGTCGGCCCATCTCGAATCGCAGCGTCCGGCGCCGACCCTTTGGGCTGAAATGGGGAACTTGATTGTGCGTATCTGTCGGGGACAATTCCAGATTATCTCAACAATAAGTTGAACTGGAGTTCAACTTATTAGGCCTGATTTCTCGTCGAATCGGCGTTTCCGGTAGTTAAACTCGGCCCCCAAGGTCGCCATTCATGCGATGTTGGACGTCGTTCGCAACGACGTGCGCACCGCGCGAGTTGCATTCCTGACAGAATAATCGCCTAAAGTTCTACCATGCAAATTGCCGTGCGCGTCTGATTTATCCAGCAACGCTGTACCTTGCTTTCCCTACTCGAACGGTATTCGAAACGTCGCGCATTTCCGCTGCGGAATTCCCGGTTCACATTTATTTCCATCGATCACCCCCGATAACAACTAGAGGTATCACGCTACCCCGGTCGCGCGGTTGAAACACTGCGATGGTGTGCGGCTTCACCCGTTCGGCCGGATTGGGGTAATCGTTGCCACGCCGGATGCCAGCATAGCGACATACAGTCCGTCGCGGTCGGCCACCTTGTACATCTTGTCGCCCGCTTTCAGCGACTTCAGTTTAATGTCGGTGAGCATCGAAAACCTCGCACAAATACCATCATGGAAAAGACGCGATTTTTTCTGCTATTCCTCTTTAAAATCAGTCGGTTAGCGAAAAAAGTACCATCATCCCGGCGATTCCGCGATGATGGCATTGCGTTCTCAAATCGTCGCGCCGCAAACAATTACCATATGGAGAACCATCAACATGTTGTGATGGACCTTGCCAGGTCTGCCCGATTCTCCCTACTCGACCATGAAAAAAGCCCCTGAAATCAGGGGCCTCAATTGTCGAGTTGCGCATTCTTGCGCGATACTGCCAGCTATAGAATCACTCCCACTCGATCGTCGCCGGCGGCTTCCCCGAAATATCGTACACAACGCGGTTGATGCCGCGCACTTCGTTGATGATCCGGTTGGACACTTTGCCCAGCAACTCGTGCGGCAGATGCGCCCATTGCGCCGTCATGAAGTCCAGCGTCTGCACCGCGCGCAATGCGACCACCCATTCATAGGTGCGGCCATCGCCCATCACGCCCACCGATTTGACCGGCAAGAACACGGCAAACGCCTGGCTGGTCGCCTCGTACCAGTTGGTCGGCGCTTCGCCCGAGTCGATGGTGGTCAATGGCGGCAGATTGAACGGCGTAGCGCGCAGTTCTTCGATAAAAATGGCGTCGGCGCGGCGCAGCAGGTCGGCGTATTCTTTCTTGACTTCGCCGAGGATGCGCACGCCCAGGCCCGGGCCGGGGAATGGGTGGCGATACACCATGTCGTGCGGCAGGCCGAGGGCGACGCCCAGCTTGCGCACTTCGTCCTTGAACAGCTCGCGCAAGGGCTCCAGCAGCGACAATTTTAACGTTTCCGGCAGGCCGCCGACGTTGTGGTGGCTCTTGATGGTCTGGCCTTTTTTGCCCTTGCCGGCGCTTTCGATGACGTCCGGGTAGATGGTGCCCTGCGCCAGCCATTTGGCGGCCGGCAGCTTGGCCGCTTCGACCTGGAACACTTCGACGAACTCGCGGCCGATGATTTTTCGTTTCGCTTCCGGATCGGTGACGCCGGCCAGGTGGCCGAGGAACTGGTCTTCGGCATCGACGCGGATGACCTTGACGCCCAGGTTGTTGGCGAACATGGCCATCACCATCTTGCCTTCGTCCAGGCGCAGCAGGCCGTGGTCGACGAATACGCAGGTCAATTGATCGCCGATGGCGCGGTGGATCAGGGCGGCGGCGACGGAGGAGTCCACGCCGCCCGACAGGCCAAGGATCACTTCATCGCTTCCGACCTGTTCGCGAATCCTGGCGACGGCTTCCGAGATGTAGTCAGGCATGTTCCAGTCGGATTTGCAGCCGCAGATTTCATGCACGAAGCGGCCCAGCATGGCCTTGCCCTGCACCGTGTGGGTCACTTCCGGATGGAATTGCACGCCATAAAAACGGCGCTCTTCATCGGCCATGGCGGCGATCGGGCAGCTCGGCGTGTTGCCCATCAATTTGAAACCGGGCGGCATGTCGAGGACCTTGTCGCCGTGGCTCATCCATACTTTCAGCATGCCGTGGCCCTCGTCGGTGACGAAGTCGTTGATGCCGTTCAAAAGGGCCGTGTGGCCGCGGGCACGCACTTCGGCGTAGCCGAATTCGCGCACGGCGCCGTTTTCGACCTTGCCGCCGAGTTGCTGGGCCATGGTCTGCATGCCGTAGCAGATGCCGAGGACCGGCACGCCGAGTTCGAACACGGCTTGCGGAGCGCGCGGCGATTCGCCTTCCAGGGTAGAACTGTGACTGCCCGACAGGATCACGCCGGCGGCGCCGTAGTTGCGCACGAATTCGTCGCTTACGTCGTAGGGAAACACTTCGGAAAAGACGCCGGCGTCGCGCACGCGGCGGGCGATCAGCTGGGTCACTTGCGAGCCGAAATCGAGGATGAGGATTTTTGAATGCATAGGGAGGTGTTGGAGCGAAAAGGTGGAGCCGATAGAAAAACGCGGCGAATAAACGCCGCGCTTCTCGGATTAGTCGCCGGAACGGTAGTTCGGCGCTTCCTTGGTGATTTGCACGTCGTGCACGTGCGATTCCTTCATGCCGGCGGAGGTGATTTCCACGAATTCCGCTTTCTCGCGCAGCTCGTCGATCGAGGCACAGCCGCAATAGCCCATCGACTGGCGCACGCCGCCGACCAGTTGATAGATGATCGCCAGCACGCTGCCTTTATAGGCGACGCGCCCTTCGATACCTTCCGGTACGAACTTGTCGGCTTTGATCGAGGCGTCCTGGAAATAGCGGTCGGCCGAACCATCGGCCATCGCGCCCAGGCTGCCCATGCCGCGGTAGGATTTGTAGCTGCGGCCCTGGAACAGGATGACTTCGCCCGGCGCTTCTTCGGTGCCGGCGAACATCGAGCCCATCATGACGGTCGAGGCGCCCGCCGCCAGTGCTTTCGAAATGTCGCCCGAGAAGCGGATGCCGCCGTCGGCGATGCACGGCACGCCGGTGCCCTTCAAGGCGTCGGAGACATTGGAAATCGCGGTGATTTGCGGCACACCGACGCCGGCGACGATGCGGGTGGTGCAGATGGAACCGGGGCCGATGCCGACCTTGACGGCGTCAGCGCCGTACTCGACCAGCGCCAGCGCGGCGGCGGCGGTGGCGATGTTGCCTCCGATGACATCGACGTGCGGATACTTGGTCTTGATCCATTTGACGCGGTCGAGAATGCCTTGCGAGTGGCCGTGGGCGGTGTCGACCACCAGCACGTCGACGCCGGCGGCGACCAGTAGATCGATGCGCTCTTCGTCGCGCTGGCTGACGCCGACGGCGGCACCGACGATCAATTTACCTTGCGCATCTTTGGAGGCGAAGGGGTGCTCGTGCGACTTCTGGATATCCTTGACGGTGATCAGGCCGCGCAATTCGAAATTGTCGTCGACCACCAGCACGCGCTCCAGGCGGTGCTTGTTCATCAGGCGCTTGGCTTCGGCCGGATCGGCGTCTTCCTTGACGTACACCAGTTTGTCGCGCGGGGTCATCTTGGCGCGCGCTTCCGCATCGAGCTCTTCTTCGAAGCGCAAATCGCGGTTGGTGATGATGCCGACCACGGTCTTGCCTTCGACCACAGGAAAACCGGAAATGCCGTACTGCTCGGTGAGGGCGATGACGTCGCGGATTTTCATGTCCGGCGGAATCGTGATCGGGTCGCGCAGCACGCCCGACTCAAAACGTTTGACCTTGGCCACTTCGCGGGCCTGGTCTTTCGCGCTAAGATTCTTGTGGATGATGCCGATGCCGCCCTCTTGCGCCATGGCGATAGCCAGGCGGCCTTCGGTGACGGTGTCCATGGCGGCGGACAACAGGGGGATATTCAAAGTGATGTTGCGCGTCAGCTTGGTCTTCAGAGACGTGTCTGCAGGCAAAACGTTGGAGTAGGCGGGGACGAGCAGCACATCATCGAACGTGAGTGCTTTCTGAAGAAGACGCATAGTAATTTTCCTATAGGCGCAAAAGCGAATTATACAGAAGTTGGCCGCCCTCGTCAGGCCGTGGCCTTTTTTGCAGCGGATCGCCACGCCGGGCGGCGGCGCCACAGTTTGCCGGTCAATCGACTGTTCAGCCCGCCGCTGCGGTTGACAAGCGCGGCAAAGCGTGGCGTAGTGACGCAAGGCAACAATTTGAAAGCACGACGATGAGCAATTTCTTCTTCAAAACGATGGCCGGCGCCGCCCTGCTGGCCTGTGCGGCATTGGCCCAGGCGCAATACATGTGGATCGACGCCAAGGGCCTCAAGCAATACTCGGACCGTCCGCCGCCGCCCTCGGTGCCGCTGAAAGATATCCTGAAGGCGCCGAAGGGCCAGCTGAGCGCGGACAATTTGCCGGCGGCGGAAACCGCGCCGCCCGCCACGGCAGCCGCGCCGGCGCCGAAAGCGGCGCCTTCCGTGGCCGACCGCGAAGCCGATTACGTCAAGCGTCAAAAGGACAAGGCGGAGCAGGACAAGAAAGCCGGCGCCGAGAAAGAGCATGCCGACGCGGTGGCGGAAAATTGCGATCGCGCACGCAACGCCAAGCGCTCGCTCGACTCGGGCGCGCGCATCGGCATCACCGACAAGAATGGCGAGCGCGGCTTCATGGACGATGCCCAGCGCGCTGCCGAGTCCGCCAAAGTCGACAAGGTTTTGAGCGGCTGCCCTGCCCGCTAGTGGTCTTAGTTCTTCGGCTTCGCGCTGGCGCGGCGGCGCCGGCTTTCCTTGGGGTCGGCCAGCAGCGCCCGGTACAGCTCGACACGGTCGCCGTCGCGCAGCACGGTGTCGGCGGTTTTCTTTTTGCCGAAGATGCCGACCTGGTGCACGGCCGGATCGAAGGCCGCGTGGCCCGGATCGCGCGCATCGGCAATTTCTCCCAGCGCGCCCGCCTGCGCCATGCTGGTAATTTCCGCGAGGATGCCGGAGGCGTCGATGGCGTCCTCGATGGTGGCGCCTTGCTGCATCGACAGCTCGCGCAAGATCTGCTGCTGCGCCGTGGCGTAGCAGACCACGATGTGCAGCTTCGCCGGGATGTCGCTCATCTCAGCTGCCATACACGGTTTCCGCCCGCTTGCAGAAGGAATCGACCATGCTGTTGGCGATCATGCCGAACACGGGGCCGATCAATTGTTCGAGGATAATGCTGGAAAATTCGTAGCGCAAATCGAATTCCACCTTGCACGCGTCGGCGCGCAGGGCTTTGAAGGTCCACAAGCCGTCCATCACCTTGAACGGGCCGTCGACCAGTTTCATGCTCATCTGGGTGGGCCGGGTGTTGATGTTGGCGGTAGTGAACGATTGTTTGACGCCATGGAAGTTGATGCCGACCGAGGCGACCAGCTTGGTGTCGCTTTGTTCGAGCACCTTGACGGCGCCGCACCAGGGCAGAAATTTGGGGTAATCGGCGACGTTGGCGACCAGGTCGAACATCTGTTCCGCGCTGAAACCTAGAAATACTGTCTTGTGGACTACTGCCATGTGTCTGCCATTTGCTATTATGTTGAGGTTATGCCACCTGTACCAGGAGCAGCCCCTAGTTTAACCGACCCGCGCATTTTAGCTAATTCATGAGCATTGTTGACAATAGAAAAGCATTCCACGACTACTTCATCGAGGACCGCTACGAAGCGGGCATCGTGCTGGAAGGCTGGGAAGTCAAGGCGATCCGCGATTCGCGCGTGCAGATCAAGGAAGCGTATGTCGTCGTGCGCGGCAACGAGCTGTTCCTGTTCGGCGCCCATATCAGCGCATTGACCACGGCGTCGGCGTTCAGCCACCCGGATGCGGTGCGTACCAGGAAATTGCTGCTGCACCGGGCCGAAGTCGACAAGTTGATCGGCAAAGTCGAGCGCTCGGGATTTACCCTGGTGCCGATCAACCTGCATTACAAGGGCGGACGGGTGAAGTGCGAGATCGGGCTGGCGAAGGGGAAGAAGCAGCACGACAAGCGCGCGACCGAGAAGGACCGGGATGGCAAGCGGGAAGTGGCAGCGGCGATGAAGACGCATCGCCGATGAGATGTTTTGCTGCAAAAAAGCCGCCGTATCTACGGCGGTTTTTTTTGTTTAGTTGATCTGGTGGCGACTCCAAGAATGGGACAGGGCATTCGCACGCGAATGCGCGCGCTACGCTCGTCTTTGCATTTGATCCCCCGGATCAAATGCTCCCCCTGCTGCTGGCGCCGCGAAGCGCTTCAGGGAACTGAGTCTCCAGCAGATAAACGCCAGCACCACGCCTCCCAGCATGCCCGACGCCAATTTCAGGGCGCTGCCGAACAGCAGCGGCGCCACCAGGCCGGAGACCAGGGCAAAGGCGATCATTTGAATAAAGGACAGCATCGACGACGACAGCCCGCGGTTGTCGGGAAACAGTTCGAACGCGCTCATCTGGATCGCCGGCATGGCGGCGGCCAGGCCAAATGTAAAAATCATCAAGGGCAGCACCGACCAGGGAATCGCCGGGGCGAACAGCATGCCGTGGACCACGCCGGCGATGGCGCCGGCGAACATGATGGCGAAGCCGATCCACTTCATGCGCACCGGGGCGACGCTGGCCGCGGCTTTGCCGGCCCAGGCTGAACCGAGCACCATGCCGCTGATCAGGGGAATGAACATCCAGCCGAAGGCGGTCTCGGGCAGGTGCAGGATTTCCATCACGAAGTTGGCGGCCGAACCGATGTACAGCGACAGGCCGCCAAAGGCCATGCCGACTGTCAGCGCCAGCAGCACGAAGCGCGGGTTGCTCAGCACCTTTAGATAATTGGCGGCGATGGTGCCCGGATGAAATTCCGCGCGGCTTTCGCGCGGCAGCGACTCCGGCAAGGCCCGCCAGGTCAGCAGCCACAACAAGGTTCCGAACAGGGCCCGAAAGCAAAAGTTTAACGCCCACGCGACCTGCACCGGCGACCCACCCCCAAAAGGGGG
>JACXTT010000335.1_pt1 | contig 78661 bp, 55 predicted proteins | sample 9270951 | NCBI WGS metagenome assembly JACXTT01 (sample SAMN15532306, study PRJNA645909) | rock metagenome | isolation source: weathered quartz diorite | place: Puerto Rico | collected 2017-06-21
ACCTTGTTGATCTCCACGCTGGCGGGGCGGATCACCACGGCGTACGACTGCAGCAGCGGGCGCACCAGCAACGGACGCAGCGCCTGGCGCTGGCTGTCGGTGAGGCCCGTCAGCATCTGCTCGTCCACGTACTTCAGCGCGTCGGCCAGCTCGGAGCCATTGCCGTCGAGCGTCTGCTGCATCAGTTGGCGCGCGCCGGGGCCGGGGTCGCCCTGGTTCTTCAGCAGGTTGAAGCGGGTGCGGACCTTGGACAACGACTCCATATAGCCGCGCAGCAGCGAGTTGTTGTCGTGCATGACGACGATCTTCGCCAGGCCGGAGAATTCCTTGCCGACCGGTCCCATGGGGATGGCGCCGGCGGCGGCGTTGGCATTGCCAACGTCGACATTGACGTTGACCTGCGACGGCGTGCCGCGCGAGATCAGCCGCTTGAACCAGTCGAGCATGCCCGACTTGGCCTGCTTGAGACCGGCGTTGAGCAGCGACGGGTTGTCCCACGAGGTCTGCTCGTAGGCCGTATCGAATACCTTGCGGATCGGCGAGTTGGTCGGGTCGCCCAGCAGGTTCATGCTGGTGACGGCCTGGTCGAAGCCGCCGAATTCCTGGATCGCCACGCCCTGCATGAAGCGCTGCCATTCGCGGGCGTACTCGGTCTTGTACATCGTGACCAGGGTCTTCTGGATCTGCTCGGGGCTGCCTTCCAGGGTCAGGTCGTCGCGCGCGGCGACGTTAAGCACCCAGTCCTTAGTCTGCAGTTCCTTGCTGGCGGCCTCCCGAATCGCGGGTTGAACATAGCCGAGCCAGGCCTCGCGTGTGAACGTGCCGGGCACGGCGTAGCTGCCGGCCACCACGGCCGCGCCGGATTCACCGACGATGCGCGCCACGGTCATCGGCGCGTAGCGGGTCGAGGCCCGCGCCTTGATCTCCGCGTAGGCGCGCTCGCGCGCCGGCATGCCGCGCACCACGCGGCGCAGGTTTTCGCGGGTCTGGTCGATCAGCGACAGGTTGCCTTCCAAGAGCGGCCAGTTGTCATCATTGACCCGAGCGAGGAAGAACGAGAGATTGCGCTCGGCCGAGCGGATCAGTTGCTCGCGCGGCATGTTGCCGCGATTGTCTTCCAGCCAGCCGCGCCAGAAGCGGGTCATCTGGTCGGTCAGGTGCGCCACCTCGACGTGGCGCTTGTCTGACAGCATCAGGTAGGTCTTGAGCGCGTTGTAGGCATCCTCGACATTGGTCGGGGAGGCGTCGGTGTAGCGCTTGCCGGCGGCTGCGGTTGTGGCCCCGCCTGCTGGCGCCGCGACGCCCGAAGCGGCGGCCGAGGTTGCCGAGGTGGCGGTCACGGCGCCGGTTTCCGGCGGGCGCACCATGGGTGCCAGTTGGTCCGGATGGGCGTTGACTTCCGCCAGGAAGGTCTGGATCGCGCCGCCGACGGGCTTGAGCATGACCTGACGCAGGCCGTTGTAGTACTCGTCCAGCAGCTTGTGCTGCAGCGTGTCGCCCTGATACAGCCCGAGCGACAGCGCGAGCGGGTGGTCGCTGCGGAAGCGATCGAGCTGCTCGATGCGGTCCTGCAGGATATCCAGCGCCTCCAGCCGCGCCTGCAGGTCCACGCGGTTCTGCTGCAGCTTGACGATTTTGTCCAGGTCGGCCTGCACGTTGGCGGTCAGTTGGCGATTGCCCATGAACGACCATGTCCAGCCGCCCAGCAGCAGGCCGAGCGCGAGCACCAGTCCGAAGAACGTGGCAAAGCGCAGGCGCGTCTTGGCCGGGCTGGCGAACTGCCTGACCGTCTTGCGGTCGGCGAACACCACCTTGGAGAACAGGTCGCGCAGGAAAAAGCCGTTCTTCGAGAACACTTCCTTGCTGCGCGCCATGCCGTCCAGCTTGAGGCCGAAGCGGCGCGCGATGCGCTCGGCCGACACGCTGGTGGTGCTGGCCTCCTGCAGCGCGCTGGTGAAATAGAAGCCACGGAAGACGGGCTTGTACTGGAACGGGTTTTCGTCGAACAGCGTGACCAGGAAAGCGCGCAGCGTCGGCTTGATCGAGGCGAATTCCAGCGGGAAGCTCAACAAGCCCGGCGACAGCTTGCTGCTGCGGTGCTGCGCGATCTGTGCGACGCTGATTTCCTTCAGGCCGTCACAGAGCTCATCAAAGCGTTGATCGAACGCCGCGGCCACGTCGCGCCGCTCGTCGGGCTCGAAGGGCAGGGTGGCACCCCAGACGCGGTCACGCTCCTGTTTCTCGTTATCGCCGAAGAACTCGGTGAAACCGGTGATGAGGTCAGCCTTGGTGAACATCACGTACACCGGGGCGAAGACCTCCAGGCGTTCGGTCAACTCCTGCACGCGCTGGCGCAGGTTCTTGGCCAGGTCGATGGCGAATTCGGGGCGGTTCTGCGTCAGCTCCGGCACGCTGACCGTCACCACGATGCCGTTGATCGGCGCCTTGGGACGATAGCGCTTGAGCAGGTCGAGGAAACCGAGCCATTCGCGACGGTCTTCCTCGTGCACGGCGTAACGGCCTGCGGTGTCCAGCAGGATGCCTTCGGTCGTGAAGAACCAGTCGCAGTTGCGCGTGCCGCCAATGCCGTGAATGACGGCGCTGTTCTTGTCGGCGAACGGGAACTGCAGGCCGGAGTTCAGCACAGCCGTGCTCTTGCCGGCGGCAGGGTTGCCGATCACGATGTACCACGGCAATTCGTACAGCGCCTCACTGCCGGACATCTGGCCGAGCTTGGACGTCTTGATGGTCTTGACGGCGCTCGCCAGCCGCGTGCGCAACGCCTCCACCTCGTCGCGCTTGTCCGGTGGCGCTGCCTTGGCAGCCATGTCGGCCTGCTGTTCCAGAATGCCTTCCAGCTTGCTGCTGGCGCGGCGCGCGCGCCAGTGCCGCCACAGGAAGGCCGCCAGCCAGATCGCCAGCAGCACGCCGAGCACGATGGCCACCCAGACCAGGCCGATCTCGAACGTCTGCGCCATCAGCAACAGGAAGACAGTCAGCACGATCACGCCGAATATCGAGAGCGTGCGTGTGTGAGTCAGGAAATTGAGGATGCGTTGCATGTTGCCTTGGGCTCGGAAGCCATTCGTGATTCGGGACTCAGGTCAGGGACGGCAGGATGGCCACCGCACCGCGCTGCTGGGTGTCGCTGGCTGTCAGCGCCAGTACCGGGCGGCCCGCCTCGCGGGCGAGGTGATGCGCCACGACAACCGGCAGCAAGCCACCGGCCGCGCCGGTGTAACCGCATGGCACGCCCAGCGCGATCAGGTCTGCGCTGGCGTCCAGCTTGGGAAAGTGCGTGCTGAAGACTCGCGCCACCTCCGCCGTGCGGACCGGGTGGATGCCGGTGTCCGTGACCACGGCAGCAATGGCCTGCGCGGTGTCTGCCTCGCGGTCCTTCTCGCCAGAAGGCGCTTCCTTGGCGTCTTCCGACGTCGCGGAGACGGTGGACAGCACCGCCAGCGCCAGGGCGACGGCGTTGTCCAGTGACTCCAGTTGCGGCTGGCCGCGATCGGGCGTCGGGTCGTCCAGGCGAGTGACGCTCACGCGTGCCAATGCCGGTGGTAGCGCGGCCTGCGCAGCGGCATCGGCCTGCCGCTTGCCGATCGCGAGTCCGTTCGACGGAGCGCTCAGCAGCAAGCCGGCCGCAGCCTCGCCGGGCGTGCGGCCGTGCGGGCAGCGCGCGCTGAAGAGCTGCTCCTGCTGCTCCAGGCGCTCCACGGCGGCCGCGCCGATCAGCGAATCCGTGGCGACCAGGATCCACAGCGTGGGGCGGCCCTCGGCAGGGCGGTTCAGGGCCAACGTGGCGCGGTCGAGCAGCAGCAGGGCGTCGCCGTCGGCCTTGGCCGTGACGGCTTCGAGCGTCAGCCGCTGCGACGGCCAGGAGAGCGACAGATGGCTGCGCAGCCAGTCGTTTGCCGCCTGCTGCTGCGGCTCCGGCCAGTGGCGGGGCAGCAGGGCGGTGACGACCAATTGCATGGTGTCGTCGTTCTGACGCTCGCCGTTGCCGGCGGACACGTCGGGAGGGAAGGACATCGCGGCCTGCATCGCCAGCTCGTCGGCGACCTCGGCGGCCAGCGACAGCGCGCGCAGGGCCTCGTCGGTCCAGTCGATGTCGGGCGCTCGCGCGGAAAGCGTCGCGCGCAGGATTTCGGTATCGAGACCCTCAATGGAAGCTGCGAAGACCGGAGCGGCGATGCCATCCAGCGTGACCAGTCCCGGCTGGGTGCTGGCCAGCGCGGCTTCGACCAGTGACTGGGCGTTGCTGCCGGCGGACGCGCGCACGGCGCTGCCGAGCAGGGCGGAATGCCAGGCGCGGGTGGCGTCCTGGGACGCGGCAGGCGGCGTGCCATCGCCAGTTGCGGCAGTCGTTCCCACGCCGGCGGCCGCTGAAGCCGCGGAGACGAGACCGGCCGCCGCGACATTGGCGCGGATGCCGTCCAACGCGCGCTTGATGACGAGATAGCCGGCCACCATGCCCGCCGGCAGCAAGACCAGGTGCGTCACGATGTCTGCCGTGGTCGGCATCCGGTTGATCGCCTGCCACCAGGCGATGGTGGCCAGCCATACCACGGCGAAGACGGCAAACAGTATCAGGCCGGACTTGAGCAGTCTTGGAAACATGAGGTTGTATCGGTGGAGAGGCGACGCGGTCAAGCGCTGCCGGTCACGCCCTGGCTGGACAGCAGGGTCGCGCCGCACGCCGTTTTGTCGCCATGTCGCGCGGCGGCGCGGCCGTCAATGATGACGGTCGGATCGCCGGTCACGATCACCGTGGTACCGCCATGCCCGGAGCGCGGGCAGGTCACGCGGTCGCCGACACAGGCGACGCCCTTGCCGTTGGTGATGGTATTGCCGGCGGCGCTGATCACCACGCCACCGTGGTCGGTCTTGTCGCCCAGCAGGATGAAAGGACGTGTCACTGCTCTCTCCCGAAATACATGAGCCGGACGGCGCCGGCTCTAATCTTGTCGTTTGCTGCCATGGCTGCCTGCGCTAGCCGGCCGGCTTCTTGCCCAGCACGCCCGGCCGCCGCAGTTCCACATGGCCGAGATCCATCATCTTCCAGCGCCCACCCCAGACCAGGCCGGCCGATTCGGCCGCCCGCCCATACAGCTCGTAGCCGCGCATCGCCCAAGGATCCTTCTCGCTGATGACCAGCTTGCCTTCGCGGTAGAACGCGCTGTCCGCGGCCAGACCGTACTGGTGATAGCTGTGATACGCGCCCGCCTGGGTAACGTTGCTGCCCATGGCCGCGAGCTTTGCCTGCCGCTCCGGCGTACGGTAGCCCTCCAGCAGCGCCATTTCGTACCCGTGCTCGTCGCGCATGATCTTGTAGACGAGCAGCAGGCGCTGGCGAAACTCCGCATCCAGCAGGCTCCAGTCGCGGCTGGCGTCGCGAATGGCCGGGCGAATCAGTTCGACCTCGCGCGTGGTGAATACCTCGGGCGGCAGCGGCGGCGGCGGAATCAGGCGCTCGCCCTTCAGCAACGCCGCGATCTGCTCGTCCGGCTCGCGCACGCCGTCGTCGTCCTCGTCCTCGAACTGGAACACCTGACGGTGGCGCAGTGCCAGCGCGAGCATCGGCGGCGTGCTCAGCACGCCAGCGGCTGCCAGCACCAGGGCGCGCCGCCGCACCAGGAAGTCCTTGGCCGCCGCCATCGTCGACGTGGCGCTGCCCATCGAACCGCGCAAGGACCCCGCCGAGCGCGAGCCAGCCGACGATGCGCCGGCCGACAGCCGCTGCCATTGCGAGCGGGCGGCTGCAAAGCAGCGCTGCCGTACTGCGGGCAGGAGCAGTACGGCAGCGGCGGCAACCATAGCGACGAAGTAGAAGGCGAGTGCGACAAAAACCATGCTGACCTGCGTGGCGCCCAGGCGGCAGCGGCCGCGCGACCCCAGGCGATTCAATTTTTCTTACATCTGCATTCAACGAAAGCGAAGTGGGTTGGAGTCCTCCAACGGTTTGTCTTTCGACGAGGCCAGCCGTAGAATCCGGAGTCTATAGCGAAATCGACCTGAATTGTCAGATATGGCATAACAGTTCTATCTTGCTTCAAACGGCTGGTCGCGCCCGACGCGCATTTTATTTCAATTCTGGATCCACCGATGAGCAATAGCGACGACTTGAAGCCACAGCGCCCCCCGACGCTCCTGGGCACTGAGCCTGATGCCGGTGGATCCGGGCAGACACGCATCCTCGCTAGCTTGGAAGGCAGGGTCAGCGCCGCCGGCAAGGCGTCGCAGAAGAGCGGGCGCCGATATGGCGCCATCGCGGCGATCGCCGTGGCGGGCGCGGCCGCGGCGGTATGGACGTTGCTCGGCGCTTCGCCGGAGGCCGATGCTCCTGTGCAGGCCGCCAAGCCGTTGGCGCCGGCAAAGGCCGAGGGCAGTGACGGGGCAAAAACGGATGCGCCGGTACCTGCCGCCGCCACGCCGGCGGTTGCCGTCGTCGCCGAGGCAGCACCGCCTGCCACGATCATTGACGACAGCGCGAGCGATCACGAGCTGGACAGGCTTGGCAAGATCGACGGTACAACGGCCGCCGCCGGGGCGTTGGCGCTGGCTGCGTTGTCAGCGCCGTTGTCAAGCAGCAAGGACGGCGTCGCGAATGGAAGCGCGCCGGCAGGAAACAATAAAAGTAGCAAAAAGGCGGCTGCGCCGCAGACGTCGGCCGGTGCAAAGCCGGTGACAACTGCGGCAAAGGAAAAGGCGCAGTCCGGCAGCAAGACCGGAACCAAGCGCAAAGGCAGCAGCCGCACCGATGACCCGGATGCGGAAGTCCTGGCTGCGTTGTTGTCGCAGCCGGAAGGCGTGCCCCTTGGCACTACGGCGCCGATCCGGAAAACTCGCCAGAGTGGCAGCGCGCCGTCGTCGTCCAAGGCCCAGTGAGCCAGGCGGCCGGCACCCCTGCCGGTCTTTCGTGGTTGTATTGCGTGGCAACTTCAGCGCGCCGGCAAGGGCATCCCGATCACCATGCACGCTGGGAAGCGTGGCGCCGACGGCGATCTGGCACGCCGCTGGCCGCGCCCCCTGATGCAGTCGTTGTGATTGACACCCCGGCCAGCGGCACGGCCAAACTTCAGAGCCAGCCCGCCGGATGGCATGATCGAGGCTCGTCCCAAGCCCCTGCGCGTCGCATGCTGCCCCGCAACTGAGCGCGAACTGGGCAGAAATCTCAATGCTGCTTCAGCAGTTGCGCCATCTGCTCATCCTTGTCGTCCCACAACTCGGCCAGCCAGCGATGGAAGTCGCCGCGAAAGGTTGCGTCGGTCCCATAGTCCGCGGTTCGGAAGGTATCGGGAATCTGCACCTGACGTACGCGTACCAGGACGGGGCCAGTGCGGCCACAGGCAAACTGCCAGAAGCTTGGTGGTGTCTTGGGATAGACGATTGTGGTATCCAGCAACGCGTGGAGTTTCGCGCCCATGGTATTTAGCGTCACGGCCAGGCCGCCGGCCTTGGGCTTTAGCAGGTGGCGGTAAGGCGAGCCTTGCGCCTGGTGCTTGGCGTTGGTGAACCGGGTACCTTCGGCAAAGACCATGACGCTGGTGGGCGTCAACAGGAATTTTTCGCAAGCGCGGCGCGCGTTTTCCTGGTCTTGCCGGCGCAGCGCCGGATTGCGGCGCAATTGCGCCTTGCCATGGCGTTTCATAAACGGAAAATCCAGCGCCCACCAGGCCAGCCCGATCAGCGGAACGTAGATCAGTTGCCGCTTCAGAAAGAACTTCAGTAGCGGGACACGGCCACCGAGCGCGTACTGCAGCACGAAGATATCGACCCAGGACTGGTGGTTGGCATTGACCAGATACCAGTCCGCATGCCGCAGGCCGTCAACGCCGGCAATATCCCAAGGCTGTCGCTGGATCCAGCCGAACCAGGCGCAGTTGCCGGCGATCCAGAGTTCGGCGACGCCGTTGAGCAGAGGATCGATCCGCCGGCGAACGGCTGCCATCGGCACAGCGAGCTTGATCAGTGCCAGCGGGAACAGCAGCGAACACCAGAAGACGGTATTGAGCGCGAGCACGATCAGGCTTGTCGCGCCCACCAGGCAAGACCACGCTTGGGCGGCAGCGGACAGGAGGCCGTGCCCGCGTTTGCGTGCGTGCCCAGGGCGGCGAGCGCGTTCATTCGGCACCTTGCGGCCTGGTGCGCCGCCGGAAGAGGAAGGCATGGAAGTCATGCGCGCCAGTGTGACGGCAGACGGCAGACTGCCCTTTGCTTGGGATCAAGGTCGCCGGCGCCAGCGGAGGGCGCGCCGAAGGTAGCGTATCGCACCCCGCACATTGTTCGCGACAGCGTCTTCCAGCTCCCGCAAAAGAATTCTTCCGATCATGAAAGTGTCTTTTACGGCATGTTTGTGATGTTGGTGATCGTCGGGACTGCCGAGGTGGTCACATTGGCGCCTTGCCAATGCCCCAAGGATCCCAACGAGGCCCCGCCCGCTGACCCGGTTCGCATTTCCCTTGCACGCCCATCCGGTCATCTTCACCGTGCTGATCGACTCGGACTTGGACTCGCCCCAGCCAGTTGGAAATGGCTTTGAGACTGGCACGACACACAGCGCTGCCGGCACCTAGACCGAAGCGCTCAATACGTCACCCTTGGAATTGTTCGAAGCGTGCTTAAGAAGATTTCCAAAAAATAGAAGTATCTCTATGTCTGCCGCAATAGCTTGCTCTTAGACTGATTAAGCACTGGGCAGCATTATTGGTCATTTCGAATGCGACCGTCGTACCTTTCATTAGCATTATAAAAATGAATGGTCAGCCCCAGCTGAATATCGTTGAAATTATTGGTAGTGCGCAGGGCTCACCTTCCGCGCAGGCTTTTTCCGCCGGATCCCTAGACTGGTAATGCCGTCATGCAAGGTATTGCAATTATGTTTGAAGAAAAGAAATTTCTCTCGGAAGCATTTGGGACGTTCTGGCTCGTGATTGGCGGCTGCGGCGCGGCAGTGCTGTCGGCTGCCCAGCCGGAGGGCGGCATTGGATTGCTGGGCGTGGCGGTCGCATTTGGCCTGGCCGTGCTCACCATGGTGTATGTTTTCGGGGCAATTTCCGGTGCCCATCTAAATCCGGCAGTTACGATCGGTGCGGCAATGGCGGGCCGAGTCGGGTGGGGCGAGGTCCCGTCATATATCGTGGCGCAGTTGGTAGGGGCGGTATGCGCCAGCTGCCTGCTGGCCCTTATTGTTTCTGGTCGGGCAGGCGGCGATATCGCCGGCGGCATGCTCGCCGCAAATGGCTTTGGCGCGCACTCTCCGGCCGGTTATTCCGCAGCTATTTGTTTCCTGGTGGAATTTATCCTGGCATTCACATTCGTGACGATCGTGCTTGGCGTTACCCGGGACCAAACTCAGAGGGCAGTCGCACCTTTGGCAATTGGGCTGGCATTGACGCTGGTCCACCTGGTTTCCCTCCCTATTACCAACACTTCGCTCAATCCGGCGCGTTCGACTGGGCCGGCCCTAGTCATGTACGCCTTGCGGGAGGAATGGCCGCTCGGGCAGCTCTGGATGTTCTGGCTGGCCCCGATTGCCGGCGGAAGCTTGGCGGGCCTGTTCACCCGTTGGATGTTCCGGACGAAACCGGAGCAATCCGCCGCCTGCGTTCGGGCAAACATTTGTGTGCAGCAAAGCGCCTGCCAGAAGCCGGTTGCGACGCAGCGGTGTGGCTCCTAGAGTATTAAGGACGGCCAAAATGCCTTCGCTCATTCCATTCTTCCACGCGAACCCATTTCTCCTCGGTAAGAGGGAGGCGCTCCGCGGAGGCCGTCCGGTGCAGGCAACTAGCCGCCGTATCGGCTGGGGTCGTGCTCTGCGCAACATCGGACTGATATTGGCTGCAGCGCTGACTATCTTGAGCGCGCCTCAGCCAGCATCCGCCGCCGGGTCCGTCGCCAATGCCCGGAGCAGCGTTCTCCCACCGCGATTGCTCGTGGGGGTCGTGGTGGACGGCGATCCGCTGGAAGGCGTCAAGGACGGCCGTCTGGTTGGGTTCAGTGGCGAAGTACTGAGGCATCTGTTTGCCAACAGCGGCACGGTTCTGGAGGCACGTGTCTTTCGTCGCCGCGATCAGATGCTGACAGCTGCATGCGAGGGAAAGCTCGATATCGTCATGGACGCAGTGCCGCGCAATGCCTTCTCGGAATGCCTTCTCTATTCGGCGCCATACCTTGAACGTGCTTCAGTGGTGGTGGCGCGCAAGGATGGCTCCCCCCAGGCGTTGTCGGCAGATTTGTCGTCCGCGAGCAAGGTGGCGCTGGAAGCGGGATCGCCCTGGGCCGGGGAACTGCGCCGCCACTACCCGGGTATCGCCATTACCGAAGAAGAATCTATCCCGCTGGCGCTTCAGACCTTGGCATCGGGCAAGGCCGATATCTATATCGGTACGGGACCCCAAGTGCAAAAGGTCTTGCGTGAGAAGCGCTTTGAAGGGCTGCGACGCTTGCGCCGGATCGACTCCGAAGCGGCGGCCTTCCGCTTTGCTGTACCCGCCAGGAACGGGGCAGTCCTCCGCGAGATCGACCAGCGGCTGGCAGTGCTACCCGACTCCGTGACGGAGAAACTGCGAGATGCATGGCTGCGCAACGAAGAAGCTTCGGGCGCGATGATGTTGACGCTGTCGCCGGCCGAGCGCGAGGCTGTTCTCAGCCACCCGGTGATCCGCTATGCCGTGCCTGTCAGATTGCCGCCCTATGCCGACGAGGATTCGCATGGGCAACTCAGTGGCATGACCGCGGACTACCTGTCGTATCTCGGAAAGTCCCTTGGCATTGAGTTCAGGTACACACCTACGAAGGACACCGCCGACGCCTACGAGCGCCTGGCAAGGGGGGAGATCGACATGCTCGCTGGTCCCGCCGGCAAGCATTCCGCCTCCTCGCTGCTCTCCGGCGGCGTGCTTGATCGTGCGCCGATGGTCATCGTGACGCAGTCCAACGCCCCCTATGCAAGTGGCCTGAAGGATATCGCGCGCAAGCGGGTTGTCGTTGTACGCGGGTCCCCAATGGAACAGTCTGTTTCCGACAGGCTGCCCGAAGCGCATCTCGTATTGGTGAACAGTCTGGCGGAAGGTCTTGAACTCCTTCGTTCCAACCAGGCGGATGCCATGCTTGGCAATCTTGCCACGATGGACACGGTGCTGCGCGGCCATGAGATGCGGGAACTCCGAATTGCCGGCTCTGCAGGTCTTGACGAGGAGTTTGGCCTGAGGCTGGTCCCCCAACTCGAGCCGCTCGCCCGTGTTCTCGAAAGCTCGCTGTCGTCGATGCCCGACCTGGAACGAGAACGAATCGCGCGCAAATGGACGTCGGTGACATATCGGGTTGACGTGCCGTGGCAGGCTGCGGTCGAGCGGATCTGGCCTTTGCTGGCATTGGTTGGCCTGCTGACGCTGGTTCTGGCGGCCAGCTATTTGCGGCTGCGCCAGCAGATCGCGCTGCGCCTGCAGACCGAAGAGCGCCTGGAGGACGAACTGGCGTTCCAGGAGGCTTTGCTTGCCAGCCTGCCCGAGCCGGTTGCAGCAAGAAACGCCAATCGCTGCTATGTCGACCTTAACCCGGCGTTCGAGAGATTCTTTGGTGTCAGGCGTGAGGACATTGTCGGCCATGGCGTGAAGTCCGTCGATGCCGCCCCCGCCGACTCAATGCGAGCGCTGCTCGCCCTGCAGGACGAGGCGGTCGCGGCGATGGAAGCTCGCAACGCGCAGGTGGAAATCTACAACGCGGCCGGTGAGCTGCGTACGGTGATCTTCTGGGTCGTGCCATTCCGAAAGCGTGACGGATCACCGGGTGGCACCGTGACTACACACATGGATATCACGGAAGTTCATCAGGCGCGCCAGCGTGCATTGGCCGTGGAACGGCAACTGAAGGATGTGACGGACAGCCTGCCGGTTGTGGTGTTCCAAAGCCGTCGTAGTCCGCTTGAACCCTGGGGGACGATCGTATATGCGGCTGGCGATGGCGAAGGTACGATCGGGCGCAATACAAGCGCGCTGCTTGGCAGATCCGCGCCGCTGAGTGAATTGCTTCGACCTGAGGACCTGAGCAGGATGCGCGAGGCCATCGCTCATGCCGAAGCATCTCATTCACCAGTGGAGTTCGAGGCTAGGCTGTCCGCTCCCCAGGACGACCGCTGGGTGCAGCTGCGCGCGGTGTCGCGCCGTGAGGGGAATGACCTGTTCTGGAATGGCGTAATTTCCGATATCACGGAACGCCGCCGCCAGGCCGACGCCTTGCGGGAAGCAAAGGAGGCAGCGGAAGCGGCATTGCGCGCCAAGGAAGGCTTCCTCGCAATGATGAGCCATGAAATCCGTACACCGATGAATGGCGTGCTGGGTCTTGTCGAGCTGCTCGAGAATACGCTCTTGACCACCGACCAGCGCCGGATGCTCGCGCTTGCCAAGGAGTCCGGCACAGGGCTCGCCCAGATCCTTGATGACATTCTGGACTATGCCAAGATTGAAGCCGGCCGCCTGACTATCATTCCCGGTCCGCTGGACTTGCGCGAGCTGTTCGACAGCGTGGTCAGCCTGCTGTTGCCACAGGCACGGAAAAAAGGCGTTCAGCTTCGCTTGGCTGTCGCCAGTGACGTACCCGCAACCATCCACGCGGACGGTATCCGCTTGCGGCAGATCCTCTTCAACCTGTTCGGCAATGCCATCAAGTTCACGGATCGTGGCAGCGTCACGCTGCGCGCCAGTGTGGAGACCGCCGAGAACCAGGCCGCCGTGATTGTCATCAACGTGGAAGACACCGGCATCGGCATTCCCAAGAAGGACATTCAGCGACTGTTTGCACCGTTTGTACAGAGCGAACGAAGCTCCACGCGCCGCTTTGGTGGCACCGGGCTGGGATTGACCATCTCTCGTCAACTGGCGGAGCTGATGCATGGCGACCTGACCCTGGAAAGCGAGGAAGGAATCGGTACCTGCGCGACATTGCGCTTTTCGAGCTCCGTACTCTGCCAGACCTACAACCTGCCGCGCTTTGCCGGCCGGACAGCCGTGATTCATGCACGCTCGGCCGCCGTCGCGGAAAGTGTGGCGGCGTGCGCATCGGCTGCGGGGATGCAGGTATCCACCAAGGTACCGGAAGTAAGCGCCAAAAGTGGGAAATTCATCATATTTTCTGATGCCGACGAGGGCCTCGTGCGCGCCCACGGGGACCATGTCATTCGGCTGACGGATGTGCCGAAGGAGATTGGCTTCAGTTCGGATGCTGGGCGTGTCACACTCAGCATAAACCCGCTCAGTTGGACAGCGTTCCTTTCGGCCGTGGAAGCGCTACAGGGCCAGAATGAAGATGCGCTTGACGCTCGCCAGCAGCAGTGGCCGTTGGCCGAGGCGCGCCAGGTTGCTAGACGAATCCTGGTTGTGGAAGATCATCCGATCAATCGAGAGGTGATCAGGCAGCAGTTGCAACTGCTCGGCTACACAAGCACGATGGTGGAGAATGGCAAGGAAGCCCTGCTGGCCTTGCAGGACGGCCGGTTTGACCTGGTGCTGACAGACTGCCACATGCCGGAAATCGACGGATTCGAGCTGACGAGGGCTATCCGCTCAAGTTCGATTGCGGCGGTGCGGACCATGCCCGTGGTAGGCATTACCGCAACCACCGTCAGGGAGGAGCACTTGCGCTGCATCGAGGTGGGTATGCAGACGGTGGTGTTGAAACCCACCACGCTTGCTGCATTGCAAGACGCTCTGGCCCGCGCCCTTGGCGATGAGGTTGATAGTAGCGCAACGAAACAGGCTTCGCCGCATGCGCTTCCTGGCGAGGATCCAACGGCTCACACCATCGATGTCGGTCAGATTGTTGAGATGCTAGGGCCGATGCTGGCCAGCGAGCAAGGACGTAAGACACTGGTGCAGTCCTTGCGCGACGACCGCGCAGACCTGGTAGGTTGTCTGGCTAGCGGGTCCAGACCGCAACTGCGAAATTGGTGTCACAAGGTAGGCGGGGCGCTTTCAATGCTGGGGCAACCCACAGTCAACGAGGCCATGAATCGCTTCTCCGGCGTCGTTCGGAAGGAAGGCAAGGCCCAGATCAACAGGGCGGCGACTCATGTGTTGAGCCTGCTTGACTACCTGATATTGAACTTTGAGCGTGTGTGTGGGGAGCAGGGTAGTTCCCAGTTGCCAGCATGACGGCATCATGGGCTTGATGCGGCTACCAGCCGCCGTGAACTATAGGACGGAAACAATGACAATTCGAGTAATTCTGGCCGATGACCATCCACTGATCTTGTTCGGTGTCCGGCAGGTGCTGGGGCAGGTGACAGGGATCTCGGTCGTGGCCGATGCGGCCAATCCAAGGGCACTGACGGAAAAGCTTGAGTCGCCAGGCTGCGATGTGCTGGTGACCGACTACGCCATGCCGGGCAAGAACGGGCCGGATGGCCTGGTGATGCTGAATTCGATACGCACCAAGTTCCCACGTGTTCGTGTGGTCGTATTGACTACGCTTGAGAACCTTGGACTGGTGATGAGCATGCAGGGCGCAGGTGTCATGGCAGTGCTGAACAAGCGAGATGACCTCGCCGAGTTGCCAGCCGCAGTCAATGCCGCCTTTCAGGGACGACGCTACCTCAGCACGTCGCTGCAGAGGCAAATTGAAGAGAACGTTGTCGACGTACCGCAGAAGGGGGAGTCCATCGCCACGCTTAGTCCGCGCGAGATGGAGGTGATTCGGCTGTATGTTCGTGGGATGTCTACGACAGAGGTTGCTCGCCATTTGCATCGCAGCGTGAATACCATCAGTACGCAAAAGCACAGCGCCATGAGAAAACTCGGTATCGACAACGATTCCGAGCTTTATGCCTATGCGATGGAACATGGGCTGAGCACGTGATGCGTCGTGTGTGACGGTCATCATCGAGACAGCTGGATCGGTAGTCCCCTCGGTGCACGGCAATCCCTGCCACATAAGCGGTGGTGCTCACGTTCAACACGCCAGACGATGCTGCCGGTGCGTGCGATGGGGCCTTTGGCGCGTTCATCATACTGCCGAGGCTGGCGAACGTTGGCCCAACGACTGCCTGAAGGCGTCGCCGCCCGTCATGCGATCGGCATGGTTTCTCATCATGTCGCAGGTGATGTCACGCCCCCAGTAGGACAGCGCAAGCATCGACAATGTAAAGATGAAAACGGCGAATATACCAACAGCCATGGAGGCGAATATCATAATGTGCAGATCAGATATAAATTATATTTTGGCTTGAGGCCACCGGGTCATGACCAAGTTGCCTTGCCGTAACTCCTGTAAAGATTATTGGTGTGCTCGATATTTTCCGCAATGGAACTATTTCTAAAGCCGGCATTATTAATATTAATATATTCTCATATTAAAAATAATAACTTCACTCCGTCTTGGTTTGACTCCCCACGCCCAAGCTGGTGCAAGGGGAGCAGAACTGCTAAAAACTCAAGCGAGACAGAGGGCATTCGGGCACGAGCGCGCCAGGGAAGGCGGGTATGTCTAGACGAGCGAGATCTCAACGGCCAAGATGGAGGAGCGTCACCTCCAGGGCGCTATCAGTGCCATCGGCACGCGGAAGTGCACACAATGTGAAACCTTGGCGCTGGCAGCACTACGAGGGGCACCTAGCCTATGTCATCGAGATCGAAATTTGTGTTTATCGTTAGGGCGGCGCCGGTTGCATCAGCAGTCCGTGCACAGCCGCGTGTCGGTATAGATCGAAGTCGCTGTGAACGCACATTTTCTTCTTAATGGCGGTTTTCTGCGTGCTGACGGTCTTTACGCTGCGCCCAAGCAGAAGAGCTGTCTCGCTCACGGATAGTCCGGCAGCGAAGAGGCCGAGCACTTCCACTTCCCGCGGCGTCAGCCGTTCAAGCCACTGGAGCTGGGAGCCATAGGATGTACTCCCAAGCGCATGCTCCGCCACAGGGGAAAGATACCTGGCGCCACCGGCGACGGCTTTGATTGCATGGACCAGATGGGACAGCATGTCGCCCTTGCTGACCACGGCATCTATTCGCAGACGCATCAAGCCGGCGACTATCTGCGGTTCCGCAAATGCCGTATAGGCCACCAGACGGACATTGGGATGCTTGTTCAAGATGGTGACGAACAGCCGCCATCCGTCGTCGGATTCGCCTGGCATGGCGTAGTCCGCAACCACCACGTCGCACTCGGTCTCCTCTAGTAGGGAAAGCAAGGCGGATGGTGTCTTCGCTGTGCCAACGATGTCGAATCCACTCTCCTGCGCGAGTAGGGACTGCAGTCCACACAAAACAAGTGGATGATCATCTGCTAACAGGAGCTTCATTCTGGTCCTCCGGACATCTGCCTTTTTTTGGGGTGTGAAAGTACGTATGGCGAATGCCACGAGTCGGAGTCAGATTAGAAGATTCAGGGGTCCATTACCAATAGAAGTCCTATGATTCATGCCTCATGCATTGCAGCAATCTTCAACAATTGCATGAAACTGACGGAAGACCAGCCCGGTGCGATAATTGCCGGCGACGGGGAACGACAAAGATCTGTATCGGGTTCTTGAGTGGAGTCGGACACTGCCTCCTGCCAATTGCCATGTTCGATACTCAATGAATCCTGTTCTCGCTGGAGCCCGCACGCACTCTCCCCGCCGCCAGCTTTGAGCGCCGTGCCCCGGCCCTATCTCGTGCGAGATCTTCAAGGGCTGACCGACTTTGCCAGTGGCCCCGATCATCGTGTTCACGTGTAGCCTGGTCAGCCCCGCTTGCTGACCAGGCTCATGAAAGGCGTGCCAACGCCCGGCCCAGCGGGGGGGGGCTGAGTGCATATCGACGCAAGACAGGTGCAACCGCTATTCGCGGTTCAGTTCGACGGTATCTTGGCAGTTGCCGAGATGAGTGGCGATGCGATCCATGCTTGCGAGCAACTGACGCCCGGCAGGGTCAACGGCTTGGACATCCCCTTGCTGCACAGTGCGTTGAAATTGCGCCAACGCCGTGGTCAGAGGCGCGTAGTGGAGAACGGCCGCAGCGCCGGACACCCGATGCGCCCATTGGCGCAAGGCATTCACGTCTGGCGCAGGAGCTGTCAGCAAGGCGGCGAGGGCCGCCATATCGTCCCGAGCCGAGGCAGCGAACATCGCCAGGAGTTGGCGCACCGCTGACGCAGAGCCCAGCTCGCGCTGCAGCTTGTCATACGATGGCGGGGGCAATTCGGCGTCTGCCAGCAGTGTCGACGGCTGCGGGACGCCGGATGTGGCCAGGCGCCCCGGAGGAAGCGGCAGGCACGCAGGTGCCCAGCGCTGCAAGCAGGCACGTAAGGCGTGCAACTGCACCGGTTTGCGCAGGTAATCATCGATGCCTACCGTTCGACTGTGTTCAATCTCGGCCATATCGACGCTGGCCGTGATGCAGACGATCGGCATGCGCGGAAAGCCGCGCCCCTGTTCGTCGGCCCGAATTGCCGCAGCCAGCGCGAAGCCATCCATGCCTGGCATATGGCCGTCCGTCAGGACAATGGCCGGCCGACTCTCATGGTACAGCGCAAGGGCCTTGTCACCATCGGGAGCAAGCTCACAAGTGCAGCCCAGCAGGTTCAACTGGCTGAGGATCACGTGGCGGTTGACTGGATTGTCCTCGGCGACGAGGATCAGCGCGCCCTCCTGCAAGGCAACCTCGCGCGAACGCGGCATGGGCGCCTTCTCGTCGGCCGGTCCATCTGTGTCCGGCTCGCCGGTTAGAGCTGCACGACACGCCGCACGTAGCGCGATTGTGCTCAAGGGGTTGGCACTCAGGAAGACCGCTTCGCCTGCCATCCGATAGCCCGCCGGCTCCCGTTGGTCGCCAACCTGGACGGCCGGCACATTGCGGAATGCGGCGGGCGTCGCGGCGCCGACGTCCTGCAGCAAGAGATCGACCACGCTGGTTGCACGCAGTTCGGCCGGCGTGACCATGGCAGGATCGAGCATGTGCACCTGCATGCCAAGCGCCGACAGGCCATCGGCCACACCGCGTGCCACGGTCGGCGTGCGCAGCATCACCACCGCCCGGACGTTCGACAGCAGTTTGTCGACGCTGCGCGCCATCTCAACATCCAGCGGCAGACGCAACGTCATCGCGGTGCCCTGGCCCGGCTCGCTCTCCAGTTCGATCAAGCCATCCATCAACTCCACCAGCCGCTTGCTGATGGTCAGCCCCAGTCCACTGCCGCCAAAGCGCCGGGTCGTGGAGAGGTCTGCCTGCACAAACGGCGAGAAAAGCTTCTGTTGGGCGGCCGCATCGATGCCAATGCCGGTGTCGCAGACGACGATGTGCAGGGTCTGCCTGTGATCCGCCTCGGCTTGCACATCGATCTCCAGCGACACCTCGCCCGTCTGCGTGAATTTGATGGCATTTCCTACGAGGTTGAACAGCACCTGCCGCAGTCGCACGCTGTCGCCGTAGTGCCGCGCGGCAACGCGCTCGCCAATCCGGCTGCGCAGCAGCAGGCTCTTGTCGTGCGCCTTGCTGGCCAGCAGGCCAAGCGTCACGTCGCACAGCTCACGCAAATCAAGTGGCGCGTGCTCGAGTTTCAGCTTTCCCGCCGCAATCTTGGAGACGTCGAGGATGTCATCAAGGATCTGCATCAGCACGCCCGCCGATTCCTGGATCATCCTCACCATGGCACGCTGTTCGTCGCCCAACTGGCTACTCGCCAGCACTTCGGCCAGCCCAAGCACGCCGCTCATCGGCGTGCGGATCTCATGGCTCATGATGGCGAGAAAACGCTCTTTGTCCTGCATCAGCGCGTCGGCAGCCGCGCGTGCGGCTGCCAGTTCGGCGTTGCGCACATGTTCTTCGGTGACATCGGTCCAGTAGCCATTCCACAGCGTGGTGCCATCGGCTTCGCTGCGCGGCACCGCGCTGACTTTCAGCCAACGCTCCTGAGCTGCAAGAATGCGGAACTCGGCCGTCAACGGGGTGAGTTCGCGCGCCGAGATGGTGACGGCGTGCAGGAGTCCAGGCAAGTCCTCGAGCAGGACATAGCGCCCGAGCAGGTTGGGATCACTGCGCAGCGCATCGCGGCTCACCCCGCTCGGCAGCCCGAAGTCCCCGCCGAGGAAGGGACAACTCATATTGCCATCCGCCGTCCGCCGCATCTGGAACACCATGGCTGGCAGATTGCGGGTGACATCTTCGATGCGGCGCTGTGCTTCGACAACCTCGGTGATGTCCACGATCGCGCTGACTGTGCTCTCGATGACACCTTGGGCATCGTGCACCGGTCGTTGCCAATACAACGCGTGCCGGGCCACGCCCCGCGGATCAGTAAACTCCAGGCGCTCGCCGTTCCGCGCCGTGCTCGACTGTTGCATGCGCAGCGCTGCGTCCGCGAGAGTGCCGGTGCGCCCTGGCTGGTCGACGATTTCCTCCAGAGTGCGACCGATCGTCACATGGGCCGCTACGTCGAGGTACTGGACCAGTGCGTTGTTGACGTGCCGGTAGCGTAGCTCTGCGTCGCGCACCGCGATGGGTATTGGCAACATATTCAGTAGCACATCGCGCATGCGCGCCTGTGCTGCGAGTTCGGCCTCACGCTCGCGCAAGTCGCGGCGCAGGCGAAACATCAGCAGTGCGGCGGAGAGCAGCAAGGTCAATACCGACAAGGCAAGGATGACGATTATCCAGGACGCCAGGGGGAGGGATTCGGAAGACTGCGCGATAGCCGATGGCGACACCAAGGCGATCAACCAGCCGTGGATCAGCCGGAAGGCGGGGCGCCTGAGTGATTCTTGCGTTACAGAGGGGGGCAGGGCCATTGTGTCTCTCTCCGCCGGTGCATCCGGCGTCGCCTCAAGCATAGATCGGGTTATCTGTCCGAGTCCGGATAATTTCCTTCTACCCTTATTTCAATGCGTTGGCGCGCGCCATGCAGACGAGGCCGGCTTGCGCCGCCAAGCCGATGTCTGCCGGAAAGCCGGGCCGCATCGAGCGACCCAGCCCCCGGATACCAAGCGGGCGCCGCGAATGCGGTCAAGCATCCCCAGCCTGGGGCCCCGACCCGTATGCGGGCGAGGGCGGAGCGGGTATCGGCGTCGCATAGCCCATCACTGTTGCCAGCAACGGCCATCGCCGCGCAGCCGCCACCGTCTCGACCTCACCTTGCTGGTCGAAATACCGTCCCGCTTCAAAGCCGTCGACATGCTGCGCCAGCACATCGACGTCGCTAAAGGCGATTGCCGCCTTGCGTAAGCCAAGGGGCTTGTTCATTGCTGCTCCACCCAGACACCGTCCGGTGTATGAATCACGTAGCCCTTGGTGCGCTTCATCGTGACCGTGCCTTCGTTCTCCCCAACCATCTGCGTTTGCGGAAGGTCTTCGGCATAGCGGGACAGCACTGGCACACCCTGGCGGAACGGGCTGTCGGCAACGAGATTGAACACCAGTTGGGACAAGCCGAGGAAACTCGTCGGCGCGTCGATCGTCACCGGATCGGGTGTCGCCGTGGTTGGCAGCCCCACCAGTTTCACGCCGACCGGAACATGGATGATGTTGGGCGTGGGAATCTCGCGCAGGCCCGATATCTGGTGTTTGTCGCCGCGCAGCGCGGCGCCGTGCTCCGGCACGAAGATCACCACGGCCTTGCGGCCGGACTTGCCGATCGTGTCGATAATCCGGTCGACGTCGTCGAGCAGGGCCTTCAACCGCAGCGGGTATGACTCGATGCTGCTCAGCCGCTTGTCGGGCAGGCGGTTGCCATCGTGCAGCGTGACCGTGTTGTAGTAAAGCGCCACGGGCCCCTTGTCCTGCGCCAGTCGCTGCTTGTACCAGTGATCGAACGTGTCGAAGTCGCCCAGCACGGGTGAATCGTCAAACGCGCGCATGGCTACCGGCACGCCATCGTTGGATGCCGGCTTGACGCCCTCCACGCCAATCTCGTTTTCCACATACGTGCGGAAGTTGTCAAAGCGGCCATCGTGGTTCATCAGGATGTGTGGCGCGAAGCCGGCCTGTGCCAGATCGGAGAATAAATGGCATTCGGCTGACGCGGGATCGTAGAGATCCTTGTGCGGCTGCTGGCCGCACGCCGCGCGCAATACCCGGATCGCCGCCGGACCGCTATAGCTGGCGGCAGCACTGAAGTTCTTGAACAGGAAGTCGAAGCGTGACAGCAGCGGGTGGTTGAGGCTCTTGGCGGCGTCCAGGTCATCCCATGACAACGAGCAGATATGCAGCACGATGACGTCGAACTGCGCGTCCGGGGTGGCGGTCAGCGGCGACACCAGGGCCGAGCGCTGTGCCTCCTGCTGGCGGAAGGCGGCCAGGATGGCGTCGTAGTTACCCGTTGTGCCGATGTCCGCGCGCGGGGAATCGGCGGCTCGCGCGGCGATCTGGTTGGTGCTCGCCCCCGGTGGCGCGATGCCAGGGCCATACCAGAACAGCATGGCGAACAGCGCGATCAGCACCAGCGTGGTGGTGCGAATCCAGCGGTTGACCAGGAGGTAGGCAAGTACCACCACCACCGCCAGCACTGCCATCTGCACCGATACGAACCGCTGCGCCAGCTCCAGCAGGTATGCCGGCGTGAAGGCCGCAATACTGGAGAACTGCGAGACCAGCCGCTCGAACGGTGGCAGCGCGGATTCCCGCCAGGCCAGTGCGGCGCCAATCAGGATGGCAAGTACCTGCCGGAACACGCGCAGGATGCGCGACTCCATCGGCACCACCAGCAGCAGGGCGAAAATCAGGTTCACGATCCATATCGGTTGCATTTGCCCAATATGGAACAGATAGAGCTTGAGGAAAAAGTAGAGGTTCCAGAGTCCCATGGCGTCTCGCTGGGGTTCGGGGGTGGTCAGGGCATGCGCGACCGGCGCCGCGCGATGACGAGTTCGACCGCATCCATGAAGGCATCGTAGAGCCGCAGGAGGCCCTGGTAGCCCATTTCGATCACTTCCTTGAGGCTGCGCAGCGGTGCGTCGGCGCGTTCGTCGTCGAGCCAGTCGATCCAGGCATCGGCGCGGCCGAACGTGCACTGGATCAGCTGTGTTTCGCGCTCGATAGTCAAGTCCTCCATGCGCACCCCGAGGTGACGGTTGACGTTGCGCGTGACCACGGCGGGAAAGTGATAGGTACGCGTCCCGCGCGACAGGCACACGCCCAGGCGCGCACCTTCTTCCAGGGGAACGTCGATCGGCAGCACCACGCCCAGGCCGCCCATCGAGTAGTTCTCGGTCTTGCATGCGAGGGTGCGGCCATCGCCCAGCAACAACGTGGCCGGCACGCGCATCGGGATGCGATGCGACACGCGCACCTGCCGCGCCTCGCGCGCCACGCCGACCGCCGCGCCGAGCATGATCAGGTTGAACAGCGCCCATCCCATGTTCATCAGCACCGTGGCCGGCTCCTCGGTACCGCCAAGCAGCATCGCCACACCAACGCCAAGGCCGATCACGTTGAGCCCCAGCAAGGCCAGATAGGGCTTGGAGATGGTCCAGTCCAGATAGTCGTCGGCAATTTTCCCGCCCTTGGCGGTCACGTTGAACTTGCCGGCGCGCGGGTTGATGAAGGCCATGGTGGTCGGCAGGACGATGTACCACGCCAACACCGATTCGTAGACCTCCGCCCAGAACGAATGGCGAAAGCGGCCCTGCAGCCGGGAATTGGTGATGTTGGCGATCATCAGGTAGGGCAACACGTAGGCCATGATCATCAGTGCCGACGTGTTGATGACGTGCAGCCCGAAGTACAGGTAGGCGATCGGCATGGTCAGGAAGATCAGCCGGGGAATGCCGTAGAAGAAGTGAAGCATGGCGTTGCTGTAGCACAGCCGCTGGAACAGCGACAGGCCCTTGCCCAGCATCGGGTTGTCGACGCGGAAGATCTGCGCCATCCCGCGCGCCCAGCGGATACGCTGGCCGATATGCGCCGACAGACTTTCGGTGGCCAGCCCGGCGGCCTGCACGGTTCGCAGGTACGCGCTGTTGTAGCCGCGCCGATGCAGCTTCAGCGCCGTGTGCGCGTCTTCCGTGACGGTTTCCACCGCGATGCCGCCGATTTCGAGCAATGGCGCGCGCTTGATGACCGCGCACGAGCCGCAGAAGAACGTGGCATTCCAGAAGTCGTTGCCATCCTGGATCAGCCCATAGAACAGGCTGCCTTCGTTCGGTACCCGCCGGAAGGTGTCGAAGTTGCGCTCGAACGGATCGGGCGAGAAGAAATGGTGCGGTGTCTGTACCAGCGCGCACTGCGGGTCGGCCAGAAACTCGCCCATCGTCATCTGCAGGAACGAGCGCGTGGGGATGTGGTCGCAGTCGAAGATCGCAATGTAGTCGCCGTCGGTCTTCGGCAGCGCGTGGTTGATATTGCCCGCCTTGGCGTGGCGGTTGTTGTCGCGCGAGATGTAGCCGACCCCCGCGGCTTCGGCAAACTCGCGGATCGCGGGGCGTCGCCCATCGTCGAGAATGTAGACGCGCAGCTTGTCCGCGGGCCAGTCCATGCTGCGTGCCGCAAACACGGTGGGCTGGATCACGTTCAGCGATTCGTTGTAGGTCGGGATATAGACGTCGATGGTGGGCCACCGCGCCGGGTCTGTCGGCAGCGATTTCGGATCGCGATGCAATGGCCACGCGGTCTGCAGGTAGCCCAGTGCCAGCACCAGCCACGTATAGCATTCGGCCGCGTAGAGCAGGTAGCCGACCACGGCTTCGGTGGGGCTCGCAAACTGGAGTGTTTGCGTGGAACGCCACCAGATGTAGCGGATCGCCATCAGCGCGGAAATGGCGATCATCGTGATCGTGGCCAGCCGCCCGGGAACGCGTCGCACCACGGCCAGCACCGTCCAGACCAGGGCAAACATCAGCAACTGGCCGGTAAGCGGGAGCGGGGTGGTGCCGATGACCGCGGTGGCAACGGCGGCGAGCAGCAGCGAAATCGGCAGGATAAACGGAATCCGCCCAACGGATGCGGCGAGCGACTCCATGACCTGCGCCACGCGGTCCCAGTTCGCGCGCGGCACGAACGACAGGACCTTGCGGTGCAAGCGCCAGCCGGCATGCCACACGGGCTCCAGCACCCGGTCAAGCCAGCGGCGCAGCCAGCCGACGCGTTCTGGCGCAGGCGCGGCGCGCTGCCTGCGCGGATCGGCGGCCAGCCGAGACCGGGGCTTGGGCGGACGGATGAACAGGCGCCACAGCCACGCGCCAGCCGTCCGGCGCTTGCCCATGCCGAGCCGGGCCACCGCGCGTCGGTAGATCAGCGCCGACCATTGCGCCGGAATATCAGGCTTGCCGGCACGCGGCGGCTGAAAAAACAAGCGCAGTAGCCAGTCGCGCGGATCGGCAACGCGAACCACGCCGATCTCGCGCGCCACCCGATTACGCGCATTCGCGAGCATGCCAACAAGAGACAGCCTGCGCGTGCTCATGAACGAGGCCCCGGTTGCGTGCTGTCGAGCCATGCGGACAACCACGATGCGAGTCCGTTCAGGTCATGCGCGGCCTGCGAGTGCGGCGTGCTGCGACAGAAGGCCTCGCTGCGTGCCAGCGCTTCGGCCACGCCGATGTCCTCGTGCACGTGATAGGGCAGCATGGCCTCGCCGAGCGTCGCCTGCAGCAATGCCACGATATCCACGTGGAGCTGACGCGCCGGCTGCAGGCGCGTCGCCACGTAACGCACCGACTTGCCTTCCGTCGCAAGCGTGTCAACGAGACGTTTTAGCGTCAGGCACGTTTCCGGCTGTGCCGGCACGAGCACGAGCACGAGATCCGCGGCAGCAACGGCCTGGCTCGCATGAGGCGATGGCCACGGCGCGCTGTCGATCAGCGTGACGCCTCGCGCGGGAAGATCCACTTGTGCCACCAGCCGCGCGAGCCAGTCCGGTGCGGCATGCGCGTGCGCGCCGTCCGTGCTGCCTTGGCCCCACGGCACGAACAGCACGCCATCGTCGCTGCGTTGTCCGGCTCGCGCCCAAGCGCCTGGCGCGGCGTTGTCGAGATAGCGGCTCAGGCCATCGACAGCGACCTCGCGCTGGCCGAAATGAAAGCCCAGCACGTTGCGCGGATCGCATTCGAGCGCGAGCACCGAATGCTCGCGCGAGGCCAGCAGTGACGCCAGCTCGGCCGTCAACGTGCTGCGGCCCGCGCCGCCGGTGGTGGAAACGATAGCCACCGTTGTCATGGACGGCCTCCGTCGCCCGCGCTGCGCCTGCCGCGAATCACCATGGCGTTGAGCTGAGGGGGCAGTCGCACCGCGCGTCGTGGCCGCGGCGCCGTCCAGCGGGGCAACCAGTGCAACAGATGAAAGCGCCACGTCAGCCAGGCCAGCGGTGCGGCCAGAATCAATCCCCAGATGAAATAGCCAAGAAAGATACGCATGGGTCAGCCCTGTGGTTTGAGCGGCACCGGGTGGCGCTGCGGCAGTGCGCGCGGGCCCGTGCCCGATGATGATTCGCCAGGCGCGATCGGTGGCAACATTGACGCAAGTGCCCGGGCCGGATCCGCCACGGCCGGGGGCGTTGCGCCGGTGTCCGTTGCGGGAGTCGGCTCCCGGTGCGGCAGCCAGTTGCTGTAGTCGGGCGGCGGATACAGCGCGATATCGGCCTCGAGCCTCGCCAGCGTGGTGGCGATCGACGCATTGTCGCCACTGCGCAGGTCGCCCTGGAACATCGCGGCCATCGGGCGCTGGAACACGCGTTTGCAGACTGCGTCGACATCGTCCATGCGGCAGGCGAAGAAGAACGCATAGATGCTGTCGCTGCCGGCCGTGCAGAGGTCGCCGGCGCGGCTCATCGTGCAGGCGTGCAGGGCGTCGATATGGGCGACCTCGGGCAACAGCGGCAATTGCAGCAGCACGTGTGGCAATCGGACCATGCGGCTGCGCTCGACCGCATCGCGCACCAACGCGACAAACGTGTTGGCCGCGACATAGCCGGATGCCGACGTGGTCAGCACTGCCGACAGCGCGCTGTGATAGTCGGCCAGAATCGGCCGCGAGAACGCCTGCCCCTGCAAGCCATCGATCGTGCCCTGCATCCGCGCGAACGGCGTGCGCTGGGCCACCACAGCGTTGGCCCCAAGGTTCAGCATCAGCAGCTCATAGTGCTGGCGCATCGCCTCGCGACTCTCGCGCACCACGATCTTGAGGGCGCGCCCCGCGTTGCGCCGCAAGCGGTGTACCTGGCCGGCGAGCGTCTCCAGGTCGCGGCTGCCCGCATAGTGCAGGATCACCGTGGCGGCAACGGACTGGCTTGCCGTCGCGACCGCCGCCTCGTTGCTATCGACCACGCGCCAGCTTTCGGGAAGGTAGCGCTCGCGCAGCACTGCATCGCGGCTGGCGATCACGCGATCTTCGTCCGGGGCGAGCATCCCCGCCTCCTCGATGGTGTCGCCATAGGTATCCGATGCCACCATCAGGCGATGCTCGTGCGGCGCAAAGCGCAGCCGGATGATCTCGCCAGCCACCACGCTCTGGTTATCGCGCCAGAAGGCGATTTGCCACGCATATTGACCGTGCTGCTGCGACAGCTGCACCGCACCCGCGAAGCGCCCGTGAAAGCCCTGGAGATCGGGCGGCAGTTGTCCTGGCTCCAGCGCCGGCGGCGCCATTGTCAGCAGTACGCCGCAGCGCTCGCGCGCGCACCACTCATTCAGGCGCATGCCTTCCTGCGCAAGGGCAGCGGCATCCTGCCAGCTGAAGAACGCTTCGGCGGCTTCGATCAGGAACATCGTGCCACGCGCACCGCATTGATCGACGAGCGCCTGCAGCGCTTCCATCAGCACATCGATACCGACGCGCCCGGGCTGCGCACGCAGCACACAGAGGTTGGCGCGCGAATGCAACGCACGATTGGCGTCGATGTCCAGTCCGTGCTCGCGCAGCGCCGCGGCGATGTCGTCCGCATGACGCGTCGACAGGACGCTCGCGGGTCCGCGCAACGCGGCAGCCGCCGTTTGCCAGAAAAATGCATCGCGCGCAGGCGAGGGCTGGGCGTAAACGACATGCGCGTGGCCAGGCGCCAGCGCGGCCAGCGCAGGCGGGAGCCCCTCGATGGCGAGCTGGGTGCGCGCCTGCAGCCGTGCGAGCAGCGGTTTGCGGGGCGAGGGAGCGAGATGTCGTTCGACGTCGTTCATCAGGGGCTCGATAGGCAAGCTCAACAGTTCACTCAGTATGCCGAATACGGCCGCACAGGCGTGGGCGGGAACGGCACCGGCACCTGTTGCTTGTCGAACAGGTAGCGGATCCAGGCCATCGCGCGATTCGGCGCGTAGTCGCGCGAGCGGTCGATCGAAAAGCCCGCACCGGCGACCCAGCGCGGCGCGAAAGTGTATTCCACCGTGGCGGCCAGCGTGTAGCTGAAGCCGCCGCCCGAGCCGCCCTTGTAAGTGGCATTGCCGCTCAAGGCCTGCAGGTCGGGTCGGGTCGGGAAGTACGGCACATCGTTTTCATAGGTGAAGGACCAGCCGGCCGAACCCCGCAGGCGCCACGACCATTTTGCGTAGCGGCCGGTCCAGTCCAGCGGAATGCCGAACGACACGTAGCGCTGCGGGCTGTAGTAGCCGCCATGACCAAAGGTGTAGAAGCGCTGGTTGTCGGAGTAGTGCCAGTAATTGAGCACAAGACCGCTCATTACCCGTTGATCTCGCTGTGTGTAGACCGGCACATCGAAACCGGTGCGCACGGTGACTTCGCGGTTTGTCTTCACGTTGTCACCGGTGTAGAGGCCGAGGCCAAGATCGGCAAACAGTCCAATGCGGCCCACATCGCGTGCATAGCGCAGGTGGACGCCGTTGCGCACGACGCCACCCCAGTGCTCGCCGGTGACCGGGTCGACGGCGCCCGCATACGAAATCAGCGAACTCGTCACGGCGCGGCGCGAGATGTCAGCGGTGATCGACGATTGCCCGAGATCGGCGCGGTAGCGGAATCCGCCAACGATGTTCTGCTCGGTGAAGCCCAGCGGCGTGGTGCCGATATCGGCGCGCCAACTGTTGTAGGCGCCATCGAATTCGTAGCCGGCAGCCAGTGCCACGCCCTTGTCGTTCTGGCCGATTGCTCCGAGCCCGGCATTGCCAAGGGCCGGGATCTTGCCGAATGGCAGGTTGCTGACGCTCTGGTTGGCCTGCAGCGTGCCGGCGTCAAGCAGCACCGTATCGGCGTGGAAGAAGACATGGCCGGTGTAGCCGTGCGGAATGCGCACGTAGAGCGGAATCTCGGTCGCATTGAGTCTGGAGATGCCGTCGTCGCCGGACTTGTTCGACTGCATGACCGCGCTCGCCACCTCGCCCTGGCGCCGCGCGTCCAGTCCCGCGAGGGCGCGTTGCGCCGGCGTGCCGTCCGGTCCGGGTAGCGCGCTTTCGCGTTGTTCCAGGCCGAGCGCGGTGCGATACAACTGCGCGGCGTCGTTGAAGTCGCCGCGCGATTGGGCAACGCGGCCACGCTGCACGGTAATGTCGGCGCGATTGGGAAAGCGTGCATCGAGGGCGTCGACGACAGCGCTCGCTTCGTCCTCTCGACGCATCGCCGTCAGGCGTCGCGCCACGGACAGCCGCGTGTCGATGTCGTCCTCCGACGCTTCGGACAGCACCGTGCGCACGATGCCGAGCGCCTCGTCGGTGCGGCCCATGCGCTCATACTGCCGCGCCAGCGTCAGGCGGGCGCCGGCGTCTTGCGGATTGGCGGCCAGTACCCGGCGCGCCGCATCGGCGGCACCGTCATAGTCGCCGGCGGCTTCGCGCAGGTCCGCGAGTTCCAGCAGCCAGCGGCGGTCGCTCTGCTGCCCGGCAGGGACGGCATACAGAACCTGCTGCGCGCGCTTGAGATCGCCGGCAGCGATTTGCCGGTCGGTCTCGCGGATCGCCAGCCGCAGCGACTGGTCGGCAAACTCGGCCCGCTGCCCGGCCGTGATGCCGGGCAGGGCGAGCGAATCGGCGATCCACTGGCGCAACGCCTCGTCGCGATCCGCCGCGGCCAGCAATTCGCCATAGCGCAGGCGAATGTCCAGATGAGGCGCTTCCGGGTGCGCGGCCAGCCAGTCGCTGACCAGATGCAACCCGGTTTCCGTCTCGCCGAGCGCAATCCACTCACGCCCGATCGAGGCCAGCATCTGGGGATCGTCGCGCGCTTCGTTCGCGGCCTGATTCAGCAGCGCACGGGCTTCATCGTCGCGGCCCTCCGCCACGCGCAACCGTGCATCGCGCAGCATCCGCTGGGCGGCGAGGTTGTGCGCGAGGTTCCGCATGCCATCCGAGCGTTCGGCTTCCGGTATCGCCACCAGCGCCGTCGTGGCGCCATCGATATCATCCACGCTGTTCAGATAGAGCGCGGTGGCATAGCGCATGTCGCCCGACGTCGCGACCTTCAACCCGTCCTCCATCACGGCACGACCCAGCGCGGGCAGGCCGAGATCGCGATAGACCCGCGCCAGCGTGTAGCGCACCCACGGTGCTTGCGGCTGCAGGCCGATCGAGGCTTCCAGCTTGGCAATGGCCGGGCTGCGCTTCTCTTGCACAAGCAGCCGCTCGGCCTGCACGGACAGCAGGTCGGCCCGCATCTCGCGCATCTCCGTTGCCGAGCCACGCATGCATCCTTCCGTGCTGGCGATCAACGGGCCAATCTCGTCGTCACGATGCTGCTTCTGCAGCAGTTCGACCAGCGTGCGCAATGCGCCGATATCGGGCTTCGGGCGGGCCAGCATCTGGCGCAGCAGCGTCTCGGCCTCGGCATCCTTGTTCTGCGCGACCAGCGCCTCGGCGAGAATCGCCTCGGCGTTCTCGTTGCCGGGCTGTCGTGCAAGCGCCTGGCGCGCAAGGACCTCTGCTTCCGCGGGCTTGCCCTGCTTGTTGGCATCGCGCGCCTTGGCCACCGTCCCCCAGAACGTCGCCGTGGCAAGCAGGCTGCGCCATTTGCTGCTCGGGTCAAGTTGCTCGGCGCGCGCGAACAACTCGCGCGCTTCGTCGTACCGAGCTTCTCGCAAGCGCACCAGCCCCAGCCCGCCCACGACTTCGGCATCGTCGCGACGCTTCCGATAGGCCTGCTGCAACGACAGATCGGCATCCTTGAGCTGGCCGCGTTCGAGCTGCGCAAGCCCGCGCTGGCGTGCCTGATAGGCAGGATCGGCCTGCAACCGCTTCTGCGCCTGGACCTTGTTGCCGAGGTCGGCCAGGGTCTGGCGAGCGGCATCGTCATCGGGCACCTCCTTGAGATAGCGCTCGAACCAGACGTAGTAGGCCGGATCGTCGGTGACCCGGTAGAGCGTGCGGCGCCAGATGTCGAGCGCGGTCTTGCGGTCTCCGTCGGGGTGCTGCGTGACGCGATACAGGATGCCCAGGCCCTCCTGGCGCGTGTCGGCGCGATCGGTCAGAAGATCGCCCAAGGCAAGCTGCAGCGGACCGTCATCGGGATTCTCGCGCGTGCGGCTGCGCAGCTCGCCAATGGCGCGCACGCGTCCATCTGGCGTGCCGGACAGGATGCGGTAGTAGTCGCGCGCCAGATCGCCGCTGGGTGCCCCGCGCGGAAACAGCGCCTGCAGCCGTTTCACCGCTTCTGCGTCCTTGCCGGAGCGCGACAGCAGCCGGATGTTGGCCATCTCGTGGCGATCGCGCGTGGCAATGCGATAGGCGTCTTCCAGCTCGCGCGTGGACGCGCTGCCCGGCGCTACCTGGCGAAGCTTGCGCAGCAATTTCTCCGCTTCGACGGGACGGTTCGAGCGGATCTCGATCAGCCCCATCATCTTGAGCGCCTCCGGCTGGCCGGGATCGATCAACAGCGCCTTCTCAAGAATGCCGCGCGCCATGTCGGCGCGGTTCTTCGCGTCCCACATCTTCGCGGCGGCCAGCAACTGCGCCATCTCCGCGGATGGGGCGACGCGGGAAGCCGGCGGGGGATCGGCCGCGTGAACGGGCACGGTGGCACTGGCCAGCAACAGCGCCAGCGTGGGGGCTAGCGCGTGGCGGGGCATGCGGTTTCCCAGGCCGGCACCAGCGTGCCATCCGCCTCGAAGCGGAAATGTCCATCGAGATGACCAAGGCCGAACAGCATCAGCACCTGACTGTAGTAACCAGGCGCTTGCTGCGCGGCCAGCGCGCGCGCGCGTTGAACCTGCGCGCGCGCGGCATCGACCTGACCCAGCGCGGCAAGGTAGGGAGCGATCGCCGCCGAAAAGCCCGCATTGCCCGCATTGGGGCCGACGCTTCCCGTTTGCGTGTCGACCCGCTCCGGCGGATGGCCGTGCGTCTGCACGAAGTCGGCCATCGGGCGGAACGCTTGCAGGACTGCTGTACGCAGCGGGTCGCGTGGCGACATCAAGCCGGCCCACAGATAGACGCGAATGGCATTGTAGGAACCGTCAGCCCGCGTCCGCGCATCGGGGCGGAAACCACGGCCCTTGTGATACTCGGCCCAGTCAGGCGAGAAGCCGCGCGGCGCGGTATCGAGGATCAGCCGGGCCGACGACTCGGCCAACGCTTTCCAGTTGCCGTCCTCGCCGAGTGCGGTGGCCAGCCGCCGCATCACGGGCATCGGCACATAGCTCGGATTGAGCCGCCAGACGTCAGGGGAGAGATGAAAGCCGACCGGTCCTGGCAGCAATGTACGACCAAGACCTGGCAAACCCGCCGTTTCCTCACGCAGCGCGCGTTGGGCCACGAGCGTGCCCAGCGCCGTGAAGCGACGTTCGCGCCAGATCCGACCGGCTTCGAGCAGCGTGTACGCGATCCACAAGTCGGCATCGGAAGCCGGGTTGGCATCGACGACGCCCCAGGTGCTCGCGTGCTCGCCGTCGGTACGCTTGCCCCAGATCCACGCCGGCAGGTGCGCGATCAGATCGCCCTGCGCAAGGTTGTTCTCGGTCCAGGCCAGCAGCTTGTCGAACGTCGCACGGTCGTTGGCGACCAGCGCGAAGAACAGCGCGTATGACTGGCCTTCGGATACCGTCACCTGCTGGTCGGTGCTGGCATCGATCACGCGGCCATCCTGGCTGATGGTGCCGCGGCGGAACGCATCCCAGTCGGGCCACGCGCAGGTGGCCGCGGCACCGCTCAGCGCCGTGCCGGCCAGTGTGCACAGGACCGATGCGCGCAGCAGCCAGGCTCTTGCCCGACGCATATCAGCCTCCGTTGCGGCGTGCCGCGAGTCGGCCCAGCGCCCAGAACAACGCCAGCGCCACCATCAGGCCTGCGGCGATCCCGGCGATGGCCAGGATGACCGGATGGCCGGACATACGCATCCAAAGGCGCCCATACCAGGGTAGCGTGCCAACGTAGTACCTGTCGCCCAGGCGCAGGCCTTCGAGTTCGTGCCGGTGGATCACGGTGAGGTCGCCACGGATCTGCGCGACCTTGCCAGGATCCTGCAGCACGTCGAGCACATCGCGCACGCGGTCGTCCGTGGAGGCCGTGATGGCCACCACGCTACGCCGCTCCGCATAGGGGGACTCGAAGCCGACCAGCGCGGCCAGCGGGCCGTCAGCGGTCAGGATGGCGCGCCCGGCCGGCGAAACGGCTTCTTCGTCGATACCGCTCAGCCAGTTCGACCACGCATGCCAGCGCTGGTCGCGCAGCGTGATTTCGGTCTTGCCGCGTTCGATCAGGAGCGGCAGCGACTTGCCCCAGCCGGTCAGCACCTTGGCCGCGCTACCCGTGCCGATGATGACGAGGTTCCGATCCTTGACGGTGTCGATCGCCGCGGCGGGCGCCACGGCCACGCGCAGCGATGGCAAGCCGGTCCACTTGCCCATGTGGCCGAGCACGGTCAGCAGCGCTTCCTGGTCGACCGGTGTCGGCGCGTCGGGCATCACGACCGCCGTGTCCGCCAGGTCGGCCAGCCGCGTGAACGGATAGCCGCTGTTGGCGAAGAAGGCGAGGTTGGGCAGCGCGGCATAGTGCGAGAAGCCGCGGAAGTCGATCGACGAATCGGGATCGATGGCCGCCCGCGCCGAGTTGACCGAGGTCGACGCGCAGAGGCCAGTCCTCTGCGAATCGATGTTGAAGCGGAACTGCATCTGGTTGTTGCTGCCGACGCGGAAGGCGGGGATCAGGATGTCGTTGCTCGTCGTGGCGCTGCCACCGGACAGCAACGGTACGCTGACGAGGCTTTCGTCGCCCTGGGCGGTGAGCGGCTTGAGGCGGTACGAGCGCACGAGCTGGTCGTTCACGTCGACGCTGAGCGCCGAGTCGTTGTATGTGGACGGCGCGGTATAACGGTACTTGACGTTGAGCGGCACCGAGCGGTCATTCCAGCCGAACAGGTCGGCGGGAACGCGCAGGTTCACGCGGATGGCATCGGGATTGGAGCCGGCCACCTGCAGTTGCTGCAGATCGGTCACGAGTTCCTTGAACAGGACCGGCCGATCCACCGGCGCCCAGGCCGGCGCGTCATAGGGGCGACGTGGTTTGCCCACATCCACCGATTGCACGCCGGTACTGGAGCCGGCCATGGCGGCCTTGCCAAGCACAAGCGCGTTGGCGGCCATCTGCAGCTCCTGCGGATTGCGTCCGGCCAGCACCAGCAGCTTGCGTGCGGGATTGGCCGGGTTGGGCATCACGCGGATCGAGGCACCTTCGATCTTGTCGATGCGAATGCCGTCTGGCATCGCATCGGGCGTCACCAGCACAATGGCATGCGCATCGGCCGGGGCGGCGCGCGAAGCCGGAAAACGGACTTCGCGATAGCTGGCCTGCGCGCCGAGCCACGACGCCACCACACCCGCCGCGCGCAGCACGGCGGGGTCGGCGTTGGCGGGCAGCACGAAGGGTACGGTCACGCGGCTGTTGTCGCGCCGGTCGAAGAACGGGGCCGGCAGCAGCGTCAGGCTGTCGGGCAACGTCACCGTGGTCTTGGTCAGCGTCAGCGTGGTGCTGGGGCTGATGTCGGTCCACAGGCTGGAGTGGTTCGGCTCCTCGCAATGATCGAGCGTGTAGTGCGCGATCAACTGCACGTTGATGCGGTTGAAGTCGGTGAAGAAGCGCGGATCCAGGCTGATTTCACGCGTCACCTGCTGGCCGGCGCGCTCCTGGTCGAGTGGCACCGTGGCCACCACTTCGTCATTGAGCCGGACTTTCAGGTGCGAGAGCGGATAGATCAGCGACGGGGAATACGTATAGACGAGCTTGAGCTTCGCCGCCGTGACCACTTCATCGAGCCGGATGCCGACATGGAGCGTGCGGTCGTCGTCGACGCCGCGCAGCGGGACCGGCTGGTTCGCGCCCAGTTGGGCAAGCGTGAGGACCTGCGTGCGGGATCCCGGCGGGGATGTGGCCGCGCCGGGCGCGGGCATCGCCGCCGGCGCAGATGCCGCGGTTTGTGCAATTGCCGGATTGGCCGTGACCAGAACGAGGAAGGCCGTCATCGGAACAACCTTCCGAATGCAGCCGCTTCGCAGACCTGACACGAGATTCGTCATATCGGGGTGCCCTGTGCAAATGGCGCACGCCCGTGCGTCACGGATGCAATACATGGGCTGCGCTCTGAAGATACTGCGTGGCGAATATATCACGTGACATCGCGCTTGCAGAATGGCCCGCGGCCATACAGGCGAGTGAATTAGGAAAGATTCAGGTCAGATGAACGCCGATGCGGTGGCCGACGCGCCAGGCAGGGCAGGCCGATGATTGCTTTTTCCATCGCATGGTCGACCATGCGCGCACTCACGGTGGCGCGCGCGGGTTTACCCCTAGGTTGATCTGCCGATCCCGGCCGCCGGGTTATCGGCTGACCGTCATCCGGAACCTGGTCAGCGCCGTGGGCGCGGCCAATGCGCTCGGCGCAACTGCCGGATGTAACGGCCATGCGCGAAGTGCAGGGTTTTGCGGGATTCGAGATCAATACCCGGACAGTCGAAGCTGACAAAGTGGGCGAGCGTCGTGAAAGACCTGAACGTCAAGGTCGACTGGCCGCCGGTCCCGCCGGGATCGGCCAGCGGCCCCGAAAAAAGGCCGGCAGCACCACGGAGGCGGGGACTGCCGGCAACCATCCACAACGTATCCCGCTCGGGCATTTTCCGCACGCGAGCGGAACGCCGACGATCGTGCATGAGACAGCAATCGGAATCCATGAGAAGAATCTGATTCTTGCTGCCCGGATCAAATTTAGAGATTCACAGACTCAACTGGTCGGCAAGGCCGTCCGGCATCGCCTTGAAATACGCCTCCAACAGCGCGGCGAATTCCTCGGTGATGGCCGACGGCGACGAATGGCCGGGGAACGCCATGCACACATCGACCGGGCAGCGCGGGGACAGCGGCACCACGCGCAGCGCATGCGCGAAGACGCTGGCCACGTACTGGTTGACGATGCCGATGCCGGTTCCCTGCGCCGCCATCATGCAGATGGTGCCTGAGTAGGTCGTCTCGATGGTGGCGGAGGGCTCGGCGCCAGCCTTCCGCATGTTTTCCTGCAGCGCCAGTTGCAGGGGATCGTCCGCGTTCAGCGTGATCAGGAACTGGCCGTCCAGGTCGCGCACCGCCAACGTCGCCCGCCCGGCCAGCGGATGATCGGGATGCATCACGCATACGGCTTGGGTCCGATGCAGGACCCGCACGTCGAACTGCGGGTGGTCCAGCGGGCTCGTGCTCAGCACCAGGTCGTACTGCCCGGTCAGCAAGCCATCGCACAAGGCATGCGCGCCCACGGTCTGCACATTCAGATGGATATCGGCATGCCGGCTGGAAAACTGGCCAATCACGGTCGGCATCACGCCCAGGCCCAGCGACGGCGTGCATCCCACCCGCAGCGTGCCGGTGCCCGACTTGCGCAGGGCGGCTACGTCCTGCTCGATCCGCGCGAGCCCCTGGAAATGGTTCTGCACCGCATCGAGCAGCGTGCGGGCCTCGGGCGTCGGCCGCAGTCGGCCCTTGTCGATATCGAACAGCTTCAGGCCCGCGGCGGCCTGCATCTGCGCCAGCAACCGGCTGACCGACGGTTGCGTGGTGTGCAGCATCGCGGCCGCCGCGGTGGTAGTGCCGGTCAGCATGACCGCCCGGAAGGCTTCGATTTCACGGAAGGAGAGAGGACGTGGCATGGCGTTCCGGGGACGTTTCGGCCGCCGTTGCGGCCGGCCTTGGCCGAAGTGGCCAATTGTATATCAAATACGCATAGCCTATGCCAAAGAATGCATTATTCAGAATAGATTGGCATCCATACACTGCGAACACGCTGTCGCCGTCCGTGCCCCGACGGTCGATCGTGTTGAAAACATCACAGGTCGCGGGCTCAAATACGAGAGGGAATCCAATGAAGCGCAAGCAGTTCCACAGGGTCATGCTCGCGGGCGCCGCCGCCATGTTGCTGGGCGGTGTGACGGCCAACGCATGGGCACAGGGCAAGTACCCGGACCATCCCATCCGCATCATCGTACCGTTCAGCGCCGGTGGCAGTTCCGACCTGCAGGCTCGCATGCTGGCCGACAAGCTGGGCAAGCTGTACGGGCAGTCGGTCGTCGTCGAGAATCGGCCGGGCGCCGGCGGCCATATTGGCGGCAAGGCGGTGGTCGATGCCCCCGCCGACGGCTACACGCTGCTGCTGGGCTCGCTGGGGCTGCACGCCACCTATGGCACCTTCAAGAAGCTGAACTACAACCCCGCCACCGACCTGAAAGTGGTGACGGTCCTGGCGGAGATGCCCCACGTGGTGATCGTCAATCCGAAGCTGGCCGCGACCAACCTGCAGCAACTGGCGGCGGCGGCGCGGCAGCGGCCCGATACGATGACCTTCGGCTCGGCCGGCGTCGGATCGTCGGTGCACATGATGGGCGAGTTGTTCCGGCTGGCCGCTCAGGCGCCGATCGTCCATGTGCCCTACAAAGGCAGTTCGGCGGCGATGACCGACCTGCTGGGCGGCCAGATCGACCTGATGTTCGAGAATCCGCCGACCACGCTGGCCTATATCCGATCCGGCAAGCTGCGCGCGCTGGCGGTCACGGGCAAGACGCGTTCGGCGGCGTTGCCCAATGTGCCGACCGCCGCCGAATCCGGTTTTCCGGAATTTGTCGCCACGTCGTGGACGACGGTCGCCGTGAGCGCGAAGGTGCCCGACGCCATCGCCGACAAGCTCAACGCGGATATCCGCCAGATCGCCGCCACGCAGGAATTCCGCCAGGGGCTGGAAGAGCAGGGCATGACACCGGTGGCAAACACGCGCGACGCCGCCCGCAAGTTCGTGGCGACGGAAAAGAGCCGCTGGGACCAGGTGATCGCCAAGGGCAAGATCAGCGCCGAATGACCGGCAACCCCATATCCGTACCAACTCCAACCCGTCTTCTCATGCAGCAATCCCGCATCGTTGCCACGCCGTTCGCGCCGCGCCGCCTTGGCGCCGAGGGGCAACACCCGCAGCACCATTTCTTCGGCTATTACAACAAGAGCACCTGGGACCGCGGCGACCGCTATGTGCTGGCCCAGCGGGTCCCGATGGCGGACGCCGACCTGCATCCCGATCTCGCGGCCGAGATCGGCTACTTCGACCTGGCGGACGGCCAGCGCTTTCATCGCGTGGGCAGCACCACGGCCTGGAACTGGCAGATGGGCGCGCAACTGCAGTGGCTCGACGGGCTGCCGGGGCGGCAACTGATCTACAACTGCCGTACCGGCGACGCCAATGCCCGCTATCCGAGGCTCGGCGCCATCGTGCACGATATCGATAGCGGCACCGACCGCACGCTGCCCATGCCGGTCTACGTGGTGGCCCCGAACAGCCGCTTCGCGCTGTGCGTGGACTACCGGCGGCTCTATGTGACGCACCAGACCATCGGCTACAGCGACGATGTCCCGCAGCCGCCGCTCCCGCTGGCGCCGGCCGACGACGGCATCCACTACATGGACCTGGCCACCGGCGAATCCCGCCTGATGTTGAGCTACCGGACCCTGCGGGAATTCCATCCGCGCGCCTCGATGGATAAGGCCATCCACTGGGTCAGCCACATCGAGATCAATCCAAGCTCGTCGCGCGTGCTGCTGCTGCACCGGTGGACGGAACGGGTCGAGGACGAGACCTGCTTCCTGCACCGGCTCATCACCGTCAATCCGGACGGCAGCGACCTGCGGCTGCTGGAATGCTCGGACCATCCGCTACCCCAACTGTCGGAGAATTTCGACCCCAACGCGGTCGGCACCTTTGACTATGAGAAGTCGGAGTACCAGATCTCCCACCCGCTTTGGCGCGACGACGATCACATCATCGTCTGGGGCCCGCATGCGGGCAGCATCCACTATCACCTGTACCACGACCGCGACGGCGGCGAGGTGAGGGTGGTCGGGGAGGACGTGCTGACCGAGAACGGCCATATGACGTTCTCGCCGGTGAATCCTCGCTGGCTGCTCAGCGATACCTATCCCGACGCGCGGACCAACAAGCGCATCCTGTTCCTGTATGACATGGAGCGCGGCGTGCGCCACGATCTCGGGCAGTTCTACACCAGCCCCGCGCTGAAGAAGGAGAACCGCTGCGACCTGCATCCACGCTGGAGCCGCGACGGGCGGCGGGTGTGCATCGACTCGATCCACGAGTCGGAGCGCCAGATGTACGTGATCGACGTGTCGCCGCTGGTGGGCGCGTAGCGGCCGGGCAGTCGCCCCGGGGCACGTGACGCCCGGGCAACCCGGGCGTTCCAGAGAGCAGGGCGCGCCCCTTCGGTGCCAAGTGAACGCATTCTGAAATGCGTGCGCGGCGATGGCATGGCGTTGTTGGCGACGCCAATGGATAAACTTTTTCCATGAATGCCACCAGAGAAATATCGAATAATTTCGATAGCAATGGTCAGCGCCGCATCGGCTTTCGATAATCTTCGATAGACCAACAATATCCATTCGCGATAATTTTCCGCCACCACGGCGGACTGACTGACTCGGCGTGAGCCGACCATCACAACGCCCCACGCTGGCCCACTTGCGAATGACCGAAGCGCTGGTGGCTGCGGACCACATTCTCGGCAACGTCCATCGCGTCCGGCCCACTGCCTGCGGGGCGGTCTTGTCCCTGCTTGGCACACAGCGCTCACTCGCAACGATCGCTGCCCGCGGGCGGTGATTTCATCGTTTCAGCGTCCTGCCGTCCATACCCTGAAGAGGTTCGATCTCATCAGTCCAGCGCCACTCAATCGCGCTGACTAGTCGGGCTTCGTTGAGTGCGCGGCAATGCCTTGCCGCTCGACGTTCCGGACACTGGTGGAAATCGCCGGGCGATCCGTCTGGCCATTGCGGCCGCACAACGTAGCCGTGGCGCGATCGACATTCACGCGGGCAGCCCCACTTCATGTGCAACAAAGTGTGCCATTGCGGAACGCACTCTCGAACGATTGCCCCCGTGCGAGCGCACCCCGGAATGATCCAGACACATTCTGGAGACGATTTCGATACGATTTTTCGAATTGCTTCAATGGTGGCAGCAATGTGCTCCGGGTAACTTCTCATTTGCTTTTGGGTGGGAAATTAGCGGGGCGAGAAATTGCCATGACGAAAATTCAATGCACCGTTTGTAAAAGCGATTACGCATATTTTTATTTGAAGTTAACGAAAAATTAAGCAGGCATATGAATAGCAAGACATATAGCGTGGTGTGGAACGCCACAATCGGTGCTTGGGTGGCAGCTTCGGAACTGGCAAAGCGCAGAGGAAAATCGAGCGGCAAGTCTAGCCGCCGCCATGCCATCAGTGCGGCGGCAGTGCTGGCAGTCGCTGCTGGCGGCCTGTTTGGCGCGGGCGAGGCATTCGCCTATTCCGCTGGCAGCAATGCCAAACAGGGCCTTTACAGCGATAACACGGTGGTTGGCGACAACGCGAGTGGGGATCAAAATACGGCCGGTGCCCTGAGTGGTTACGTGGTTCCTGCCGGATATACCTCCCCGGTCAATGGTGTCTACACTAGAAGCGTCGTGATGGGCTCGTCCGCGACGGATGCCGCCTTCGGCGGCACGGTTGTTGGCGACCATGCGAGCTCTTACGGCGGCAACGGGACGTCCATTGGCGCGTACTCGAAATCCAATGGCATGTCAGCCGTAGCAATTGGTGGGGGAGCGCAGGCGCTTGCCGACTGGTCAGCAGCACTCGGTGGAAACTCCTGGGCGACCGCCAAAGGCAGCACCGCGCTAGGTGTGGGTTCCTTTGCTCTCGGCACGGACAGTCTGGCGGCTGGTCACAACAGCCAGGCAACGGGGGCCAATGCGGTGGTGCTCGGCGCGAACGCGACTGGTGGCGGAGCCAACCCGGCGGTGTTTGTCGTCAACTCTCCGACCCCTGCCGGATATACCAATGCAATCAACGGCGTCGTAGGCGCTAGCACCGTGGTTGGCGCGTACGCGAACGATCTCGGCACAGGCGGCACGGCAGTTGGTGACCACGCGCAGACGCGTGGCGGCGACTCGGTGGCCATTGGCATGTACGCGAATGCTGGTGCTGGTTCTGGTTCTGGTACGACTAGCGGGGCTACAGCAGTTGGCGCCGGCGCGCAAGCGACTGGCGCCTGGTCATCGGCCGTCGGTCTGAACAGCTGGGCGACCGGCGAAGACGCCTCGGCATTCGGTACGTCTGCCTTTGCCACCGGCGAGAAGAGCGTGTCGGTTGGCTACCAAACTCAGGCGACTGGCTTGCGGTCCACTGCAACGGGTACCTGGGCAAATGCTTCCGGCGCCGGTGCCTCCGCATTTGGCACGGGTGCCACGGCGGGTGGAGACTACTCGACGGCCCTTGGTAACCTGTCGTCCGCGTCGGGAGCCTCGTCGGCAGCGCTTGGTAGTGGTGCGGTGTCATCGGCCCAGTCCTCGACCGCACTCGGCAACGGCGCTTCGGCAACCGCCGCAAACTCGGTGGCGCTGGGCGCTGGCTCGACGACGACCGCCAACCTGGCCACTCCGGGCTACAACCCGGGCAGCGCCACGCTGTCGGGCACGGCTTCGGCCGCCAACGGCGAAGTGTCGGTCGGTTCGGCAGGCAAGGAGCGTCGCATCACCAACCTGGCAGCCGGTTCGGCCGCCACGGACGCGGTGAACGTGAGCCAGTTGCAGTCGGAAGACGCCAAGGTGAACGCAAATGGCGCAGCAACGGCGGCGGCACTGGGCGGCGGCTCGACCTACAACACAAGCACTGGCGCAATCAGCGCGCCGAGCTATGCGCTGACCAACGCGAACGCGATCGCCGGCACCACGGGTGCGGCAGGTGACGTGGGTTCCGGCTTTGGTAAGGTCGACGCGGCGCTGGGTAACCTGAACACGACGGTGGCCGGCAATACCACGAGCATCTCGAACATCATCAACGGCAAGGCCGGTCTGGTGCAGCAGTCTGGCCCAGGCGCCGACCTGACCGTCGGCGTCGCGACCGACGGTGCGGCCGTGAATTTCACTGGCACCAAGGGCACGCGCAAGCTGACGGGTGTGACGGCCGGCACGCTGTCGCCGACCAGCACGGACGCCGTGAATGGCTCGCAACTGTACGCGACCAACCAGAACGTGACGGACCTCACGAACGTCGTCAATAACCTGCCCAAGAGCAACATCAAGTACTTCCACGCCAACTCGACGCTGGAAGACTCGTCGGTGACGGGCCAGGACGCCATCGCCATGGGCGGTGCCGCAGGCGTCGGGTCGACCAACGACTACGGCATTGCCGCTGGCATGAATGCCGGGCAGCGTGTCGTTGGCAATGACAACCAGGCCTATGGCAATGGCGCTGGCAGCGACGTGGTCGGCCATGACAATGCGTCCATTGGCTGGCATGCCGGAACCAATGTGCAGGGCAACTACAACCAGGCAATGGGTAGCGGCTCGGGTGCAAACGTCAACGGCTCCGGCAACTTTGGCCTGGGCCAGATGGCCGGCAGCAACGTGACCGGCAATGCCAACGCGGCCCTGGGCTATGGTGCGGGTACCGGTGTTTCCGGCACGGACAACCTCGCCTTCTCCAGCTCCGCTGGCCAGAACGTGACGGGCGACCGCAATATCGCGATGGGTGCCAGCGCAGGTAACAACGTCAAGGCAGCCGACACGATTTCCATCGGCACGAACGCCACGGCTGCCGCGTCCAACGCCATGGCCATCGGCACCGGTTCGTCGGCAACCGCCATTGGCGCAAATGCGTTCGGCGAATCGGCAAAGGCAACGGCGGAAGGTGCGTTCGCGATGGGTCGTGGCGCCAAGGCCTCCGCTCAGAACGCGAACGCGTTTGGCACGGGCACCGTAGCCTCGGGTGATAACGCAAACGCATACGGTACGGGTGCCTTGGCATCGGCCCAGGGCGCGAGCGCGTTCGGCTCGGCCAGTGTGGCATCGGCCCAGAACGCAAGTGCCTACGGTCAGGGTGCCGTGGCTTCGGCGCTGAATGCAGGCGCCTTCGGCACGCAGGCATCGGCTTCGGCGGCGAGCTCGCTGGCAATGGGTTCGGGCGCGACGGCAAATGGCGCGAGCAGCGTCATGATCGGCGATGCCGCAGGCCAAGGTTCGACCAGCGACGCCAGCATTGCCGTTGGCATGAATGCCGGGCAGCGCGTTAATGGCAATGACAATCAGGCCTATGGCACCGAAGCCGGCAGCGATGTGAACGGCCACGACAACATGTCGTGGGGCTTCCACGCCGGCAAGGGCGTCAAGGGCAACTACAACCTGTCCATGGGTAGTGGCGCGGGCGAAAACGTCGACGGCTTCGGCAACTTCGGTCTGGGTCAACGAGCCGGCCGCAACGTCAGCGGCAATGCCAACATGGCTGCGGGCTACGACGCTGGCACCGGTGTCACCGGCACCGACAACCTGGCCTTCGCCAGCTCCGCAGGTCAGAACGTGAAGGGCGACCACAACGTTGCGCTGGGTGCAAGCTCGGGTAACAACGTTCAGGCTTCCGACACGATCTCCATCGGCACGCTTGCCACGGCTTACACCGCCAACTCTGTCGCCATCGGCAACGGTGCGCAGGTTACTGGCGCCAACAGCCTGGCGCTGGGCGCCGGCGCGTCCGTCAGCGCAGCCAACAGCGTTGCGATCGGTGCCTTCTCGGCCGCGACTGGCGCCACGCTGGCCACGCCGGCTTACTTTGTCGGCGGCTCGGCCAGCGGCGAAGTCAATGTGGGCAATCGCCGCGTGACGGGTGTTGCAGCCGGTGCGGCAGCGACCGATGCCGTCAACGTCTCGCAGCTCGATGCCGTGCGCCAAAACCTGCAAAGCCAGATCACCTCGGGCCAGCAGACAACCGTTGCCGCCACCGATGCCGGCGCCGGCGCCGCCGCGCCGCAGCGTGTGATGGCGGTCCGGCAGATGGTGGGCGCTTCGGCACCGGTGTCGCAGCAACCTGTTGCCACCGTCGCGGCATCGCAGACGCCGACGCCGAGCGCTTCCAGCTCGCAGCTGCTCGGTTCGTCGCTGTCCGCCACGCAAGGTTCTGGTCTCCTCGGTGCCTCGATTCCTGGCACTTACGTGACCACGAATGACACAGGCCTGACCCCGAGCGACGCGTTTGCGACGGGTACGGCGTCGTCGGCCCTGGGTTACAACGCCACGTCGACGGGTGCGAATGCCGTTGCGATTGGTCGCGATGCCACCGCATCGAATGACCAAAACGTCGTGGTCGGCCATCGCGCCGGGCTCGGCGCGAGCCAGTCGACAGACCCGCTCAATCCGAATGGCTGGAACACGGCGATTGGTTCGGACGCAGGCCAGTTTGTCAATGGCCGTGACAACCAGGCCTTCGGCACCATGGCTGGCATGAACGTGACCGGTCGTGACAACCTGGCAACCGGCTTCACGGCTGGCCAGAATGTGAACGGCAACTACAACCAGACCAGCGGCAGCGGCAGCGGCCAGTTTGTCAACGGCAACAACAACCTGGCCTATGGCGCCCTGGCCGGCCACAACGTGACCGGTAGCGGCAACCAGGCATTCGGGTATGAAGCCGGCGCCAATCTGACCGGTGACGACAACATGGGCTTCGGTAGCCGTGCGGGCAAGGATGTCCAGGGTAACCGCAATGTCGCCATGGGCTTCCGCGCCGGTATGGGCGTGACTGCAGACGACACGGTTTCCGTCGGTACGGCGTCGCAAGCTTCGGCCAACAACGCGGTGGCAATCGGTAACAACGCCAAGGCCAGCGCGGCCAACAGCGTCGCGCTGGGTGCAAACTCGACCACCACGGCAAACCTCGCTGCCCCTGCTTACAACCCGAGCGCATCCGGGACCATCGCAGGTACGGCTCCGGCCGGTGAAGTGTCGGTCGGTTCGGCCGGTGCCGAGCGCCGCGTGACGAACGTGGCGGCCGGTGCCGCGGCAACGGATGCGGTGAACGTGTCTCAGTTGAAGGCGGCGGTCGACAACGGTGTGGCTCAGTCGAACACCTACGTGGACAACGCCGTGACCAACGCCGTGACCAACGCGAATCAGTACACCGATAACCGCGTGAACTCGGCGGTCAAGGAAGCTCGCAGCGGTACCGCGGCGGCAATTGCCGTGGCCAACCTGCCGCAGGCGTTCATCCCCGGCAAGGGCATGCTCTCCGTCGCTGGCGGCACTTACCAAGGGCAGTCCGCCTTTGCACTCGGCGCCTCTAAGGCATCGGAGAACGGCCGCTGGGTGGTTAAGGCCTCCGCCACCACCGATACGCGTGGCAGCTTCGGCGCCGGCGCCGGTGTTGGCTTCCACTGGTAAGAACCTGAGAAGTGCCGCCTGAGGCGGCACATGCCACCATGCCGCAGGCGTAGTTTGCCTGCGGCACTTCCGAATATGAAAAACTCATGAAGAATCAATCTAAACCCGTTGTTGTCGGACTAGCTTTTTGCCTCTTTGCAATGCTGCAAGGGTGTGCCGGGACCAAGGTAACGGATGCCGGAAAGACCGACCAACCCGTCTTCCCGGCGGCCAGCTCCGCATGGCAGAAGGAAGGCACGTTCCCGAATCTCGATAACCTCCGTGCCGTTCGTTCGGGTATGACCAAGGACCAGCTTTATGCGTCGTTGGACCGCCCGCATTTTGGTGAAGGCATGGTCGGCGTGCGCGAATGGGATTACATCTTCAATTTCCGCACGACTGGCGACGAATACGTGACCTGCCAGTACAAGGTGCTGTTCGATAAGGACATGAAGGCCCGCAGCTTCTACTGGGCTCCTGAGTCCTGCGCAGCGGTGCTGAACAAGCCGGAGCCGCAGCGCGCGCAAGCGCCGGTGGCCCCGGCACAACCCGCGGTGCTCCATAACGTGACCCTTTCCGGGGACACGCTGTTCGCGTTCAATCGCTCCGACGTGGCAGGTTTGACCGCCGAAGGGCAGCGTCAGTTGAACGAACTTGCGCAGAACGTGAAGAAAATGGGCCAGGTTACCGGCGTGGATATCAAGGCGTACGCGGACCGGATCGGCTCCGCCGCTTACAACCAGCGTCTGTCGCAGGCACGCGCCAACACCGTGCGCTCGATCTTCGTTGGCGCAGGCGTGCCGGCAACCGTTGTGCGCGCGGAAGGCCTCGGTGCCACCGATCCGGTGGTCCAGTGCAGCGATAAGGGTCGCGATGCGCTGGCAAAGTGCCTCGCCCCGAATCGTCGCGTACAAATCCGAGTGACGGGCAAGGCTAACAGCTAGGCCTGGCTAATCGCGGCGTAGTGATTGACCACGGCATCAACTTGGTGCTGTGGTCAACTCAGCACATGCTTACTTGTATTGATAGTACGCGGATGAATGGCCGGTGCAGCTGTACAAGACTTTCCGTGCACTAACCTGGTCCGCCCAGCGCTCTCTCCCGATCCCCTCTGCTGAAATCCAATGAATGGATTTCGCTTGCTCACGAACGACAGCGCCGCACCCGCCGGAAAGGCTCGACGGCAATTTCGCCTCGGCGAGCGAACTGGTTATGTGTTTCGGGGATTACTTTCGCCGCAGGCGGGCAAGGCTTTGTATGTGCTGCCTGCATCAGCGATGCAGTTCCGGGCACATCGTCGACCGGCAAGCCGCGCAATGGCGTGCGGCTTCGTTCTCGACACAATGAAGTAGCTGGCCATGGCGGCCCGGCTCCAACCAACGGCCTTCACGACACCTCAAGAAACTCAAATTGACGTGCACGATGGTAGCCGCAATTTCTACACGAAAAATAGAAGCCTTCCTAGTTACTGTAGATCGTCATTCACGCATTATTTCACTCGTGGCGTGAAGGATCCACGTGAAATAAGAATGATCTTCACGACTTTGCAAAGAATTGTGACCATCCCGTTATTACAACGCGGGCAAGCGTGCGGATGGAAGGTTGGGTAGGTGCGGCAGTTGTTGCATCGAGACGATATTACTTTGCATTGCAGCAACGTGGAATTGAATTTTATAAGAATCTATCTTTTATATTCTTTATAACGTGAAAACAAGCAAGCTTTATTCATCTCACTTTGCGGCAGTCGTTTGCATGGCGCTGTCGTGCGGATACGCCCAGGCCTCGGCCTCGGCCTCGGCCTCGTCTCTGTCCCAGCCGCTTCCCCGCTTGAGCGTAGAGAGCATGAACGGCCGCCCAGTCATTGAACTGACTCCCATAGACCTTCAGAAGGTCGAACAAGCGCGACCGGAAGTGGCCCCGCAACGCCAAAGCATCATGCCATCGCAGCCAGCTAGCGCTGCGTGGCTGAGCGTGCTGCGCTTCGTGGCTATCGCCACGATGCTGCTGATCGGCGTATACGCGTGCCGGCACTACCGATTCACGCTTTCTCGTCTTTACGGCAAACAGAGCGCACTCTATCGCGACATCAACGTGGCGGATTGGCCAAAGCTCACGGTGTTCGTTGCCGCCCACAATGAGGAAGCCGTCGTGGCGGACTGTCTGCAGGCGTTGCTGGCAACCACCTATCCGCGCGACCGACTCAAGATCGTTCCGGTCAACGACCGGTCCACAGACGGCACGAAACAGATCATCGATCGCATTGCCGCTACGGCACCAGACTTGATTCAGCCATTTCACCGGCAGACAGGCAAGCCGGGCAAGGCCGCGGCGCTTCAGGACGCGCTCGCCTTTATGGAAGGCGATCTGCTGATCGTCTTCGATGCCGATTACCTTCCGCGGCCGGACTTGCTCAAGGAACTGGTCGTGCCGTTCTTCGACCCGGAAGTTGGGGCTGTCATGGGGCGCGTGGTTCCGCAAAACGTCGGCACGAATCTTCTGTGTCGCCTGCTGGACCTCGAACGCTCGGGCGGATATCAAGTCGATCAACAGGCGCGCATGAACCTCAAGCTCGTTCCGCAGTACGGCGGCACGGTCGGGGGGATCCGAAAAAGCGCACTGGACTTGGCCGGTGGCTGGGGATGCGACACGCTGGCAGAAGATACCGACATGACATACCGCCTGATGTTGTCCGGTTGGAAAACCGCATACCTGAACTACGCGGAATGCTACGAAGAGGTTCCTGAAACGTGGTCCGTGCGTGCTCGCCAGCTCACGCGCTGGGCAAAGGGCCATGATCAGACAATGTTCCGATGCGCGTTCGACCAGGCTTTCAAGCGCGGTATCACGCCACGTCGACGCGTCGACGGTACGCTGCTGCTTGGTGTCTTTCTCATGCCCGCGCTCTTGCTGCTTGGCTGGCTTTGTTCAATGGCCTTGTATTTGTTTGATGGTACCCATCCCCTTTGGATCGGCTTGTTGATATCCGCGTTTGCAGCGTTCAGCTTCTGTACGTTCGGGAATTTCGGCGTCTTCTTCCAGATTGCCGTTGCGGTCCGGCTCGATGGAAATGCTCGGCGCCTGCGTCTGATGCCGCTCAATATGATCGGCTTTGGGGTGACGATCGCCACGACCACGCAGGCCCTGTTCAGCATCGCGACCGACAAGCTGTTTAAGCGCGAACTGAAGTGGGACAAGACTGTGCGCTTCCGCCAGCCTGGCGTGTCGTCGTCGAGCGACGGACTGCAGGTACCAATGGGAATCAGCCAAGGAGAATCACATGGCTTCCAATAACCACTCGCTCGCCGTGCGCACTAGCTGGCCGGTTCTGGCGATGCTCGGGGCAGGTTTACTCGCTGCCTTGGCTGCCGCAGCCACAAATGAGACCGCGCTACTGCTGCTTGTTCTCGCACTCATCCTGATGCTGCCGTTTCTGCCGGTTGTCCAAGAGCTCTTCCGCGCCAACGATGCAGACCGGCTGCCTATTCCCCATGTTCGCGACGTCGAATCCGCACAGCTCAACGCGCAATTGCTCGGCGCCCTGCGGGCCAGGGCGGCTGGAAATTCCCAGCGCCCGCGGGCAAGCGGAATGCTTGGCAGCATTCTCGACAGGCACTGGGATGTTGGCGCGCGTGTCACTCACCAATCGGAAGCAGGGGTCGATCGTGGTCTTTACGCCACCGAGAAGATCACCATCGAAACCGGATCCTCCCTTGGCATCGCGGTCGCGGAGGAAGCTCTGTCAATCATGCCGGGGGCGAGTCTTTCGGAATGGGGATACGGTCGGCGCGTCGAAGTATGTGGTGGCCGTCTGGACGGAACCGTCGTCGGTCGCGAAATACTGGTGTCGGGCGACTGTACGTTCCGTCGCCTCCATGGTGCGGCCATCCGCTTCGGCTTTGCCGCAACGAGCGCGGCGTCGACGCTGGCCGCCGCCCGTGACGAAAACGCTGGTCCGCAAAGCTTGCCCGCGCCGCGCAATGAAAGACAAACCATTCGTGGGGATCATCGGATCGCCGATGGTGAAGTGGTACGAGCAGATCTGGTGGGAACCGGAACAATAGTCTTGGGGCAGGCCGCACGGATCGAGGGCAGCATCAAGGCGCGCCGCATCGTGCTCGAACGCGATGCCGTGGTGACGGGTTGCGCATTCGCATCGATCGAGTTGACGACAGAGCCCGGTTCCAGGATTCATGGCGTGGCCGCCGTTGACGGTGAACTGGTCATGAACGGTGGAACGATCGGCTTGCCCGGTCGCCCCGTGAGCGTTTCCGCCCAGGATATCTCTGTCTATGGCGCCGCAACGATTCACGGAGAGGTACGTGTCCGTCGATACGGGGAGTTTCGACACGCCTGACAGCGGCAACGCAATCCTACACAGGCACTTTTGACGATAAAGGGATGGGGCTAAGTGTTTCGACAGGCGGACGTGCGTTCATCGCATGCCGCGCCTTCCAGCATGGAATCCCGCGGATTGTGCATGGGCAGGCGGTCAGATGAATCGCTTGCTAAACCGCTATCAGACGTCCTGATGCGGATATCGGATCAGTCTTTCTTGGACTAAACATGAAGGTCCAACGAAAGATGACTTTAGCTTATCTATGCAAGGAACAAAAATGATTGGACAAGTGGCTTTGTGCATGGGTACGAGGCCGGAAATCATCAAGTTGGCACCGGTCTACCACGCATTGGTCGAGCAGGGATTGAACCCTGTCGTCATTCATACTGGGCAACACCAGGAGATTGCCGACCGGCTCTACGAATTCTTTCGCATGCCTCCGCATGCGCGCTTGAGCCTTGACCGCAAGACATCGACCCTGGCCGAACTGGGCGAGCTTCTGTTGTCTGGCCTGACGTCGCATATCGAACGTATCCAGCCTTCGTGCGTGGTGGTGCAGGGCGATACCACGACCGCGCTGATGGGGGGGCTTGCCGCCGTACATTCGCGTATTCCGGTGGCACACGTTGAAGCGGGCCTCAGGACATGGCAGCAAGACCCATTTCCGGAAGAAATGAATCGCACGCTCCTGGCACGGATTGCCGCTGTTCACTTTCCGCCGACAGCCAAAGCAGAGGCCAACCTCCTTTCGGAAGGCGTCGCCAAGGCAAGCGTTCATCTCGTGGGCAACACCGTGGTGGATGCCGTGCATTGGGCGGATCGTGAGTTGCGTTTGAACCCGGACGAGACGGCTGACAGCGAAGAGCTCCGGGGCTTCCTGAACGGGACGGATTCCAACGACCAAGTGGTCCTGGTTACGGCGCATCGGCGCGAAAGTTGGGGCGCGCCGTTGCACAGGATTGCCGAGGCTGTCGGTGCATTGCTGGTGAAGCACAGTTCGCTGCGCGTTGTCTGGCCAGTGCACCCGAATCCTGCCGTGAGCGACATCATTCGCGCAGTGATCGGCGCACTCGACGAGGACGTGAAGACACGCATATGTCTCACGGAGCCGCTGGATTACCCCGATCTCTTGCGCGTCTTGCGGCGCTGCGATTTTACCTTGACGGATTCCGGCGGGATTCAGGAAGAAGCCGCGACACTGCGTAAGCCGATTCTGATCATGCGCGAAAGCACAGAGCGCCAGGAAGTGGTGGATGCAGGGGGGGCGAGACTCGTGGGAACCGACCGCACGCAGATCATTGAGACTGCCACCGAGCTGCTCGGCAATGCGCAAGCGCTTTCCAGTATGCATATCGATAAAAATCCGTTTGGTGATGGCACTGCCGCGACGCAAATTGCCGCCGTATTGACCGAGCAATTTGTTGCAGGAAAAGAGCGTCAAGCCGCATGAAGAACATGAAGAAATTATTCTCAGGTCGTTTGTGTCTGGCAGTCGCGCTGGCTTGCCAGGCAATGATTGCGCAAGCTCAGACGACGCAAGTAGCAATGAATCCCGAGCCGCGCGATGGCTGTGTGTTACCGACGGACGTATGCCTGATGGGCCCGCGAGGCGAGCAGGATTCCTTGCCATCGGTGACCAGTGGACTGGCCTATTCGTACGCATCCGTCACGAATAACTATGGCAACTGGAGCAGCATCGATTTCTCCACGACGGTTCAGGGCAAGAACGATACGGTGCTGATCGGCCTTTCCGACGTCCGCCGATTCAAGGAGCAAACCGGTTTCGGCAGCCTCACGTACATCCGTCAGCTGAATGACGACTGGTTCGGCAGTGTCGGCGTCTCGGGCTCGAACAACGGCACGATTCTGCCGTCGACGCGAGTCGACGCATCGATCAGTCGAAAGCTGCTCAATGACCGCAGCCTGATTCTGACGCTCGGTGCCGGCTATGCGTGGAACCGTTCCGGCCATCAAGACCAGATCTATGACGCAGGCTTCACCTGGTACGCGGCACCGCGTTGGGTTTTCCAAGGCGGCGTGACCTACAACATCGACACCCCAGGCTCCATTACCGCACCACGCGGGTACGGCGTGGTGACTTGGGGCGAGCAGGGCCGCGACGTTGTGACAGCGGCGGTGCGAGCCGGCAAGGAAGCCTATCAGACGATCGGTAACGCTAGCCAACTGGTTGACTTCAGCAGCCAGGAGGTCGGCATAGGCTGGCGCCATTGGTTCAACAAGGAACTTAGCATGAATGTTGGCGCCACCTATTACCACAATCCATCCTATACACGTTTCGGGGGACAAATTGGACTTTTCTATCAGTGGAAGTAAGCTTGCCGCAAGCGGCGAGACTGGCGCGTGGCGCCGGGGTTGGTGGGCTGCACCTTCGGCTGGCGGTGAACGGTGGCAGCGCACGCTCGCGAATTCGCGAGCGTGGTTGCTGTCGGCGTGCGCGCTCGTACCGATGGCCTACGGGCTGCTGTGGCTGCTGCGTCCGTACATATGGCGTTACTGGACAGCGACATGGCAATACGGCTTGCAGCAATTGAACTTGCCTGCAATCATCAAGATCGACATGTTCTCCAATGCGGTGATGCAGGTTCCTTTGCTAACCGCGGATATGGATGCAGCAGGTCCTTCCCGGATGCTTCTTCTGGTCACGTTCCTGATTAGCGGAGCAGCGTTTGCTGCGAGCTTCATACGTCAAGGAAAGTGGTTGCCCATCGCCTATCTGGCGAGAGGACTGGGCGTATTCCAGATGTTTGTTTGCCTGTATTTCTGGGTATGGCCCGATCATTTCGTCTATAGCGCGATGACGCACCTGCGATACGTATTCCTGATTCAGCTATCGGTCATCTACATCCTGCCCGTCATATTGACACTAATTTTCTATCCGCTCGATCTCAGCTTGCTGAAGAAGGCCGGAGCCACTGCGCTGATGCTCGTCTATCTATGCATCGCGGTGCCTTGGCTGATGCTGCTGCACGCAATCGTGCTGCAGCACGGGACGCTTCTGTTCATGCCGTTTGCCTACTTCATCCTGGGTGGACCGTTCTTGATCATGTTGAATGTGGCACTTTATAGCTATTGCGCCAGCTGGGAGGGGACACTCACGGAGTCGCGCCGATCACGATGAATCGTGCGCGAGACGATTCACCATCGGTGCAGTAGAAGATGCTTCGGCCCGGCAGGGCTGGGGCATCAACCGGAAGGTTGGAGAGAATACAGGCCTGTTCGCATCGACATTGGCCTGCACTATCCAGATACTGCCTGCAAGACCCTTTGATAAATGTGGCTGCGGGTCACGCGATTGGTTTTGACGCAGCCCAGCCTCGCTTTCCGTCAGTCCGCTCACTTATTTCCGTCTGCGGGATTTTTTCCGCTGACTATCATGCGTGTTCAGCCCGAATCGGCAGCACGCGGCCTGGAAAAATATCAACAACGATTCCACGCCAGACCATAGGGTAGAAACCCAGATCTGATTTTCATCAGAATAAATATAGAGATTTCTCGAATCTCGACGATTACTTATTCAGCACGGCAAACATGATGATCGCCATAATGTGACGCATACGATGCATATATCGCTAAAATAATGATCATTAAATCACAATTCATAGTCAAAACGCGCCGTTTTCTTGCTAGCCACTTTCGTGGCACTTCCACCGCCAGCCTAGCTTCCATTGCTCGCATCTCGCCTGGCGAAATACCGCTCGCTATTTCGAATATTTCCTAAATACAAAGGACTTCCTATCACGCAATATTGCATTGCGACACGACAGCGCACTGCACAAGAGGAAGTTTGTGATTGGCGATGCCTGAAAGCCGGGAATCGACAACATACCACTCACTTAAATAACATCACTGAACTGAGATGTGTATGGGGCGGCGAATGCGAAAGTGTCTGCACATCTACCGAGAAAAGCGGTATCGGTTCGTGTAGGGATTTCCCAAATATTTTTGATACCGCTAACTGAGATAGTCGAGATATTCCCGTCATGAACAAGTCTTACCGCACCGTACATAATGCTTCCACCGGTACTTGGGTTGCTGCCCCGGAAACCGCAAAGGGCCGCAGCAAGTCTTCGCGCAAGGCCGCGTTGACCGCGCTTTCCCTGGCCGCTGCCATCGGCAGCGCGCTTGACAGCGCGGACGTGCATGCGTTCGTGCCCTATGGCACCGGTGCCACATCTGGCCTTGCCTCGAGCACAGTAGTTGGCGACAACGCCAGCGCGAGCGCTGCGGCTCTGACTTGCGGCTATCCCGACCCGATCCGCGGCACCGTGCCTTGTACGGGGGCCACGGTCATTGGCAATGCTGCGAGTTCCGCCTTTGGTGCAACAACCGTCGTGGGTGACAACGCGACGACAACCGGCAGCTATTCGGTCGCCATTGGCTCAAATGCGTTGGCCTATTCCTACTCGCAGGCCATTGGCCACAGTGCATACGCCAGCGGTGACCATGCGACGGCGATTGGTCAATCCGCCGTGGCGACCATGACCGACGCCACCGCGATTGGCACCAACGCCAAGGCGACTGGCCTGCGGGCGATTTCGTTGGGCAGCGGCGCTACGGCAAGCGCAACTGACGCGTTCGCCCTCGGCTGGGGGACAAAAGCGACTGGCGTCGGCTCGATGGCCTTCGGCACGTCGGTACAGAGCACTGGCAACAACGCGATAGCCATGGGCAGCTCTTCCACAGCTGCTGGCGATAATTCGTTCGCCCTTGGCAGGAATTCGGCCGCCAGCGGCGACAGCGCCATGGCGATGGGCTACGGCGCGAACGTAAATGCCAGCGCCACCTACGGCGTGGCAGTGGGTCGCAATGCAACGGTAACGAGTGCCGGCGCAAACTCCGTGGCCCTGGGCCAGGCCTCGGTGGCCGACCGGGCGAATGCCGTATCGGTTGGCTCGGCAGCGCAGACCCGTCAGATGACGTATCTGGCCGCCGGCACCGCGGCGACCGATGCCGTCAACGTCAGCCAGCTGCAGAGCGTGACGAACGCGCTTGGCGGCGGTGCGGCAGTGAACCCGGACGGCACCATCGCGGCGCCGAACTACTCGGTGGGCGGAACGACCGTGAACAACGTCGGTGACGCCATTACCAACCTGGATGGCCGCACCACGCAGAACGCCGGCGATATCACAAACCTCACTGACGGCTTGAACAACGGCACAATCGGCCTGGTGCGGCAAGATCCGACCAAGCGCACGATTACGGTCGCGAAGGCAACCGATGGCGCTCTGGTGGACTTCACCGGCACCGCCGGCGCACGCCAACTGACCGGCATCGCAGCAGGCAACGTGAACGCGACCAGCCTGGACGCGGTGAACGGCTCGCAACTGTATGGCACGGCCAACAGCGTTGCCAATGCTATCGGCGGCGGCTCGACGGTGAACCCGGACGGCACCATTTCGGCACCGAGCTACGCCGTGGGCGGCACGACCGTGAACAACGTCGGCGACGCCATCACCAATCTGGATGGCCGCACCACGCAGAACACGGGCGATATCGCCAACATCGCCAACAACCTGAACAACGGCACGATCGGCCTGGTGCAGCAAGACCCGACCGCACGCACGATCACGGTGGCCAAGGCAACCGACGGCGCTCTGGTGGACTTCACCGGCACCGCCGGCGCACGCCAACTGACCGGCGTCGCAGCAGGCAACGTGAACGCGACCAGCCTGGACGCGGTCAACGGCTCTCAACTGTATAGCACGGCCAACAGCGTTGCCAACGCCATCGGCGGCGGCTCGACGGTGAACCCGGACGGCACCATCTCGGCACCGAGCTATGCCGTGGGCGGCACGACTGTGAACAACGTCGGTGACGCCATCACCAACCTGGATGGCCGCACCACGCAGAATGCGGGCGATATCACCAACATCACCAACAACCTGAACAACGGCACGATCGGCCTGGTGCAGCAAGACCCGACCGCACGCACAATCACCGTGGCCAAGGCAACCGACGGCGCTCTGGTGGACTTCACCGGCACCGCTGGCGCACGCCAACTGACCGGCGTCGCAGCCGGCAACATCAACGCAACCAGCCTGGACGCGGTCAACGGCTCACAACTGTATGGCACGGCCAACAGCGTCGCCAACGCCATCGGCGGCGGCTCGACGGTGAACCCGGACGGCACCATCTCGGCACCGAGCTACGCCGTGGGCGGCACGACCGTGAACAGCGTCGGCGACGCCATCACCAACCTGGACGGCCGCACCACGCAGAACACTGGCGATATTGCCAACATCACCAACAACCTGAACAATGGCTCGATCGGCTTGGTACAGCAGGATGCGGCCACCCGCACGATCACGGTGGCCAAGGCAACCGACGGCGCTCTGGTGGACTTCACCGGCACCGCCGGCGCACGCCAACTGACCGGGGTAGCCGACGGCGTAATCGCCGCCGGGAGTCTGTTCGCTGTCAACGGCGGCCAACTGTTTGGCGTCTCCAGTTCGATCGCCAACGCGATGGGCGGCGGCTCGGTGGTGAACCCGAACGGCACGATTTCCGCCCCCGTCTACAACGTGGGTGGGACCACGGTTAACAACGTTGGTGCGGCGATTACCAACCTCGATGGTCGGGTGACCAACGTCGAGGGATCGATTGCCAATGTGACCAACCAGATCAATAACGGGGAGATCGGCCTGGTCAAGCAGGACGCCAACACCGGCAATATCACCGTGGCGTCCGACAAGGGTGGCAAGACGGTGGATATGAGCGGCACGGCCGGTGCACGCCAGATCACCGGTGTGGCCGACGGCGCTATTGCCCAAGGCAGCACCGACGCGGTCAACGGCGGTCAGATCTACTCAATGTCGCAGCAGATCAACCAGCTCAATGCCGGTTCCGAGTACTTCAAGGCCGATGGCTCGCCGAATGGAAACGATGCTGCCGCAGCCAAGGCCGGCACGAACAGCGTTGCCATGGGCGCCAACGCCAGCGCTCAGGCAATGAACAGCGTGGCCCTGGGTGCCAACTCCGTGGCCGACCGGGACAATACAGTTTCCGTTGGCTCGGCGGGCAACGAACGCGTTATCGCGAACGTAGCGGATGCGGTTGCTGGTACGGATGCAGTGAACAAGCGCACGCTGGATGGTGCAATGCAGTCGGCAAAGTCGTACACAGATCAGCGTATGAACCAAGTGCAAGGCATGGTCGGCGACGTGGCACGCAAGGCATACGCCGGCGTCGCCGCGGCCACCGCCCTGACGATGATTCCGGACGTGGATCTTGGCAAGACTGTCGCAGTTGGTATCGGCGCCAGCCAGTATCAGGGCTATGCGGCAACGGCGATTGGCGTGAGCGCGCGACTGAACGAACGCATCAAGGTCAAGGCCGGGGTTGGCGTGAGCGCTTCCGGAACCACCGCTGGCGTTGGCGCCTCGTATCAGTGGTAACACTTGGCAGCCCAGGCTGAAAGGGCGGGGCAGCTACGCCAGATTCACCTGCTGCCCCTCGGCAACCATTGCTGCAGGGCCATACTAGAAAAACCCCCAGTCGAGGCTGGGGGTTTTTTTTATCTGAGTGGTGTGTCGTCGCCCCAAAACAACCAGGACGGGCGTGAGCAGGAAGAGGTCGACATCTTTTTAGCGACGGCCTCACGACAAAATCGGTAATCAAGGACGTCCTGATACTTGATGCAGCCGCCGACGACGAGTAGCAAAAGAGCGATGGCAGTCCATGTGGCAAGGCCGGTGGATGACTTGGATGGTTGCGTGGCAGGCTCTCATCGGAAACGAAGGGTTGGAGGTAGAGTCGGCGGACTACGCCCGCAACCGGCCTGGTTTGGACATTTCGGTCGCGCTGCGGGCGCACTCGGAGGTCGAGCATGACACAGCGGGGTCCTGGCATCACCTCAAATCGCTTATTTAACATAATATACATTATACGCAAAAATGATGCTACCCAATTCACCTGCGCTCGGGAAAGCTTTCATGCAATTTTCCGGCGTCGCGAGCACGCCGAAGCCGGTCACGAACCGCCGCAATATGCTCACCCGCCTGAGCTACGGCGTTTTCCAGCTCGACTGGCGTGCAATACAACTCGGCGCACCAGTATTGCACCTCGGTTGGATCCATCAGGTTGATGCGACCCGGATCCAGCGGCCGGAAGTCTCTCGAATCGATGCTCACGCTGCGCTCCTGTCGGTGGCGGCGGGTCAATCCCGGTGCGACTCGTCCATTTAAGCAGGTTCAGCGAGCATGGCAAAGGATCAAGTCGTGCGTGTTCGCAGTCTGCCGGTGCGCACCGGCGCCGATCCCATAGCACTGCCCAGGCGACGGCGCCTGGCCGGCGGCGTAGCGGGCCGGGACGACAAGTTGGCTTCAGACCTTTCCTGGTATTCGGCCAGCAGTTGCTCTCGTTGCCGAATGCGTTCTTCCAATACGGCGATCGACCTGCCCAACTTTTGCATTTCACCGCCCTGCTGGGTAGCCAGTTCCGCGGCATGAGTCAGCCGTTGCAAAGATGTCTTGCGCTCGGCGTCCAGCAGTTTCTGCCCTTCCCTGGCTGCCGTCCGGGCGGCGTCCAGTTCCAGCGCCAGCCGGCGTTCGCTGGCACTGGCCCGCTCATTCTGCATCGTACGCTCCTGGTCCCAGGCTGTCCGCTGCGCGGCGGCTTCGTGACGCTGCGCGTCCTTCTCCTTCTGAGCGGCTGACAGGCTCGCACGCAATGCAGCGATCTCGGCTTGGCGGGCGGAGGCATCAATCTCGGCGCGTGCCTCGCGCTCAGCGGCTTCGTCCCGAGCGACGGTTAACGCCGCCATTGCAGCCTCGGCGCCTTGCAACTTCGCCTGTAGAACCTCCTTTTCCCTGGCGAGCGCCTCCTGTTGCATCGTCAATGACAGTTGCGCCTTATGCAGAGCAGCCTCACGCTCCGCCAGGCTGGCTTCCGCAGCGGCCCGCGCGTGCGCCAGGGCGGCATCCCACAGGTAGCTGGCCGCCTGCGCTACCGCATCGGGAAACGTCGGCTTGGAAACAAAGGACTGCGCGTCTGTCAGCCGGCCGCCCAGGGCGGCAAACCAGGCATCCAGGTGCGGACTGACAGTATTGGGGGATCCGCGACCCAGGTGCAGGCGAATGCGCTCGATCGTCGGGCGCTGGCCGGCGACAAGCAACGCATCGGCAGCTTGCCAAACATCGTCGCGACGAACGCCGCGCGTACCGGAACTCGGATTCCGAGTGGGCTCTATGGACATGACAGGCAAATAAGGTCCGATAATGAATAGTTATCGTGCATGACAGATCAAATCTGTATGATTTGATACAGCATACATCATATATAATGTGCATATGCCTCAGGCACAAGCAAAAGACCACTTACCCCAGCCCGATGTCTCATTTCCAGCGCCGCTCCACCCGCTCGAACTCGATCCGCTTGCCGAACAGGCCGCCGCAGCGTTGCTGCGCGAAGGGGAATCGGCCAACACGGTGGCCAGTTATCGGTCGGCCCTCCGGTACTGGGCCGGCTGGTTTGGGCTGCGCTACCGCCGTCCGGTCGCGCTACCACTGTTGCCGTCGGTCGTAATCCAGTTTGTTGTCGACCATGCCACCCGTCACACCTCCCAGGGATTCGTCTGCGAAATGCCCGAGGCCGTGGATCGGGCGCTGGTTGCCGCAGGGCTGAAGGCCCGCCTGGGCCCACCCGCGCTCGCCACACTGAACCATCGCGTGGCAGTCATCGCCCGGGCACATCGCCTGCTCGGCCTTTCCAACCCTTGTGAAGACGCAGCAGTCAGGGAGTTGCTCGCCGGCATACGCCGCGCCTACGCCAGGCGCGGCAGTCGTCAGCAACGCAAGACAGCGCTGACGCGTGCGCCGCTGATGCAACTGCTGCAGACCTGCGACGAGTCCCTGCGTGGATTGCGCGACCGCGCGCTCCTTCTGTTCGCCTGGTCCAGCGGCGGGCGTCGTCGCTCGGAGATCGCACGCGCCACCATGGCCAACGTCATTCGGATGCAGCCTGGTGAGTTTGTCTACTCGCTGCATTGGTCCAAGACGAACCAGCAAGGTCACGAACACGCCGACGCAAGCAAGCCCGTTGTCGGGCAAGCGGGAGCCGCCCTGGAAGCCTGGCTGGCGGCCTCCGGCATTACGGATGGGCCGGTATTTCGGCGGATTCGCCGAGGCGGCCATGTCGGCGACGAAGGTCTGTCCGATGCGTCGATCAACCGGATCGTCAAGGCACGTTGTGTGCTGGCAGGGTTGGAAGGTGACTTCTCGGCGCACTCATTGCGCTCCGGATTCGTCACGGAAGCAGCGGCGCAACGGATTCCCCTGGCCGAGACGATGGCGATGACCGGACACGCCAGCGTGGCTACCGTCGTACGCTACTTTCGTGCGGCCGATACGCGTCGCTCGCGCGCCGCCAATTTGCTCGGCGATGTGGCGTCCGACGAAACCGCGTGATGCCCCGTGCATGCGAGGTCATGCCGACGCAGCCTCGCCTCATGCTTGTGGCCTAGGGGTATGTCGGTATCTTCCCTCGCTGGATGGCAATCGGCGGCCTGCGTATACTGGCTAGCGCGCCGGCCGAAGGAAATCCTGGCTGGAAGCGCCCGAGAGGCAGCGGGCAAGCGAACGCGCCCGTTTCCCGGGCGCTGCCGCGCATTGCTGCCCCGGGGGACCATGAAAGTGGAGAGGGGATGCCCAACGAACAATTTCTTGCCATCCAGGAGACTCGCCGCTCCGGGCTGGCAGCCCTGCGCGCCTCACTGTTGCAGGTTCACAAGGAAGTCATCGGCTACGACCGCGGCCAGTATGAGCGGCTCCATGGCCCCATTCCGGCTGGCCAGTTCGTCCAGCTCGTCACGGAAGAGTCCTTCTTTCGCTGGCTGGATCCACTGTCCCGGCTGATCATCGAGATCGACGAGGAACTCGAGGGCAAAGAACACCACGACGACACCTGCCGCGCAGTCGCCACCGCAGCCGAGAAGCTGTTCAGCGAGCGTGGCGATGCCGCGTTCCGCAAGCGCTATCAGGAAGCGCTGCAGGACGAATCAGGCGTGATCGTCGCACACGGACGGCTGATGTCCGTGATCGGGCAACTCCGGCAACTACCGTAGGCCAGCACAAGCAAAACCGACAGGCAGCAGGCGGCTCCGGTAGTCGGCGACCGTGCGCTGCACGCTTACTTCTTGCCTGTCGGCGCGTCCTTGTCCGGGTGCGTCACTTCCGCATCGACTGCAACGGGATCGCTGGCGGGAAATGTCCCCGCCAGCGCATCGTCCAGTTCCTGCTCGACGACTTCCTCTCGGGTCTTGTGCTGCGCGGGTTTACGCACGCGCGTGGAAGACGGATCTGGCTTGCTCATGGGGTGGCGGTTTCCGGTTGCGGTCGATGCTTCGATAGTAGTCTGCCACGGCGAAAACTGCGCGAGTGACGGCCTAAACGCTAGCGCCCGCGGGCGCCGCTGCGCCAGCCTCCGCGGCCGGATCCCATGCCACCATGCCAGCCGTGATGCCCGTCATGGAATCCATGGCGACCGCCGTGGACGACGACAAAGCTCCCATAAAAGCCGCCATAGGCTGGCCACGGCCCATAGTAGTACGGGTAGATCGGCGCTGAATAGCTGTCGTAGTACGCGTAAGGATAGGTGGAGTCATAGGCCGCGTAGCCGCCATCGTATGCCGGATACGCGGCGCAGCCGCCCACCAGTATTGCCATCCCGAGCCATCCCCTGTGATAGCGCCACATGATCTGCCTCCACGTGAAGCCTCCTGATCCGTTAGACCAGCGTCACGGGCCGGCATTCCACTCCGCAAGGTTTCCGCAGGTACGGTGAGAAATGAGATTCGCCCCCTTCACTTTCGAATAATTTCGATTTTCAGCGGGTGCGCGAGACAATAAAGTTCATGTGCACCCAACGCAACGTGGGTGCCCCGACCGAGTTCAGGTTGACCCCTCTCCTGACTCATTCCTCTGCCACGATGGTCCCCGCCATCGTGGCATTTTTTCTGCGCCCTTCCCCACGCTTTCCGATCGCTGGCCAACTTCCGGTCAGATCCCCTTCTCGACCATGTCCAGAAGACGCTGGCCGAGCACACCTGCCTGTTGCTCCGCGCGGCTGCGCAGCGGGCCGTCGATCAGCAGGATGGCCAGGCCATGGACGGCGGACCAGGCCAGGTACTCCGCGCCGGGGCGCCGCGCAACCGGCAGCACGCCGGCATCGACGAGCCTGTCCAGTGACGCGCCCAGCAACTGGAATGGATTCAGTCCGCTGTTGCCGGCCTTGGCGGGATCCGCATCCTCCTCCACGTCATCAGGAACGGAAAACGCCGTGCGAAACAGCCCGGTCTCGGTCAGCGCGAAGCGCAGATAGCCAGTGCCAACGGCTCGCAGATTTGCGCGTGCGCGTGCAATGGTGTCTCCCTTTGCCGGCACGCTTGCAAGCTCGGTTTCCATGGCGATCGCCAGTCCGGACAAGGCCGCCGCGCGCACCGCCTGCAGCAATTCCTGCCGGCTGGCAAAGTGGCGATACGCGGCATTAGGCACCACACCAGCGCGCCGCGTTGCCTCGCGCAGCACGATGGCATCGGGGCCTCCCGTGCGGGCGAGGTCGATCCCGGCCTCCAGCAGTGCGCGCCGCAGGTCGCCATGCCGGTAGGTGCTGCGTGGCGGCGGCGCGGGTTGGTTGCGGGTCATGATTCCTCCATGTGGACACTGTCCATTATATCTGCTACCTTATAGTAGACAGTGTACACAAGTATCGTAGAAGTTTAACAACAACTCCTCTGGAGATACCCATGATCAAGACGATCGCTATCGTTATCGTTGTCCTGCTGGCTAGCGTGCTGCTCTTCGCCGCCACGCGGCCGGACACCTTCCGCGTGGAGCGCAGCATCACGATCCATGCGCCCGCCGAGAAGATCTATCCGTTCCTGGAAGACTTCCGACGCTGGAATGTGTGGTCGCCCTACGAGAACAAGGACCCGGCGATGAAGCGAACCTATGGCGGCGCGACCAGCGGCAAGGGTGCGACCTACGCCTGGGACGGCAACAAGGACATTGGCTCGGGCAGCATGGAGATTGCCGACACGTCCCCGCCCAGCCGTCTGACGCTGAAGCTGGATTTCACCAAGCCGTTCGTTGCGCATAACATCGTCGATTTCACGCTGGCGCCGTCGGCCGGCAATACTCAGGTCACCTGGGCGATGCACGGCCCCAACACCTACGTCGGCAAGGTCATGCAGTTGTTCTTCAACATGGACAGCATGGTGGGCAAGGATTTCGAGGCCGGCCTGACCAGTCTGAAGTCCGCTGCCGAGAAGTAAGGCCTAGAGGATTGGCGCGAAAAGCTTGGCAACATGCATCGCCACGCGCAGCAGTCGTGGCAAGCGCAGAAAGTCGTCCTTGCCAACCTGGCGGGCCTGTGCGAAGTCCGCTTCAAGCATGCGCGCCACATCGCTCGCGAATGCCCTGTCGGCGGTCATCACCATCAGCTCGAAATTCAGCCGGAATGAACGATTGTCGAGGTTGGCAGTGCCCACCGCCGCCGCCTCGTCATCGATGAGGATCACCTTCTGGTGCAGGAAGCCGGGCTGGTACCGATACACCTTCACGCCCGCGCCGATAGCCTGGTGCGCATACAGCGTCGATGCCGCGAAGACCACCAGGTGATCGGGGCGCGCTGGAATCAAGAGCCGCACGTCGACACCTCGCAGCACGGCCAGCCGCAGCATCGCGAAGACAGCTTCGTCGGGCACGAAGTACGGCGAGGTAATCCAGATCCGCTCGCGGGCCGACTGGATCGCCTCGACAAAGAACAACGAGCACGTTTCCTGTGCATCGGCCGGTCCTGTCGGCACCACCTGGCAGGTCATGCTCCCGGGCGGCTCCGCGGGAGGCATCAACAAACGCGGCACTTCGCGCGTGGCCCAGTACCAGTCCTCGGCAAACGTCATCTGCAGGTCGAGCACCGCCGCGCCGCGCAACTCGATATGCGTGTCGCGCCACGGTGCCAGCGGTGGGCGCTCGCCCAGATACTCGTTGCCAACATTGTGGCCGCCGATGTAGGCGCGCTCGCCATCCACCACCACCAGCTTGCGGTGATTGCGGAAATTCAGCTGGAAGCGATTGACAACGCCCGCGTGGGTGGAGAACGGACTCGCCTCAACACCGGCCGCCAGCAGCGCCCTGACGTAGTGCCGCGGCAGCGCGTGGCAGCCGATGCGATCGTACAGAAAATACACCTTCACGCCGGCCGCGGCGCGCTCGCACAGCCGCCGCTGCAACTCCCGGCCCAGTTCGTCATCGTGGACGATGAAGAACTGGACAATCACCACCTGCCTGGCCGCCTCGATGGCGGCAAAAATCGCGGCAAAGGTTTCCGTGCCATTGACCAGCAGCCGCACGGCGTTGTTTGCCAGGCAAGGCATTCCCGTCAATTGGGGCAGCGCGCGCATGCACGCCTGCTCGGGCGCGTGCACCACGCTGGCACTGCGCGCCTCGCGCTCACGCGGGCTCATGCCCTGCCGGATCTCGCGCAGACGGTCATTGTTGAAGCGGCGGGCATTGACGTAACCGGCGAACGTGCTGCGACCGAAGATCAGATAAGGGATCAGCGCGAAGTACGGCATCATCACCAGCGATCCGGCCCACGCGATCGCCCCAGGCGCGGTACGCACCGTCATGACGGCATGCAGGGCGGCTAACACGCCAACGGCGTGGAAGACGAGAATCACTGTCGCAAGAACACTCGGACTTGGCAGCATCGGCAGGTTTGGGCCGCGTGGCACGGGACGCAATGGGCACTATTCTGGCATAGGCCGCCGCATGCACAAATGCCCACGCGCAAGGTGCGCGGCGGACGATCCGCGCAGCATCACATTGTCTTAATTTTGATGTAATGCCGTCGCGAGGCGGATCGCATCGATGCCTTGCACGCAGACACAATTCCGCAAGGATTGCCTGCCCGCTTATTAGGCACGCCAGTAAAAGCCCGCCAGTGCTGGCGCGCTGTCAGTGGCATCGCCAGGTTATCCACAAAAAATGTGGATAACCACCTGCGCGCCGAAACCGCGAAGCCAGCTGCCCCCCCTCGGCGGCAGTCGCCTCAACATAGACACATTTCAGGATCCTTCGATTGCCGCCCGGGGCTGGGCTCGATACGCTCGACCGTCAATGCTCAGAAATCGTGTAATACCCGCATGAATACTCCAATCCAAGTTGCATGGCTAAGCCGGCGCGGCAGGCCGTCGCCCGCTATCCAGACACTGCTATCACTCCCCAGATTCCAGACCCGCGTCTTCAGCCTTGGCGCAGACCTGATTCACCACATCGGCGGGGCGCACGTCGACCTGTTGCTGATTGATCAGGAACCTGCTGACGTCCGGACCGTCGACGTCATCCGCGCGGTACGCGGCGTCTGCTCGCACAACGTCCCCATCATGATCCTCTCCGACGCGCAGAGCGAGGACGGCCTGATCGACGCGTTTGACGCCGGCGCCGACGATTTCGTCTTTGGGTGTCCCAGCGAAGGGGCGCTGCTGGCACGCATCAGCGCCTTGCACCGCCGCGCCACGTCTGGCACCCGGGCCAGCCCCAGCCTCGGGCTGCGCGTTGGGGACTACGAGCTAAACAGTGTGGGGCGCTTTGCCACGCTGCGCGGCAAGCGCATCGCGCTGACGCCAAAGGAATTCGACCTGGCGGTGTTGCTGTTCGCCAATGTCGGGCGCGTCGTCGCCAACAAGGAGATCGAGCACATCATCTGGGGCCAGGACCTGCCGGCCCTTTCGCGTGCGCTGGCGGGATTGGTTTCGCGTATGCGGCGCACGCTCGATCTGCGGCCTTCGAATGGCGTGACCATCCGGGTTGTCTACGCGAAGGGTTATCGCCTGGATGTCCTCGACAACCGCACGACCATGCTGCTGGCGGATCAGAATGCACCCAGGGAACTTGCCGCGGCCTGACCGGCGAGCATTCGGGCTGGCGATAGCCGGATCCTGAAAGGCGGCGACAAGCGTCATCGCAATCCGCTGACGACGGACCGCCTTGTCAGCGTAAACAGATTGCATCGCGCCTGTGCGGCGCCCGCCTCGGGTCCGATCCCTCCAACATGCCGCCGGCGTTATCTCAGACACATCCGATCAAACACGTGGCTGACATGACACTACGCAAGTCCGTACTGAACGATCCATTCTTCGCGCAAGACTTCGAGCACGCCGGCCGCGACTGGGTCCCCGCGCTCAAGGTTTGCGGCGTCTGCCACTACTGCGAGCGTCCGGTCGCGCCGGATCGACTCTTCTGCCGCGTCGCCTGCAAAGACGCCTTCAACGAATTCGAGCGCCGGCTCCTGCGCGCAGACTGACCTTCCGGGCAGCATCCCCGATCCGCCTCGCCACACGCGATCCCGCAGACGCATTGCCATGGCTGCGCCGCCTGCATAGGCAGCCACGCCATCCACATCCGCCGCAAGGCGACCATCCCGCGCACCGTCCCGTTTCGGCCCGCTTCCGCGCCACGGCACCACGCATGCCTTTTTCACAAACCGGTGCGGTTTATCGCGACAGAACCCGGGCAGATGTGTCAGCGGGAAACATTTGACATGAGCAGGTAACGGCCATTTACGTCTTGCGCGAGGAAGTTACAGATATGTTTCAACTTGCGGCCCACGAGCCAGTACGCGTGACCGCGAATGCCGAGTAATCTTCTTTCACACCAACCCGATATCACCACAGGAAATCATGTCTGAACGCCTGATCATGCTGGACGTCCCCGGCGTCCTCTACTCGGATCGCTCCGATGCCCGACTCGGCGGCAAGCCGGATACGGGCACCCTGCGGGATGTCCGGTTCTTCGATCCCATCGCGCTTGGCTTCGTTCGCCGCCTGTTCGGCGTGGCCGGCGCGCGCGTAGTGGTGTCTGGCGCCTGGCGCCGCGGCACGCCGGCCGCCATCCTGCAGCAGCTTGACCTGCAGATCGAGGGCATGATGCCGGTCGTCGAAGGCGGTGTCGGCGCGCAGATCGACGCCTACTTCGCCGATCGTCCCAGCACTTCGGCCTACGTGATTCTCTCGTGCGCGCCGGCGGGAACGATGACGGCTGCGCAGCGGAAACACCTTGTCAGCGTCAATCCCGCGGAAGGCCTGACGGTGGAAAACTTCCGACACGCGCTCGACATTCTCGGCGTGGCCTGCCCGTCCACGGTCAGCCAGGAATCCCGCGTGGACGAGGGGCTGAAGGCCAAGCTGCTGCAACTCCAGCAACTGGCACGCGAAGCGCCGGCGCGCTTTGCCCCGACCCAGGCCAGCGGCGCCAGGCGCTCCGTCCCGGCCCACGCCTGAACCCGACATACAGAAAGCAGAAAAGGACCGCATGCGGCGGTCCTTTTTCCATTGCGCCGACGAGCGCCATTCATGGCCGATGCGCGCTAGGTGCAGTGATGGGCCAGGATATTGACAACGTTGCCGAACGGATCCAGCACATAAAAACGCCGGACGCCCCATGGCTCGTCGGTGAGCGGATAGACGATCGCACATCCGGCTTGCCGTGCCCGTGCGAAAACCGCATCGACGTCGTCGACTTCCACGGACAATGCTGGCACAGGCGTGCCTGAGCCGCCTTCGCTGGCAATGCTGACCTGCGGCGTCATGCGAGTATCTGCGGCAAACGTGACAATCCAGCCTTGGTCCATCACGCCCTCCAGACCCAGCAACGTCTGGTAGAAGGCGCGGGCAGCGGCCGGATCCGATGCCTGAAGATTGGGGACGATGCGCAGGACCTTCATGGAGAGGGTTTCGGCAATCAGTGCGCGCGCGCCTGCGCCAGCACGGTCATCAGGAACATCACGTCGCCGGACACGCGGCGGTCGTGCTGCGGCAGGCCGGCCTCATGCAGCAGCGCCCAGACATCGGTGCCGCCGGATGCGACGCGATAGCGCAGTTGCGCCAGGTAGGCGTGTTCCGCCGGCGTCAGCGGCCGCTCGAATTCCTTCAGATCGGCCAGAAGGGAGCCCAGGCGAATTTCTGCCGTTTGCATTCTGCCGTGTAATGATGTCTTGAGTTAGGCGCGAGGCGCCGGTTCGATGGGGCGATTCTAGCGAACGGCCGGCATTTCTGTCGTGGGATAAGCTCCATTTTTCGGTGGCGTTTCTCCGTCTTTGCGGTCCCTGACTCACATTCAGCCACATTCTCTGACAGTTGCGATGAGTCGAGTGCACGGGCAAGCGCTGAAAGGGCGTCAGGACGGTAGTGGATGCTTGGCTAACTGTTGGAAATACGCATCGCACACACCATCGCCAGGGACGCGCCGTCGGCGACGATCAGCCGGGCGCGGCTTTGCCCCAGAATCATAGTTCTGCATAGCAGAATTACTATTCCGCAATGCAGTTGACGCACATACAGATCGATGGGACCATCCGGCAACGACCGAATACCGGCGCACGCATGCTTTGTCGCATGCCAAGCGCCGGATGCCCTTCCGGAGACCCTCATGTCTAGCACCCCCGCCCAGCCCGAGCAGACGCCGCCGACTGCCTTCACCCGTATTCATCAAACCCTGACCCCGTGGGTCGAGAGCCACCCGGAGCGCGTGGCGATGATGGATGCCGACCGCTCGCTGCGCTACGCCGAACTGGACGCCGCCGTGCGGCAGACCGCGCAAACGCTGGCCAGGCTCGGCGTGCGCGGCGGTGACCGCGTGGCGTTGGTCACCGAGAACAGCGTCGGCTGCGCCGTGATCCTGCTGGCGCTGAGCGCCCTGGATGCATGGTCGGTTCCCGTCAATGCCAGATTGTCGGCAAGGGAGATCGACAACATTGTCGAGCACGCGGGCGCGCGCCTGACGCTGTATCTCGACAGCACGTTCCCCGAGGCCCGCGAGCACGGCCTTGCCCGCCATGCGCAGTGGGCCGAGTGGCCGCACGTGGGCCGGCTGCTGGTCGGCGCGCTGAATGAAGGGGCGGTGCCCGAGCCGGTCAGCAAGTCGCCCGCCGAACAGGTGGCGGCGTTGATCTACACAACCGGCACGACCGGCGCCGCCAAGGGGGTGATGCTGACGCACGCCAACCTGATGTTCATCGGCCGCTCCAACCGCACGCAGGGACGCGTACAGCCCGGCGACCGCGTCTATGGCGTGCTGCCGGTCTCGCACGTCTACGGCCTGTCCGTGCTGCTGGTCGGACCTCTGTCCAATGGCGCCACCGTGTACTACGAGCCACGCTTCCGTCCCGACCGCCTTGCGCAGACGCTGGTGTCCGAGCAGTTGACCGTGCTGCACGGCGTGCCGGCAATGTACGCCAAGGTGATCGAATGGAGTCGCGCGCAAGCCACGCCGCTCGCGGCGCCTTCGCTGCGACTCGCGCAATCGGGCGGCGCACCGCTGACGGCGTCGCTGAAGGCGGCCTTCGAGGAGAGCTTTGGCATCACGCTGCACAATGGCTACGGCATGACCGAGACGTCGCCAACGGTCTGCCAGACGCGGGTGGACGCGCCGCGCGGCGACTGCTCGGTCGGCCCCGCCGCGCCGGGCGTGGAAATCCGCCTCGGATCCCCGTTGCCCGACGGCAGCGGCGAGTTGCTCGTGCGCGGCCCCAATGTAATGAAGGGCTACTACCGCCGCCCGGACCTGACCACGCAGGTGGTCGATGTCGACGGCTGGCTGCACACCGGCGACCTGGCCCGGATCGACCCGGACGGCGCTGTGTCGATCGTCGGCCGCTCCAAGGAAATCATCATCCATTCGGGCTTCAACGTGTACCCGGAGGAAGTCGAGCAATCGATCAACGCCTACCCCGCCATCGTGCAGTCGGCCGTGGTGGGGCGCGCCGTCGAGGGCAACGAGGAAGTCGTGGCATTCGTCGAGGTGCGCGCCGGCATGACGCTGGACACTGCTGCGCTGCGCACCTTCCTGCGCGAGCGGCTGTCGCCGTACAAGATTCCGGCCGAAGTGCGCGTCGTGGCGCAGCTGCCCGCAGCGCCCTCAGGCAAGATCCTGAAGGCGCGCCTGCGCCAGATGCTGGCCGAGGGCAACGCCTGAACGCCATGTCCGATCACGCCGCGCCACCGCCCGCCCACAAGGAAGACCGGCACTTCGTCACCGCGCTCGCCCGGGGACTGGACGTGCTGGCCTGCTTCCGTGCGTTCGACACCGTGCTCGGCAACGCCGAGCTTGCGCAGCGCTGCGGCCTGCCCAAGTCGACGGTGTCGCGGCTGACGCATACGCTGACCGAACTCGGCTACCTGCAATGCCTGGCCGATCCGGTGCGCTACCGCCTGGGCAGCTCGGCGCTGGCGCTCGCCCCGGCCGCGCAACAAGGCACCGAGGTGCTGACCGTGGCGCGGCCGTTCATGCAGGAGTTGGCGGATCTGTCACAGGGCGTTGCCTCGCTGATCGTGCGCGACCGCGGGCAGATGATGATTTTTGAGAACTGCCAGTCGGAGTCTTACCTGACGCTGCGCGTGGCGGTCGGCTCGCGGATCTCCGGCCTGACGACAGCCGCCGGGCGCGCTTACCTCGACGCGCTGCCGCCTGCCGAGCAACGCCAGGCATTGGCCGCCTTCCGGGCCGAGGACGGGGTCGGCGCCGCGCGGGCCGAATCGATCCTCGCCAACAGCGTCGGCGAGGTCCGTCGACTCGGCTGCACCACCTCGTTCGGCGAGTGGCTGCCCGACATCAACTCGATCGCCGCGGCCTTCCGCCCTGGCCTTGCCCTGCCCCCGATGACGCTGAGCTGCAGCGGTCCCAATGCGATCGTCCCGCCGGAGCATTTGCTCAGGCATGTGCGGCCGATGCTGCTGAAACACATCGGCGCCATCGAGGCGACGTTACGCTAACGTCTTGCCGCAACCGTTGGGTCAGTTGTCCCGCGAATGGGCCGGCGTTGCCGCTCAATCCGGTTTTGGCGAACCCCCTGGCTTGTTGGTGCCGAGCATCTTGCCCAGCCGGCTTTCCAGCCGCCCGCCGATCAGCAGCAGCAGAATGGTCAGCCCCAGCGCCGAGCCCACCAGCGCGTAGTAGCCGGCGCCACTGGCGGCGCCCAGGATGGCCGCCACCCAGATCGCGGCGGCTGTGGTCAGGCCCTGTGGGCGGTCATGCACGCCGTGCCGCGCGATCACGCCGACGCCGAGAAAACCGATCCCAGTCAGAAGACCCTGCAAGACGCGCGAGAGCGCATCCGCCGGCTGTCCGTGGATCGCGACGATGCTCACCGCCGCTGCCGCGCCCAGCGACACCAGCCCCAGGGTGCGCATGCCGGCGGCCTTGCCGTGCAGGTTCCGGTCGAGACCGATGACGGCGCCGACCCCCAGACCACAGGCGAGGCGCAGGAAGAGATCGAGACTGAAGACATCCATGAGCGGTTGGCACGCCCGCAGCGCGCCCGGGGGGGGAATTGCGGACAGCTTACCCCAGAGGCTGCGCGTCTGGCGACTGGCGACTGGCGTGCGCACGGCGCATCGTCCGATTGCCGTATCATGCAGGCTCTGTTTCCAGCCGGATTCCCGCCATGCCTCATCTCGTCATCGAAATCACCGAGAACACGCGCCTGACCTGCTCGCAGGAAGAACTGCTGGATGAAGCCAACGCCGCGCTGCTGGCCAGCGGCCAGTTCGAAGAACCGGATATCAAGTCGCGCTGCGTCATGCTTTCCACCTATCGGCAGGGCGTGGAAACCGGGCCACAGGCCAACGACCGTGCGTTCGTGCACGCAACGCTATCGATCCTCGATGGTCGCGACACGGAAACCCGCCGCACGCTGGGCCAGGCCGTCTGCGATGCGATCGCCGAAGCTGTGCGGCCGGCAGCAGGCGGACAGCGCGTGCAGATTTCGGTGAACGTGGTCGAGATGCAGCGGGCAACCTACGCGAAGCAGGTGATCGGCTGAGGCAGCCGACCGCTCACACGGCCGCCCCCGCCAAGCCTGAAGCGCGCGAAGTGCCGGCCGGCACTTCGCGGCGGCTCAGGTCACCGGCGCCGGATTGAACAGCACCAGCGCGTTATGCAACTGGTGGTACTCCGCCCAGGTCTGTTTGCGACCGCTGGCCACGTCGATCATCAACCGGAACAATTCCCAGCCCACGTCCTCGATCGTGGCCTCGCCGGAGGCGATGCGGCCGGCGTCCACATCCATCAGGTCATGCCAGCGGCGGGCCAGATCGCTGCGGGTGGCAACCTTGATGACCGGCACCTCGGCCAGCCCGTAGGGCGTGCCGCGCCCAGTCGTGAAGACGTGCAGATTCATGCCGGCGGCCAGTTGCAGCGTGCCGCAGATGAAGTCGCTGGCCGGCGTGGCGGCGTAGATCAGGCCCTTGCGCGTCAGTTTCTCACCCGGCGACAGCACGCCGGAGATCGCCGAGCTGCCCGACTTGACGATCGAACCCATCGCCTTTTCCACGATATTGGACAGCCCGCCCTTCTTGTTGCCCGGCGTCGTATTGGCGCTGCGATCGGCACGGCCGCGTTCCAGGTAGCGGTCATACCATTGCATCTCGCGGATCATCGCCTGCGCCACGTCGGGCGTCGCGGCGCGTGCGGTCAGTTGGCCGATGCCATCCCGCACCTCGGTCACTTCCGAGAACATTACCGTGGCGCCCGCACGCACCAGCAGATCGGTGGCAAAGCCGACGGCCGGATTGGCGGTGACGCCGGAGAACGCATCGCTGCCGCCGCACTGCACGCCCACCACCAGGTCGGACACCGGACAGGTCTCGCGCCGACGTGCGTTGAGCGTGGCCAGATGCGTTTCGGCCATCGCCATGATCGAGTCGATCATCGACGAAAAGCCCACGTGCTGCTCGTCCTGCAAGCACACCACGCCGACCTGGATTTCCCCGGCGCCGCTCTGGATCGGAATGGTCCCGGGCGGCAGCAGGCGATCCGGCTGCAGCTTCTCGCAACCGAGGCTGACCACCATCGCCGTGCCACCAAAATTGGGATTCAGCGCGATGTTGCGCAGCGTGCGGATCGGCACGATGGCATCCGGCGCGTCGATGGCCACGCCGCAGCCGTAGGTGTGCTCCAGGCCGACGACGTCGTCCACGTTCGCGTAGCGCGGTAGCAACTCGGCCTTGATCCGGCGCACGGCATGCTCGACCACGCCTGCCACGCATTGCACGGTGGTGGTGATCGCCAGGATGTTGCGCGTGCCGACCGAGCCGTCGGCGTTGCGATAGCCGTCGAAGGTGTACCCCTCCAGCGGCGGCAGCGGCGCCGGCACGCGCGTGCCGATCGGCAGATCCTCCAGCCCGGGGGCCGGCGGCATGGTCATGACCCGCTCGTTGACCCAACTGCCGCGAGGCAGGTCTTGCTGCGCGTGACCGATCACGACGTTGTAGCGAATCACCGCATCGCCGGCCGCCAGGTCTGTCAACGCCACCTTGTGCCCCTGCGGCACTCGCTCACGCAGCGTCAGCCCGCCAGGGAACACCGTGCCGGCTGGCAGGCCACCGTCATTGGCAACGATGGCAACGTTGTCCGCCTCGTGCATGCGCAGATAGAGCGGCGCGGCGGGGGCGTGATCGGGAGCGGTGGTCGCTCGGTGGGTAGTCGGCTCTGGCATGGCGCCCTTCTTCTCGATCGAGGCTCGGCCTCGTGATAGGTTGTCGTACAACAAATTATAAAGCTCATCGCCCCGACAACGGCCACGCGTATACCCTGATCCTTGCAAGGACATGGTTTAGCCGGCGCACCACGCCAAGCTCCCTCAAGCCACCGAAGTCCGCTTGCGAATCGGACAGCTTAGTTGTACGATGACATATCACAAGCCGAGCGGACCGCCGGATTGCCTTCAACCCACAAATCGCCCCACGGCGATCAGGATGCGCCACATGACCACGCCACAAGAACTCAAGCACATCATCTCGGACGGCCTGCTCTCATTCCCGGTGACCGACTTCGACGCACAGGGAAACTTCCGGCCCGACACCTATGCCGCGCGTCTTGAGTGGTTGGCGCCGTACGGCGCGTCAGCGTTGTTCGCCGCCGGCGGCACGGGCGAGTTCTTCTCGCTGACGCCCGACGACTACTCCAATGTCATCCGCACCGCCGTCGAAACGTGCGCGGGCAAGGTGCCCATCCTTGCAGGCGCCGGCGGCCCGACGCGCATGGCCATCGCCTACGCGAAGGAAGCCCAGCGCCTGGGCGCCAAGGGCGTGCTGCTGCTGCCCCACTACCTGACCGAGGCCAGCGAGGCCGGCATCGCGGCGCACATCGAGGAAGTATGCAAGGCCGTCGATATCGGCATCATCGTCTACAACCGAGGCAATTCGCGCATCAGCGCCGACATGCTGGCGCCGCTGGCCGACCGCTGCCCCAACCTGATCGGCTTCAAGGACGGCGTCGGCGACATCGAGGCCATGGTTCGCGTGCGCCGCAAGCTGGGCGACCGCCTGGCCTACCTCGGCGGGCTGCCGACGGCGGAGGTCTACGCCGCCGCATACAAGGCGCTCGGCGTGCCGGTGTACTCGTCGGCCGTGTTCAACTTCATCCCGGGCACGGCGATGGCCTTCTATCGCGCGATTGCCGCCGACGATCACGCCACCGTTGGTCGGCTGATCGATGAGTTCTTCCTGCCCTACCTGGACATCCGCAATCGCCGCGCGGGCTACGCCGTCAGCATCGTCAAGGCCGGCGCCAAACTGGTGGGCCACGATGCCGGTCCGGTGCGCGCGCCGTTGACCGACCTGACCGAGCAGGAACTGGCGCAACTCGATGCGCTGATCCGCAAAGTGGGGCCGCAGTAAGGACAACAGGCCGGCAGATGCCGGCCCGTTGTCTTGGAAGCAAGCGAGGCCTCCTGGAGGCCTCGCTTGCTTTGCGCGCTTACATTGAGAAGCTGTCTGCGCGCGCCACCGGCCAGTACCGCTCGTAGACCTGGTAGCGATAGTTGCCGTTGAGCAGGTCGCCCGGTGACAGGAACTTCAGCAGTTGCGACAACAGGCGCACCTCGTTGACGGAAATCCGGCGCACCACGTGGTGCGGCTGCAATTCCTCTGGATGGCGCAGGCCGGCGGCCTGCAGCAGTTCCTGCAGCGCATGCAGTGTGTGGTGATGGAAACTGGCGACACGCTCGGCCTTGTCCGGCACCACCACGGCGCGCTGGCGCACCGCGTCCTGCGTGGCCACGCCCGTCGGGCAGCGGTCGGTATGGCACTTCTGCGCCTGCACGCAGCCCAGCGCGAACATGAAGCCGCGCGCCGAATTGCACCAGTCCGCGCCAATGGCCAGCGTGCGTGCCACGTCAAAGGCCGTAATGATCTTCCCGCTCGCGCCAATCCGGATCTTGTCGCGCAGGTTCGTGCCGACCAGCGTGTTGTGCACCATCAGCAGGCCTTCCTGCAGCGGCACGCCGATGTGATCGACGAACTCCAGCGGCGCGGCCCCGGTGCCGCCCTCGGCGCCGTCCACGACGATAAAGTCAGGCAGGATGCCTGACTCCAGCATCGCCTTGACGATGCCGAAGAACTCCCACGGATGGCCGATGCACAGCTTGAAGCCGGTCGGCTTGCCACCGGACAGGTTGCGCAGCCGATCGACGAACTGCAGCAGACCAAGCGGGGTGGAAAACTCGCTGTGCGAGGCCGGCGAGATGCAGTCCTGCCCCATCGGCACGCCGCGCGTCGCGGCGATCTCCGGCGTGATCTTGGCCGCCGGCAGCACGCCGCCATGCCCGGGCTTGGCGCCCTGCGACAGCTTGACCTCGATCATCTTGACCTGCGGCGAGCGGGCCTGCTCGGCGAACTTATCCGGATCGAAGCCGCCATCGGGACGCCGGCAGCCGAAGTAGCCGGAGGCGACTTCCCAGACCAGGTCGCCGCCCTCCTCGCGGTGATACCGCGAGATCGATCCCTCCCCGGTATCGTGGATAAAGCCACCCAGCTTCGCGCCGCGGTTGAGCGCGCGGATAGCATTGCCGGACAGCGAGCCGAAACTCATCGCGGAGATATTGAAGACCGACAGCGAGTAGGGCTGCGCGCGGCTCGCGCCCACGGTGATGCGGAAATCCGAGCCATCGATCCGTGTCGGCGCCAGCGAATGACCGATCCACTCGTGGCCGGCGGCGCGTACGTCGAGTTCGGTGCCGAACGGCCGGCTGTCCACCTCGCTCTTGGCACGCTGGTAGACCACGCTACGCTGCTGGCGCGAGAACGGTAGTTCGTTGGTGTCATCCTCGATGAAATACTGCCGGATTTCCGGCCGGATGAACTCGAAGAAGAAGCGCAGATGGCCCCAGATCGGGTAGTTACGCAGGATAGAGTGGCGTGTCTGGGTCAGGTCATGGACACCTACGGCCAGCAGCACCAGTGGCAGCAGCAGCCACCAGGCGGCCATTCCGTGCGTGGCCACCAATCCGGCAATAACGAGCAACGCGAGCACGGACAGCCAGACCGCGCCATAGCGACGTGAAAACATGGGGACTCCCGGAAGCCGGTCGGGCCGGCAATTGGGGGATTATCGCCGCAGCAGCCTATGGCTGCCCAGGGAGGCAGGAACGGCAGCGGCCCGGTGTGGTGAGTTCAGGCGTGCAACAAGTCGAGCCTGGCAGGCGATGCGGACCTGTCGCGGGCATGCCAGCCCTGCGGAAAAGAACATAAAAAAAGGAGCCGACAAGCGGCTCCTTTCGTCAAACAGCTAGCTAACCAGTTGGTTCAACTCAGGCTGCGGCGTCCTTCAGCTTCTTCAGCGGACGGACCTTGACCTTGACGCTGGCCGGCTTGGCCGGGAACCAACGCTCTTCACCCGTGAACGGGTCCTTGCCGAAGCGCTTCTTCTTGGCCGCCACTTGCTGGGCCGTGACCTTCAGCAGGCCCGGCAGCGTGAATTCGCCGGCGCCCTTCTTGTTCAGCGCGCTAACGATGGTATTTTCCAGGTGGGCCAGCACCGTCTTCACGGCCTTGGCTTCCAGTTGAGTCTGGGCTACCAGGTGAGCGACCAGGCTCGACTTGTTGAAGGTTTCCTTCAGCGGACGCAGGGTGGGTGCGGCAGCCGGAGCAGCCTTCTTGGCCGGCGCGGCCTTCTTGGCGGCAGCCTTTACGGGTGCCTTGGTTGCCGCGGCCTTCTTGGCAGCGGGCTTGGTTGCAGTCTTCGCGGTCGGTTTCGCTTTGGTCGCCATATCGATATACGGAGAGTTGATCAATGTAGTGTCGGCAGATGGTTTCGCGGTACGTTGCGATTCGTCTTGTCGACGCCCACTGAATCATAGCGGAATCCGCCGTAAGTCAAGGGCTTTTCTTCTACGCATTGATGCAAACCCGGTGAAAACCCGGGGATTTGTCGCGGCTTTGCCGCAGCGCGCATCCGAAAACGGCCTACGTCCCCCGCTTTTGGACGTTTCCCGATGACGATTTCCGATGCGTCAACCCATATCGCGATCGCATTTTCGACATGCGCCGCACGATTTTTCGCATGCCGCGCGGTGTTTTTCCGTAACGGTTTCTTCTGATTGAGCGCCATCCGCCGTGCCGCGATCCGCCCGCCAGGCTCACTCCCCCAGGCACGCGGCCAGCAACGGACCGCCGGCAAGCGTGGCCATGACAATCATCGACAAGCCACTGCCGCTGGCTTCCGGGCGCAGCCATTCGCGCAGCAGCACGTGCAGATCGACTTGCCCCAGGAACAGGCTCGCCGCGCCGGCAACGGGCAGCAGCGCTGCAAGAATCATGGCGAAACCGGCCCTGCCGGCGGTATCTTCAGTGGTACCCCCTTGCGGCGTCGGGTTGGCGGTATGCTCCGGGGTGGTCGGCATGGTGGTGCTCTGTCTGTAACGGGTGGATGGCGCGCATTGTCGCCAACGGTGCCTGAACCCTGCCTGAGCGCCGTGTTCAGCCGGCATTCAGGCGCGCCGGCGCAACCTTCACGCCCATGCCCTGCACGCTTTTCCAACGCCTTCCCCGCCCGCAGCGTTCCGCGACCGGCCTCGCCGCCGTGGTCATCGCATTCGCCACGCTCGGCGCACCGACCGCCGCGCTTGCCGACAAGGACGCCGACCGCGCCCGCGCGGCGGTGCAGTCGGGCGAGATCCTGCCGCTGTCGAAAATCCTGGAAACGGTGGCCAGCCAGTACGCCGGCGACGTGATCGGCGTCAAGCTGGATCACGACGACGGGGCCTGGGAGTACGAGGTCAAGCTACTGCTGCCCGGTGGCTCCGTGGCCAAGCTGGAGTACGATGCCCGGACCGCGGCGCTCCTCAAGGCCAAGGGCCGCGACCTGGAAAAGGCGCGCAAGAAGCCCTAGCGTCCCGATTTACCACCAGATCATTGCCAAACCCTCATGCGCATCCTGCTGGTTGAAGACGAGGCAACGCTCGCCGCCCAGGTCCGTGCGAGCCTCGCGGCCGCCGGCTACGCGGTGGACCTGGCCGCGGACGGCGTCGACGCCTGGCACCTGGGCACCCAGGAACCTTATGACGCAGTCATCCTGGACCTGGGCCTGCCCGGACTGGATGGCCTCACCGTGCTGCGCCGCTGGCGCGCGGCGGCGCTCGCCCTGCCCGTCCTGATCCTGACCGCCCGCGACAGCTGGACGGAAAAGGTGGAAGGCATCGACGCCGGCGCGGACGACTACCTCGCCAAGCCCTTTCGCATGGAGGAGTTGCTGGCACGCATCCGCGCGCTGATTCGCCGCGCGCACGGCATGCCCGCGCCGGAATTGGCCTGCGGACCGGTGCGGATGAACCCGCGCGCCGGCACGGTCACGGTCGATGGCGCGGCCGTGGTGCTGACCGCTCACGAATTCAAGGTGCTGGATTACCTGATGCACCACCCGGGCGCCATCGTCAGCAAGACAACCCTGACCGAACACATCTACGCGCAGGATTTCGACCGCGACAGCAACACGATCGAGGTCTTTGTCGGCCGGCTGCGGCGCAAACTCGGCGTGGACGTCATCGAAACCGTGCGTGGCCAGGGCTACCGGCTGCGTCCGCCGCCGGCAACCGCCTGAGGAGATCGCCGCCGATGCGCACGTTCCTGCGCAAATTCGTCCGCCATTCGCTGGCGCTGCGCCTGCTTGCCATCTCGGCGATCTGGATCGCGGCGGCCCTGGGCGCCACCGGCTGGCTGCTGTCCGCGCTGTTCGAGCGTCACGTCAACGATACCTATGTCCGCCAGCTCGACCATCAGTTCGCCAGCCTGGCCGCCGCGCTGGACTGGACGCCCGAGGGCAAACTGCTGCTGACCCGCACGCCGGCCGACCCGCGCTACGACCTGCCCTACTCCGGCGCGTACTGGCAGGCCAGTGCGCCGGGCGCGCTGCTGCGCTCGCGTTCGCTGTGGGACACCGAACTGCCGGCGATGGTGACGCGCAAGGTCGCGGGTACGGCCGCCGATGTGCGGCCCGGCCCCAACGGGCAGTCGTTGCTGGTGGTCGCGCGCCCGATCGTGCTGGCCTCCGCCGATACGCCCGTGATGCTGGCCGTGGCGGTCGATCGCGGCGAACTGCGCGCGGCGCGGCGCGCCTTCAATCGTCTGCTTGGCTGGTCGCTGACGGCGCTCGGCGCCGGCCTGCTGCTGGCGGTCGCCGCGCAGGTCAGGTTTGGCCTCGCGCCGCTGGCACGGCTGCGACGCGCGCTGGCGGCCATGCAGGCGCGGCGCGAGGCAAGGCTTTCGGGCGACTGGCCGACCGAGGTCGTGCCGCTGGTGAGCGAAATCAACGCGCTGCTGGCACGCAATGCCGAGGCGCTGGAGCGTTCGCGGCGTCAGGCCGCGGATCTGGCCCACGCGGTCAAGACGCCGCTGGCGATCCTCGCCAACGAGGCTGCCAGCCTGCCCGGCGACGCGGCTCAGGCGGCTTCCCGGCAGGTGGAGGCGATGCGCCGGCAGGTCGATCGCCATCTCGCGCGTGCCCGCGC
>JACXTT010000336.1_pt1 | contig 78631 bp, 70 predicted proteins | sample 9270951 | NCBI WGS metagenome assembly JACXTT01 (sample SAMN15532306, study PRJNA645909) | rock metagenome | isolation source: weathered quartz diorite | place: Puerto Rico | collected 2017-06-21
GCGTACTATAGGAAAAGAGTCCGCCGCTCGTCGCAGCCCAGATCGTAGTACGGTCGATGGCAACATCACGAACCTGTCTCTTCGACGTGTATGTCTTCCACTGCCCGACGCCGGCGAAACAACTCCAGATCGCGAGGGCGCAGAGCGCCGTCGATCCGCCCACCATCCGCACAATCATTTTACTTTTTTAAGCTTTCGTTGAAGGTCGGACAACTCAATAGCCGCGAGGGCGGCGTCCCATCCCTTATTGCCGCCCTTGGAACCTGCCCGCTCGATCGCCTGTTCGAGCGAATCCGTGGTCAGCACTCCAAAAACCACCGGCATTCGGCATTCAAGAGCGACCCGGCCCACTCCGATGCTGACGGCGTTCGAGATATACTCGAAGTGAGACGTCTCGCCGCGTATGATACAGCCAAGACAAATAACCGCGTCATACTTACCCGTTGCGGCCGCCTTCTGTGCCGTCTGGGGAATTTCGAACGCCCCAGGGCAATAAACAACATCTATATCCTTATCGGCTGCGCCATGTCGCCGGAGGCAATCCGTCGCTGCGTCGAGCAAACGTCGCGTAATGAACTCATTAAACCGGCTGACCACGATGCCGAATCGGAACGGCGAAGCGGAAAGGTTTCCACTAATGGTCCCCATGGGGGGAACTCCCGGTAAACGCGGATATCAATTAGAGAAAAGGCGGTGGCGCATCATATCGACGGCGCCAATCGGAATGCCGAACTGACCAAAAATGTTATCATCCCCTTTTTGCCCGCCGTGAAAATCGGACCCTCCGCTTTCCAGCAGGCAATACTCGTTCACGATACCCCTGTAATAGCGGACAAGGTCGGGCGTATGGCTTGGGTGGATGACCTCGATCCCGTCCAGGCCGGTCTTAATCAGCTGGATGAGCAAATCCTCGGAGACCGACTTTCCCGGATGGGCAAGAAAGGAGAGTCCCCCCGCGTCGGAGATCAGCTTCACAGTATCTTCGGGGGAAAAGGAAATCTTCTTCTCGAAGGCAGGGCGGCCGTTCCCGATATACTTACTGAACGCCTGGTGATAATTCTGCGCGTGGCCCTCGCTGACGAGAGCATTCGCGATATGGGGCCGGCCCACGGAGTCGCCGCTCACATTAGCCATGACGGCATCCATGCTCAGCGGGATATTCATCCTGTTCAGCTTATCGACGATCCTCTCGGCGCGGCGGAGGCGCTCCTCACGGAACCCGGCGAGAGAGTCAAGAAGACTTTTGTCGCGAAAATCCATAAAATATCCGAGGATATGAATCTCGAACCCATTCATCATGGCGCTCAGTTCCATACCCGGGACAACTTCCAGTTGGAGATTCCTTGCGGCCTCGAACGCCTCCTCGAGGCCGCTCACGCTATCGTGGTCGGTGATACTCACGACCTGGAGGCCGGCATCTTTCGCCTTCGCGATCAGCTCCGGCGGCGAGAGGGCGCCGTCAGAGTAGATCGTATGCATATGGAGATCCGCTTTTCCGTCCACACAAACCTGCAGGTTATCCACCCACCCGGATGATATTCGATCCTACACGAAGAGGCTCTTAAACTTCTCGTAATCGTTAATGATCAGCTTATTACCGCGCAATTCCAGATGACTTTTCTTTATGAACATATGAACCACGCGGGAAATTGTTTCCCTTGACGTTCCGGCCATATTAGCGAGGTCCTGTTGCAGCGGCAGCTCATCGATCTCGACACGTCCCTTCCGGATCGTCCCGATATCATCGGCGAGCTGGAGGATCACATTGGCCACGCGGCCGGCGGCATCTTTCAGAGAAAGGCTCTTAATCTGGGCATCGGCTTTCCGGAGGCGCATCGTCAGCTCTTTAAGGAGCGAAATAGCCACCGACGGAACATCTTCCATCAATTTCAGAAAATCACGCCGATGGATCATGAACAGCTCGGTTTTTGTGATAGCCACGACGCTGGCTGATCGCGCGAGGCCGTCGAGGATCGACATTTCCCCGAAGAAATCGTTTTCTCCCAGGATCGAAAGAATAACCTCGCGGCCATCGTCGTCGGTCCTCACGATCTTCACCTTGCCTGCGATAATGACAAAAAGCGCGGCGCCCGTCTCTTCCTCAAGCAGTATGATACTTCCCTTCTTATACTTCTTCCGCACACCGACGCGCACGATTTTGGCAAGCTCTGAGGCTTCGATATCGGCGAAGAACGGGACGTTACGGATGAACTCCATCGCCTCGCCCAGCTCAGACGCGAGCGGCTTGGGAGGAACGCTGGGAAGATTCATGTTATATCCGCCTCATTGTCAGAAAATTGCGAATAATTCCAATTAATATACATGTGACGAAGCTCAAAGTCAAGTTACCCGGGGGTCAGGATCATCCCGTTTGTCCCTGAAAAATCAGGGTTTGGAGCGACGTCCTCCTGATTTCGGCTCCGGGAACTCCCCGGTTCCCCGTGACACGAGGAGGCAAGCCGGACTTTCGCCGATTTGACACCATGTCCCATCGTTCCGAGACGTGCGCCGAACTTCTGAGCGGCGCGCTCCGGCACACTATAGAAAGAATCAAACCGTCGAAGCCCCCGGAGGGGTGAAATGAGCGATGTATCAGTGTGAGAAGAGCAAATAACTCAGAATCAGAAGGCTGATCTGGCTTGCGGCCAGCGAGATGCCTGAATATGCATCGAACCGCCTCACATCGTCGAGAAGGCGGGCATCTCCGGATTGCTGGTAGTCATTATAAACCCCATCTGCCCTGATCTTCCAGTATGCGGCGGCGGCGCCAGTCAGAACCGTCGCACCGGCGGCGAGGACCAGAGGAGTTGAATTTTTGGATTGTTCATAGGAAAGGAACGGAGACCTGGGAGGAATAGTCCCTGGCAGAGGAGAAAGAGGAGCAAAGAGTTCGGGTGATGAGAGGGGAACCTGGGCTTCCACGAAGCCTTCCCGCGACAAACGCACCACACCAGTCCCGGCGGGGATTTCCGTATACAGGGGAGTGGCTCCAAGCAGAGAGTCGCCGACCAGTACCCTGGCACCTGACGGCTCTGACGTAATGTGATAGATTGCGGGAAACCGGCACGTCCTGGTCATGTTCGAAGATGCTTCAAATGAAAGCGTTTCCGCCATGGCAGGGTGGAGCCAGTTATTTCCCTCGGGGTGGACGAAGCGGAGCACATGAGACCCCCTCTCCACCAGAGAGTCGGTCAGCGGGGCGATTCCGATCATCGCTGAATCGAGAAAGACACGGACCCCCGGGATTGAACACTCAACCGTCAGGGACGACAACCGGCCGGATGAAGCTGCGGAATCGGCGGATTCAGGAGGAATGCCCGATGCGGACGACGAATAACCACACACAAGACATACAAGCAAGACCTTTATCATCGGTCAGCGTGTTTCAGTGCAATCACGGAAAAATCCTCGGCCAGAAGAATCAGGTTATTCCTGAAAACAATCGGTACGCTCTTAATCCGTCCTTGGGCGGTGTATTGCCAGAGGATGTCTCCTCTCTTCGTGTCTAGGGCATAGAGTTTCTTATCGATGCAGCCGACGTACACAACATTCCCTGATACGAGGGGCGCGGCGTTCACCACCCCCTCGGTCTGTATCCGCCAGGCAATATCGCCTGACTCCGCCTCGAGCGCAAAAATAGAATGACCGGCTGTTCCCACATAAACATTCTCTTGGTCGACAGCCTGGGAAGCAATGATCCGAGCACCGAGAGGCCGGGCCCAGCGGAGGATTCCAGTCTCGGCGTCCAGAGCGTACATCGTGCTATCCAGCGAGCCGGCGTAGACTAGCCCGTGGCTCACCGAAGGTGATGCAAGCACGGTTGCCCGTGCCGCAAAGCTCCACCGGAGGATTCCATTCGAAATATCCACTGCGTAAATCTTCCCATTGTCGCAGCCGAAGAAAATGCTTCTGCCGTCGCTTGCCGGGGATGACCGGATGATCCGGGTACGCGCATCTTCGGGAATTGCGAACGACCAGACCGTGCTCCCATCGGACTTATCGATGCAGAAAAGAGTGCCGCTCAGCGTCGTCACATAAAGGCGCCGCCCGATGAAAAGCGGCGACGTTTCAATATCGCCCAGATTGGCGCGCCAGCGAATCGCGGCATCCTGGAGATTGTAGGCCAGAATGCTTTCCTCGTCATGGCCAAGAACGACATACATCATCTCATTATCGATGACCGGGGTACCGACGACGGCGGATCCGAAATCCTTTCCCCCCATATCCTTGCCGTCGCGGATGCGCATCGCCTGCACCTCGCCTTTCAGATTGCCTACGAAGAGAAAACTATCGGCAGCTGAGGCCGAGTAGGGGCCGAAGCCTGCGGACGCATCGGACTCCCAGGCGACGGTGAGAGGTGGGGAGAGAACTTCACGCGAGACATTTTCCCTACCCATCGTCCCTCCATACATAGGCCAGTCATCGGCCTTCGTCCGTGAAAAATTCTGGAAATGGAGCACGGAGCAGCCTGACAGGGCGAGGAGGATGACCGCAAGCACTTTCATCAGAAATCCCACCCGAAGAAAAACTGATGGAAGAATCCGTCTTGCAGTTTTGTGAAATTCTGATCGATTGTTTTCCCGAAATCATAACGCAGAACAAGAACTCCACCGAGATTAAGACGTGCGCCGAGTCCGGTGCTCCCAAGAGTCTGGGAATAGGTGTCATCCCACGCATTTCCGGCGTCGAAAAACAGAGCGCCCCGGATCCCGACGAACGTCACGCCGCCGAAGGGGAACCTGAGAGCGAGGGCATCCAGGAACGGGAATCTCAGCTCGTGGCTTGTGAGCCAGAGTTTTTTCCCGCGAATTGACCAGCGGGGGTAACCGCGGAGATCCCAACTGCCCCCCATAAAAAACCGACGCGCCTCCTTGCCGTCATTAAAAAACAGCCAGATGCGGGCGGCGTATGCCGAGCGCTGCGCGATCCTGAAGTAATGGCGGTAATCGAGGATCACGCTATAGTAATTCGCATTCGAATACTGGACATCGGACGTGTACGCTAGCGTGATATTGAAGCGGTTGCCGTCGAGAGGGCCACTTGGTCCCCAGAGCGAATTATCATGTGTGAAAGAAAGGGAATTCGACAAGAACAGAGCGCGGCGCGATCGATCGATATTCCCCTCCGAATTCGTCAGAGCGGATTCTGTAGCATCTTTGTCGGAGTGACTGATGCTCGTCAGCAGACCGATCCTCTGAAACTTTGAAAGAGGGTAACTGAGAGTGAAATAACCGCCAAAAACCCGTTCGAAGAAAAACTCATCGGGATCGGTAAGATCGTAGCGCCTCCCGCTGAAGCGGTAGACCCCGTAGGAATAATTCGTCCTCTGGTGGAGAGAGAGGCGGGAAACTGCGATATTGAAGCTCGAGAGAAGCTCATCCGAGCTTTGCGCAGTATTATAAAGGAGAAAGTTGTATTGTTCATTTCCCAGAAGATCGCTGAGGGCAAGAAACGCCCCGCCGGATGTGCCGAAGACGGGGTCGGTGGCGATTTGGCTCTGCGCGATATCGAGGCTATACTGATCGGTATAACGCAGCATCTTCGACTCCGACGTCCCGCCGAGAGATTTCGCCTTCCATGGACTTTCCAGAGCAACATCGGACACGGCGCGGCGCGTCGTGGATGAGTCGTAGGCGGCGTAGATATTGGAGATCGAGCGGATCTGGAAATTGAACCCCTCAAAAGCCACGAACACAAGATCGCTATCGGCCCACGCGGGGTCAAACGCCGCCGTTGTAAACTTGGTAATCTTCCGCATCTCACGCCCCTGGCACAGGCTATCGACCTTCATCATCCAGACATTGCGCGCCCCGCCTAGATCGGTCGTAAAAATCAGCGCCCGCCCATCGGGCGAAAAGCGTGGCGAGGTATAGCTCTCATCGCCGTAGGTGAGATAGCGGACATCGTGGGCCTTCAGATCATACACGAAGAGATTATGCGCTCCATGTTCCCCGAAGGAGGTTCGATCCGAACTGAAGACAATAAAATCTCCGGAAGGGGACCAGTCGGGATCTCTCTCATCGTAAATATCGTTCGTCAGGCGCGTCAGATATTCTTTTTCCACATCCCAGATATAGAGATCATTATTCCCCGACTTATCCACCGACGAAAAAACGATCTGTTTGCCGTCGGGAGACCATGAGGGGGAGCCAAGCACGACGAGATCCTTGAAATGATATGTCTGGATCACCTTATCACCCTTAAGGTCATAGAGATGGAGCGCGTCATTTTCGCCCGACTTCGTGACGAAGGCAAGAACTCCCTGAGGCGAAATATCGAGTTTACTCTGAAAAAGGTGAAACGCTTCGAACTCATTGGTCTTCTCCCCCTCGAGAAGAACGTTGGGAGAATTTTTTCCTTTTCCGTACGGAGCGTGGAAAATGCTTGCATAGCCCGTATGGTTCCCGATGAAATAAACCTCTCTCTTCTCTTTGTAGAAGACGGGCTTCGAATTGAACCCCTCGGTGACGAGGGCTTTTGAGACGGCGCTGGGTTCATCGGCGGCGGCCAGAAGAGGGTAATAGTGTTTTTTCAGCGAGTAGACCCACTCCTCGTCGAATTCGCGATAATTGCGATCCAGAGTAAGCTTGAAAACCTCATCGAAGGAATTTGATTTCCAGAAATTATCCATCAGGAGAAGAATCTTCTCCGGCCCGTACCGTTCCGAGACGAACTGCAGCAGGTTCTGACCTTCCTTATACATCAGATAGGTGCCGAAGATCTGATCCATATCGCTCAGCGGCACAAGATAATTACTCACGACGGCATCCCGAAGAACCATCTCGGCCTGAATATCCCAGTCTGTCGACCAGAATTCTGCCAGGCCTTCGACGAACCAGAGAGGGGGGAGCCGGTCCTGAGCCATGCGGTGGTCGAGCAGGACGCGATTGATCTTGCTATGCATGAACACATGAACAAGCTCGTGGCGGATAACGTGGCGGAAATCCCACATAGATCCGGTATAAGGAATGACGACTCGTCCCTTGAGGAACTCAAAGAAACCTCCCACCCCTTCCGGAATGAACCCCGGTGTCGTATTCGTCTGTTGAAAGTGCAGGTGGGAGCTGTAGAAAATGAGCGGAATACGGCCCGAGACATTATTATTGAACTTCTGCTCGAGAACTCCGTAACTCTCCTCGGCGAAGAAGGCCCCCCGCTGGGCAAGATCGAGCATTTCCGGGTAATAGTAGATATCAAAATGCTCGGTTTTCAGAACATGCCAGTCGAAGTCAGTATATTGGACCTTGTTCCGTCCAAAATAGAAAAACTGCGAGGGAGCGGAGGCGGGGAGCAGAAGAAGAAAGGCGTATAGAAATCTCAGATTCACACCAAAAAAAGATTTATCGGAGGCAGGGGCGCCCTTTCATAACAACGGCGATGAACGCCATAACGTTACCGCGCGGGATCACAGCTCACAGCTTCGAGAGCTCATTCTTGAGATAATCGATGACGCGCACAGGGGTGGGGTCCACGCCATTCAGGACAGCGAGATAAAAGCTCACCCAGTCGCCGAGGTATATCAGCGAAAACATCCTCGCCAGGAGAGATTTCCCCTCGCTCTGGAGATCGATCACGGACGAGGCATACTGGCTGGCGATATCTTTGGTGATATCCATCCGGATTTTCACACGCTTATGATCCCCCTTATCCCGCAGAAAAACGACAGTCATATCCTGCATGATTCGCCGCAAAACCTTCCATCCGACCAGCTCATTGTGATTCATCTCAGGAAGCAGATTTCCGAAGCTCAGGGTTTTTGCGTTTTCGGCCAGTTGACCCCGCCATCGCAGATTGACGACATCGAAGTGATCGGCTGACGAATAGATAATAGGAAGTTTTGTATAGAGATGCTTCGCAGTTTCGAGAGCCGTATTCTGCGCATTGAGCGCCGAGTATTTTTGTGATTTTCGCTTCAGGAGAGAGATAGTTTCACGGATATCCTTTGTCTTCGGGGATATCACCTTCATCGTCGCCAGGGCGGAGAGCATCGGGAAGAAAGAATACCCGAGAGCTGCGCGGGGGGGATATCCCTTCGGGACAAAAATGATCGGATGCCCGTACTTCGTAGCGAGCCGGGCGGTTTCTCCATTGGAACTGATACAGAGAACCTTCGCCCCTCGTTTTGCGGCTTCCTGGTGAGCAGCGACAGTCTCCTCGGTATCGCCGGAATAACTTGACACGATCACCAGCGTTCTTCGGTTGACGAAGGCGGGGAGGAAATAATGTCGGTTCACGACAAAGGGAACGGTCAGTTCATCGGCGAGGAAGGAGCGCAGGATATCCCCTCCGATAGCTGATCCGCCGAGTCCTGTCACCACAACCGAATCAATCCCGGAGGAAACCGAAGGATCGATCCGCGTTTCTTTTGTAATCGCGACGGCATCTGCGACCTGCGCCGGGAATTCGGCCAAAAGCTTCCGCAGGTTGGAGCGATCGTACATTTCGATGGTTTGGTTCGTCATAATCACTCGTCAATGATTATACTCAATGGGGATGTCGGGGAAAAACTTCTTGAACGATTTTTTCAAAAAAGCCTCAATGTCATCGGCGGATGACATCGCGAGCGACCTGCGGGCGATATCCCGCATATGGGAGTACCTCATCGTGCGGATTATCTTCTTGATCTCGGGGAGGATGGCCGGTACGACGCTCAGCTCATCGAGCCCGAGGCCGATCAGAAGGGCTGTGGCGAGCGGATTCCCTGCCAATTCGCCACAGATCCCGACCCACACACCTTCCCTATGGCCGGCGGTGATGACGTGCTGAAGCGTTTGCAGCACGCTCGGTTCAAACTCACGATACAGCGGGGACACAAGGCTGTTTCCGCGATCGACGGCGAGCAGATACTGAGTGAGATCATTGGAGCCAATGCTGAGAAAATCCACCTCGGATGCAATCTGTCGCGCTGCGAGCGCGGCCGCGGGCACTTCGATCATCACTCCGATCTGAATCCGGTCGTCGAATTTCACACGGAGCGCTCGCAACTCCGCCTTTGCCTTTCGCACAAATTCCTTCGCCTTGTGCACTTCCCCGATCGATGTGATCATCGGAAACATCAGCGCCAGATTCTTCCTCGTGCTGGCGCGCAGGATAGCTCGTAGCTGGCTCATGAACAAAAGCGGGCGATCGAAGCACACCCTCACACCTCTCCATCCGAGGAAAGGATTTGCCTCCTCGGCCATATCGGGTGCAATCTTATCCCCCCCGATGTCGAAAGTCCTCATGATCACGCGGTTCGGGAAAATGCGGTCCGCTACCCGTTTGTACTCCTGATACTGTTCCTCCTCGGAAGGAAAATCATCCCGTCCGATGAGCAGACTCTCCGTCCTATAGAGACCGACGCCCTGGGAGCCCTGTATGACCACATATTCAAGCTCTTCAGGAAGTTCGATATTGGCAGACAGCTCGACCCGATGGCCATCGGAGGTTTTGGCTGGAAGGTCCTTGAGATGGGCCAGCTGGGATTCAAAAGCCTGAAGCCTCTCACGTTTTTGCTGAAAGGAGGCTATCTCTTCCTCCCTCGGATGGATGACGAGTGTTCCGCTATACCCGTCGACGATGAGCAGATCTCCTGTCTCCACCTCCCGCGTCACGTCGCCAAGACCGACGATGGCGGGAATTTTCAGGGAGCGGGAAAAAAGGGCTGCGTGAGACGTGATACCTCCAAGATCCGTCGCGTAGGCGAGCACATGGTTACGGCTAAGGATCATTGTATCGGCCGGGGTTAACGTATGGGCGACGACGATTACCGAGCCCTCGAGTTTCGAGATAAGCTTTTCTTGCTGAAGATTACGGATGATGCGGTTCTTCAGATCATCCATATCATGGGCCCGTTCGTGCATATACTCCGAGTGGGCGGCGAGCATCAGATTCTCGTACTTGCCGATCTCGTCGTTCACGATGAACTCAGCATTCTTCTTTTCGCGCAGGATCCGAGTCTTCATCGAGTTTATGAGAATCTTATCCTCCAGCACCATGATCTGGGCCTCAAAGATCCTCGCCTTGGCATCGCCGACCTTTTCCTGCGCGAAGACGAGAATCTTGCTCAGCTCCTTGGCGGACTTTTCCATCGCGCGCGTAAGTCTGTCGACCTCGTGAGGAACTTCATCCTCGTTAAGCGCGCGGACATCCACATGCGGGTTCTCCTTCGTGAAGAGATAAGCCGAGCCGACGGCGATGCCGGGGGATGCCGGGATTCCCTTGAGAAATGTCTCCTTCTTTACTGATTCATCGGCGCGCATAGATCACTCATCGAAGCCGCGTTCAAACAGATCCACGACGGCCGCGCACGCTTCTGTCTCGTCAGCTCCATCAAACCGGAGAAGGAGTCTCGCCCCCTGTTCTGCCGCGAGGGTCATGACCCCGATGATACTCTTTCCGTTGATCTCCATTCCATCCTTATAAATGAAAAAGTCGGACTTGAACTGCGATGCGACCTTGACCAGCGTTGCGGCGGGACGGGTGTGAATACCTGCGCGGTTCTTGATTATCACTTCCCTCTCGACCATGCTATTACGATTGTCTCTCGACCAGCCCTATCGCGAGAGATGCGAGGGCATCTTTCGCACGGGCATCCGGGAGGGGGAAGAGGCTCTCGCGTGCCTTTCGAGAATGAAACATGACAGCCCGCTGGGCAGCGCCGAGCGCGCCGGACCGGCGATAAATGGAACTGACCCGGTCGATATATTTCTGCCCATTGGAGGGAGTGAGGGACCGGAGAAACTCCCGGTCACGCCCCCGGGTGAACTCAATCGCCTTCAGAAGAAGAAACGTTTTTTTTGCCCGGGCGATATCGCCCCCCAGATTTTTCCCGAACCGTGCCCGTGAGCCGGACACATCGAGCAGGTCATCCTGAATCTGGAACGCGGTTCCGAGATGGAACCCGAAGGATCGCAGAGCGCGTATCTGAGGCTTCGAGCCCTCGCCGATGAGTCCACCTATTTCGGTCGCGGCGGCAATGATCCGGGCAGTCTTCTTACCGATCATCATGAGATAGTCGGTGAGCCGGACATCCGAGCGCGACTCAATCTCCTTATCTAGCCCCTTACCCTCGCACACCTGGATAAACGCGTCGGTAAAAACCCGCAAAATGGCATGCATCCTCGGCGTCTTCGATTTCAGGAGAGATTTATAGGCGAAGGCCACAAGCTCGTCCCCGGCCAGGATAGCAACGTTCTGATCCCATTTCAGATGCACCGTAGGACGATTCCGCCGGACCTCGGCGTCATCCATGACGTCATCGTGGACGAGAGTGAAATTGTGCAGAATCTCCATTGCCGCGGCCGCGTGCAGAGCCTTGCGCCCGCTGCCCCCGACCGCCTCGCATGCCAGCAGAACGAGAACTCCCCGGAGCCTCTTCCCTCCGGAGGAAAGGACATAGCGCACCGGGCTGTAGAGGATCCTTGGCTGACGGCCGTTGACGAGGCGAGAAAGGTAGGTTTCAATCTTATTCTTCTCGCGCTGATAGATGGAGTGATCGCTGAGTGAGTGCAAACGATTTTCAGAAAAACGTTTGACGTAAGGTGAAGGGAAAGAATCAGTTTGGATGATGAATGATAAGAAAAGGGGTTCTGAGAAGCAAGGTAATGAAATTGCGGTTTGCGGGGAATTTTTGCTATCTTACGGCCCACACAAATTCTGCTAGACAATCCCGAGGCGACGTGGTAACGATCCGCTCTCTCCCCATCATCCCGTTTGCACTCTTCGCGGCACTGGCGAATCCCTCCTGCACACGGCAGCAAAGGCCGGAGACATCCTCGGAAGCCGTCGTCAGATCGAAGAATGATCTTGTCATATTCCTGGACTCCTTGGAGCGCAGATACGAGCAAGCGTGCATCGGTGTGGGACTCGCCAACTGGAGCGTCTATTCCGGAGAAGGCGGATACGATCTAGACCGTGCCAAGGAGGAAATGGCGAAAATTTTTTCCGACTCAACGGCTCGGGCCATCGTCCAGGAGTGGAGAAACAGGTCTAATTCCCTTGCAGACAAAGAGTTGGCGCGGCGGCTCGAACTCTGGCGACGGGCCTTTACGGGGGGAAGCATCTACTCTGACCTCGAGATAGCCCGGCTGGAAGACACGCTGCAGAAAAAAATTACCAAATTCATGTTCACCTACCAGGGATCGTCGATGACCCGTGCGGCCATCACCGAACAACTCCGGCAGGAGAGAAGGGACGAGAAACGCCACACCCTTTGGGCGGCGGCCTCCCAGCTCTCTGAAGCAGCTGCGAGCGACCTCAGGTCTCTCGTTGCGCTCCGGAACCAAAAAGCGAGGCTGGCCGGTTTTCCAAATTACTATTCCCTGACGTTGCACCTCAATGCGATTGATGAGGAATGGCTGTTAAAAACCATCGATCTCCTCGAAAAAGAGACGCGGGCAAAGCTGGAGGATTTTATCTTGTCTTCCAGGAAAAAGTATCGTCTGAAAGAGCTCGGGCCGTGGGATTTTGACTTTGCGCTCCGCGAAACGGCTCTGCTGCCCGACAAGTTTTTTCCTCGCGACTCCGTCTTCGACATCCTCCATCGATTTCAAAGAGGCCTGGGATTCAGGACCGATTCCCTTCCGATAAGGGAGTCGGTGAAGGACATTCCGTATGGAGGCTTAAATCTGGCGATCCGGATTCCGGATGATACCCGATTCATGGTCAATCCCGCAAGCGGTCAAAGATTTTATCAGGTCGCCTTCCACGAATACGGCCATGCCCTGAAGGCCGTCTTCACAAACGTCGGTTTTCCGATTCTGAAGGGATACGAGTGGATACCGGGCGCGCAATGTTCGGCCTATGAGGAGGGCGTGGCGGACATGCAGTCGGAATTCACGGAAGACTCCGTGTGGCTCGACACGTTCACCGGGGCGAGGCCCAGGCTTATTAGCAAGTACCTCCGGACCCGCGCGCTACCGGACATTTACCGGCTGCGGCGAACGATGAAGGATTTTTTCGTCGAATACGAGTTGTACAAAAACCCCTCGGGGGACATGGCGGCGGTTGAGCGGGCCATGTACAAGAGGTTCCTGCTCGTCGATATTGACTCCGCGGAAGCCCCGCAATTCGCTTCATCGATCTGGTACACATCCTACCCGTGTTACTTTCAGAATTACATCATGGCCCGGATGATCGCGACGCAACTCCAGGAGGCGTTGACAGGAAAATTCGGACCTGAGAGAATGAGCAGCCCTGCCGTGTCGCAGTGGATCATCTCCCATCTCTATGCCCAGGGAGAGAAGCAGGAGTGGCCTGAAAGAATCCGGAACGCCACGGGCAAGGGACTTGAGCCGGGAGCGCTTCTCAGAAAACTCGGGATTGACCAGTCGCACCTGATCACCGAGAAGTGATCGGGCACGATCGGCTGCAGAACCGGAACACTTCATGACCATTCAGAACATGAGAAACATCTTCCTGGCGGCTCTTATTGGAACGGCGGGGGCGAGCGGGCTCGGGCAGGAAAGAAGCATCCTGAGCTTTTATCCGACCGCGGACTCCATCGTCGCATACCCATCGCCCATCGGCCGGTACGAAATCAAATGCTGGAAAAAGATATCCTCCAACTACGTCACCTTCATTGGAAAGAAGGGCGAGAAACGGGTTCTGATCGCAGCCGTCACCACAAGGCGATTGAAGAACCTCAGGAGCGATATTTCGCTCACCGTGCAATTTCACGGCCCGAGACCATATTTTGGAGACATCACGACATGGGGATACATTTTCGACCGAAATGGAGACGGGTTAATCGACTACATGGCGCTCGTTGCGGGCGCGGCGGCGGTGGAGGATGAGAAAATTCCCGAAGATTTTCCGGGATTTCAGCAGGCCATGAGCAAGCAACAATTTGAGCTCTACATAAGCCATACGCGGATCGTCTTCAATCACTGGGCGGACGACGACTACGACGGAAGAATCGATGCGGCTGTGCAGTACGACATGAACCCGTTCAGAAGCTGGGTCCGGCGATATCTTCTCATCCGGTGTACAAAATTCGACGACCGGTTTGACGATGTCCGAGCGTTCAGGGGAAAGATATCCACCGCAACTGCATCGGCCAATTTCACGCCTGAGGAAGTGCCATACTACCCTATGGGAGAATCTCAGGGCAAGTTCACAACGAAGCTTTTTGCAGAAAACAGCAACATCATGGCCCTGATAAACCGAGCGGCCCGATCCTGCGGGCTCGGGGCTGCTAACTTCACTTCACGCCTTTCGCTCCCGCTACAGAATGATAATCCTCCTGAGGAGCCACGTCCTCTGGGGGAGATGCAGCACCGCCAGCGGATCACCCTCACCCGGATTTCGTCATCATCTCTATAATATCAGGGGGGAGAATCCATTCGAGCACACCTGTGCCCGGCCCGACGGGTTGGGATACATCTATCTTCGCGAGGCTGCCTTTCCGGACGCTCACTGACGCCGCTCGGGAACTCGAAATCAGCAGGGAAACAAGCGCGCTGAGGTGGGGTTCGTGCCCGACGCACAGCACAGTCTGTGCAGGGTGACTATTGAGATCCTTGAAAAGGTTCCGATGATCGGAGGTGGGGGTGAGATGCTCGGTCACAATCATTTCAGCGGAACTGGCTGATTCGTGAGCCAGAAGGGCGGTCTGTCTCGCGCGGAGCAGCGGACTGCAGAAAATCAGATTCAGATCCCCAGCCCTCAGGCGAAGAAGTCTGCCGGCGAGCCGTGCCTGGCGTTCACCGGCCTGAGACAGAGGCCGGCTGGCATCATCCGGAGAATCAGCAAGGCTGTCGCCATGGCGGAGAAGATAGAGTTTCATCAAAACATTTCATGACATGATCGGTCCGATTACCCCTGGGGAAACTCGGACACATCCGGTCAAAACCGCAGGCGGACGCCGGCAGTGATGGGAAAAAACTGGCGTGTCACCTCGAACACCCCGAGGACCGACCTGCCCTGGATGAAGAGGGCATACTGTTCCAGCACTGGAATTTCGCATCCGATGCCGAACGACCACGCGAAGGCTGACTCGCCGTTTGCCTGAACGCTATAGGAGCTATTTCCGGCGATCGCGATACTGTCTCTGGAATAATGAGCGAAGCCGGCTGAAATGAGGAAATACGGAGCGACAGATTTTTTCGACGGAGAAAAGCTTCCCTTAAAATTTGCGAGCACAGCCAGGATTTTTGTCGAGCCGCGAGCGATGATAGAGCCATCGGTAATTTCCGAAGAATTTTCCGGCGGGTATTGCCGGAGAAGCCGCGAGCGGTATCCTGATTCGTCGAACGGGAAGCGTGAAAACTGTATCGAAGCGAAGACAGCACCATACCCGATGTCGCCCGGAGAGAAGGAGTATCCGTAGCCGACCTCTGCATTGAAACCCCTCTTCCAGATTTCTTTGAATTCCTCCGGAAGGTAGGGATACGAATAACCTGCTCCGAGAAAAATTTCCCGCTCCGATGTTGTCGACGAATCGGACTGGGCCAGAAGGGGCTGTGATATGGAAAGACAGAATACGGCAAAGTACGCCACAATCTTCATGAAAATTTCCTTCGGGTTAGTGACAGACGGATGCCCTGACAGAGCGCGAGATCGATAGGTCAGAGCAGCAAGAGTATACGAAGAATTCGATGCTTTTTCAAGGAAGGCGCGGGGTCACGAAAATCACCCGTTCACGCTGCATCGCGACGGTTCCGGGAGGGGCACCCTTCGGCTTCCGGACATACTTTCGTTCACAGAATGCGACGGGAGCATCTCGGGCGCTCCGCATTTTACTATAATAGGCGGCAATGGCTGCAGTCTGGTAAACGGCCTCCTTGGGAGGGGGCGTACCGGCCCTCACACGGAGAATCGCATGAGAACCGCTTGCCCCGCGGACGTGGAACCACAGATCATTCGGGCGGGCATATTTCATTGTGAGAAGATCATTGCCTGCGCTGCTCTTTCCCACCCACACTTCCAGTTCCCCTGCGACCTTAAAAATGCGAAACGGAAGCGGCTTTGTCTCATCATCTTCTCCGATACCCATGCGTTTAAACTCCTGCGAATATTTTGCCCTTATTCTTTTTATGTTTGCCAGAGATTCAGCGCGGGAGAGTTCGCCCTCTATCTCCTCGATCACCCGGCGTCGCCCCGCGAGCGCTTCCTCCCGGCTCTTTGATTCCTGTTTGGCCAGTTTCTCCTTCTTCGCCCGCGCAAAATACTTCTCTGCATTCTGACGGGCAGTCAACTTTGGATCGAGAGAAATCGAGGCATACGCACCGTCGAGAAAATCGGGCAAGGAAACCCGGCTCATCCCCTTTGTGACCTCGGCGAGATGGGCAAGAAGTAGTTTCCCCTTCCGTTCATACTCCGCCGAAGAACCGGCCTGAGAACTTTTTTCACCACCGTGACTGAGACGATCCTTTACCAGCGCGATGTTTTTCAGGAGCCTCCTTTTTTCGGCAACAAATGCTCTTTCCCTGAAAATCTCTGGGAGAACATCCCTCATCCCCTCATTCACCGATTCTGGCCGAACCTCTTCAAGACCCGCGAGGGAACGGAGGGGAATCACCGCAAAGGCAAGGAAAACACCGTCCCATCGGTAAATGACAGGCATCGGACGAAGAAGTTCCGCCTCGAGGGATTCTGCTTCTTGAACAAGCCTCGCGTTCAGTTCGGGCGGCAAAGATTTAGCTTTCTCATCGACGTCCGTGCGGTGGAATACCTCCCTCAGGTAAAGAGTACCGAAATGCGGGAAAAGCTCCTTCATCACACCGAACGGCGTCTCACCGTCAAGAGCGGCCAACCGTCCCAGCGAATCGTTCTCCGGCGCGGCAGAGGGAGACACACTCATTCTGGTTCCTTTTAGTTCTTTGTCATGCTTAAATGACTCATGGATGACATTCTGACGGTCGATGAGGATGACATTGCTTGTTGCAGTATCATAAAGCCGGGAAAGGAGATGCAATCCATTCTCCATGTGAAGACCGACGGTCCTGTCCCGATTCTGCATACGGACTCCTGCCACCGTCTCTCCGACTAGTTCTGGGAAGAGGTCGACGGAATTCCTCCGGGCTCGGGACACACGGTCGCGCAGGAGGAAATAATTCATCCTTGGTTCCACGGAGATGCAGAGGGTGACGGGATGAGATAGGGCAGTCGATCGGATAGAGACGAGAAGTTCATTCCGCCTCTGCGTAAAAACTTCCAGGATCGTCGCATTCTCCAGCAGAGGACTGATCTCACGGCAGAGGGCCCTGAGCGTAAAAAAGTGCGTCAGCATGATCAGAACGACAGAAAAGTTATCCACAATATATTCAAAAAGGTGTTTTGGCTCAATGCCAACTATTTGAAAACCGATGAAAATCACAAAAGTGGCCCCTCTCGGGGAGTTCTATGAGGTGTGGAAAACTGGTGGGAAACGGGGGTCAATCTTTTCCTTGACGCTCGAGCGATTATTTCGTACCTTGAGATGGAATTTCCCTCAGAATTCGGCTTTTCTTGTATGATTTCCAGCATGACCGGCTATGGACGGGGCGAGGTCACGGAAAACCGCGTGACAGCGATGGCTGAGGTCCGCTCCATCAACAGCCGGTATTTGGAGGTGATGTCCCGACTGCCGCGTACGATGTCCTTGCGGGAGACCGACGTAAAAGAGATTGTGCGGAAGAAATTCACACGCGGGAAAGTTAACATCGTTGTGAGCCTCTCACACGGCAATGGGAAGGATGTTCCTTTAAGAATCAATGCCGCTGCGGCCAGGGCGTACTACAAGCTCCTCATTGACCTGAAGAAATCGGTAAAAATTCAGGAAAAAGTCACTCTGGAGCATTTGCTAAAATTTCCCGAGGTAATCGACATTGATGATTTCGAGAGGGGAGATGACGACGAATGGGCCATCGTTCAGAAGGCTCTCCACATCGCGTTAGAGGAGGCGAGGCTTATGAGAAATCGCGAGGGGATCGAGCTCATGAACGACCTGAGGCATCGTATCCAGGGAGTGGATGGGGTCCTGGACCGGATCGAGCGCCTGTCTGAGGAACAAATACCGCACATACGTGAGCACTTGAGCGAGCGTTTGAAGGAATTGGTCGCGGACCAGTCGGTGATCGATGCAAAGAGGCTGGAGCTGGAGCTCGCTCTCTTCGCCGATAGACTTGATGTCACAGAGGAATGCGTCCGGTTTCGGAGCCACAACAAATTTTTCCTGAAATCGCTTGAGGAGGAAGAGGGGGCGGGGCGCAAACTTAACTTTCTCGTTCAGGAGATGAACAGGGAAGCGAACACGATCGGCTCGAAGGCGAACAATGCGGAAGTCGCCCATCTCATCGTGGGCGTGAAGGAGGAGCTTGAAAAAATCCGGGAACAGTTGCAGAACATTGAGTGAATGAGCTTCGAGAAACTGATCGTCATATCGGGGCCGAGCGGATGCGGCAAGACCACGATCGCGAGGGAGGTTTTGAAGCGCCATCCTGCATTACACTTTTCAGTCTCGGCGACGACAAGACCGAAGAGGGCTCATGAGATCGATGGCATCGATTATCACTTCATCACAAAAAGCGCTTTCGAGCAAAAAATCCGTAATAAAGAGCTTGCCGAGTGGGAACGAATCTACGACGAGTATTACGGAACGCCTCTTGCGGAGATCGAGAAGGCGTTTTCTGCCGGACGATCGATCCTCCTGGACGTCGACGTCAAAGGGGCGCTGTCAATCAAGTCCCAGTACGGCAAAAAATGCCTCCTCATCTTCATCAAGCCGCCAAGCCTAGAGGCTCTGGAAAAGCGCCTGAGAAGTCGGGAAACCGAAAAGCCAGACTCTCTCCGTAAGAGACTCGAGCGTGTATCGATGGAACTTGAGCTGGCGGGAGAATTCGATCATGCGATAATCAATGATGAATTATCGCGGGCTGTTGAGGAGGTCGAAGGACTTATAACGAGCGCCCTTGGAGTCGGCGCATAGGATTCAACGGTCACCAAGCATAAACCAAGAAGGAAAAAACGAATGCCGATCAAACCCCTGGACATCGAAGAACTGACGGGCAAGGCGGAGAACATCTACGAAGCCATCGTCGTCCTGCTGAAGCGAGCGCGTCAGATCAACGAAGAGATGAAAATCGAATTCAATCAGCGGATAGAAATGCTACAGTCGAGGATATTTGAGCCCGAGGAGGAAACCGAGCAGCCCCAGACGAATCCGGATCAAATACTGGTCGCCCTGGAGTTTGAGCGCCGGCCAAAGCCAACCGAAACTGCGATCGCAGAAGTGTTGGAAGGAAAGCTCGCCTTCCGGTATAAAGACGAAGAGACGCCTCCTCTTACCACCTGAACTCGCGGGAGCTTCGGGCCCCTATGCTGAAGGGAAAGCACATCATTCTCGGAATCACGGGGGGAATCAGTGCCTATAAGATCCCCTTCCTGGTCCGCGAGCTCAGGAAATCGGGAGCGGAAGTGCGCATCGTCATGACGGATAGTGCGAAGGAATTCGTCACCCCCTTGACTCTTTCGACTCTTTCCGGAGAGGAAGTACGGACGGAGGCTTTTCCTCAAAAATCTTCCGAGGTCGTTCGCACTGGAACATGGCACATCGCGCTCGGCGAGTGGGCGAATCTCATGGTTATTGCTCCTGCGACGGCCAACGTCATCGCTAAGCTCGCCCAGGGTTTCGCCGATGACACTGTCAGCATGTTAGCGCTCGCCGTCCGCTGCCCCCTAGTCATCTCCCCTGCGATGGATGTCGACATGTGGAAGCACCCGGCGACTCAGAGCAATGTCTCAAAACTCAAGGAAATGGGAGTCGCTGTCCTGCCCCCAGAAGAGGGGGAACTGGCAAGCGGGCTCACGGGGCCCGGGCGGCTGCCGGATCTTGGCATCATCACAGCGGCCTTGGAAGAGATACTGTCGAAAACGCATCAGGATCTGAAAGGAAAAAAAATACTCATCACAGCGGGCCCCACTCGGGAGGCGATAGATCCCGTACGGTTCATTGGCAATCGGTCCTCCGGAAAGATGGGATTTGCGATTGCCGGTGCGGCGGCGCAGCGGGGAGCGGAGACCACCCTCATATCGGGCCCCGTGCATCTGGCCACCCCGCGGAACGTCAAGCGGATCGACGTCGAGTCGGGCGCCGATATGTACGCTGCGGTGAAGAAGCACCGCGGTTTAATGGACGCAATCATCATGGCGGCAGCTGTCTCAGACTACGCCCCTGTCTCCGTCTCATCCCGGAAAATCAAGAAGGGCGAGGACGAATTCGCTCTGCGGTTGAGGCCGACAACGGATATATTGCGTCAGCTGGGAGAGACGAAGGGCAAAACCCTTCTCGTGGGATTCGCCCTGGAAACCGGAAGAGGAATTCCGAACGCCCGGAAAAAACTGAAAGAAAAAAACCTTGACTTCATTGTTCTGAACAACCCGCTACGGGACGGAGCGGGGTTTGGTGCCGACACCAACATCGTCACAATTCTATCGAGGAACGGAAGGGAAGAGCGTCTCAGAAAAATGTCAAAGTTTGATGTGGCCGAGGAAATCCTGGACAGGATTTCACGGAAACTCCCAGCGACGCCCCCACTCGCCAGGAGACGACCCCGGTGACACAGAACGACATGCCGAGATTTTTGTCCGATGTACAGAGGTATTTTTCCCAGCAACAGGATCTGTTTGGCAACATCATCTACGACGAGAAAAAGAGCGACAGGGCGCAGAACAAGCCTGAAGGGTCCGATTACCCGGATGAGCCGTGGGTGCGGAGTGAGAGCATGGAGGCATTGCGAAAAGAAATATGCGGCTGCCTGAAATGCCCGCTCGGGCACAGCAGGATCAATTTTGTTTTCGGCGACGGAAACCCCCATGCAGACGTAATGTTCATCGGGGAAGCTCCCGGGGCGGATGAGGACGCGCAGGGTCTGCCCTTCGTCGGCCGGGCCGGCCAATTGCTCACAAAAATCATCGAAGCGGTCGGGATGAAGAGAGACGACGTGTACATTTGCAACATACTCAAATGTCGTCCGCCGAATAACCGGCGCCCGACGCCGAGTGAGAGCGAGGAATGCACGCCTTATCTGAACAAGCAAATAGAGCTCGTGAAGCCGAAATTCATCATTTGCCTTGGCCTCACCTCGGCTCAATGGTTGCTGAAGACAACAGCCAGCCTGGGCATGCTCAGGGGAAAAATTCATGACTATCGGGGCAGCCGGCTCATCGTCACGTATCATCCCGCGGCACTCCTTCGCAACCCGGAGTGGAAAAAGCCCACATGGGAAGACATGAAAATGTTCAAAAGTGCGTATGAATCACCGAAGGGCGCCATGTGATTGAAGCAAACAAACCATCCTCTGGCGTTACAGAAAGTTCTCCCGGCAGCCGTGTTCCACCCCAGGCAGTGGACATAGAGCGTTCCGTTCTCGGGGCGATGCTCATCGACAAGGAAGCGGTACCGAAAGCACTGGAGGTGCTCGACGCTGAGAGCTTTTACAACCCCGTCCACCAGAAGATCTACGAAGCTATGGTCGCGTTGTTCACGAAGGGCGATCCCATCGACGCGGTCACCGTCACCGAAGAACTGCGCCGTCGCGGCAAACTCAATACGGCCGAGGACCCTGTGATCATCACGGACCTCACGATGAATGTCACCTCGTCGGCAAACGTTGAATACCACGCGAGAATCGTCCTGGAGAAGGCCCTTCTCCGCAACCTGATCTCTTCCTCCTCGGAAGTTGTGACGCGGGCCTATAACGATTCCGAAGACCCGCTCGACCTTCTCGACGACGCGGAAGGGAAGATCTTCCAGATCTCGGAGCGGAGGCTCAAGAAATCTTTTTCCCCCATCAAAAAGGCCGTTCACGAGACGTTCGAGCTCCTGGAGGGCCTCCACGGGAAGCACAGCGGCATCACGGGCGTACCGACCGGCTTTGCCAGGCTGGACGAACTCACCGGCGGATTTCAGAAATCGGACCTCATCATCGTTGCGGGCAGGCCCAGCCAGGGAAAGACTGCACTGGCACTATCGATTGCCCGCCACGCAGCTACCGACAAGAAAAAGACCGTTATTGCTGTGTTCAGCCTAGAAATGTCGGAGCAGCAGCTGGTCATACGGCTATTATCATCGGAGGCGAAAGTCAACGCTCACCTCCTAAGAACAGGAAGACTTTCCGACGAGCAATGGGCCAAACTAAGCCGGACAGCCGGCAGGTTGTCTGATTCAAAACTATTCATTGACGATTCGGCGTCTCTCAGCATACTCGAGCTCCGGGCCAAAGCCCGCAGGCTCAAGGCGGAGCACAACCTTGGTATGGTGATCGTTGACTATCTCCAGCTCGTTCAGGGCCCCAAGAATGCGGAATCGCGGGAGCGAGAGATTTCCACGATATCCCGCTCGCTGAAAGCCCTGGCGAAAGAGCTTAACATCCCGGTCGTAGCTCTCTCTCAGCTCAATCGGGCGGTCGAGTCGCGCACGAATCGCCGACCGATGCTTGCGGATCTGCGCGAATCCGGCGCGATCGAGCAGGATGCAGACGTTGTCCTCTTCGTCCACCGCCCGGAAACATACGATCAGAAGAAGGTCGTCGACCAGGAAGGAAACGAATTTCCTTCCGAAGGCATTGCCGAGATCGTCATCGGCAAACAGAGAAACGGGCCGACCGGAGTCGTCCTTCTGACATTTGTCAAGGAATACGCCGGATTCGAGGCACGCACCCCCCCGGCGATTGCGGCTCTGGCGCCACCGGTCCCGATCGAGGAAGACTCTCCGTTCTAGAACTGTCCATGGTCCGGCAGCTCGTCGCTGTTGCCCTTCTCCTCCCTGTAACGTTCTCATCCGTTCACTCACAGACTCAGACGGAAGCCAACCGTATCTTTTCCGCGGCGTTTGAACGGAAGCTGGTGGGCAAAGACATGGGTCAGATCATAAAATTCGTCGGAGAAAAATTCATCGGGAAGCCCTACGAGGCGAACACCCTTGAAATCGGCGATTCAGAGCGACTCATCTGTCGCCTTTCGTCATTTGATTGCGTCACGCTCGTTGAAAATGTCCTTGCCCTTGCCCGATGCATCAAGGGGAACCGGCTCTCCTTTGAAACGTACCGTCACGAATTACAGACCATTCGATACCGGCACGGAATAATAGGGGGGTATGCGAGCCGCCTCCATTATTTTTCCGACTGGATCCACGACAATCAGTCCAAAGCCATCGTGAGGGATGTGACAAAGGAACTTGGAGGGATCCCCTATACCAAAGAAATCAACTTCATGTCGGCACACCGGCGCCTTTACCCGAGGCTCGCCAAGGACAGCATATACCAACAGATCTTAGCGCAGGAGGATAGCCTGCGGACCCATGAAATATACTACATTCCGAAGGCCCGGGTCAGGGCAGCGGTTACGCGAATCAGGGCCGGCGATCTCATCGCCATCACAACCACTGCTGAAGGCCTCGACATCAGTCATACGGGAATCGCGGTATGGGGAGGTGACGGGAAGCTGCACCTCCTCCATGCGCCGGACAAAGGATTGGATGTAACAATCACGGATGAGCCGTTCGCGGAATACTTGGCAAAACACGCTAGTCAGGAAGGCATCATGGTGGTCCGGGCATTACCTCCGGAGGAATAATCGCTGAAACTTTTCTCATTGTTCCCGAGAAGAGCCGCCGGAGCAGGCAAACTATTTCCCGGCATGCGGGAAACGTGGCGTGGAGCGCCTTGTTTAGAAACTCCGATTTCGTTACCTTGAGAGAAGCACGGTGCCCCTCCTTTGTTGGGGCATATTATTTTATAGAATGAAGAGAATTTCAATATTCGGATCGACCGGATCGATCGGTCAGGCAAGCCTGGACGTCATCGCTCAGAACCAGGACCGGTTCCGGATAAACTACCTTACGGCTAACAAGAATATCGGACTCCTTCGGCGCCAGATAGAAAAATTCCATCCCTCGGAGGTCGCAGTCCTTGACGAAAGATCTGCCGCGGAGCTCAAGCGGTTGGTCAACGGCTCTCCAAAAGTCCTCGCCGGGAGGGAAGGCTTAAGAGAGTTAGCCCGTCGGACGGACGTCGACGTCGTCATCAGTTCCCTGGTCGGATTTGCCGGATTAGAGCCGACCGTGGAATCCATGAAGCACTGCAAAACAGTCGCCATCGCGAACAAGGAAACCCTCGTCGTCGCCGGTGAGATAGTCACGCGACTTAGCCGGGGAAACGGCGCGCAGATCATCCCCATCGACAGCGAACACAGCGCTATACTGCAGTGTCTGGCGGGGGAAAGCGCCCGGACCATCGACCGGCTAATCCTGACTGCATCGGGCGGACCGTTCCTAGGGGTTGAAAAAAAAGATTTCAGCGGTCTCACAGTGGAGAGCGCGCTGCGGCACCCGAACTGGAAAATGGGAAGCAAGATCACGATAGATTCGGCCACGATGATGAACAAGGGACTCGAAGTCATCGAGGCACACTGGCTCTTCAATATTCCGGCGGAAAGAATAGAGGTCATCATACACCCTCAATCCATCATTCACTCGATGGTCGAGTTCGTCGATGGATCGGTGAAGGCCCAGCTCGGAATGCCGGACATGCGAATTCCGATCCAGTATGCCCTGACGTACCCCGAACGGATCCCGTCCGCGTATGCAAGAATCGACCTCGCGGAAATCGGGACAATGACATTCTTCAAGCCTGACAACGAAAGATTCGAGTGCATTCAGCTTGCCTATGACGCCTTGAAGGCGGGAGGCACGGCGCCAACCATCCTCAACGCGGCAAATGAAATCGCTGTTTCTATGTTTCTGGAAAAAAGAATCTCGTTTGACAAGATCCCGCCCATGATCCGGCACGCGCTGGAGCGGGTGCCGCTAACGCAGGACATGTCGATCGAAAACATCATCGCCACAGATGCGGAGACGCGCTCCCTCCTCGTCCCCCGGGCGCAGAGCGCATCAGCCCTCGGATAGATCGCACCCCATGCAGATTCTCAACATGATATTCTATACCGCGATCACCCTCGGCGTGCTCGTCTTTGTCCACGAACTTGGACACTTTTTAGCAGCCAAACTGACGGGCATGCGCGTCGATCGATTCTCGATCGGATTTCCTCCGAGGGCGTTCGGAAAGAAAATCGGAGAGACCGACTACTGCATTTCATGGCTCCCGCTGGGGGGTTACGTCAAAATCGCAGGCATGGTCGACGAAACGATGGATGCCGACTACATCGATCGTCCGCCCGAGCCGTGGGAGTTTCGTTCACGGCCCATGTGGGCGAGGATGGTAGTGATCTGTGCAGGCGTCATCATGAACGTTCTCCTTGCCGTAGGCATCTTTTGGGGCATCCACTACGTACGCGGTACATACATCCAGGAAACGACCGAAGTTGGATATGTGGCGGAAGGAAGCGTCGTTGAAAAGGGGGGTCTGAAGGCGGGGGATAAGATTCTGGCGATAAACGGCAAGCCGGTCCACCACTGGGAGGAAGTTCAGACCGTCCTTTACATCGAAAACCTTGGGAACGAAGTAACCCTCGACGTCGACAGAAAGGGAAGATCGATCTCAATTTTTCTCCCCGCACGAGGCATCAAGCCCGGATCGGACAACCCGACCGAGATCGCCGTGGCGCACACGATTGCAACCATCGAAGTCGTGGAACCGAAAATGCCGGCGGAACAGCTGGGATTGAAGCCGGGAGACACCCTTGAAACCCTGAATGGGAGGTCGGTCAACTGGCCATCGATCGTCTCCCTGATCAAACAGAACGCCGGACGCCAGGTCACACTTGGCTGGAAGCGCGGGGTCACATCACTTTCGGGCACAATCACGGTAACGCCGGAGGGGCGAATAGGTATAAGAATCGGGGGCAGATACATCGGACCGTCGCGGAAAATCAAGTATTCTCTCTTCGAAGCATTGGGAGAGGGAGTGAAAGATATTGGCCAATCGGTAAGCCTGTTCGCTCTCACGATCAGCAAAGTATTCACGGGGCGTGCGACGCTCAAGGAGACCTTCGGGGGTCCGATAGCTATCGCCCAGCTCGCGACCCAGAGTGCGGAGTCGGGATTTCTGGTCTTTGTGTGGTTCATGGCCCAGCTAAGCATGAGCCTTGCCATTCTGAACATCCTCCCCATCCCCGCGCTCGATGGTGGCCATCTGGTCATGCTCATTTATGAGAAAATATTCAGAAGGGAGATCCCGCATAAAGTAAAGGTTGCAATCCAGCAGGCGGGGGTTATAATCTTGCTGGCGTTTATGGCATTGGTCATTTACAACGATATTTCCAAGTTTTAGACTTTCCTGGTGATTACTGCCACATCCTCCTTCCGTCTACCCACGGTTTTAACGATATTGTACCTCAAAGTCTGGAGCAAAGATGAAAGCCAAAAGGATTTTCAGGGTACTTCTGTTTCTGGGAGCTGCGCAGGCTGCAAGCGTTAACGGCGGGGCGCGGGCGCAATGCCCCATCACACTCGGAGTGAGCTATACGCCGGCACAGCAGCTTTCCGTTGCGGACATTGACTTTGCGCACTTCGAAAGCCGCAGCCTACTCTTCACGATGAATATCAGCAATACAGGTGGAACGACCGCCTACGCTAACCTGGACATTGATCTTCAGGCCACGCTCGCAAGCAGCGGACCGATTCATGATCACCTCATGTTCGTTTCAAAGACATTCGGTATTCCTGCCGGCGGAAGCGTCATCACCAACCTAAACCTGGGACGAGGCGGGGGGATCAAAGATTCCATGTTCATCTTTCCCCAGGAGATGAAGGACAAAGTACAGGATGTGGCCCTTGGGACAGGAAAATTTCCGGCGGGGACATACACATTCACCCTCAAACTCAATCCTCAGGGGTGCGGCATTGTCACGACCGAGCCAATCGTATTCATCATTGAGAATGCATCGCGCGTAGAGCTCCGTTCTCCCCGTGACGGCGAGACGGTGAACCAATTCCCGCTTTTAGAATTCTATCAGGATGGAAGGAGCGCGATATTGACGGTGTCCGAAAAGTCAGGGGCTCAATCGAGGGAAGATGCCATCGACAGGAGGCCCCCCATGCTCGAGGTAGAGCTGAACGGTGTCAATTCATTTCTGTACGCTGGCGGGCGTCCGCTCGAAAGCGGGAAGGAGTATGTCTGGCGAGTTGTTGAGAAGCAACTCGGTGCCGGGGGAACATTCGCCTCCGTGACAAGTCCGATCGGCCTGTTCCGGGTTTCTGCTGATGCGTCGGCGAATGCGGACGACGCGATCCTTGCGGCGCTGGAAGAGATGCTAGGTCCCCGGTACTCGGCCCTCTTCACGCAGCTGAGAAACGGCGGATACAAGCTCTCGGGGCATTACGACTTAAACGGGACAGCTCTTTCCCAGTCCGACCTGCTCACGCTGATCAACGAACTGAGGGCAATTGCGGACGGCATCGATCTGAGCCTTGAATAAAGGAGAATGGGCATGGACAGACCTTTCATGGTGAAGTTTATCATCGTCTGCATCATCGGCGCCGTCGTAGCGACGAGCGACCAGGGGCAGGCGTCAGACGCATCTACCCTTGCCCTGGTTTTCAAGACCGTGCAGGATGTAACAAGGAAAGCAGAGGCCGCGGGTGAATGGATCAAGACGGTAAAGGGTGAAAACCTCACCTCAGGTGACCAGGTCAAGACCGGCAAGCTCTCGCTTGCAATTGTAAAATTCCTCGACAATAGCGTCCTTCGCGTGCGCGAGCAATCAATCCTGACCGTGAGCGGCGAGGGTTCACGAGGATCCCTGATTCGGACGATCCAGCTCACCGGTGGATCGTTCGGATTCGATGTCAAGAAGCAGAGACAGAACGAGCAATTCCGGCTCACGTCACCCACGTCAGTTGCCTCTATCCGTGGCACAAAGGGAAAGTGGAGCGGCGGTGCGGGAAGCGACACACTTGTCGTTGGAGAAGGCCTGGTAAACCTGCGGAACAGCGCATCGGGCAAAGACGTCGAAGTGGGAGCCGGTTTCATCGGTTTCTCAAATCAGGACGGGTCGGTGAGCGTGCGGCAGGCGACGAAGCAGGAGCTAGCCGATGCGAATACTGCGGCAACCGGTGATACAGGGAACGAGCTGAAGCTCGAACTCCGTGATTCGCAGGGAAACAAAAAGGAACTGAAACTGAGATACAACCGGTGATGATCGTGCAGAGAGATTGGAACATGGGTACTTCAGAAAGACTTCGATAAAAGAGCGCCGAATCTGTGCGACCCGCCGCGAGCCACACACCGCGCCATCCTGGTTGGATACTCCTCGCCTGTCTGGTCGCTTCCGCCGCATCGACAGCCCAGATAAGCGAGAGGATCTCCCAGGTCAACGTCGGAACAGCCAGGGCGGGCAGCCCGCTCGCGATCCATGCACAGCTCCTACAGCCTGAGTTACTCGCCCGCGTAGAACTCTCCTACAGGCAGTTCGGCGAAACCAACTTTCACCGGCTCGAGATGGCCGTCACGGGGAATGACGCAGCTGTGACGATTCCTGTGGTTGCGGCACCGATTCTCGAATACTATTTCGTCCTCACATTCCGAGCGCCCGTCCCTCCTGAAACATACCCCCTTGAGAATCCGGAGCAACAGCCGCTCAAGGTAAGCATAGAGACGGCGATGAGCCCCGAACGCCTCATCCTGTTGAGCCCCGAGGCCGGGGAATCACTGCGATCGCCGGATGTGCTCATTTCTTTTTCCCTCATCAATTTCGACTCAACCCTGGATCGGTCAAAAATCTCCGTCACGGTGGACGGAGCAGATTTCTCTGAAAAAACGGCACAGACGGGTGATCTTGTCGTTCTCAGGCCAGAAAATTTCACAAGCCTTGGAACCGGGGTTCACACTCTTAAAATTCAGGTCTATGATATTCAGGGAAGATTGCTTGAAGGATTCTCAAGATATTTCTCCGTGGCGGGACCTGGGGAGACAAGGTCAATGGCGGGGGAGGCTGGCCTGTGGACATACAGCTCCTCGCTTCAGCTTGAAACGCGCAATGAGAACATATCAAGCGACGTGCAGTCGTATAATCGTGTGACGCTTGCGGCCAGCGGGCACAGTGGGCAGTTTGACATCAACGGGAAATTATTCGTGACCAATGAGGAAAAATCAGACCGCCAGCCGCAAAACCGCTTCTTCGTTGAAGGAGTGTCTCCGTGGTTGCGGATCGGATACGGAGACGCCTATCCTGTTTTCCCTGATCTTCTCATGAATGGAAAGCGCGTCCGAGGTATTACGGGCAACCTCATGCTTGGCAAATTCAATCTTGACATCAGCCAGGGGGAGATCGTCCGATCAATCGAAGGGAACCTCCTCTCCACCTTTCCCCGTGAAAGCCTTGCCACGCAGCAGGCGAGCGACCCTTCGGCGTCGTTCGACTCAATTCATACGGCCCCCTCCTGGGCGAAAATACGATATGGTATGCTCAGCAGGACCCTCTTCGTCATCAGGCCGAGCTTCGGACGAAGAGACGAATCACACATCGGTTTCACATACCTGAAATCTAAAGACGACTTGAGCTCGATACGCTACGGAGTGAAGCCGCAGGAGAACCTCGTCATCGGATCCGATCTCCTCCTCACATTTGATCAGAGGAGGCTCGAACTCACCGGGCAGGCCGCCGTGAGCGCGACAAACAGAGACATCACCGGCGGGACCTTCACCGATGAGCAGATCGATCAATTATACCCCGACTCGACATACAAGAAATCCACGAGGGATAATATCCGGCGCATACGTGACATCATCTCCCCTTTCATCACCGTGAATGAAAACCTTGTCCCTCTTAGCGCAAAAAACCTCCCGACGCTGTCATACGAAGCGACCCTTTTTCTCAACTACTTTTCCAACAGCCTTAGAATATCGGCCCTGAGACACGGCGAGAGCTACGAATCATTCGGACAATCTTTCCTGAGAACGGATGTGGGGGGATACAGCATCTCTGACCGCGTCCGGATCGTGGATGGGCAGATCTCGATCACGGCGGGGGTCGAGCGAATGAATGACAACACTGCAGACACGAAGGCCTCAACGACGACCGGAACGACGGCAAACATCGGAGTTTCGTATTATCCGAGGACGGAAGCGCCATCAGTCACCGTTGCCTACCTTCGTGCGGCGAACTCAAACGGCAGGCCGCTATCCGATACGCTCTTCGCCATTGAAGACCGGACAAACCGTGTGATTATCCAGCTCGGCAAATCGTTCGTCCTTGGAGAGCATCACACCGCATCCCTAAGCGTAAGCACATCATCCCGCGACGATCAAAGCTACCGTGATCTTGACACACGGACGACATCAGTCTCTCTCAACAACATCACACGATACTCAATTCCGCTGGAGACGTCGGTAGGATTCTCAGTCTCCTCGAGCATGTTTGCCTTACCCGACACATCCGGAGGAACAACATCGAAACGGGCACCGCTTTCATACACAAGCCTGACCGCGCTGGCCCGCTATCGTCTCGCAGAAGATCGCTTACGCCTCCAGGGTTCGGTGACTCCCACTTTGGGCGACATCCAGCGCGTCCTTGTGGATTTAGGGAGCGAGTACTTTTTCGCCCAAAACCTCAGCCTCCAAACAACGCTTGGCCTCTTCTTCAACTCCAGGCTCTACCAGACGGCTGGGAACACCAATGATATAATCTGGAGCATAGTTCTGCGCGCGGGCCTCTGAGGTTAACATGAGACGCTGGTTTTCAAAACCTCTCCGCATTTTCCTCACCCACATCGGAATCAGCTTCATAGTCGCCGCGTTCGTCCTCATCCTTACACAGGACATACTCGGGGGATTCCCCCCGCTTCACCGGGCAGAGCTTGCATTAATCGATCTCCGTTTTCAGCAACGGGGGACGAACACCGCCATCCGGAACACATCGAACGTCGTCATCGTCGAGATATCGGAAGAGTCATTCAAATCACTTCCGGAGAGATGGCCCTGGCCGCGCTCCTATTACACACGTGCCATACGAAACCTCAGGAAGGCTGGGGCGAAAGCTATCGGCCTCGACGTGATCCTGAGTTCGCCGGATGGACAGCACCCGGAAAACGATCGGGAGTTCCGCGATGCCTTGCGCCAAACGGGAAATGTCGTCCTGGCAGGAAAACTCGAGACCGACGAACACCGCGGGATCCTGCAGGAACGCGGTGAGCGTTATGGAAATTTCTACATAGACTCCACGAGCTCCATGGGACTGGTTAACGCGCGGGAAGACGTAGACGGGGTCTTACGCCGGTACATGCCCTACATATACGATCCGGCACGGGACAGGAACATCCCCACATTTTCCATGGCCGTCGTGAACACTTATTTCGCACGGCCGAAAACTGCGACGGCAGAACCGGATCGGGGCCGTTTCGATTATGGGGACCGTTCGATTCCCCAATTCGATCCGACCTCATTCCTCATCAACTACTACGGCCCGTCGAACACATTCAGGCGAATCAACATTGCCGACGTGCTCGACGACGTTGATTTTCAGACAACGGAAGAGCGCAACAACCCCGGGGTACAGATAAACACGTTCGACGATCCGGAGAACGGGTATCTCTATGATGGGACATTCGAGGGAAAGATTGTTCTCATCGGATCGACGATGCCGGAGGACAAGGACCTCTTCCCGGTCTCCATCGCTGAGGGTCGCCAGGAGGGCGACAACAAAATGTATGGCGTCGAGATTCATGCAAACGTCGTACAAAACATCGTCGACAGAAACTTCATCACACGCCAGCCCTTCTGGCTAACGGCCCTCGTCGTTTTCGGCCTCAGCCTCTTCACTTTCGTATTCACAGCGGCTCTTAAGGGCATTCGCACGAAGTACAGCTACATGGTCGAGGTGCTCGGAGTTGCTATCATCATGGCGGAACTTTTTATCATATACTGGGCATCGATTCGGCTCTTCATCGACTGGAATTTTCTGGCGGATATGACAAGCCCATTCCTCGCCGTCATCATCTGCTATGTCGGAAGCACCGTGTATAACTACGTCACCGAGAGGAAGCAAAAGGCCCTTATAAAAAGCATGTTCAGCCGGTACGTCAGCCCGACCGTCGTCGACGAGCTGGTTGCGAATCCTGAGAAACTCAGGCTGGGGGGAGAGCGGAAGGAGGTCACCGTCTTCTTCAGCGACATCGAGAATTTTACACGGATTTCGGAGAAATTGTCTCCTGAAAATCTTGTCACAGTCCTCAATGAATACTTAAGCATGATGACTTCCATCATCCTCCTCAACAACGGGACCCTTGACAAATACGAAGGTGATGCCATCGTGGCCTTCTGGGGAGCACCGCTTCCGCAGAAGGATCATGCCGTTCGCGCTTGCAAGACCGCGATCCAGATGCAGCATGCCCTGAACGGAATGAGAGAAGCCTGGAGAAGCGAGGGAAAGCCGATGCTGGCGGCACGGATCGGCATCAATACGGGGGAGGCGATAGTGGGGAATATGGGAGGGGCGAACAGGTTCGACTACACGGTGATCGGCGACAGCGTCAACCTAGGAGCACGGCTTGAAAGCGCCAACAAACAGTACGGCACCGATATTATGATCAGCGAGAGCACCTACAAGCAGGTGAGGGAGAAAGTCTTTGCAAGGGAACTGGACATGCTGATCGTAGCGGGGAAAACGGAGCCGATACGGGTGTACGAGGTCCTAGCGATGCTCGAAGACGGAATAGAACCCGAGCGCATTCAATTCGCCGAGCGGTACATGCTCGGGATTGCCGCATACCGGAAGAGACAGTGGCGGGACGCCATTGGTCATTTTGTCAGGGCGCTTGAGCTTGTGCCGGGAGATCCCCCCAGCCAGATGTACATCGAGCGGTCCCACACATACATTGCATCGCCTCCCCCGGATGACTGGAACGGGGTTTTCGTTCTGCGCACAAAATAGGATCAGAACCTCAGTGATGATAGCAGCGTCTGTTGTGCTGAGAAGACGCTGGGAAGCTCCCCATCCGACCGCGACGCTCCAAAAACCCTTGCCTCGCACTCGTAAAACCTGCTGCGGGCTGTGAAAACCACAATCCGGCGCCTGCCGGATCCGTCGCCAAGTTCATAGCCGCAATACTTTTTCCCCCGAAATTCAAACTCCTTCAACTCGGAAGCCTGTACGTGAAGGGCCTCGCCGTGGAACGCCGCGCTGATATGAGCCAGGAGCATCACCCCCTCGTTCAGAACCCTCTGGGCAGAAAGCCGATCGAGCGAAAGGATCTTCAGCGAAAGGGAGGCTGTGAGATCGTTCTTGACTATCCAAGCCGTGAGCGCCGGCGTCAGCGTATCCTCCAATGACGAAAACCATCCCTGCGGGATTTTCCCGGTCAGAACGCCATCCCGCGAATGAAACACATCGTCCGATAGAGGATAGTCGTTGGAATAGGGACCTGTAGTGGTGCACGAGGCGGCGATAAGAGCGATGAAGCAGCAGGAGGCTCTCGTTATCAGCACTTATTCGCCACCGCGAGCAAATTGTTCCGCTTGCAGCGTGAAGGTAAGCGAGATGCGGTGGGTGTCATCAAGTTGACCCACGGCATCGAATTTAGAAAAACAATAGTCGATATCAAGTTTCGAGAGATGAATGCCGGTGCCGAAATTGGGGGACCCGATATCGCTGATCCCGGCGCGGACGGCAATCGCTCTTTGAAAGTCAAACTCAAGGCCGCCGTGGAAATCGAAGCTTACCCTACCGATATGCGCATTCGACGCCGATTTTCGCCCTTCAAACCGGGTATCCACGTCAACGGTCGGTGAAAATCTGCCTCCGAGCGCGTCGATGAAATATGCCGCTCCGAGCTTGAGAGTCGGGGAGATCAGCTCGTTCCTCCCGTTATTCCAGGCGATGAGGGTAGTTGTCAGATCCTGGAAATTCGCACCGAGGGCAACCCTTTCGTCGATGACATACTGGACCCCAGCATCGAACCCTATGCCTGTTGCAGTTTGACCGCCGTTCTGACGGCGGATAAACTTCAGATTCAACCCATACGATAAATCATGAGTGAGTCTCCGGGCGTACGAAAAATAAAATGCCCAATCGGCGGTATTAAAGTACCGAATCTTGCTATAATCAATTTCATTCTGATCCGGCAGGCCGTCGTTATTCTGATCGACCCAGGCGTCCTTCGTATTAGCAACATTATCGACGCCCAAGCGAATAACGCTCAGTCCCAAAGTCGACGTCATCCCGACCGGAAGGGCCACGGCGGCATAATCGTAATTTACAAGGCTGCCGAAGCGCTCGTCGTGCATGAGGGCAATTTGTGGATATGACAGGGAGGAAAGCCCGGCGGGATTCCAGTAACCTGCCGTCACATCATTGGCGAGGGCGGCATAGGAGCTCCCGAGTCCCAGAGCCCGTCCGCCGACTCCAATCGCAATAAACTCCCCCGCATATTTACCTGTGGAAGCAGACGAAGATTCTGAGGAAAGACAGAGAATTGCTGCAGCTGCGAGAAAAACCGAGCGTCGGAGAAGTCGAATCATAGAGCGGGACCCGCCGTGAACCTCACCCAAGCTCTTCTGCCCCGAATTCGCGTATGAGCGCCCGGACGACGGGATGGTCATGGAACTCTCCGGTGGTATCGCACGTGGCTTCCGCCTTGCGGTCAGTGGCAGGATTTTTGTTCACGGCCTGAGTACTGGGCTGGACGGGGTCACGGGAAATAATGGTTTCAAGCTGGACTTTGGCACCGTAAACACGGTGGGCGATGTCCTGAAGAAACTGTCGATTGCGTCGCAGCCCATCCAGATGAAAGTCATCAGGGCAACCTATCCGGAGCATATTATTATGGACGTCGACGAGATTAGCCTCACTCAGCATCGTTCCGACGGCGATTCGTTCCTTTCTGGCCTCTTCGACAACGGCAGGCCATTTGACGGCGATCTCGTCCGCCGATATAACTCCCGGAATCTCCTCAGAGGGAAGCGCCGCGGTTTCCGCGTGAATGCTTTGAACACCCGGAGAATGAGGAAGCATGATCTTCCCAGAATTCTCGGGATTGAGGCCGGTGATCATCTGATCGGGGCGGAGCCGGGGCTGGGATGCTCTGACGCTGCCGCTGAGCGGAAGCTCGGGGGAACGGTCGTCAGGTTTCTTGGGAATGGAGACCGGGGACGTGCCGTTTGCGTTCCTGAGCTCGCCGAGGGCATGCAGCACCCGGGAGATCTCCACGCTCGCGTCCATCTTCATCATCAGCATAATGGCGATCTCCAGTTTCAGGCGGATCAGCTGACTCACCCGGAGTGCCGACTCCGTTTCGCTTGCGATCCGGATCAGGCGCAGCAGATCTGTCTCACTAAAACCCTTCGATTCTTCCTCATATTTTTTCCGATAAAACTCTGACGTCTCTATAAGTTTCGTTGAAGCTGTCGCCCGGACGACAAGCAAATTCCGGAGATGCAGCGTAAAATTGCTCAGAAACTCTTTCACATCGAAGCCGCCGTTGACGAGCTCATCGACAAGCATCAGTCCTCCCCTGGCGTCTTTCTCGCGGATGAAGGTCGTCATGCGGAAGAGCATCTCCTCGTCGACCATGCCGAGCATTGAGATGATCTGAGAAGCCGTGATAGTCTCCCCGCAGAAAGACACGACCTGATCAAAAATGCTCTGAGCATCGCGGAGCGATCCGTCGCCCCGCTTAGCAATGAGCATCAGCGCGTCATCTGCAATAGTGATCCCTTCCCTACCCGCGATGAAGCGGAGCCGTTCGATTATCTCGTCGATCGTGATTCGGCGAAAGTCGAACCGCTGGCACCGGGAGAGGATTGTAGGAGGGAGCTTATGGACTTCCGTCGTTGCGAAAATGAAGATAACATAGGGCGGTGGTTCCTCGAGGGTCTTCAGGAGAGCGTTAAACGCCTCCTTCGTCAGCATGTGCACTTCGTCAATGATGTAGACCTTATACTTACCCTTAGCCGGGCCATAACGAACGGCCTCACGAAGATTCCGAATCTCGTTGACTCCGCGATTAGACGCACCATCGATCTCGAACACGTTGACGCTGCGTCCCTCGCTGATCTCATGGCAGAGTTCGCACTCGTTATCGGGGTTTTGGGTGATAGGGTGAAGGCAATTGATAGCCTTGGCGAGAATCCGGGCTGTAGATGTTTTGCCAACTCCCCGCGGCCCGCTGAAGAGATACGCATGAGAGAGTCGGTTGGTCGCGATCGCGTTGCGGAGGGTCGTCGTCACATGGGTTTGACCCACCATGTCATCGAAGACCGAGGGTCGCCATTTCCGGGCAGTCACGAGATAGCTCATAAAGACGTCAACTCCACGTAGACACAGATAGCTTTCTGCACGGCAAGCAGGCGGAGCGGGCAGAACACATTAGTATTCCAGATATCGCAGCCATAATATACCCGAATACTTGCAGATATTCAACACCGGGCGAAAGTGAAAACCACGGGGATGCTGATCGTCGCTGAAGGGCCCTGGGGGGCAGGCAAGCTCTTCTGATGACAGATGATTTTGCTATATTGGGACTATGCCGAAGGCTCTGCGTATTGAATCTCTGTTTGATCACTATGATTCATACCGAGTCCCGGAATTCCCGGCACGAAAATTTCCCCCCGAACTCTTCCACGACGTCGCGGACCGGCTCATCAGAGAATCCGGCGGGTTGGTGTCAGCCAGGCAGCTTGGACAGTCTTACGAAGGACGTCCGATCCGGCACATCACCACCGGAACGGGGCCCGTGGCCCTTCTCCTCTGGTCGCAGATGCACGGGGACGAATCAACGGGAACGATGGCCATAGCCGACATCCTCCACGCGCTGATCCTGACTCGCGAGGCTGTGACGACCCGAAAGATCCTTTCCGCCCTGACATTGCACTTCGTGCCAATGCTGAATCCGGACGGTGCCGCCCGTTTTCAACGTCGCACGGCCCAAGGCATTGACATGAACCGGGATGCGCACGCCCAGCGCACGCCCGAGGCCCGGCTCCTCGCCGCGCTTCAGCACCGGCTGAAGCCCGACTACGGATTCAATCTCCACGACCAGGAACTGAGTACGGTGGGATCGACCAAAAACCTGACGGCGATCGCCGTGCTGGCGCCCGCATACGAAGCGGAAAAAAGTTACAACCCCACGAGAACACGGGGCAAGCAGATCGCCTCATTCATCGCGTCGATCACCGATACTCAAGCGCCGGGAAGCATCGCGCGCTATGATGATAGCTACGAGCCCCGGGCATTCGGCGACAATTTTCAGAAGTGGGGAACGAGCACTATTCTCATCGAATCCGGGCATGCGCGGAATGATGAGCAAAAGGATTTCATCAGAAAGCTGAACGTCGTGGCTCTTATGTCGAGCTTTGGCCTGATAGCCGACGGGGCCGTCGGGAAGGTGGATACCCGCTTTTACGATACCCTTCCGCTCAACGGCAAACGTGCCTACGACCTGATCGTGCGAGGCATCCTTATCGAAGACGGGAACGGGGAACGGCTGGCGGCGGACCTAGGAATTTCCCATCAAGTTGACACACACTCCGAGCCCCCGCCGAGGCTTGTTGACATCGGCGATCTCCACACCCACGCGAGCCTGACGGAAATCGATGGACAGGAAAAAATCCTTCCCCGCTCGCTCGTGAGACTTGGCGAGCCATTTGACTGGAGAGCGCACTTCGGATAACACTCACATGATGCCCCAGCCTGTCAGCCCCGAGAAAACTACGAACACGGCCCACAGACCGAACGCGACCCCCATTCCTGTCCGGACAGCCTTCCCTGAGATCTGAGAAAACCCCAGGCCTATCAGTGCAGTCTGCCACAGGCCGAACACGGTGACCGACGCGACCAGCTTATGCGCGGTATTGTGCCGATCATACGATCCGAGAAGGAGCAGGGAACCGCCGGGAGAGGCGTGGATTGTATCGAAAGCGTGCATAAGAAGGAGAGTGATAATCGAGCCGAGCACGCCGATAAGGGAAGACAGGCCGAACATCTCGAGCATCTTCTTATAGGACGGGTTCCCCTTCAGAATGAGTTTCGCCGTCGCCCACAGGACAAGCGCCCCACCGAATAGGACGGCTAGCGGAGCGATTACAGCGCCCACGAGCCCCGTGAACATGACGATGCTTGAGGAAGCCATAAATTCCTTCGCCCGGTCAGCCTGTTCCTGAGTCATCTTCCCCTTCTCAACCTGCTCCTGCATATCTTGAATACGAGGCTCAAACATCTGATCACGAAGAGACTGATTCGAAAAAAGTGAATAGGTGAAGACGACGGCGATCAGGATCGAGAAACAGAGAGGTACGAGCCATGAGGTTGTTTGAGGAGGTGCGGAGGCCAATTCCGCGAATAATTCCGATGGTGCCGTGAAAACATTGGTCATTCTGGTGACGAACGATGAGACGGCCGGCTGTTGAGAGTCCATTCTTCCCTCCATTTTTTGCCGAATAGTAGCAAGAATTTCCATGACAGTCAAAAAACCCGGTAATCCTTGATTTTCTTACTGTGCTTTAGTACCTTGACCGTGGTAGGTTTCATACCGATCTCTCCAAAGAATCGTGATTTCCTTTCCGCGATCTTCACGACGACACAGATAATCTTCTCAGCCGGGAGGCATTCATGATTGGTGGCACGAGACAATGTCGAAACTGACTGTGGATGAAATACGGAAGCGGTTTGAGACGTCGAATGAATTCAATGAGATCTTCGATGCGTTTCAGCAGGCCCTTCAGCAACATCTTGACGACATTGAGCTCTACCGAATGCTGTTCTGGAACCACACCTTGACTCCGGCGGAGCTTTGTCTCTTCGGCGAAAAGCTGTCAAAGGATTTTTCTCACCTCGCTTATGATGTGTTCATGTGGCTTGCCAATGTCTTTGAAGTCACTTATGCGATGTATGACAACTATGAGCTTGCCCTTGAGTATTACAAAAAGGCAGCCGACACCAGGCCCGCCGAACTCACCCCTTACACGCAGGCAGCCGATTGCTATGAGCCCGATCTCAACATCCCGCCCCTGAACCAGCTCATCGAATTCCTCAAACGGGGCCTTGCGACCGTCAGCACGCCGAAATCGCTGTACGAGCGCCTTGCGCATCTCTACGATCTGGCCGGGAACGACGAGATGAGCATGTTTTTCAGACGTAAGCTTGCCGAGGACCAGCACCCGGGCGAAATTCCTCCCCCTGTTTAATGAGCGGGCTCCACATTCTTTTCAGGACACATTTCAACCTGCGGGCGGGCGCAAGGCCGGACAGGAAGATCTTTCCGGCACGGGCCGAACCCGAACTGCCTCTTATCACTTCGCAAGAATCGGCATCAGACTCATTGATCCCTGATGACGGAGCGACGAGAAGAAAAACTCCTTAACGTCCTCCGACACCGGCAATCCGACCTCACGGTCGTCATGGAGGAAATCCATGATCCGCATAACGTCAGCGCCATCCTCCGGAGCGCAGATGCCGTCGGCGTCCTCGAGGTTCAACTCATCTATGTCAAAAATAAATTTCCAAAAATAGGAAAGAAAAGCTCGGCAAGCGCCATGAAATGGGTAACCCGGAGACCATTCACGTCGGTTGAATCCTGTTATCACCGACTCCGCAGCGAAGGTTTTGCCATTTACACGACGCACCTCGGACAGGGAAGCAAATCGCTCTATGAGCTCGACCTGACAAAAAACGTTGCCCTCGTGTTCGGAAACGAGCATGAGGGCGTATCAGAGGAAGCAAGGAGACTTGCTGATGGCAATTTTCAGATTCCTATGTCAGGGATGATTGCAAGCCTCAACGTTTCCGTTGCCTGCGCGGTGTCTCTTTATGAGGCATTCCGGCAAAGAATGGCCCTGGGTCGCGCGACCCTTCTCGACGACGAGAAGCTCGGCAAGCTTTTTGATGAATGGAAAAGGAAGTAAAGGCCCACGCGCGTGATATCAGCATCGATGGGATCCGCACGCGCGTGGAGCTCTCAGGTTCGGGGTCTCCCCTCCTCTTGATACACGGATTGGGAGGTCCACTGATTTGGCAGCGCGTTACAGGGCTGCTCTCCCAATCGTTTCGCGTGGCAAACCTTCACCTACCGGGTTTCGGGGAATCGGAGTGTGCCCGGAATCCGTACAGCACCAGAGACTATACGCGATTCGTTCTCAGAGTTCTCAAGGAACTCCCATGTGAATACCCGACGATCGTCGGCACGTCCTACGGAGGAGAAATTGGACTTCACCTTGGACTCGACGATGACGCTCAGGTTAATAAACTCGTCCTCATAAACCCGACAGGATTCCACAAGCACAGCGCTTCGCTCTCCCGGCTCCTGGAATGGAGTCTCCTCCGTCGCTTTGCCGCTCGGATCATACTAAACAGGCGGCTGGCGTGTCACCTTGGTAGACTCTCGTTTTATGATCTGTCGAAGCGGCCGAACGATTTATGCCTTGAGTTTAACAGGCAGATCATTAAAAAAGGGAAGCCTGAAGCCTTCCTCAATGTGGTGCAGAACGTCGTCATGGGTTCCGGTGACCCTTGGGAGCTTCTCGGGAAAACCCGTAGGCCCCTGCTCATGATTTGGGCAAGCGACGACCGTATCCTGCCGCTTCCTCGAGAATCCGACAGAGCCCAGGGTTCGCTCATTACCACCAAAATTTTTCCGAAGTGCGGTCATTCCCTTCCCCTGGAAAAACCGGCAGAGCTTTGCGAATTGATAGAAGCCTTCACACGCGATCCACTTTAATCGTGTTGGTGGGATGTCCCTCGAACAAGGGTATACCCGCAAGCATCACAATCGTCTCCCCGTGGTTAATAAAGCCCTCGTCAAGGAGTTGTTCCTGAATTCTCTTAAAGGTCGCATCAGTGTCCTTCTTGAGGTCCTCCACGATAAGCCCACGTATGCCCCAGACAAGGTTCAAGCGCCTCATTATCTTTTCCCGATCCGTAACGGCGATGATCCGCGCGGGGGGACGGAATTTCGCCACGTGCGTAGCAGTCGACCCAGAATGCGTGAGGACGACGATCGTTGGCGCTTTTAGATTATAGGCAAGTACACACGCTGAGCGGCTGAGCGGATCATACTCGTGGATGAGCGGGAGCCAATCCGGGTTGAAGACCGCGTGCTGTCCCACCTGCTCCTCCGTTTTACGGATAATCCGGTCCATCACCTCGACCGCCTCGACAGGGTATTTTCCCACCGATGTCTCGGCGCTCAGCATAACGGCATCAGCCCCGTCGAGGACTGCATTAGCCACGTCGCTCGCCTCGGCGCGGGTCGGGCGGGGGCTATTGATCATCGACTCCAGCATCTGGGTAGCGATAATAACCGGTTTTCCTATCTCATTGCACTTTCGGGCAATCATCTTCTGCAGGAGGGGAACATCCTCGCTCGGCAGCTCGACCCCGAGATCTCCCCGCGCGACCATAATCGCATCCGCTTCCTTAAGGATCTCATCGATATTAGTGATCGCTTCACCCTTTTCGATCTTCGCAATGATCGGAATCTTGCGTCCTTTCGGCCCGTTCTCGATGATGAAATCCCGGAGCACCGCCACGTCGTGCGCGCGCCGGACGAAAGAAAGGGCGACATAGTCGACATCATTTTCGAACGTGAAGCGGAGATCCTCCTTATCCTTCTCGGTCAGGGATGGCGCGCTCACGGTCACCCCGGGGAGATTGATGCCCTTATGTGAGGAGAGGACTCCCCCTGTGACAACATTCAGGATGACATCCGTATCGGTCACCCGGAGGGCCCGTAGTTCAATCTTGCCGTCGTCAAGAAGCACACAATCCCCCGGCCGGACATCCTTCGGAAGATTTTTGTACGTGGTAGAGAGCACCCTCTCCGCTGCATTGTCATTAGCGACAGTAATTGTCACGGTCTCGCCCGGATTCAGACGGATTTCGGGTGGATGGAGCTCCCCGACCCGTATCTTCGGACCCTGCAAGTCCTGGATCACACTCACGGGTTCGCCCGATTTGGACGCCGCATTTTGAAGGTTTTTCAGAGTTTTCAGATGCTCGTCGTGTGTCCCGTGGGAAAAGTTAATACGGGCAACATCCATGCCCGCGTGGATGAGGCGGCTGATTTGTTCCGCGGAGGAGGACGCTGGGCCGAGCGTGCAAACAATCTTGGTCCTGGCAAAATTCTGGCTTGTCGCGATCATGGGGAACCGTGTTTATGTCCTGGATGAGGAATCGAAAGGAGTCGGGGAAGAACCGAGGCCGATTTCCCGCAGATGAATTCGTCGGCCTTGGAGGTAAGCTCGGTCGGCTCAACATTTATTTCAACGAAATAGGCACCCGCTCTCTTAGCAATTGAAGGAAGTGATGCTGCCGGATAGACCACGCCGGAGGTACCAATCGAGAAGAACACTTCGGCGCGCTCGGCGGCAGAGACAGATCGATTCCAGATATCGCCGGGAATAAGCTCGCCGAACCAGACCACGTCGGGACGAATCAATCCACTGCAGAAGTCACACCGTGGGACAGCCTCCTTCAAGGCGGTAGCATCATTGGGAAAATCCCGGCCGCAGCCTATGCAGAAATTTCGTTCAATACTACCGTGGAGTTCGTATACCGTTCTGCTCCCGGCCCGCTGATGAAGGTTATCAATATTCTGAGTAATCACCGAGAAGTCTTTGAAAAGATTCTCCATCTCTGCGATGGCGTAGTGACCAGGATTAGGCACGACGGAGGATACGATCGTCATCCGGTGCCGGTACCATTCCCAGACAAGCCGGGGATCACGCATGAAAGCATCAAAATTTGCGAGCTCCTCGACCTTGAACTTTTTCCAGAGGCCCTCCTTACCGCGAAAGGTCGGGACTCCACTCTCGGCTGATATCCCGGCGCCGGTGAAAACCGTTACAGATTCTGCATTGCTAAGGCGGGAGGCGAGAGCTCTCGAAAACATGTTCAGCGAGGAATGAGGGTCAGATGGTCCCAGCGTTGGTGCACAATCTTATTCCAGTCCATCGTCATCTCGAGATAACCGCCATTAAGCCAGAGTGAAGCCTGGTCGCTGTAGTGGCGGTGGAAGGCCTGTCCCGATTCTCCGGATGTGATGACGATAGACGAGGTGATCGGAGTTGCGAGGTCCACAACCTGGCGCATCGATGGTCCCACGGAGGTGGCATAGGGGGAAGCCAGCCTATAGTCAGTTTTCGAAACCGTCGTCCCTCCGCCGGCGACCGGATACGGGCCGATATTAAAAACCCTGTCGAGCGGGGGGGTGGATCCGAATAAATGCTTGAATGTAACAGTATGCACGTTTCCCCAGCGCCAGAGTTTCATTTCAGATCCCAGCGTAGAGCGGAGTTCGGACAGAGCTTCCCTGAAACTCTTCCGGACAACAAAATCCTTCGTCTCGATTTCCGGGGTTCTGACATCGTCGAACCAGGAGGAGCTATCGGCGGCGAGCAACTGGCCTGTCACACGGTACGGAATTGCGGCAAAAAATATGAAATCATGAAAGACCTCTTCCCCCATCTCATCTTCAAACGTATTGTAAAGGAGTTTGAGAAAGAACGCATTAAAGATCGTTGTAGCAATATCGCTCTGGGAAAACCTATAATCCCAGTTGCGGAGATAATTAAGGGCTTGGGGTATATCTTCCCCAGACGTATCGGCGGTGTCGACGGTCCGGAGAAGGTTCGAAACGATATCGCGGGCGTAGAGCGAAACAACATCCTGTTGAAACCGTTGGAAATCTGTTGCGGAGAATTTTTCTGAAGATTGAAGCAGCTGCCGGATACGGAGAATACGAGAGGCGGGTTCCCAGAGGGTTGAGAGGTAGAACGGGAAATTCCTCCCTGCGATTTTTTGATTTGCGGCGGCAATGAATCCCTCTTTCGGATTGAGAAGATGCGGAAGCTGCTCGAACGGAACGAACCCGCCCCATTCTCCCTCACCGGACCAGCCTGGCTGCGGGAGCATGGGGGTCCCTTTCACACGAATGGGAACTTTCCCGGCAAGCCAGTATGCGATATTACCGTCAACGTCGGCATAGACAACCGATTGGGCCGGGACGGAGATCTCCTTGAGCCCCCGAGCGAACTCATGGTACGAAGTTGCGCGATTCATCTGATAAAATCCAAAAATTTCATCGCTCACATCCAACCCGGTCCATCTCATCGAGATCGCCGATTTGGCATGCCAGAGAGAATCGGGATGGCGATGGAGATGGAAGGGATGAACATCGCTGATGATCGGACCATTGTGTGTGGTGCGCACCCTTATCGTCAGGCTATCGGATGGTCTGATCAAAAGCTTCTCCTCGTGTACCCCTAGGGGAAGGAGGGAGTTACGGAAAGAGTATCGTGAGGAATCCTTAGAATCTATCTGCTCGACGAAGAAATCCGCATCATCAAGCATGGCATTAGTGAGGCCCCAGGCAAGGTGATCGTTATGTCCGATGACAACCAAGGGCATGCCGGGAAGAGACACCCCGGATACGTCCCAGCCGGGGGCCGTGAGATGTACTTCATACCATCGGGAGGGGGCAGGCATGGCGAGATGGGGATCGTTTGCAAGCAGGGGCCGTCCGCTCAGAGATTTCGAGGAATCGACGGCCCAGGCATTGCTTCCCACCCCGAGAGGGCCTAGGCCAAAAAAATCGCGATAGGAGGAGCCGATGCTGAGAATGTCGTGGATCATCGCCAAATGCTCCCCTGCCGACGGTGCGGGAACTGCCGACGGCACCGAGTCAGGATATTCAGGAATCAACTCGTGCATTTTCCCTGGGTTGACCCTCGTCGCAATTTCGCCGTACGTGAGGTCGGTCCACCATGCCATATTCAATTCCCACGCGATGAGCCGTTCGGCGATGAGGCAATGTTCGACCTTCCATTGTTCCGGTTCGTAATTCAGCATGTCGAACTCAACAGGATACTTTCCTCGATGATCATCGATGAACGCATTGATCCCATCGCAGTATTCTTCAAGAATTCTTTCGGAATCGGCATGGAGGTGAACTTTCAGGGACTCCGCGAGTCCCTTAAAATTCAGAGTTCTGAATAACACATCATAGTCGAGGGTTTTCTTCCCCAAGAGTTCCGACAGTCGTCCCTGTCCTGCGCGGCGGGCGAGATCCATTTGCCAGAGCCTGTCCTGGGCATGCACGTAGCCGACCGCTATCATGAGATCATGTTCGTTCTGCGCGCGGATATGGGGAACTCCATAGTCATCCCTATATACATCGACAGGGAATTGAAGGGCGGCAATTCTCAGAGTTCCATTGGTTACCGGAAACGATTTTACAACCAGGTGGCGAAGCGCCAGAGCACCCCCGAGGAGGGTAATGAGAAGAGTTAAACAAATCCCGATAGAGATTTTTGCGAACTTCGACACAGATGCCGGTTATTGAATTTAGGGTACCACCGTAGAGAATCAGATATGCTCAAAAAAAATCCGTCCCGGTGGCCGGGACGGAGCAATATACTTCATCGGGAGGCTTTGTGCAAGAAGTCAGAAGCGGTAGGAAACCGTTGCCACAAGATTGTGCGTGTGAACATCCTCCGTCTTTGTATCGGCCTCGGGGACGCTTACCTGTGACGTGGACAGACCGGGGTAGATCCGGTGATTGGATTCCCAGAAGCCATAGGCGTAGCCAACATCGAACGAAACCGAATTTTCAACGATGAATCCGATCCCGGCCGTCACATATTTCTGGGCAAAGGATGACGCATCGCCGTTAACCGGGGACGGGAGATACATGAAACCGCCCCTCAGACGAATTTGAGGGTTGAAGAATTGGTATTCGGCGCCCACCTTGAGATTGACAGTCGGCTGGTATTTATCCTTGATCGTGTCATTGATCGACGCGAGGTATGAATCGGGATTTCGGAACTCCATCTGTGACCAATCCGTATACTGAATGTCTCCGGAGAGCATAAGATCTTGGGATCCGACGGATATCCCCGCAGAAAACACATAGGGAGTTTGCAGATCATACTCATTCTTGGTGCCTGGATCCGGGTCGAGCGGGTCGGTGAGGACATCCCCATTATCGAACACGCTCGTCGCGTCATCGGTAAAAGTCTCCCGGACGGTGATCCAAGAGGGAGTCTTGATCGCGAGCCCGATCCGGCTATTCGGACCGAACTTATAAAGGGCCCCCAGAGTCGCTGTAAATCCGCTCAGGTCGCTCTCGATAGTTTGTCGGATTGAAAGCTCGGCAAAATCGAATGGACTCGTCTCGTAGCGGTGTTTGGTATCCTGCTCGCGGTAAACTCTGTTGAAGGAGTACGATCCCGTAATAAAATTGAGACTAAGCCCGAAATAGAGATTCTTGGCCGCCTCGATCGCGCCGGCCGCGGTCAGATAGCTCAGCCCTCCGCCTTCCAGGGTCCTCCCGCTCTGAGTCAAGCTATCCTTGATCGGGCTAATAAAAGTCCCGTTCACCGTGTCGACCCTGGCAATTTCCAAATACTCGGCGCGGGTGATATAGTCCCGTGGGTACGGCGTTCCATCCGGAGCCATCGTCTGAATAATGCTACTGCTCGGATTGAACGCGGAGAATGACAGCCCAGTCGTAAAATCGGTCTGACGGCCATACCCGAGTCCGAACACGAGGCTTCCGCGCGTTGCGGGAACTGCGTAAACCAGTCCGACGTCGTTCAGACTCGTCGCGCTGTTTGTGATCGATTGCTGGTTATCAAGAAAAGTGCTGTTATCTCCATAGGACAGATGTGATAGGCCGAGAGAAAACTCGTTCAGTCTCATCTGGCCGAGTCCGGCGGGGTTCCAGTAGACGGCGGAAAAATCATTGGCCACGGCGGTATATGCGGTGCCAAGCCCAAGTGCCCGGGCTCCGACGCCCACTCCTTGCGATGAGAAGCGAAGAATGTCTTCCGAAATCTGTGCGCGGGCAATCGACGAAAGTGTAAGGAACAATACGACGAATCTTTTCATGATATCGGACAGTAATGTGACAATAGTTACGGCCTTCGGCCTGATCGGCTTGTCCCGCTTGAGGCGGGTGACGGCCCGCGGCTCGGAGCCGGGGGAGGAGCGCTACGCGGAGGAGAAACGCCCGGAGAGTTGTTGACACGCGGCGTTCCGTCGTTTCCGGCCGGGGCGCCATTATTCGGAGAGCCATGATCCTGAGTCGCCGGTCGCGAGGGTGCGTCGGGGAGGCGATAATGCCGAGCTCCGGCGCGAGAAGAGCCTACCCTCGAGGCGGATCCACGGGGCACGGAATTCGCGTTGCCCTGACCTCTTCCATCTGAGCGCGGGACATAATAACCACGCGCCGTCCCCGTTCGCCGGGTGTTGTCCTTCACTGATGGGGAAGTACGAGTAGGAGTTGAGCCCGATGGAGCAAACCGTCCTGCGTGTGGGAGCTCCGTTCCGCCGCTCGATGGAACATCAAATCGTGTCTCTGTGGACGGGGTACGGCCCTGCGAGCCGCGTGCCGATCCGAAAGATCTGTCAGCGTGATGGTACCGCCTGTACGACGACCCATACCCATAGTAGCTATAGTAGCCAGGATATGAATACGCACCCGGATAGTAGCCATAGTAAGGGTACACGACATACGGCGTCCCGCAGATCCAGGGATCATACCCCCAGTAACAATCATAGGCCCACGGATTGCCATAGGCAACTGAAAAAGCGGTTGAGGGCCAGTAGTACGACGGATAGTAATAGGAAAACCCGATTCGAGGACGGTATCCCCCTCCATCATAGTAATCATTATTGGAATAGTAGTCAGAGCGTTCGGGCTCCTCCCCCTGAACCGAGGAGGTATCGTCATAGCGACGGGATTGGGAGTATTCGGACTCCCGATCGCGGTCATCCTGCGTCGTACCCATTTGAGTATAGCATCCGGCAAGATTTAACAGAATCACCCCGCCAAAAACCGCTAAGAGTAGTAACAGACGTCTCATGAGATCCTTCACTTTCTGATTGTTCTTTAAAATGGTCTACAATTATGATGCCAGAGGAGCATCTTTTCTCCTCTTAATGTAACCATATAGCCCACTCAAATCAACAGTTTTGCCAGTGAGAAAGTTTGTGCTTCAAGGGTATGTGTAGTGGATGGGACAATAAAGCCACAAAACGTTCAGTTTTATCTACATTCCTAGAGGGACTGTACATACTCTAAATTCATTGTACGCTCGCCAACTGCCCTATCCTGCTGATTTCGAAGAATATCCTTCAGGCAAAAGCCGATAGTAAAACCCTGCCCCAGAGATGCACGTACAGCAAGGTTGAGATAGCCCCTGCCGCGCCCGGGAGAGTCATGGTTGTTGTCATTGGATGCGAGGTTATATTCGCCGACGAGCGAAATGATCGGGCCGAGAGTTTTTTCAGCTCCCGCGAAAAAGTTCAGGTCCTCGTCACCATCGCCGCGTTCGAGGCTGTAATTGATACCCCCGTGGAAGCTCAGATATCCGGCCGCCGTATAGTTCTTGCTACCAACTACATAGAAGCCCATCGATTTTATCGCATACCTGTTCAGTCGATCGATATATCCCTCCTTCCCCTGGGAATCGAAGCCGAGAGCCAGGGCGGGAAAGCCGAGAGACTCCTCCACGAGCCTGATCCGCAGAGCATAACCCGGTGAATTATTCCACTCCGGGCTGTCGAGGCCGAGGACGCCGCTGCCGCCATACGAGACTCCGATGACGAGCCTGTCGAAGAGCCCCACCGAAGCAGTCGTGAGAAGCCCCCCCTGCTGGAAAAGTCCAATATCGATCGCAAAAGTATTGTGAGGGATTATTCCAGCCGAGGGCACATCGATAAGATAGCGGGGTTCGAACTTTGCACCGGTGCCAGCGGATCCCTGGGCATAGGACGAGCGAGACAATACGCTGAGTAGGGCAATGAAGAGGCGGGCAAACAAAGTCTTCACGTGAAAAATATACCGAATAGATAAGCGCGAAGCAACACGTGGTCATTGCATTTAAAACAAAAACGATCTACATTGAAAAAAGAAACAAATTTAATGCTCGCAATGTTATGACATACACAATTCTACCGACGTAGCGATTCATGAAGAATCCCTCGACCATCGGTGAGCTAAGAAAATCCGGCTATACGATCCGTTCAGTCAAGGATGAGGTAAGAGAAAACCTCATTCTGAAGCTGAGGCAAGACGAAACACTTTTTCCAGGGATCGTCGGATTCGATCATACCGTCATCCCCGCGATCATCAATGCGATACTCGCAAAGCATGACATCATGTTGCTGGGCCTGCGAGGGCAGGCCAAGTCGCGGATCGTGCGACTGCTCCCCTCGCTGCTGGATGAATACATTCCGATCATCAAGGGATGCGAGATCAACGATAACCCCTTTTCGCCGGTATGCAAACGATGCTGTGACCTCGTGAAGGAATGCGGCGATGTCACCGAGATAGAATGGCTTCACCGCGATGGGCGGCTGGGGGAGAAGCTGGCCACTCCGGACGTGACAATTGCTGACCTCATTGGGGACATTGATCCCATCAAAGCTGCTGCGCAGCGGCTACACTATTCTCACGAAGGGGCTATTCACTTCGGCATTATCCCGAGGACGAACCGGGGCATCTTTGCCATCAACGAGCTGCCGGACCTGCAACCGCGCATTCAGGTTGGGTTATTCAATATCATGGAGGAGAAGGATATTCAGATCCGGGGATTCAACATCCGGATACCCCTTGATGTGCTCATCGTGTTTACGGCGAATCCGGAGGATTACACGAACAGGGGGAGCATCATCACCCCGCTGAAGGACCGGATTGACTCCCAGATCCTCACACATTATCCGAGAACGATCGAGGATGCCATTCAGATTACCGAACAGGAAGCATGGACGAAAAGGAACGGACGTGAGATCATCATCCCGGCATATTTCAAGGAGATCATTGAGCAGCTCGCTTTCGAGGCACGGAAGAGCGAATTTGTGGATCAGAAGTCCGGAGTCAGTGCCCGCATGACGATAGCGGCAATGGAAAACCTTGTCAGCAATGCGGAGAGGAGGGCTATTCTGACAAACGATGGCTGCCTCGTGCCGCGCATATGTGATTTGCCCCATGTCCTCCCCGGGATGACGGGAAAAGTCGAGCTAGTCTTTGAAGGCGAGCAGGAGGGGCCGACGAAGGTTGGCAAGGCACTTGTCGGAAAGGCCGTGAGGGAAGTATTCAAGAAGTATTTCCCCGATCCCCTCCAGCGGAAGGGACCCCGGGTCCACACAAGTGAGGCGCGACAGGCCACCGAAGACACGGAGTATGGTAAGGTAACAGGCTGGTTTGAGGCGGGCAACAAAATTGAAGTTGCCGACGATATGCCGATCGATGCCTATCTGAGCGAACTCGACAAGGTGAAGGGGCTGCGGGAGATCACAATAAAACACATGAACATCCCGGACAGCAGCAAGTACGAACTTGCTTCCGCGATGGAATTCACACTGGACGGACTCCATCAATTCTCAAAAATTGCTAAATCGGAGATTGACCACACCGTCGAGTACAGAGATCTTGTCGGCAGCATCTTCATGGGCAGGGGACGTCCGGAGGACGAAGACTGAGCGCGATGAAATTCAGGTACAGCAAATGGACGGCAGAATCAATGACGGACGAGCAACGGCTGCAGAGCATTCTGTCGCTGTTCAGTTACCTCATGATCCAAACCAGCGGAGAAGTTGAGGAAGCTCTCGAATGGCTCCGAAAGCTCGCGCAGGAGTATGGCATCTTTGACGAAGAATTGACCATGGAGGACCTTGTCGAGAAACTGAGGCAAATGGGAATAATCGAAGAGCTCAATGAGACCAGAGTTATCACGACGAAAGGAATTCAGCGGATCAGGCAAGATGCACTGCGAGAGATCTTCACCTCCCTGCGCAAGGGAGACATCGGCTCGCATGAAACCCCGTTCACGGGCACGGGCGTTGAGCGTCTTAGCGAGACGAAGAAGTGGACCGTGGGGGATGCCTCGACAAACATCGATCTCACGTCAACGCTCACCAACGCCTACAAAAGGGGGGGAATAGAGGATTTTACTCTGAAAGAGGAGGACCTGGAGGTTTACGAGACCGAGCACATGACCTCATGCGCGACGGTATTGATGCTTGACATAAGCCACAGCATGGTTCTCTATGGGGAAGACCGCATCACACCGGCGAAACAAGTCGCACTGGCGCTCTCCGAACTGATATCGCAAAAATATCCCAAAGACTACCTCGCCCTGGTCGTGTTCGGAGATGACGCAAAGCTTGTCAGCCTTGCAGAGCTTCCCTTCCTGAACGTGGGACCCTATCACACAAACACACGGGCGGGCCTTCAAATGGCCAGGAATCTGCTCCGCAGAAAACGAATGTCGAACAAGCAGATTTTCATGGTTACAGACGGCAAACCCTCGGCGATATTCAACGAAAACGGGCGGCTGTACAAGAATTCCTTCGGGCTTGATCCGAGAATAGTCAACAAAACCCTCGACGAGGCGGTTGCATGTCGAAGGGAGAAAATAACGATCAGCACCTTTATGGTTGCCCACGATCCCTATTTAATCAACTTCGTTGAAGAGTTGACGAAGGCGAATCAGGGACGGGCATACTACTCGCAGCTCCAAAACCTCGGGGAATTTGTCTTCGTCGACTATATCCGGAATCGAAGAAAGAAATTCGGGGCGAGGTAGGCGAACACTTCCCCCATTTTTCCACCCCTCTCAACGAGACGCCACCGGATCCAAGATCCACTCTCCTCAGGAAAGTCCTGCCTCCCGACACTCGGTGTTCGGCATCGATGCAGGCCGAACAGTACCGAAGAATCCAGGAAAATGCGGGACGAGACGCCGCTCTTGATTGCACATCGAGGATCTTCCCATCAGACAGGTCGAAAACTCCCCCCGTCCACGCGCTGATCGAACGTCTGTCTCAGCGTTGGTGGCAGTCTGTTTAATTGCTCTGACAAGAACCAAGAGGAGATTCGTCGGCACCCGGGTGCATCTTCGTTTGAATTTCAGCGGAATTTTGCGCATTTTAGCCTCATGATTCTGATCATTCCTGCGATCGACATCAAGGGAGGGAAGTCCGTGCAGATGGTTCAAGGGATCGAGGGACACTCATACTCTCGTGATCCTGTTGAGATGGCCCGGCTATGGCGGAAAGAGAATTCGAAGGCGTTGCACGTGACCGATGTCGACGGTGCGACAGAGGGACGCCTGGTCAATTTCGGCATCATCGAAAAGATAGTGAAAACCGTTGACATTCCGATCGAGCTCGGGGGAGGATTCCGCACAATTGACGATGTCAGGGCAGCGATGGATCTAGGAATTCATCGGGTCGTCATCGAGACGATGCTCATCGAGAACCCGGAAGAGGCAAAGCGCGTCCTCGACACATACGGTCCAAGCAAGGTCGTCCTGGGAATCAGCGCAAAAAACGGTCTCGTTCAGACGCGGGGATGGACCGAATCATCTGGAATCACGGCCATCTCCTTAGCTCTCAATGGACGAGCGCTCGGGTTTACTCGGGTGCTTTACACGGACATCATGGTGGATGGAACCATGCGGGGCCCGAATTTTGCGGTTCTTGAGCAACTTGCTCAGACGACGCACATGCGGATCACGGCGTCCGGTGGAGTTTCTGGGCTGGACGACCTATTAAAACTTCAGGACATGGAGCAGCTTGGGATAGATTCCGTGATAATCGGTCGCGCCCTCTACGAAAACAGATTTTCCTGCCAGGGAATCTGGAGATTCTGTGAGGCGGGGGATTATCCCTACACTGCCAAAGTCTAAAAGATGGTCATAACGGTCATCGGCCATTTCTGCCTTGACGTCATCCGTCATGCCGACAAAACCGAAACCGCAGGTTTCGGTGGCATATACTTTTCCCTAGCGACGCTCGCAAACCTGCTTTCACATGAGGACGATACCATCCGACCTGTATTCGGGGTAGGAAAGGGCGAGCATGACGCGGTCATCGACCGGCTCAGCGGATATTCGAACATTGATTGCACTGGCATTTATCGATTTTCCGGTCCCACCAATCAGGTCAGCTTGACCTACTCGTCTAAAGACAGGCGGATTGAACGCTCCGAATTCATTTCAGATCCAATCCCTTGGAAGCGGGTCCGCAACGTCATCACCGGATCGGACATGGTGCTCATCAATATGATCTCGGGACTCGATATCACGCTTGACACGTTGGATGAAATCCGCATGAGCGTCAGGGAGGCCCAAGTGCCGGTCTACCTTGATGTCCACAGTTTGACGCTGGGAATCAAGGACGATTTCACGAGATTTCACCGTCCTGTGGACGCATGGCGACGGTGGTTATTCATGCTTCATGGAGCCCATCTGAATGAAGAGGAGGCAGCCATACTCAGCCCGGACCATTTGGGTGAAGAGGCGCTGGCTAATCACGTACTATCGCTCAATACGGGTGTACTTCATATCACGCGGGGAGAGCGCGGCTGCACGGCCTACGTCGAGGAGCAAAACCGGATGGAGAAGATTGATTTTCCGGGCATCGACGCTGACCTCGGGATTGATTCGACCGGATGCGGCGATGTTTTTGTTGCCGCTTATTGTGGCCACTACTTGAAGACGGGGCAGGTCCTTCCATCGGTCGATTTTGCCAATCGGGTCGCTGGGAGAAAAGCCCGCCGCACCGGCTCGGCGGAAATCGACGAACTTTCAATGTTTCGCCTCGATGGAAAACTTCAGCGGGAGGGGAGAGCATGACCATTGCACTGATCGGGCACGGTAAGATGGGAAAAGAAATCGAACGGGTATCACGGGAGCGCGGGATAGTCGTCACTCGGATATTTACTTCGGAGAATAATTCCGGGGCCTGTGCGATCACTCGTGAAGCACTATCCGGCACCGACGTCTGCATCGATTTTTCCACACCCTCGGCGGTCGCGGGGAATATCATCGCTGTCGCGAGATGCGGAAAAAACATCGTCGTCGGAACGACCGGCTGGCAGAAAGATTTTGAAAGAGTGAAAAGAATAGTCATAAACAAAAAGGTCGGTCTTCTGCATTCGACGAACTTTTCCATCGGCATAAATCTTTTTTACCAGGCGATCGCTGCCGCTGCGCGTCTCTTCAACAGATTCGAGCAGTATGATGTTGCAGTAAGCGAGAGCCATCACAGGGAAAAGGTCGATATCCCAAGCGGAACATCGCTCACGATTGGCCAGATCATAATGGATAATCTCCGCCGGAAGAAATCTCTCATCTTCGATGTGAGGAAGACTCCGATCAAACCCCAGGAGATTCACATCAGTTCGGCCCGGGTGGGTTCAGTCACCGGCAGGCACACGGTCATTTTCGATTCAGTCGCAGACAGCATCGAACTGACGCATACTGCGAAGGATCGGAGTGGATTTGCGATCGGAGCGCTCGTCGCCGCAGAGTGGTTGCGGGGTAGGAAAGGCATCTACACACTGAAGGACATGCTGGCACCGGTATGAAACGGCAGATGATTTTCCGGGGAACAGGGACCGCTCTCGTCACCCCATTCACGCAAGCGGGGGAGGTCGATGAGAGGGGGTTGCGAAAGCTGGTTGAGTTCCAGATAAACGGTGGAGTAGAGGCGCTCTTGCCGGGAGGCACAACGGGGGAGAGCGCCACGCTCAGCGACGATGAACTGGTGCGGGTGGTAGAGATCGTCGTCGAACAAACGCGTGGACGCACGAAGGTGATCGCCGGAGCGGGAAGCAATTCGACGAGCAAGGCGATCTCCCTGTCGAAGCGAATGATCGGGGTAGGAGCCGATGGGATCCTCTCCGTTGCCCCCTATTATAATAAACCAACGCAAGAGGGATTTTTCCGACACTATGAAGCCATTGGGGCTGCCATAGACGCGCCGATCGTTGTCTACAATGTCCCAGGTAGAACCTCGAGCAATATTCAGGCGGCAACGACACTTCGGATGGCGGAAGAGATCGACAGTCTTGCAGGAATCAAAGAAGCGTCCGGGGATTTCGGCCAGATCATGGAGATCCTGCGCGACAGGCCGAGAGGATTCGGGGTATGGTCCGGGGATGACTCGATCACACTTCCTTTGGTCGCGCTCGGCGCCGACGGAGTTGTCTCTGTCGTATCAAACCAGATCCCCCGGCAATTTTCAGCGATGATTCGGCTGTGCTTACGGGGTCGATATTCGGAAGCCCTACATATCCATAACCGGCTTCTCGACCTCATGAATTTGAATTTTGTGGAGTCAAACCCCATTCCGGTCAAAGCCTCGCTTGCTATGATGGGAATGATTGAAGAGAAATATCGGTTACCGCTTGTTCCGCTCGAGAAGAAACACCGTGCGAGGGTAAGAATGGAATTGCGGAGACTCGGCTTAAGACTGAAATGACCGATCTTGCGAAAACAATAGAGTCGCTGTATGAGATGCCGGTCGAGCATATAAGCGGGCCTGCCGTCTCAGACGCTCTCGAGAGACTGAGATCCGCGCTCAATAACGGGGAGGTGCGGGCCGCGGAGATGCGCGACGGCAACTGGCGTGTAAACGCCTGGGTGAAAAAGGGAATCCTTCTTGCCTTTAGGACGGGCGTCCTTCGCGAGTCAGGTGGTAACGGTACAAGGTTTTTCGATAAAGACACGATGCCCGTGAAAACGGTAAGCATTGATGATGGCATTCGAATCGTGCCTGGTGGAAGCGCCATCCGCGACGGGACATTTGTGGCAAGAGGCGTTGTTTTGATGCCCCCTTCCTATATAAATGTTGGCGCTTACGTCGGAGAGGGTACGATGATTGATTCCCATGTGCTGATCGGATCCTGTGCTCAGATAGGACGAAGGGTTCATTTAAGCGCTGGGGCCCAGATCGGGGGGGTGCTTGAGCCTGTCGGATCCATGCCCGTCATCGTTGAGGATGATGTCTTCATTGGCGGGAACTGCGGCATTTACGAGGGAACAATGATAAAGTGTCGGGGAGTAATTGCCGCCGGTGTGATCCTCACCGGAGGGACCCCTGTCTTTGACCTTGTGAACGAAAAGGTGTACAGGAAAGCGCAGGATGAGCCACTCGTCATCCCGGAAGGAGCTGTGGTAGTAGCTGGCAATCGGCGCATCCAGCAGCGATTTGCGAAGGACAATCACATTTCAATCTACACCCCAATCATTGTCAAGTACCGCGACGCAAAGACCGACATCTCGACCGTGCTTGAAGACAGTCTGCGGTGACAAGTGGCATGAAACGGGTGCTTATCACGGGGAGCAATGGGCTTTTGGGACAGAAGCTCGCCGAGATCTTTTCTCGAAGCAATAATTACTCTCTCCTCCTCACGTCCAAGCAGGAACATTCGGTATTTGACGAGGAAGCCCTTCCGTATCGTCGTCTCGATGCCACGCTGAAGCGCGAGGTGCAGCGCGTCAGCGAGGAATTTGAGCCCGACATCATTATCAACGCCGCGGCCGTCACAAACGTCGATCTCTGTGAAACCGAGCGAGAACTTGCCTGGACGGTGAACGTCGGAAGCATCGAGAACCTTATCTATGCGGCTAAGCTGACAGGAGCGCGGCTGGTTCAGATTTCCACCGATTACGTGTTTGATGGAAGGCGTGGTCCTTACCACGAACTGGATCGACCCAACCCGCTGAGTTATTATGGGCGGACAAAACTCGCGAGCGAAAACATCATACGGGCGAGTGGGATCCCGAGCACGCTCATCCGAACGATGATACTCTACGGGGCTGGATTTAATGTGAAAGCTAACTTTGCACTCTGGGTGCTTAGGAACCTGGGGGAAGATAAGCCCGTGAGGGTCGTTGATGATCAGATCGGGAACCCCACCCTCGCGGATGATCTCGCATACGCAATACTGAAGGGAATCGAGTTGGGGAGGAGTGGCCTCTACCATATCTCTGGGCCCGACCTTATCAGTCGGTACGACTTCGCTGTCGCAATTGCGAAGGCTTTCAACTTCAACAAGAAACTCATCACGCCCGTAAAAACCGCGGCATTCAGGCAGCCCGCTCCCCGTCCCTTGCGGTCAGGCTTCATCACGCTGAAGGCAGAAGTAGATCTTGGCATCAGGCTGTCAAATATCGAGCAGGGATTGGTTGCGCTCCAGAATCAGCTCAAGACATATCAACCATAAAATCACCAGCCATGCTTGACATCAAATTCATACGGGAGCACACCGACCTTGTGCGCGAGGGAATACGAAAGAAGGGTGCGACAGACACGATCGATGAGCTTTTGCATCTCGATACAAAGCGCCGTGAGCTCTTACAACAGGTTGAGACATTGAAAAACAGGCGAAATGTGGTCTCGGAGAAGATCGGGCAGATGAAGCGATCCGCGGAGGACACCCGAGGCGCTCTTTCAGAGATGGAGAAGGTCAAAATAGACATCCGATCCATTGATGAGGAATTGCGAGCTACGGTAAAAAGTTTGGATGAACTCATGCTCACCGTTCCCAACATCCCCCATCCCTCTGTCCCGGAGGGTCACACGCCGGCTGACAATCAGGAGATCTCCGTTTGGGGAGATCAACCGACAATCGATTTCGACCCGAAGCCACACTGGGAGCTTTTTGAGAGTCTAGGTATCGTTGATTTTGCGCGGGGCGTAAAGATCACGGGCGCAGGATTTCCGGTGTACAGAGGGGAAGGAGCGATACTCCAGCGCAGTTTGATCAATTTTTTCCTTGAAGAGGCGGCTTCACGCGGATACACGGAAATTGAGCCGCCACTCATGATAAATCCGGCAAGCGCCATAGGCACTGGTCAGCTTCCGGATAAGGAAGATTTGATGTATGCCGCCGCCAGAGACGAGCTGTATCTCGTGCCAACCGCCGAAGTACCAGTGACGAATATACACCGTGATGAGATTCTGGCAGAGCACGAGTTACCGGTGAAATATTGCGCTTACACGCCCTGTTTTCGCCGCGAAGCGGGTTCGTATGGAAAAGATGTCCGAGGCTTGAACCGCCTCCATCAATTCGACAAGGTTGAGCTTGTGAAGTTCGTTCATCCGGGAGTATCCTACAATGAGCTCGAAAGCCTGCGGCAGGATGCCGAACATCTGCTGCAAAAGCTTGGCCTCAGGTATCGCGTGCTTCTCATGTGCGCGGGGGACATGGGCTTCACTCAGTCGAAAAAATACGATCTTGAGGTCTGGTCTCTCGGACAGAAGAGATGGTTGGAGGTTTCATCAATTAGCAACTTTGAGGCGTTCCAGGCGCGCCGAATGAATATCAGATTCCGCGATCGAGATGGTGGAAAGCCGGAGTTCGTCCATACCCTGAACGGTTCCGGGCTGGCTCTTCCCCGCGTGGTCGCTGCTCTCATCGAACAGAATCAGACGCCGGAAGGAAAAGTGATCGTCCCCAAGGCATTGCAGAAGTATACGCGTTTCGATGTCATCGGCTCAGGCATGTCTGCCTGATCGATCCACGGATTTCTGTCTGAACATATCCGTCCGGACTCATCGCTGCCCTGGTCAGACCCTCGCTAACGGACGTGGGGTAGTTCGAGCGAATCAAACGGAGATGACAGATATCTCTGCCTCTTCCCACACCACCGGTGGCTCAATTTCCCGAATGCGACTTGATCGAACAACGTGACGAGTTGCTCTGAGACCCTCCGATGAAGGAGTCGCTCAAGAATTACATTTTCTTTGTATCTTATCCGTATGAAGCCCCTCGTCCGCCTCAAACCCTATCTCCTCCGGTACCGCTCGACCCTCTTGCTCGGGCTTCTTACGGTCGTCCTGAGTAATCTCTTCACAGTCTTTCAGCCGCGAATAGTGGGAATGGCCATCGACCGATTAAAGATGGGATTGGAAAGCCATCAGATCGAGCAGTCGGGATTGCTATTCTATGCCGGCGCCATTGTGGGTCTCTCGCTCATTTCCGGGATCTTCACATTTCTCACACGGCAAACCATAATCGTTGTCTCGCGGCACATTGAATTCGACCTGCGGAATGATTTCCTGAAGCAAATACAAAAGCTTTCACTTTCATACTTCCAGAACACCCCTACCGGTGACCTGATGGCCCACGCAACGAACGACATCAGCGCAATCAGGAACGCCGTTGGTCCGGGCATTATGTATCCGACCGACACGATAATAACTCTGACAATGACTCTTTGCATGATGTTCTGGAGCGATTGGGAGCTTACACTCCTTGCCCTCATCCCGATGCCGGCGGTTTCATACGCCGTATACAAACTTGGGAAAATAATCCATGAGAAATTTGAGGGGCGGCAGGAGCAATTCTCGCGCCTCACGATGTATGCGCAGGAAAATTTGTCCGGTATCCGGATAGTGAAAGCCTACGTCCGCGAGGCATTTGAAGTAAGCAAGTTCCGGGAGCTGAGCCGTGACTACCTCAAACGCAATCTTGTCCTCGCACGGATCCAGTCTTTGATGTGGCCGTTGATGTTTCTTCTGGTCGGATGCTCGCTCGTGATCACGGTTTACGTTGGAGGCTTGAAGGTGATTGACGGAAAAATGACCATTGGAACACTCACAGCGTTTTTCGGATACCTTATCATCCTCATATGGCCCATGATCGCATTCGGTTGGGTAACGAACATACTTCAACAGGGAGCGGCGTCGATGGCCCGACTCTGTAAAATACTCGATACCGAGCCGGAAATAACGGACTCCGAAGCGACGGATACCTCTATTAAAGAGATCCGCGGATCCCTTGAATTTCGTCACGTTACATTCGCGCACAAAAATACAGACAAACCGACCCTCAGCGACATTTCGCTCCAGATTCCGGCAGGAAGCGTGACAGCGATCGTGGGATACACAGGTTCCGGTAAGTCAACTCTCGTGAATCTTATTCCCCGACTCTTTGACGTCACCGGGGGTTCGCTCCTCATAGATGGACGGGACATCAGAACCATTCCGCTTGATCTCCTCAGGATGAGCATAGGATATGTGCAGCAGGAACCCTTCTTATTCTCCGACTCCATCCGAGGAAACATCGCCTACGGCGTCGACGATGGCACCGAAGAGCACGTCAGGAGGGTCGTGGAAACCTCGCAGATCGCCGGCGACATCGTGGAATTTCCCAGCGGGCTTGAGACCATGATTGGGGAGCGGGGGATAACACTGTCGGGCGGGCAGAAGCAACGCACAAGTCTCGCGCGGGCACTCATTCGAGATCCCAAGATTCTCATCCTCGACGATGCATTCTCCGCAGTCGACACTTACACAGAGGAAGAGATTCTTAAAGGACTTGGAGAGGTAATGGCGCGGCGAACCAGCATCATCATCAGCCACCGCGTATCCACCGTTAAGAACGCGGACGTGATCGTCGTTCTCGATGGGGGACGTATTGTGGAACGAGGAACTCATGACGAACTTGTGGAACGCGGTGGGATATACTCGGATCTCCATGAGAAGCAGCTGCTCGAGGAAGAGCTTGAGCAATTGTGATATGATTCGGTAAGGCATCCAATGCAGGACGAAGAAATACTGGGCAAGGCATACGACAGCCGCCTCATGAAGCGTCTGTTAAATTACTTGAGACCTTACCGCCGCCAGGTTGCTGTGGGCATTCTGACGAGCATCGTCGTCTCGGCAATGGAAGCGATACGGCCTTGGTTCACCAAATACGCGGTCGACGTCAATATCGCGCAAGGGGACAAGCATGGACTTCTTACTACCTCCCTGATGTTTCTCGCAGTTCTCTGCCTGCGGGGGGTAGTTCAGTACTCCAATGCGTATCTTACACAATGGATCGGACAGCAGACCATCTTTGATCTCAGGATGGAGCTGTTCACGCACCTTCAGGGACTGAGCCTGAAGTTTTATGACCGTAACCCGATAGGTCGGTTGATCACCCGGGTGACGAACGACATTGAAGTTCTCAATGAGATGTTCTCCTCTGGCATCGTCATGGCCTTCAGCGACGTATTTACGATTATCGGGATTCTCTATTTCATGTTCACAATGAATTGGCAGCTCGCTCTCATTTCACTTATCGTGCTCCCGATCCTTTTTTACGCGACATTTCTCTTCAGAAAGAATGCACGTGAGGCGTATCGTGAGGTGCGTCTTCAACTCGCCCGGATAAACACATTCATGCAGGAGCACATAACGGGCATGATAGTCGACCAGATTTTCAATCGCGAGAAGAAGGCGTTCGAGAGATTTTCCGAGATAAATGGTCTTCACCGCGACGCCAATGTCAGGTCCATCTTTTACTATGCCTGGTTTTATCCTGGAGTGGATCTGATCGCCTCCCTTGCCGTTGGACTCCTGATCTGGTACGCCGGGAAGGGTGCCCTCCAGGGAACAGTCACAATTGGAACCATCATGGCATTTTTGCAGTACAATGAAATGTTCTGGCGGCCCATCCGTGATCTTTCTGAGAAATACAATATCATGCAGACGGCGATGGCCTCTTCTGAACGGGTGTTCAAACTACTCGATGACCGCACGATCGTTCCGGCCCCGGTTCGTCCTAACGAATTAACACGCGTGCTCGGGAGAATTGAGTTTTCACATGTGTGGTTTGCCTACAGGGGCGAGGACTGGGTCTTAAAGGACGTATCATTCCGCATCGAGCCGGGTGAAACGGTGGCATTCGTCGGCCACACAGGGGCAGGAAAAACAACGGTCATTAATCTCCTTGGCCGGTTCTACGAGTTTCAGCGCGGTCAGATACTCATTGACGGAATTGATATCCGCTCTCTCCCTGAGGGGGATCTCCGAAAGCACATGGCAGTCGTGCTTCAGGATGTGTTTCTTTTTTCCGGCGATGTTAAGCGAAACATAAACCTCGGAAGTGACGTGATAGGGATCGAGGCGATAAAGGCCGCTAGCCGAATTGTTGGAATCGATCGTTTCATCGAGTCGCTGCCGAATGGCTATGAAGAAGAAGTAAAGGAACGCGGGAGCACGTTTTCCGTTGGTCAGAGACAATTGATTTCCTTTGCACGGGCATTGGCGCATCAACCGAAGATTCTCATCCTTGATGAGGCAACATCAAGTGTTGACACTGAGACAGAGATCTTGATCCAGCAAGCCATCCGGCAGCTGCTACAGGGAAGGACCTCTATTGTCATTGCGCATAGGCTTTCGACGATTCAGCGCGCCAATAAGATTATCGTGATGCACAAGGGGGAGATTAGGGAGATGGGCACCCACCAGGAATTGCTTGCGCAAGAGGGGATTTACTACAAGCTGTATCGGCTTCAGTACAAAAGTCAAGAAAAAGCTGTCGTGCAGGGCGAGCGGAGGTAGGCAACCATCCTGGAACAAATCCCTTCCCCACGTCGTTGAACAATCGAGAATAATGATTGGAAGTCAAATGGCGAAGGAGAATCTCCATGCATAGAAATGTTTATTTCCTGGTAATGGGGGGGCTGTTCTGGGGACCCGCCGCTCTGTCATTCGCCCAGTCGCAGGCATCGGTCGGCCGCGATCGGAGGGCGATTGACTTGACAATTTACAATCAGGATCTCTCGCTGATCCGCGAGGAAAGAACAATCGATATTGGAAAAGGGCTTAGCAGGGTCGTCATTCCTGATATTCCTGCCACAATCGATGGGACATCACTCCACTTTGCGAGCCTCACCGAGCCTTCCACTGTGCGCGTGTTGGAGCAGAGCTACGAGTATGACATGGTTAACCAGGCAAGGCTGTTGGAAAAATACATTGGTAAGAATGTGGAATTTGTACGGCTCAACGAGGAAACGAAAAAAGAATATAGCGTCTCAGGCCGCCTGCTCGCAGCCGGATTTGCAGGTTCAAAAAATGGGATCGTTGCGGAAATCGCCGGGAAAATCGAATTGGCTCCGGATGGCCGAATGATCCTTCCGGCGTTGCCGGAAGGGCTGATTCTTCAGCCTCAGCTCGAATGGCTCGTCGAGAACTCGAAAGGCGGCCCGCAGACGGCAGAGATCAGTTACCTTGCTGCTCAACTCTCGTGGAAGGCTGATTATGTCCTTATTCTCGACCAGCCTGAGACAAAACTCAATTTGACAGGGTGGGTGACGCTCACGAACAATTGCGGAACCTCGTTCCGAGACGCCGGGTTACGGCTTGTCGCCGGAGATGTTAATATCGTCCGCGACAGGCTAAACCGCGGGATATTGATGAGAGATGGAATGCAGGAGTCGAAAGTGGCTCAGCCTCAGTTTACGCAAACCGAGCTCTTCGAATACAAGATGTACACGCTTCAGCGCCACACCAGCTTAAACAACAATGAGACTAAGCAAATTGAACTTGTCAACGGCAAGAATGTCTCATCGAAGAAGATTTTCATTTACGACGGACTCTCTGACCAGTGGCGCTCCTGGTATCATGATTATTCTTATCGCGACCAGGCAAGCTTTGGTCAGCAGTCGAATACCAAGGTGGGCACCTATATAACGTTCAAGAACGATGCGCGATCAGGGATGGGCATTCCGCTTCCGAAGGGACGAGTCCGCGTCTACAAACGAGATTCCGACAATAAAGAGCAGTTTATCGGAGAAGATGAAATCGATCACTCCCCGAAGGATGAAGAGGTTCGGTTGTATTTGGGGAATGCTTTTGACATTGTCGGGGAACGTTCGCAGGCAGATTTCAGGACATTCAAAGCCGAACACGTCATAGAAGAGACCATCCGAATCTCCTTACGAAATCATAAAACGGAGCCCGTTGAGGTTCAGGTCTATGAGCATCCCTGGAGATGGAGCCAATGGGAGGTAGTAAAAGCGTCCGACGAGTACGTAAAAATCGACGAGTCAACCCTTAGATTCCCTGTAAAGATTGAGAAGGACCGGGAGAAAACATTGACGTATTCGCTCCGGTATAAATGGTAATGGCAGGAATCCTCCGCGCATCATAATTTCCCCTGCAGGAACTCCTCACAGATTTTGATATCCTCTTCGCTTCCAAGGAAAACGGGAGTGTGCTGATGGAGTGATGTGGGGACAACATTCAGGATGCTTTGAGTTCCGTTGCTTGAGCGGCCCCCGGCCTGTTCAATGATATAGGCCATGGGGCTGCATTCATACATCAATCGAAGTTTTCCCTGCGGATTCTTCAGATCAGCAGGATAAGCGAATATGCCTCCGTACAGGAGTGTCCGGTGCGCGTCTCCGACCATCGTGCCGATATACCGAAGAGAATAGGGTCTGTTCGATGACTTATCGGAGACTTTGAGGAAGTTTACGTACCGTTGCATCCCCTCGCTCCAGCTAGAGAAGTTCCCTTCGTTGAGGCTGTAAATCTTCCCTCTTCGGGGGATCCTAATATTCTCGTGCGAGAGGAGGAATTCTCCAACACTTGGATCAAGAGTGAATCCGTGGACGCCATGGCCCGTGCTATAGACGAAAATCGTGCTCGAACCGTAAATAACATATCCGGCAGCAACCTGCTTGTAGCCCGGCTGGAGGCAGTCCTGAAGTGTTCCCCTGCCCCCGGATGTGATCCGCATAAAAACGCTGAAGATCGAGCCGATGGTGATATTGGCATCAATGTTCGAAGATCCATCGAGGGGATCATACAGGAGCACATACTTCCCAGCTTGATATTCATCGGGAATATGAAGAATGTCTTCGTTTTCCTCCGACGCCATGACACACACATGTCCTCCATGATCCATCGCCTTGTAAATCGTCTCATCTGCGAACTCATCCAGTTTCTTGACGACATCCCCGCTTACGTTCATTCTGTCGGTCGCACCGAGGATATTGACGAGTCCCGCCTTACTGACCTCACGCCAGACGAGCTTCGCCGCAAGAGAGAGGTCGTGGAGAAGACCAGAAAATTCGCCCGTAGCATTCGGATGAAGCTGTTCCTGCTCGTTTATAAATCTTTCCAGAGTCATGAATTTCGTGGTCATCGGAGTCTGAATCCTCGATTGCAACAGGTAGTACTTCTTGAAGGAATTACGCGTGCAACATAGCAAAATCTCGTTTGAGTTGCAAGAGAGTGTTCTTGCGGTTGAGACGATTTGTCAGTATATTTGTCGCAAATTTCGGCTGTTACTCCATCGCACGGACTCACCGAGTATCAACTCAATCAAGGGATAACTTGTTATGAAAATCGTCGTGTGCATCAATCATCTTCCCGATACAGAAACAAAGGTTCGGATAGGACCCGACGGAAAATCGATCGAAAGATCGGGAGTGAATTACATCCTGAATCCGTATGATGAGTTCGCCATCGAAGCCTCATTACGCCTTAAAGAAGAGCGGGGGGGGGAGACGATTGCGATGTCGCTGGGAAGCGATGCGCACAAGGAATCCTTGCGCAAGGCGCTGGCGATGGGCGTCGATAAGGCCATACTGCTCAAAGATGAATGCACACGGGATTCCTACTCTGTCGCACGAGCTTTAACAAAGCAGTTGAGGAGCATAGCTCCTGACTGCATTCTGTTCGGCAAGCAATCGATCGATTATTATGGGGAACAGGTTCCGGGCCTTGTCGCGGAATGGTTGGGCCTGCCATCGGTGTCAGTCGTCGTACGCCTAGAGATTTCGAACGGGAAGATACTCTGCGAACGGGAAATTGAGGGTGGACATGAGCTGGTCGAAGCCGCTCTACCCGTGGTAATCGCCGCCCAAAAAGGGTTGAATGAACCTCGATATCCCTCGCTCAGGGGAATCATGGCGGCGAAAGGTAGGCCCATTGTAGAAGAGGCTGCCGAAGTATCCGAATCTTTCGTCGAAGTGATGAGCATGCATGCACCTCCGACGAAACAGCCAGGAAGGATCGTCGGAACCGATGTTTCGGCCGTGGCGGATCTTGTGCGTCTTCTACATGAAGAAGCCAAAGTGATCTGACTATGAAGATCCTTGCATTCGCCGAGCAGCGAGAGGGAAAATTCAAGAAAGCCGCCTACGAGGTTGCCCATGCAGCCCGGGGTGTTGCCGACCAGATGAATGGAGAATTAGTAGCGCTTGTGATCGGAGACGGTCTTGAGCAGATTCTCCCTGAGCTCGGTGGATTTGGTGCTTCCCGAATAATTTGCGTGCAAGATCCGCAATTGCGGCTGTATTCCACAACCGCTTATGCGAGAATTGTGGGCGAGATTGCCCAAAAAGAGAATGCGTCGATTCTATTCTTTCCAGCCACGCAGATGGGAAAGGATCTTGCGCCACGCGTTGCGGGAAAACTGAATGCTGGCCTTGCGTGCGATTGCATCGCGTTGCGGGTTGAGGGAGGCGAGGTTATTGCAACGCGGCCGGTCTATGCTGGAAAGTCGCTTGTAGACGTAAAGATTCATTCGGCCACCAAGCTATTCTCGCTCCGTCCGAACGTCTTCACGGCGAGCTCAAAGAACGGGGGCGCGGTGAAGATTGAGAACTATCCAGCACAACTATCAGCAGCAGATTTTGCTTCGCGGGTTACGGGTGTTAAAATAGCCGAAGGCAGGCCGGATGTCACCGAAGCAAGCATCATAGTATCAGGCGGTCGCGGATTAAGGGGTCCGGAGAATTTCCACCTTGTGGAAAGGCTCGCTGATGTGCTCGGCGCAGCAGTCGGTGCATCGCGCGCAGTCGTTGATGCTGGGTGGCGGCCGCACGACGAACAGGTGGGTCAGACTGGTAAGACTGTCTCACCGACCCTCTATATTGCGTGTGGCATCTCAGGTGCCGTTCAACATCTTGCGGGAATGTCTTCTTCTAAGTATATTGTAGCCATCAACAAGGACAAGGACGCACCGATATTCCAGGTGGCAGACTACGGCATTGTCGCGGACGTCTTTGATGTCCTGCCAGCGTTGACGGACGAACTGAAAAAGAGGTTGGGAAAGTAGAGGAAAATCTTGGAAAAAATCCAGGTAGATATCTTGGGTCTTTCAACAAGTCCGGCAAGCGGTGGAGCATACGCGTTGATTCTCAAGGAAGTCAATGGAAATCGCAGGCTTCCAATCATCATCGGCGCGTTCGAGGCCCAGTCGATAGCATTGGAGATGGAGGGCATCAAGCCACCACGACCCCTCACTCACGATCTCATGAAGAACATTTTGGAGTCGATGGGAGCAGATCTTTCGGAGATTGTGATCAGCGAACTCAGAGACGGGACATTTTATGCCCGCCTAAATTTTGATAGCCAGGAAGTCGATGCACGCCCAAGCGATGCAATCGCACTTGCCGTCCGGTTTGGAGCTCCGATTTTTGTCATCGATAAAGTCATGGATGAGGCGGCGTTTTTACCAGAAAATGAAGAGTCGGAGGCAACAACCGGGGAATCAACACCTGCCAAAGGCAAGGAGACCAAGCTGACGAAGCTAGAGACCCTTCGGGTCCAGTTGAAGGAATCGATCGAAAGGGAAGACTACGAGAAGGCTGCTCAACTGCGCGACGAGATCAGGCGCCTAGAGCAGAGACAATGAAGCATTAGGGCCCCTTTACCAGCCGCACCATTTCCCGCACGGCCTCTTCTAGCCCCACCTTTAGCGCTCGCACGATCACAGCATGACCGATGCTCACCTCAGTGATCTCCCTGATCCGGACGATTGAAGCTACGTTAGAGTAATCGAGCCCGTGACCCGCGTTCACGCGCAGTCCGATACCTATCGCATGGCGGACAGCGGCCTCGATGATGGCAATCTTGTGTTTCTGTGATGCGGCGGAGCGCGAGCGTGCGAATTCCCCTGTATGAATCTCGACCATATCCGCGCCCGTTTCGACCGAAGCATCGAGATCTCGGGAGCGCGGATCCACGAAAAGACTCACAGGGATGTCCCGATCATGAAATTGCTTGATCACAGACCTGAGGGTCCGCCTCGATCGAGCAACATCGAGCCCTCCTTCGGTGGTCAGCTCTCTTCGCTTTTCAGGAACTAGCGTGACAAGATCAGGTTTGATTCTCAGCGCGATCTCAATTATCTCGGGAGTCGCCGCCATCTCAAGATCGAGCTTTGTTGATACTGATCTTCGAAGTCTATTGACATCGGCGTCCCGAATATGGCGACGGTCTTCGCGGAGGTGGCATACAATCCCATCTGCCCCGGCACGTTCCGCAGTCAGAGCAGCCTCTAGGGGGTCGGGAACTGCCCCGCCGCGCGCAGCTCTGAGGGTGGCGACATGATCTATATTGATCGAGAGAAGCACGGTAATCAGAGACGCGTGCGAATGATATATTCAAATCGCTCCGGCTTCTTACCGACCACCTTCACGTCCTCGGGGGAGATAAGTATTGGCACGACTGATCGTGCAGAATCCGGCATCAATGATTGGTAATTCACCGAGGCTTGAAAATCGGACGGAGAGAGTTTGGACAGTTGATCGATTCCGCCCCGTACGACGATGTCCATCTTGGGTGGTATAAAGATCACCTCTCGTGTGGCCGGGACACCTGTTGGGAGAATCGGGATGCCTAAGAATATCCTCTCTGCAAAGGGTTGGACATTGATCCTCACTCGAGTAGTAGAACTCAGGACGTCGATGGAGTAACTCAAGGGGTCATCGAGGGGAATGCTCTCATCTACGGGCGCACGAAGATCTTCCAACTTCCTGTAAGCGGTCGGCCATGCTGTTATTGGCCCCAGCATCTGGTGTGAGCCCGCGATCAAGACGCTCTCTGGAACCAAGCTGATCGTTCCGACCTGACCAAATCCCTCCCGGCAATCGAGGACAAGGCGCGGGATGATCGGTACACGCTTTTCTTGATAGTCCTCAAGCGCAAGCACAATAGTATCTGGTTTTACATCGAGAGGCTGTAAGGCAAAGGGAAGTTTGATATGCTCGAGGAGGTCCCGCCCAGAAACGACGAAATCCCCGTTACTCAGGGAGGAGATATCGATGAAGTACTTCACGCCGGCCGAAAGATAGAGCCCTGCGAGCAGCCAACCGCTGCCCCGGAAGCGGACGCTGATAGACTTCGGGACCGGGTACTTGAGGGCCTTTCCTTCCTTCATATTCTCAAGAACAACAGGGATATGCCGCACCACCGTGTAGTCGTCCCGCATATTCACTGACAGCCACATGAGAACCGCGAAGACGATCGATGCGATGACAATGTGATATCGCTTATTTTCCACAGCTGATTATGCTTGAGATTCCGGAGGAGATTGTCTAGAGCAGCCTTTCCATGAAAACAAAAGGACTCCATCCACGAAATCTGGACGGAGCCCGTTGGAGAATGCTCATAGTTACCGGGGGAATTTGGTTCTCACGAGTAGTTCTATCAATTCCTCCCGATTTGCACGTGAAATCTGCCGGCCAAGAATGGGCAGACCCTCAATGCCGCGAGCGAAGTGCCGGAGCTCGTGAACTGTCATCCCTTCAAGCTGGATACGATATGAACTCTCATCGTCGTGTGCGAGGGTGGTTTCGGTTCCTATTGTTTCCGCCTCGCCGCCGGGCGGGGACTTCAGATCCTGTGAAAGTTCAGAGAATCCCATCGTGCCAGGATCTGATCGACGTCGCGTCCTGCCGCGATTGGCTGGGCTTACGGACGGACCAGTCCCTTGAGGCTCCTTTGTCTGCGAAGGTGGTGGGTACACAAGGATTTCTGTTTCCTCATCGGGTCGTGGTATCACGTGGGCCGAGACCAATTGACCTACACGCTGGGCGGCGGTCGCAGCAGCATCAACCGCGGCGCGGACGGCGGCGACGTCTCCCTTGATCTTGATCGTGACCAAACCAGCATCGGCGCGCTCTCGCGAGATGAGTTCCACCTCCGCAGCCTTTGTCGCCGCGTCGGCGGCCTCAATTGCCGCCACAAGGCCTCGGGTCTCAACGAGGCCCAATGCATAGTCAAGCATAGGACGCTGACCTCAGAACGGGGGAGAAATCTTGCTCACTTGGGTTGCGGACGTTTCGGTAGAATCATCTCAACATCCATGTGCGGGCGTGGAATGACATGCACAGACACCAACTCACCAACGCGCTGGGCGGCCGCTGCGCCCGCGTCCGTCGCCGCCTTGACTGCGCCGACATCTCCACGTACCATGACGGTCACGTAGCCCCCGCCAATGACCTCCTTTCCGATGAGAGTCACCTTTGCAGCTTTGACCATTGCATCAGCGGCTTCGATCGAGCCGACGAGTCCTTTTGTCTCGACCATACCGAGAGCATCGAGGGAGATTTCCGCCATGAACACAGCTCCTTTCAACAATGTGAGGTAGTAGCATTCCAAACTCTAGAAGATGTGAATCGAATATACTTAAACGGGAGCATATTGTCAATCGTGGCAACTAAAGTGTGCTCCCGTGGGATTTCATTGAAATTCTTGCCTTATTTCAATATATTTTGATTGTGATTCATACACCGGACCGACCGGGGAAATCCATTATCTGACGAGACGCAGCATGGCAATCCGAAAAGGAGCAGGCTGGTGGGTGGTCCTCCTTTCCCTTCCGCTGTTCTGCATAGTGGCTACAGTGATCGCCGCAAAGCTCTATTTTACTAGCTCTCGCCTCAAAGAATTAATCCTTCCTGGCATCAGGCGTGCGATAGATCGAGAGGTTAATATAAAGGATATCTCCCTCTCCGTATTCCCATCGCCCGTTGTCGAGGTTGAAAGTATTACCGTATCAGGGCCTCGCGGAGGCTCTTTCCGACGAAACGACTTCGCCAGCGTCGATGATCTCACTCTCAGGATCAAAGCGTTGGGACTATTTCGGGGCAGGATCGATATCACCTCAGCTATCATTGATCATCCTAGAATCTATCTCGAGTTGACGAACGAGGGGTCAAAAAACTATCTTCTTCACGGGTCAGCAACAGGGGAAAATAGGGTCGAGACGGAGAGTTCATCGCCATTTATTGTCCTTGCAAATATCCAAATCAAAAACGGAGAGATTGAGCGGATCGACGAGAAAGTCGGCGGGCGGATCGTAGTCAAGGGACTGGATCTTACAACGAGCATCGTGGGAGATCCTGCGAATGGACAAAGTCAAATCACTGGAGAAATGTCCATCCGATCGATCAGCTACGGCTCACTAAGAGCGTGGTACATGAGCGATCAGCCCCTCTCAGGACACATCATGGTTTCCTATGACAGGAGGGAAGATGCCCTTTCAATCGACTCCGCACGGGTGCAGATCCGCGAGTTTCCGCTCTCTATTCGCGGAATAATCAAAAACCTAATGAAGGATACCAACAATGTCGGGCTCACAGTCAGCTCGTCTGGTGCCCCAATCACTCAACTCCTTTCTCTTCTTCCTTCCGCCCTGCTGACTCAGTCAAGAGGCTTGACGGGGACCGGGGAAGTCAAGTTTGCCATGACCGTTCAAGGAGAATCGGCGGGGGAGTTGACTCCAGCTATAGAGGGATCATTCACATTGTTACACGGCAAGATTCAATACAGTTCGCTCGCGAATTATGTTTCGAACATTAATGTGAGAGGGTCTTTTGCCCAACCTGCAATTCCTTCTCCTGTAAATGGAGGAAGCACATTCCGCATTGACGAATTCACAGCCGACATAGGTGGAAATCCCGTATCCGGCCAGTTCCGAATTGAGAATTTCAGTGACCCGACAGTATTTGCTCGGATTGAGGGGACGTTGAATCTTGGAGATCTCAAAGACATCTTTCCGCTAAAGCCGGAAACGGAAATCACTGGCAAGATCGACGCGAAGCTCTCCGCGTCAGGAAAACTACAACATCCCAACGCACTGAAATCGAGTGGATTTCTTACTTTCCAAAATGTTACATTCAAACCCTCCGGAACCGCGAGCGGCATAAGGGACTTGAGCGGTTCAATATCGTTAAACAATGATGTGATTCATACGAATAACCTATCCCTCCGTATGGGAGAATCAGATCTATCTCCGGCATTCACGTTGAGGAATTATTTAGCGATACTCCAGGATAGTTCGGCCCCATCACTTCTACGGCCGGTCCTTGAGGCATCGCTTCGCTCCAAGCGCATGCGCATTTCAGATCTCGCGCTGGAAGGCCCAATCAGTACGGCAGATCGATCCGCGATGAGTCAACGATGGGGAGATCGCATCGGGTTCTTTCGGGGGACTGATATCCACGCTAAAGTTGAAATCGGGCAGCTTCAAGCGAAGGAGCTCACGTTAAATAAGGTAGAAGGGCTCCTTACATTCTCTCGCGGAGTCGGCAATCTGAAAAATCTCACCTTCAATGTCTTTGACGGTACAGTTCAGACTACGGGCATGCTCGACTTCCGTGCTCCGACCAAGATCCCGTTCACTCTCGACCTCAAAGCCCTGCTCATTCAGGCCGCTCCACTTCTCTCGGGTATCATCGGCAATGATCATCACTGTGCGGGACGGATCACGTCGAATACGTCGCTGAAGGGTGGACTTAACGATACGCTAGGCCTCGACCCAAATTCACTGAGCGGAAGTGGTATGATAAAGATCGCGGATGGAACACTCGGGGGATTTGCCCTCACCCAAAAGCTCGCCGAGTTCACTAACCTGACTGAGCTACGCGAAATCAAATTTCGTAATTGGACAAACGCTTTCTCCATCTTCAACGGTTCACTCGACATCCGCGACCTTGTTGTGACAACACCGGTGGGAGATTTCAAAGGAAGCGGCACCCAGCACTTGGAGGGATCATTGGATTACAATCTCAAGCTGAGGCTTACCGCGTCAGTATCTCAGCACATTGCCTCTGATAACATCGCCGGGCGTGTGCTAGAATTCTTCAAGGACAAGGAGGGGAGAGTCACAATTCCACTAAGGATAACGGGACCGGTGGTGAACCCTGTCGTTAAACTCGACGCGGGAGCCGAGCAGGATGCCATGCGAGATGCGCTCTTGCGGAAGACCGACGCGGCCAAAGAGGATTTGGAGAACAAGATCAACAAGGCTGCCGAAGAGCGGCTGAAGAAACTCTTCAAGAGGCCATAGGAATGGCGAAGCGAGAGCAGGTCCGCGTAAGGCCAAAGCGTTCTCTCGGCCAGAATTTTCTCGTTGATGACAATATTGGCAATAAAATCATCCGGGAATTTCGCGCGCAGGAGGACGATGCGATCATCGAAATTGGCCCGGGAGAGGGTGCGCTCACTCAGAAACTAGCTGCCCGTGCTTCCCATCTCCTGCTTGTAGAAATTGATGGCCGTATGATAGAGACCTTGAAGAACAAGTTTCAGCGGCCACATATCACAGTCCTTCATGGGGACTTCATGGAGATCGACCTCATGCAATGGCACAAGCTTTGGAATGCCAGGCTCCGCATAGTAGGCAATCTGCCGTACCACATGACAAGCCCCATTCTCTTCAAGGTATTTGAGGCAGCGGATGCAGTGCAGGATGTTACCATCATGGTTCAGCGGGAGGTCGGCCGGCGGATAACCGCCGCTCCGGGTACCAAAGAGTATGGGATCCTCGCGGTCCTCACTCATTACCATGGAAAGGCCGACTTTCTTTTTTCAGTATCACCTAGTTGCTTTTATCCTCGGCCCAAGGTCACCTCGGCCGTCATACAGATCCGGATGAAAGAACCATCCCACGCATCGAAGAGGGATTTCGTATTTCGCCGCGTTGTTCGCACGACGTTCGGAAAAAGGAGGAAAACTTTGAGGAAAAGTCTGTGTTATTTTCCCCTCACGCCGGAAGATATAAGCGATCTCGAACGAAGAATCTCCGTCTCGCTGGACCGTCGTCCGGAAGAGCTTACCGTAGATCAATTCCTTGAGATCTCCCGTCAACTCGAAGGGAGGATCAGCTGACAGATTTCGATCCCTTGGCCGAAAGCATTTCTCCGATGGAGAACTCCGGCATATCTCTCGGCAATCGTGGCGTGAGGACGGTAGAAGTAGACAATGCGCTTATGGAGGACATCCGTGAGCTCACGCGCGATCGGGCTGATGCTCTCCTTCTCAATATCCTCACTGATATTCACGCGGCCGACATCGCCGATATCATCAACCGGCTTGAGTCAGAAGATAGAAGCCACGTATTTGAACTGTTAGATCGTTCGGTCGCGGCAGCAGTTCTCCTCGAGCTTTCTCCTGCCATTCGAGAGGAACTCTTAGACCCGCTCTCCGCTGAGCAAATCACGGGATATGTCGACTTATTGCCTTCCGACGATGCAACTGATCTCATATCAGAACTCCCGCCTCACGTCGCAGAGAAGGTCCTTCGGGCGATGCCTGCCGAAGGCTCTTCTGACGTCAAGGTGCTCATGCGGTATGGGCCGCAAACGGCGGGAGGAATCATGGGCACAGAGTTCATTTCCGTCAAGCGGGATAGCACCGTTAAGCAGGCAATTCGAGAAGTTCGGACGGCCGCAAAGAACAGCAACACGGTGTATACTGTTTATGTCGTCGACGATGACGGTAAGCTCGTGGGGGTGTTGCCCCTTCAGTCGCTAGTACTCCACTCCCCGAACAGAAGGGTCTACAAAATAATGGACACGAACATGGTTGTGATTCGTACCGACGTGGATCAAGAGGAAGTTGCATCGATGTTTCGTAAATACGATCTCATTTCCTTGCCCGTTGTCGATACGCTCGGAACGCTCGTTGGTCGAATTACGGTAGATGATGTGGTCGATGTCATAGAAGAAGAACACAGCGAAGACGTGGCACGGCTTGTGGGATCGGACGCTGACGAATTGGAACGTCGGTCGCCATATCAGATTGCGTTGCTCCGCTTGCCATGGGTCTTGGCAACACTCGCGATTGAATTTGCGGCCGGCATCGTGATTCATCATTTTGATGAAACATTGAGCCGTGTAATCTTACTCGCCTCGTTCATGCCAATCATCTCAGCAATTTCTGGAAACACCGGCTTGCAATCCGCAGCGATAATAGTGCGTGCCATGTCGACGGGTCACGTGACACTTGATCGGTGGTGGGTCCCACTCACGAGACAATTTCAAACGACCTTGATCATTGGGGGCGCGTGTGGCGTCGTCATTTGTGTTGTCGGGGCAGTCTGGCAGGGGGTGTGGGTTTTTGGACTTGTTGTGGGATTGTCCATGTTCTTGTCGGTCAATATATCGGGTCTTGTCGGCACCACAGTTCCTATGCTTTCGAAACGTCTAGGATTTGATCCCGCACTTACAGCTGGGCCATTCGAAACCGCGTTTCAGGACGTGGTTGGCATCAGCATCTTCCTTAGCTTTGCAACACTGATGCTGCATTGGATCTCCTAAGGATTACCCTGCGTCGTGAATAAACTTCGCCTGCCATGTTTCTTGCGACCGGTGGACGCTCTTACAATCGGATTTGCCATTACGCTTTCGGGTGTCCTTGGGTTTAATGCGCAGAAGATTGAGGGGTCCACGTTTCTCGTCGTAGCGAATCTATCTTCGTCTTTGGCCATCTATCTTATGGGGCGCGCGGCGGCGATCCACAAGAATAGACTTTCGCGTTTTGTGCACGACTGGTATCCGGTGCCGGCGATTTTCCTTGTGTTCAAGGAAATGCACGTGGTTATTCAGTCCATGTCTCCAGGTGATTGGGACCAAGCTCTTATCAATATCGATCGTGCTATTTTTGGTTATGATCCGACCATCTGGCTAGGGAAGCATTCTTCGCCAGTGCTGACCGAATTACTACAGCTTTCATATGTGAGTTACTACTTTATCATGTTAGCGGTCGGCATTGAGTTGTTCGTGAAGGAAGATCGTGCAAGGTTCTCGTACGTACTTTTTGTGATCACATATGGTTTTTTCCTCTCGTATCTAGGCTACTATCTGTTTCCGGCTGTCGGGCCAAGGTTCACGCTTCACGATTTTGCTCGGCTCGATGTCGATCTCCCAGGTATTTGGCTCACCCACGGCATTCGTGACTTGATTAATAGCGGGGAGTCAATACCCCGCGATACCGCCGATGCGGTTGCACATGCGCAGCGTGATGCCTTCCCGAGCGGGCACACGCAGATGACACTTCTCTCTCTTTTTCTTGCTTTCCGCTATCATCTCAAGTCGCGTTGGATCCTTACCATCCTGGGGATCCTCCTCATTGTCAGTACGGTATACCTCCGTTACCACTACGTTATCGATGTACTTGCGGGCGGAGCATTCATGCTTTTCACCGTGTGGACAGCACCAAAACTATTCGGCTGGTGGGAGAATTTGAAGGCTTAGCCCCAGTTCTACCCACTCCCCTCCGGATCATAGGAATATAAAAATTTACCCCCGACGCTCTGAAAGTCGATCAGAGCGAGTCATCCCCTGTCTTGGGCAAAGTTCCCGGTCGTGTACTCCCCACGCAGTGATTCATCGGTGCCTATAAATGGGGTGCAGACCGAAGCCACTCTGCATGGTTGAGCAGGCTCGTCGGCAGACTCCGCGACCGGTGTGAAACTGAATTCTCTCCACACCGATGGGGTCATGGAATCTTCTGTAGTACACGCATCCCTTGCATTTCAATAGCCCGTTTTGTATTATTCATAAACCTCGCCGTATCTCACTTGTGTTCGGGACCTCATGGTGCCCACGAATAATGAATTGAATCTCTTCCTGTGTCAGGCACCAGACTCTCCGGCGGCATGTTGGCCGCTTTGTCAGAATCCATGATTACCTCCCTTCTGAAGATTGCGTTTGTCGTATTCTTCACAATGCTGGTTTCCTCTCTCGAGATTCTGCTCATCCCTTTTCATCGGTCAGGAAAGCTTTTTCATTCTCTCGCCGTTTTTTATGCTCGGGTGGTTCTTTCGGTGTGCGGCGTGAGCGTTCTTGTCAAAGGCATCGAAAACGTGGAGTTCACCCGGAGCTTTATCTATATTGCAAACCATGCGAGCCTTTTTGACATACCCGCAGTCCTAGCCGGAATTCCCGACGAGATTCGACTTGTATACAAAAAGGAACTGGAAAGTATTCCACTATTTGGTTGGGGATTAAAATATGGAAAAACCTATATCGGAATTGACAGGAGGCGCGGGCCATCTGCGGTGCAAAGCCTGGAGGAAGCTGCTTCCAGAATTCGAAATGGGGCTTCGGTGATTCTTTTTGCAGAAGGAACGCGGACAACCGACGGATCTCTGCAGCCGTTCAAGCGCGGCCCATTCAACCTGGCATTCAGAGCAAGGGTGCCAGTTGTCCCCGTAACAATAAAGGGCAGCTTTGAAATTCTCCCGAGGAATTCATGGATCATTCGTCCGGGGACAATCACGCTTGTTTTTTCCCCGCCAATAGAGACACCCAATTCGAATGGGAGGAAGAGCGAGCTTGAGTTACAGGATAGAGTGTACAATGAAATCTCGAAGAACTTCACTCAACCCGCACTCTAGAAGATGATTGTACGCCATCAAGACGTGGCACGAATCACCCAGCTAGCGCGGTTAAGCTTCTCAAAGGATGAGGCAGACAAATTGGTTAGTGAGCTCAATCAGATCTTGACTTACGTAACAAAGCTAAACCAAATCGACACATCTCGCGTTTCTCCGCTGTCATACGTCGCGGGAACTGGCGACGGGCTGCGCGAAGATGTTGTACAGCCATCAAATGTACATGATGAAGTCGTGGGCAATTCGACCGACTGGTCTGATGAGTTCTTCAGAGTTTTGAAAGTGCTCACTGACCAGTGAGTACTCGGATTCATTTGAGCCATGCCCCCTGAGGTGCGAGAGGTCGTGGGCATCATTCCGGCACGTTATGGTTCGCGCAGATTGCCGGGGAAACCGCTGATAGATCTCTGCGGCAAGTCAATGATTCAACGCGTGTATGAACGAGCCACCCGGGCGACCCTCGTGAACAGAGTAATTGTTGCAACGGATGATTCACGTGTCCGCGACGTCGTAGAGGGATTCGGAGGTGAAGTAATAATGACGCCCTCTGAATTGAAATCTGGAACTGATCGAATAGCTCTCGCGGCACGGAATCTCAATACAGTGGACATCGTCGTAAATATTCAGGGTGATGAACCACTTATTGCACCGGAAATGATTGACGAAGCAGTAAGTATGGTTATACGCGATCAAACGATTCGCGTGGGCACGCTTGTAAAGCGCCTCGGAAGTGCAGAAGAACTCAACGATCCCGGCGTGGTGAAGGTTGTTCTCGATAGGAAGGGAGATTCAATATTTTTTTCACGTTCTCCAATTCCATATTATAGAGACGTGGCAGACACTGAATGGTGGGTTTCTCATCACCCCTATTTGAGACATATCGGCCTTTACGTTTTCAGGCAACCTTTTCTTCTCGAATATTCATCCTGGGAAGAATCGACCCTCGAGAAGGCTGAACAGCTCGAGCAACTACGGATCCTCTACCATGGGTATCAAATACGAGCATCGGTGACTACCTACGACAGTATACCAGTCGACACTCCAGAGGATGCGGAAAAACTTCGGCAGATACTGATGCAGGACGCTCTCGGACCAAAGAATGAGCGCTGAGGATGGGTCAAAATCATGGGAAGTAGTCCGTTCAGCATTTGGCCGCGGTCTTGTCGTTATTGTTCCTATCGTGATAACGGTCTGGGTCCTCAATATCCTCTTCAATACGGTCGACGGCATCATCTCGCCAATTTTCGACAGTCTTTTGGCCCGGCACATTCCGGGTTTGGGTTTTGTCACAATGATTGTGCTGATCCTTCTTGTGGGTTTCTCGTCCCGCAATCTGATCGGCCGAGCAATGGGAAAAGTCGTGGAGCGAGTTATTTTCTCAGTCCCCCTTGCTCGTACGATCTACGGAACCATGAAAGATCTTATGCAGATCGGGGGAAAAGGAAAATCCTTTCGTCAGGTCGTGCTCATCGAGTATCCCCGCCACGGAATTTGGACGATCGGATTTGTCACAAACGAAATAAGAATAGACACTCCGGAGACTGAGATGGTGAGCGTGTATATTCCGAATCCCCCGAATCCAACATCCGGCATGTTGGTACTTGTTCCGCGGACTAACGCGCAGGTACTGGATATGACTGTGGAGGAAGGATTGAAGCTAGTGCTTTCGGGCGGAATCGTAACTTCGGGTACGCTTGTAGTGAGATAAGAGATGAAGCCATGGCGCGTAACAAGGTAAAATTCATATTCATCACAGGGGGAGTAGTCTCCTCTCTTGGGAAAGGAATCGCGGCA